>CAJDUR010000015.1_pt1 | contig 22234 bp, 19 predicted proteins | sample 7391191 | NCBI WGS metagenome assembly CAJDUR01 (sample SAMEA7055688, study PRJEB34461) | soil metagenome | biome: terrestrial ecosystem; feature: Peninsula; material: soil | place: Antarctica | collected 2016 | reverse complement strand
TCGCGGACCGCGGCGCCGGACCGGCCCGGCTTCACGCAACGTGACGCCGTGCGAGATGCCCTGGGGATGCTCGAGATCCCCATCATCGTCGACGTCGAGTGTGGCCATGTCGCTCCCTACCTCGCCCTGGTCAACGGCGCCCCGACCACGGTGACCCTGGACGGCCGCACCGCAACGATCGAGCAGCACCTTGTCTGAGCGCTCTCCCGCCGTCCTGCACTTCAACGACTGCGCCAGCGTTGGGCGAGCCATCGTCACCGAGGCGGCCCGGCAGGGTTCGGTGTGGGACTACCTGCCGCCCGAACGGGTCCGCCCCAGCACGGTCTCCGCCAACCCCTGGGTGGCCCGCGCCCAGTTCCTGCCCTATGTCGCACGCCGGGCGGTGCACCTGCGACGGGCCGACGTCGTCCACGTCCACTACGCGACGTCGGCCCGGTTGCTGCGCGAGCGTGGGATGCCACCGCGGCCCTACGTGTTGCACCTGCACGGCAGCGACATCCGGGACCAGTGGCCCGACCCGGCCTTCCACGACGAGGTCCAGCGGGCCATCGACGGCGCCGCACACGTCTTCTACGCCAACCTCGACACCACCCACGCCTCGATCACGGCCCGCCCGGATGCCGAGTACCTGCCGAGCCCGATCGACCTGCTGCGCCTCCCGGGCCGGGTCGAGCCCGACCCGGCCCGTCCCCCCCGGATCCTGTTCGTCTCACGCTGGGACGACGTCAAGGGCGCAGACGCAAATCTCGACCTGGCCGGCGAACTCCGACGGGCGATGCCGGACGCGGAGTTGCTCGGGCTGGACTGGGGCCCCAAGGCGGGTGCCGCCGCAACAGCGGGAGTGCGACTGGTGCCCCGGCTCCACCACGGCGCCTTCCTCGATGTCATCGCCAGCGCGACGATCGCCGTCGGTCAGGCCCGGCCGATCCTGGCCCTCAGTGAGTTCGAGGCGATGGCCATCGGCGTCCCGGTCGCCGCCCTGGGCAGCCGGCTCCCGCGACCGGACGACGGGACCACGCCCCCGGTGATCGAGGGAGACCTCGAGGAGGTGGTGAGCGGCATACGGGAGGCAGTCCTTGACCCGGGTGGGGCCGCTGCCGCGCTCGGAGGGGCGCCCTGGGTGCGGTCCCGGCACTCGGCGACCCCCTGGATCCCCCGACTGCTCGAGGTCTATCGCGGCGCTGCCGGGTGATCGGCGCTGCCAGCCGGGCGAAGACACGCTCCGGGTAGGGTCACGAAGCGTGAAGATCCTCAGCGTCGTCGGCGCCCGGCCGCAGTTCGTCAAGCTCGCCCCCATGGCAGGGGCCATGCAGCAACGCGGGATCGAGCACGTCATCGTCCACACCGGGCAGCACTACGACGTCAACATGTCGGATGTCTTCTTCCGGGACCTCGGGATCCCCGAGCCCGACACCCACCTCGCTGTCGGCTCGGGCTCACACGGGAGACAGACCGGCGCCATGCTCGCCAAGATGGACGAGGTGTTGGAGGACTACTCACCCGACTGGGTGCTCGTCTACGGCGACACCAACTCGACGGCCGCCGGGGCGCTGTCCGCGGTCAAGATGCACATCCCGGTGGCGCACCTCGAGGCGGGACTGCGCTCGTTCAACCGCCGGATGCCGGAGGAGCACAACCGCATCATCACCGACCACGTGGCTGACCTGTGCCTCGCCCCGACCGACGTCGCCCTGGCGCACCTGACCTCGGAGGGGCTTGCTGATCGGACCGTCGTCGTCGGCGACGTCATGACCGATGTCCTCTACCAGGTCCGGGACGCGGTCGCTGCAAGCGACCCGGATCTACCGGAGTCGTTGCGCGGCAAGGAGTTCCACGTCGCGACGTTGCACCGGGCCGACAACACCGATGACCCGGAGCGGCTGCGCTCCATCGTCGCCTCCCTCGCCGCGCTCGACACCCCGACCCTCCTGCTGGCCCACCCCCGGCTGCGGGCCCGGGCTGCAGAGTTCGGCATCGACCTGCAGGCCGGGTCGCTGCTCACCTCAGACCCGCTGCCCTACCCGCAACTGGTCCGGGCCGTCATGGCATCGACAGGGGTCATCACCGACTCCGGCGGCCTGCAGAAGGAGGCCTTCCTGCTCCGGGTTCCGTGCACCACCGTACGGACGGAGACCGAGTGGACCGAGACGATCGACCTGGGCTGGAACGCCCTCGCCCCCGACCCGTCCGACCTGGCCGCCACGATCAACCGGGCCGCTCCCCCACCGACCGACGTCGCCCCCTACGGAGACGGCCACGCTGCGGATCGTGCCGTCGATGCGATCGTGGCCCACACCCCCTGACGTCGGCCCACCACACGTCACGGTCATCGCTCCGTTGTGTGCGCCGGCACACGGTAGGGTCTCGACTCGTGACTGGTGACGCGCGACGTCGGCGAGTGCGGCGGGTCACCATCGCCTCCCGCCTCTTCGCTCCCGAGGTCGGTGCGGCAGCCTTCCGGCTGCGCGTCCTGGCCGATGCCTTCGCGGAAGCCGGGCTGGCCGTGGAGGTCCTCACGTCCACGCCCCCGGCCGGCGCTCCACCGATCGCCGACGCCGCGCTGCGCGTCCACCGGTGGCCGGCGCTGCGCGATGGCAACGGGAACATCCGGGGGTACGCCCACTACCTCAGCTACGACCTGCCCCTCTTCCTGCGACTGCTCAACGCCCGACGCCCGGATCTCTACGTCGTCGAGCCGCCGCCGACGACGGGGGCCGTCGTTCGCGTCGCCGCGACCCTGCGGCGACGCCGCTACGTCTACTACGCCGCCGACATCTGGTCGGAGGCGGCCGGCTCAGCGGGGGCGCCGGCCCCGCTCGTCGCGGTCCTGCGTCGCCTCGAGTCGTGGGTCATGCGCGGCGCTGCGGTCGTCCTCGCCGTCTCCGAAGAAGTCGCGACCCGGGTGGCGGGACTCGACGTCGACCCGGCCCGGCTCACGGTCGTGGGCAACGGGGTCGACACGGACATCTTCACGCCGGAGGGTCCTCGGGCCGAGGCGAGCGAGCCCTGCTTCGTCTACACCGGAACCATGTCGGAGTGGCAGGGGGCCGAGGTCTTCATCGAGGGCCTGGCCCGGCACCGGTCCCGTGGCGGACCCGGCCGGGCGGTCTTCCTCGGCCAGGGCAGCGACCTCCAGGCGCTGCGGGCGTTGGCTGGGCGCCTCGTGCCCGGAGCGGTGGACTTCCTCGGCGTGCAGTCGCCCGAGGTCGCGGCCTCATGGCTGCGGGGGGCCACGGCCGCCCTGGTGTCGATCCGCCCGGGAATCGGCTACGACTTCGCCCGGCCGACCAAGGTCTATGCGGCCACGGGCTGTGGGACGCCCGTGATCTTTGCCGGTCCCGGCGCCGCACGACGGCTGGTCACGCAGGAGCACCTCGGCTGGGGAGTCGACCACGATCCAGAGGCGGTCTCCGCGGCGATGGACCTGGCCCTGGCCCGAGCCGCCACGGCCGGCACCGAACCGTCGGCCGAGCACCTCGTCCGGTGGACCGCTGCGAACGCCTCCCTCCGGGCCAGGGCCCGGACCGCCGTCGCGGCCCTGCTCGACACTCTCCAACAGACTGCCGGGTGAGCCAGTTTCGACCGACAGCGTGCCCTCGTCAGTTCAGGACGTCGACGCCGAGGCCGGCGTAGATCTGCTTGAGCCGGGCGAACAGGTCGAGCGGGTGGTGGTGGCGCCGGACCCAGTCACGGGCCAGGTCGGTGCGCGCCAGCACGACGGCATCGTCCGGCCCGGCCGCGACGATCGCCTCGGCGTGCTCGACGATGGTCGCGTCGATCGTGTTCCACAGCGGGATGGGCAGCCCGTCGAGGTCCCCCGCGGTGTACCTCGCGATGAGCGGCCGGCGGCGCAGCATCGCCTCGAGGTCGGTCAGGCCGAGCTCACCGAGCCGAACCTGCCCGACGACGACGTCGGCTCGGTCCAGGGCCTCGCGCAACTCCGGCGCCGTGAGGAAGGGCAGCAGCCGGACCCCGGCTCGCTGCGCCTGCGCAACGCCCTGGCCCCAGTCGAGCCCGACGATGTCCCAGTCCGGGTGTCGCGCGACGAGCTCCCCGGCTGCCGCGAGCAGGTCCCCTGAGCCCTTGGCGGGATCCCAACGACTGGCGAAGAAGACCGTCGTGGGCCGGGGCCCCGCGGCATCGGAGATGCTGGACCGGTCCGGCAGCACCTCGAAGGCCCCGATGGGCAGCGGCGACGGGAACCACTGGGCGTCCGGCCGCAGTTGCGCGACCGTGGGCAGGATGTCGCGGGTGGCGACCAGCACGGCGTCCGCCGTCCTGATCGAGCGACGCACGACCGGTCCGAGCCAGCGGCTGGTCAGGTCTTGCCGCACATCGGTGCCGTGCAGGTGCAGCACGACCGGGACCGTGGCCCCCCAGCCGTAGTAGCCGCTGACCCCGTAGTTGATGTGGAGCAGGTCGAGGCGTCCCCGGATCCTAAGCACGGTGGTCAGGTCACTGGTCCGGTCGGAGAGGATTCGCAGGCCCGACCGTCCACGGCCCACCGGGACGTCGCGCAGCACCCAGTCGAGGCCGTCGTTGCGGGCCAGCTGGACCAGGCTCCGGGAGGTGCCCGCGATGTCACCGAGATGAACGATCACCTCGTGAGAGTATCGAGCGTGCCCGTCCCCCCGCAGCCTCCCCAGCCCGGGCGAGCGTCAGACAGTGCCCCGGAGGCCGCGCCGGACCAGTCGGATGACCTCGACGTCGACGTCGTCCTCGCCGTCCACACCCCCACCCGGCCGATCGAGCGCGCCGTGGAGTCGGTGCTGCGCGCCGGGCTCGGACCACCCCGGATCCGGGTGACCGTGGTCTGCCACAACCTCGACGCGGCAGTGATCGAGCAACGCCTGACGGCCCGGTCCGGGGCCACCGGGGGGCTTCCGGACGGGGTCCGCGTGCTTGAACTGCACGACGGGATCCGCAGCCCGGCGGGACCCTTCAACCACGGGCTCGACCGGGCCAGCGCCCGGTTCGTCTCGATCATGGGTAGCGATGACACCGTGGACCCCGGCACCTACGCCGCCTGGCTCGCGATCGCCGATGCCCACCACTCCTCTGCCGTCGTGGCCGCGGTCCGGACCACGATGACCGGACGCGTCCCCACGCCTGCCGTCCGACCCGGCCACACCCGTGACCTCGACCCGATCCGCGATGGGCTCGCCTACCGCACCGCTCCCCTCGGCCTGGTCCGCCGATCCGAGGTCGAGCGGCTCGGGCTGCGCCTCACCGACGGACTGCCCTCGGGCGAGGACCAGGAGTTCTCCGCCCGGTTGTGGTTCGGCGGCGGGCGGATCGACTATGCCGCGGAGGCCGGTGACTACGTCGTGCACGATGACCAGGCCGACCGGGTCACCGCCGCCCCTTACGACCTCGAGACCAGGTTCAGGTTTGCCACCCTCCTCGTCACGGGCGAGTGGTTCCCGCGCCAGGACCGCAAGGTTCGCGAGGCACTCGTGACCAAGCTCCTGCGAGTGCACGTCGTCCCGACGGTGACTGCACCGGGTGGGGCGGGGGGATGGGAGCCGGCCCAGCGGCATACGGCCAAGGGCATCGTCGACACCATCGTGGCGGCCGCCCCCGGCGCCCTCGCCTCCCTCTCCCGGGCGGAGCGCAGGACCGTCGACGCGCTGCGTGACCCCACCACCCCCTTGGGCGACCTCCTGTCGGCTGCCACCCGGGCACGACGATTTGCCCGTCCCTCAGCCGTGCTCACGAGGGACCCCCGCAACCTGCTGCGCCCGGACGCACCACCCCGCTGGGTGACGGCCAGTGCCGTGATGAGCGCCCGGGACCGGCTCGCTGCGAGGCGTCAGCCGGTCACCTCGTCGACGAAGCACCAGCGCCACGCCTCGCCCGGCTCGAACGAACGCATGACGCTGTGACCGGTTTCGTGGAAGTGCGCGGTGGAGTGCCGCGGCGGTGACGAGTCGCAGCAGCCGACGTGACCGCACGTGAGGCAGAGGCGCAGGTGCACCCACTGGGTCCCGTCACGGAGGCACTCCTCACAGCCCGCGGGGGTCCGGGGGTCGACGTAGGACGGCGCGGAGGCGAGGTGGGTGCAGGGGCCGGCCGCCTTTTCAGATGGCAGGAGATCCTCCGCACGCAGCACTTGGGCCCGCTCATCGATCCGTTCCAACATCGCCTCCTCGATGTCGAGCGTGCCGAGCACGACACGCAGCACCTCGTGGTCCACCTGACCGGCGTCGCGCAACCGCAGCAGTTCGGCGCGCTCGGCTGCGAGCATGGTCAGGCGGGTCCGGCGATAGACCTCGCTCGGCGTCTCGCGGATGCCGTCACCATGCTGTCCGAGCCGCTCCCACAACTGGTTGACCCGGTCCTCTGACCGCGTCACGAGAAGGGTGCGCGTCGCCTCGTCAAGGTCGGGCACGTCAGCGAGCGACGCGAGGCCGGCGCGGGCCGCGGACTGCATCACCGTCGCGGTCTGCAGGGCGTCCTCACGAGGATCCGGCCCGCGCACGCCGAGCCGACGGGCCAGTGCCGGCAGGGTCGTCCCCTGGATGAGCAGGGTGCCGACGGTGACGACGACCGCGATGAGGATGAGCACGTCGCGCTGCGGGGTCGCGGTCGGCAGGAGCAGGGCGGCAGCCAGGGTCACGACGCCGCGCATGCCGGCCCACGACAGCACGACGGTGTGCGCCCACGGCGCCGTGCCGGCCCCACCCCGATACACGACGAGGCGATAGAGCACGAGCCAGATCGGGCGCAGCAGCAGCACGGCGAGCAGCACCCCCACCGCAGCCACGACGATCCGGCCCCCACCGAGCGGGGAGGCGACGACCCGGTCCACGACGTAGAAGACCTGCAGGCCGATGAGGAGGAAGACCGCGTTCTCGAGGAGGAACTGGATCGAGACCCAGTTGATCCGCTCGCTGAGCCGGGAGGCCCCCGGCTGCGAGCGTGGCGACCGGTGCCCGAGAACGAGGCCTGCGGTGACGACGGCGATCACGCCCGAGGCGTGGATGCTCTCGGCGGGCAGGTAGGCGGCGAAGGGGACCATGAAGGACAGCACCGTGTCGAAGGTGGGGTTGCTCGCCCGCTTGCGCACCACCTCCACGATCGCGGCGACCGCGACCCCGACCACGATCCCACCCAGCAGGGCCTGCAGGAAGTCGAGCGCGACACTGGTGACGCTCACCTCGTGGACCGTGACCGCAGCCCCGATCCCGGCGGCCCCGATGGCCGTGCGCAGCGAGACGAGGGCGGTCGCATCATTGACGAGCGACTCCCCCTCGAGGATCGACACGAGCCGGCGAGGCAGCCCGATCGCCCGACCGACAGCGGTCGCGGCCACCGCATCCGGTGGCGCGACGATGGCACCGAGAGCGAAGGCGGCGGCGAACGGGATCGGGAGCAGCCACCACGCCACGAGCCCGACCCCGAGCGCGGTGAAGAGCACCAGGCCGACCGAGAGGCTCGCGATGACCGCGCGGTTGCGCGCGAAGTCGACGAGCGAGGTCTGGATCGCGGCGGCATAGAGCAACGGCGGCAGCACCCCGAAGAGCACGACGTCGGGCGTCAACGTGATCTCGGGGATGAACGGCAGGTAGGACCCGATGATGCCGATCAGCATGAGCAGCAAGGGTGCCGGGACGCCAGTGCGCGCCGACAGTCGAGCACCGACGAGCACCGTGGCGGCGATCGCCAGCAGCGTCAGGCCGATGTGCACGCTGGTCAGCGCAGCTCAGGAGCGACGAGTCGCTCGAACAACTCGATGCCGGAGCGGTCGTGGGCCGCCTCGGCGAAGTAGGTGATGGCATAGGTCAGCCCGCGCCGCTGCAGGTCACGCAGCACCTCGACGACCTGCTCGGGAGTTCCCACCAGTGGCTGACCTCGCAGGTTGCGCACGGCGGCCTCGGCCCGGTCCGGGGCGACCCCGCCCTGGCGCAACAGGTCTCCACAGAAGCCGAGGCGGTCCTCGACGTCGCCTGGGGTCTCCCCGATGACGACGTTGAAGTCGCCGGACCGCACGATCGAGTCGAAGTCGCGGCCGACGTCGCGACAGTGGGCACGCAGGATGTCGCTCTTGCGCACGAAGGTTTCCGCGTCCTCGAAGAAGTTGGTGTAGTCGGCGAATTCCGCGGCGATCCGCAGCGTCACCTTCTCACCCCCACCGGCCACCCACAGCGGTATGCCGTTGTGCTCGCTTCCGGGCACCGCTGTCCCCTGCAGGGGCCGCGGAGCACACCGGGCACCGTCCACCTGGTAGTGCGTCCCGTCGAGGGTCGCGGCCCCGGTCATCCACATGTCGCGGAAGATCGAGACCCCCTCGCGCAGCATGCCGAGGCGCTCGCCCGCCCGGGGGAAGCCGTAGCCGTAGGCGCGCCACTCCTGCTCGTGCCACCCGGCGCCGATCCCCATCTCGACCCGGCCGCCGGAGATGACATCGACCGTCGCTGCGACCTTGGCCAGGTAGGCCGGGTTCCGGTAGCCGATGCAGGTGCACATCTGCCCGAGCCGGATCCGGCTGGTCGCCGCGCCGAAGGCGGCCATCAGCGACCAAGCCTCGTGGGTCGCCTCCCCGGAGGGTTCGGGAGAGGTGTGGAAGTGGTCGTACACCCAGATCGACTCGAAGGTGTCACCGTCATCAGCATGCCTGGCCAGTCCGAGCATCGCCGCCCACTGCTGCGACGGCTGGATGCCGACGAGATCCAGTCGCCAGCCCTGGGGCACGAACATCCCGAATCTCATCCCGTCATCCTGCCACGCAGGCTCGGCCTCACCCGCGGTCCACGGGTGACATGTGAGGATGGGTGCATGAACGCCCACGTCAACGATCCGGCCGTCATCCGAGACCTGCTCACCACACGGGCACCGTGGGCCGTGGTCGGACTCTCCGACAACCCGGACCGCACCGCCTACGGAATCGCGCTCTTCCTCCAGCGGGAGCTCGGGATGCGGATCATCCCCATCCATCCACGGGCCTCGACGGTGCATGGGGCCCCGGGCTTCGCGACGCTGCACGACGTGCCGGACGGGACCGTGGTCAAGGTGGTCGACTTCTTCGTCAACAGCACCCGGGTCGGTGCGGTCGTCGACGAGGCGATCGCCGAGAAGGACCGGCTCGGCATCCAGGCGATCTGGCTGCAGCTCGGCGTGATCGACGAGGCTGCCGCGCAGCGCGCGGAGGCCGCCGGTCTGGCCGTCGTGATGGACACCTGTCCCAAGATCGAGTTCCCGCGGCTGATGCCGGGGGACGGCTCCAACGCCGTCACCGACTGACGTCTCGCCCGGTCGCGCTCGCGACACGTGGCGCTGCCCTTCGGCCCTTCTGGCGCGGAGTCGGGGCTAGTGTCGGTGACCTGTACCTCCACTGCTCGGCTTCGCCGCGCCACCAGAAGGAGAATCTGTCATGCCCGACGCGAACCTGAGGTCGAGCGCGACTCGACGCCAACTGCTGACGGCTGCTGCTGTCGGTGGCGCCGGAATCGTCACGCTCACCGGCGCACCATCGGCCAATGCGGCGAAGGGCGGCGGGGGCACGAACGGCAAGATCACCCGCCTGACGGTGCTCGGCACGACCGACCTGCACGGCAACGTCTACAACTGGGACTACTTCAAGAACGCCGAGTACGACGACAAGGCCGGCAACGACATCGGCATCGCCAAGGCTGCCACGCTCATCAAGGCGGTCCGGGCCGAGCGCGGCGCGGCTTCGTGCCTCACGCTCGATGCCGGCGACACGATCCAGGGCACCCCACTGGCGTACTACTACGCCAAGGTCGACCCGATCACCCAGGGCGCCACCCACCCGATGGCGCTCGCGATGAACCTGGTCGGCTATGACGCGGCTGCCCTGGGCAACCACGAGTTCAACTACGGGCTCGACACCCTGCGCAGGTTCGAGCGCCAGCTGAACTTCCCGCTGTTGTCGGCGAACTCCGTCGATTGGAAGTCCGGCGCGCCGGTCTTCAAGCCGTTCATCATCAAGACGGTCAAGGTCAAGGGCGAGAAGCCGATCAAGGTCGGCATCCTCGGACTGGTCACGCCCGGCGTCGCGATCTGGGACAAGGCCAACGTCGAGGGTTTGGTGAGGTTCCCCGGCATCGTCGAGCAGGCCAAGATCTTCGTGCCGCGGCTCAAGGCCGCCGGAGCCGACGTCGTCATCGTCTCGTGCCACTCGGGCGCGGACACCTCTTCCTCCTACGGTGATGCGCTCCCCTACCCGGAGAACGCCAGCACCCTCCTGGCACAGCAGGTCCCGGGCATCGACGCCATCCTCGTCGGACACGCCCACAAGGAGATCCCGGAGCGCCTGGTCACCAACACCAAGACCGGCAAGCAGGTGCTGCTCTCCGAGCCCTACTACTGGGGCATGCGGGTCACCGTGATGAACCTGGACCTGCAGAAGGTTCGCGGACAGTGGCAGGTCGTCTCCTCCTCGGCGACACTGCTCAACTCCAACGTCGTCAAGGAGGACGCGGCGATCGCCAAGGCCGTGCGCTCAGCCCACGAGAAGGTGCTCGGCTACGTCAACAGCGTCATCGGCACGTCTTCGAGCCCGATGTCCGCAGCCACCTCCCGCTATGAGGACACGGCCGCGATGGACTTCATCAACTACGTCCAGGCCGATGCCGTCAAGACGGCGCTGACCGGCACTCCAGAGGGAGGGCTTCCGGTCCTGTCGATCGCAGCGCCCTTCAACAAGAACGCGGCCATCCCGCAGGGCCCCGTCACGGTGCGCGACGTCGCCGGTCTCTACATCTACGACAACACCCTGCTCGGCATCACGCTGACCGGTGACCAGGTCGAGGCCTACCTCGAGCAGTCGGCGACCTACTTCAAGCAGGTCTCCGGCACCGGTCCGTTCGCCGCGGACGACGTCACGAACGCGGTGACACTCACCGCTCCCAACGGCACCCCCGACTACAACTACGACATCATGGGTGGGCTCGACGCGGCGCTGACCTATGACATCGACATCACGAAGGCTCCCGGCTATCGGATCACGAACCTGGCCTACGCCGGTTCGCCCCTCGACCGGGCCGCAACCTTCGTCATCGCCATCAACAACTACCGCCAGTCCGGCGGCGGCAACTTCCCGGGCGTGACGACCGCCCCGGTGGTCTACAACCGGCAGATCGAGATCCGTCAACTCCTCATCGACTGGGTCAGTGCCAACGGCACCATTGACCCCTCTGTCTTCTCGAGCACCGACTGGAGGCTCACGAGCGACGGGACCCCGATCACCATCACGGCCTGACCCCGAACGCTCGCCGCCCCCGTCACGCGGTGACGGGGGCGGCGGCGTGCGCGGGCGGACCGCTCAGAAGTTGATCATGTGGCCGGAGATGCCGTGGACGGCCTCCTTGACGGCCTCCCCCAGCGTCGGGTGGGCAAAGACCGTGCGGGAGATCTCGTCGGCCGTCAGGTCCCACGTCTGGGCGAGGTTGAGGACCGGCAGCAGCTCGGTGACGTCCGGGCCGATCATCGCCGCACCGAGGATCTCGTGGTGCTCCGCATCGGCGATGATCTTGACGAAGCCGACCGCGTCGCCCAGGCCCTGGGCCTTGCCGTTGGCCGAGAACGGGAACGTCGCGGTCTTGACGTCGTGGCCGGCCTCCTTGGCTTGTGCCTCCGACAGCCCCATCGAGGCGATCTGCGGCTGGCAGAAGGTCGCTCGCGGGATGAAGGTGTAGTCGATCGCCATCGTCTCGGCGCCGGCGATCGTCTCGGCGGCGACGATGCCCATCGCCTCGGCGAGGTGGGCGAGCATCAGCTTGGCGGTGACGTCCCCGATGGCGTAGACGTTGGGCACGTTGGTCCGGCAGAAGTCGTCGATCTCGATCGCGCCGCGATCGGTCAGTTCGACTCCGATCGTCTCCAGTCCGTAGCCCTTCGTGCGCGGTGCGAACCCGATGGCCGACAGCAACCGGTCCGCCTCGAGCACCTGCTGGTCGCCGCCGCTCGCTGGGCTGACGGTCACCTTGACGCCGGAGCCGGTGTCCTCGACGGACTCCACCTTGGTCCCGAGCAGGACCTTGACCCCGAGCTTCTTGTAGTGCTTGAGCAGCTCCTTGGAGACGTCGGCGTCCTCGGTCGGCACCATCCGGTCGAGGAACTCGACGATCGTGACGTCGACCCCGAAGTTCTTCATGATGTAGGCGAACTCGACACCGATCGCTCCGGAGCCGGCGATGATGATCGAGCCGGGAAGGCTCTCGTCGAGGATCTGCTCCTCGTAGGTGACGACGTTGGCACTGACCTGCACGCCGGGCAGCATCCGCGTCTCGCAGCCGGTCGCGAGGATGAGATTGTCAAAGGTCACCGACCGTGTCGACCCGTCATTGAGGGCGACGTCCACCGAGGTGGCTGACGTGATGGTGCCCCAGCCGTCAATCTCCTCGATCTTGTTCTTCTTCATCAGGAAGTGGACGCCCTTGACGATGTTCGCCGAGACCACGCGACTGCGTTGGTGAGTCGGCCCGTAGGACATCGTCGCGTCCCCCTCGATGCCGTACTTGGCCTTGTCGTGCGTCAGCACGTGAGCCAGCTCGGCATTCTTCAGCAGGGCCTTGCTGGGGATGCAGCCGACGTTGAGGCAGACACCGCCCCAGTACTGCTTCTCGACCACCGCCACCTTCTTGCCGAGTTGGGCGGCACGGATCGCCGCGACGTAGCCACCGGGACCTGCACCAAGTACCACCACATCGAAATCAGCCATGGTGCACACCCTAATCGGTCCCCACGACCCCACGGCAACGACGCCCCCACCGCCGCTACGGTAGGGACGACCAGCGAGGGGTCTCCCCTGGGGTCACAGTCCCAAGGTGATGATGGCGTCGAAGATCTGGCGTACGGCGGGCGCGGCCACCTTGGAGCCGGATCCCCCCTGCCCGACCACGACCACGACGGAGTACTTGGGCTTGGTCGTCGGGCCGTAGGCGGCGAACCAGGCGGTCGCCTGCTGGCCGAAGACCTCACCGGTGCCGGTCTTGCCGGCCAGTGGGTAGCGGTCCTGGGGGAACCCGATGAACGCTGATCCGGCCGAGCCGCCCGGGCGGGTGACGTCGCTCAGGGCCCGCTGGACGTATTGCAACACCTCCGCGCGGACTCCCACGGCTCCGTTGCGGTGGGGAGGGATCACCTCGAGGGGTGCGGTCGGGTCCCCGGCGTTGCGGTAGCCGGCCGCGAGGTGTGGTTGCCACAGGGTGCCACCGTTGGCCACCGCGGCATAGACCGCAGCCATCTGCAGGGGCGTGACGGCCAGGTCGCCCTGACCGATCGAGAAGTTGATGGCGTCGCCGGCCCGGTACTGGTATCCGGTGGCACAGCTCTCCGCCGCCACCCTCGTGAGGTAGTCGGCCCGGGCCGGGTCGGTCTTCGCAACCTGTGGGTAGCCACTCTTGGCCCGGGCGCAGGACTCGTCCTTGGTGGCGGCCCAGTACTCCTGCTTCCAGGCTCGGTCCGGGATCCTCCCGGCGACCTCGCCGGGCAGGTCGATGCCCGTCCGGGCGCCGAGCCCGAAGTCCCGGGCCATCTCCACGAAGGGGTCCGGTGCCGCGGTCCCAGCCGCCACCCCGCCCTGGTCGAGCCAGGCGGCGTAGGCCAGTCGGTAGAAGACCGTGTCACACGAGATGACGAGAGTGCGATGCAGGTCGATCATGCCGTAGCCGCGCGACTCGTAGTTGTTGAAGATTTGGCCCCCGACCCGGAAGTCGGGGCTGCAGTCGTACTTCCCGGTGAGCGACGCACCAGCGTTGATGGCAGCCGGGACCGAGATCACCTTGAAGGTCGACGCCGGAGCGTACGTGTCGGCGGTCAGTCGCGACCGGAGTGGGGTGCCAGCGGCTGGATCCTGGAGGCGGGCGAGGTCCGTGCCCGAGATCCCACCGACGAAGACGTTGGGGTCGTACGAGGGATAGCTCGCGGCTGCGACGACCGCACCGGTGGTGACGTCGAGGACCACTGCTGCGGCGGTGTCGGCCTTCTGCTGGTCGGCTCTGGCCGTCGCCACCGTGCTGGCCAGGACCGACTCGACGGTGGCCTGCAAACGGGAGTCGAGATGGGTCACCACGTCTCGGCCCGGGACGGGTGGCTCGCTCGACAGGGTGCCGGTCACGGCGCCTCGCGGGTCGACCGAGACGATCGTCTGCCCGTTGGTGCCCCGCAGCACCGCGTCGTACTGCGCCTCGAGGCCGGACCGGCCAACGACGTCCTCGGCGTCGAGACGGCCGCTGCTGCCAACCACCTCGCCGGCATTCGCCTGCCCGATGTAGCCGAGCAGGTGCGACGCCCGGGCACCGGACGGGAGCGGATAGCGTCGCGCGGGCGTTGCGGCGACACCGACCCCTGGGTACTTCTCCGGTTGCTCCACGAGCGTCAGCGCGCGGCGCGGGTCGACCTCGGTGGCGATCGGGATCGGGACGTAGGGCGAGCCGTTGAAGCAGGCGGGTGACGGGGGCGCACCGGCTGTGCCGCAGAGCGTGGTCTTGCCCCACAACTGCTCGAACGGCAGCCCGAGGGCGCCCGCGACACCCTCGATCAGGGCCCGGCCGCCGTCGGGGGCGTCCAGCAGCACGGAGCGCTCCACGGTGACCGTCGTCGTGACATCGTTCGCGGCAAGCGGCGCCCCGGCGCGGTCGAGGATCCGGCCCCGCAATGAGTGGTCGATGACCGTGCGGCTGTTCACGGCGCGGGCCTCGGCGCGTTGCTGCGGCCCCTGCACGAGCTGGACCTGACCGAGGCGTCCGGCGAGCAACGCAAAGAGGGAGATCAACAGGGCCAGGACGACCAAAGAGGGTCCCCCGCGTCGACCCCTCGGGTGGCCCTGCGGGCGTCGGGCGTCGCGCGACCTCCGGACGGCGGCCATCTCAGCCGAGCCGACGGCGCACCAGCGCCCGGTCGATGGAGAGGAACAGCGGTAGCAGCACGAGACCGACGGCCAGAGTCGAGCTCAGTCGTCCCAGCCCATCCGCCGGCGTCGGGGCACCCTCGGCGATGACGACGGCGGCGGCCCGGCCCACGAGGACGACGAGGCAGGCCGCGAGCAGCGCGACCAGAGGGCGCAGCGCAGACCGCGATGACCGGCTGCGGAGAGTCCCCGCCACCGCCCCCGCCGCGAGGAGGATGAGCGGGGTCAGGCCCATCGGGCTACCGACCGGAGGGACGAGTTCGACGACCCACCCTGCGGCGATCCCGACCAACGCCCCCTGCAGGGGGCCGCGCAGGACCGCGGTTGCGACCACGGCGATCAGCACGAGGTCGGGCAACCACTGCAGCGGGACGCCGAGGCGGGGCAGCAGGGTCACGGTGACGAGCGCGGCGACCAGGACGTAGGCCGCCCTCAGCAGTCCCAGCATCGTCGGCCTGAGTTTCGGTCTCAGTGTCGGCCTGAGTGTCGGTCTGAGTTGCGGCCTCATGGCCGGGCTCATGGCCGGACCCCCGGGGCTCCGGGACGCGGGCTGCCTCGCGGCGTCGGGACGAGCACGGCGACGACCTCCAGGGCATCTGGATCGATCCCGGGACGCACCGTCGCAGTGCTCGTCACCTGTCCCCGGTCCGGATCGAGTGCGGTCACGACCCCGACGGGGATGCCGGCGGCATACGGCATCTCGTTGACACTGCCCAAGGTCGTCACGGTGTCGCCCACTCGCGGCGTGCCGGGACCGATCAGGGTCAAGGTCAGGGTGCCGCGGGGGCGGACCGCCTGGCCGCCGACCGTGCTGGCGCCCACCGTGCCGAGGAGGCCGGCTGCCCCGACCCGGACGCCGACCGTGGCGCCGGCCCCGCCGAGGACCTGCACGTCACTGGTCCACGGACCCACGGCCACGACCCGCCCCACGAGTCCCTGCGCCGCCGCCACGGTCGAGTCAACGACGATGCCGTCACGCGATCCCACGTCGAGGGTGACCCGGCGTCCCCCGAGGGCGCTCAGCTCGGACGCCACGACCCGAGCACCCACGAGGGTGTGGGCGCGCGCCGGGTCGGACCCCAGCAGGTCACGCAGGTCCTGCAGCCCACGCAGTTCGCGAGCCTGGGTCGCGGTGGTGACCCGCAACTGCGCATTTTCAGCCTCGAGAGCCGCCAGGTCGTCCGCAGGGGCACCCGACAGGACACGCTGGACCGGACCGAGCGCGCTGGCGCTGAGGCTGCGGACCTGACGCGCCACGGGGGTGCCGGCCAGATCTGCGACCAGGAGCACGACAGTGATCGCGACCAGGGCCAGGAGGAGTCGACGACGGGGGTCCGTGTCCATGCGGTGCCAGGCCTTCAGAACCGTTGGTGGCCGACGAGCACCTGCTCGAGGCTGCCGAAGTCGTCAACACACCGCCCGGCGCCACGCCCGACCGCCCGCATCGGGTCCTGCGCGACGTGGACGGGGACGCCGAGCTCGTGGCGCATCCGCTGCTCGATCCCGCGCAGCAGCGCGCCGCCCCCCGTGAGCGTGATCCCGCGATCGAGGATGTCACCGGCCAGCTCGGGCGGGCACACATCGAGGGTGGCCCGGACGATCTCGATGATCTGCAGCACGGGCGCCTCGATGGCTCGGCGTACCTCGGTCGAGCTGATCTGGACCGTCTTGGGCAGCCCGGTGACCAGGTCCCGGCCCCGGATTCGCGTGGTCAACTCCTCGCGGAGGGGGAAGACCGACCCGACAGCGACCTTGATGTCCTCGGCGCTGCGCTCCCCGAGGAGGAGGGAGTACTCGCTCTTGACGTGACTGATCAGTGCCTCGTCGATCTCGTCGCCGGCAATCCGCAGGGAGTTGCTCGTGACGATGCCGCCCAAGCTGATGACCGCGACGTCGGTGGTCCCGCCCCCGATGTCGACCACCATGCTGGCAGCGGTCTCATAGACGGGCAGGCCGGCACCGATCGCGGCCGCCATCGGCTCCTCGATCATGAAGACGCGACGGGCACCACACCGGGTGGCGGCCTCTTCGAGGGCCCGGCGCTCCACCCCGGTCACGTCGCTCGGCACACAGAGGACCATGCGCGGTCGGATGAGTCGCGAGTGCCGGATCTGGTCGATGAACCAGCGCAGCATCCGCTCGGTCTCGTCGGCGTCGGACACCACACCGTCCCGCAGCGGACGGATGGCCCGGATCGTCCCGGGAGCCCGGCCGAGCATCTCCTTGGCTCGGCTCCCGGCGGCGATCAGGCGCCCGGTCCCGACCTCGACGGCGACGACCGACGGCTCCTCGAGGACCACCCCGCGTCCGCGGGCATGGATCAGGGTGTTCGCCGTGCCGAGATCGATCGCGAGGTCGCGCCCGAGGGCACCCCAACGCCTGGAGGTCATACGAGCGCCTTGTGGCTAGGAGTGTGGGAACCAGATGGAGATCTCGCGGGCCGCGGACTCGGCTGAGTCGGAGCCGTGCACGATGTTCTGTTGGACCTTCTCGCCCCAGTCCCGCCCGAGGTCGCCGCGGATGGTGCCCGGCGCAGCCTCGGTGGGGTTGGTGGCCCCGGCCAGAGACCGGAAGCCCTTGATGCAGTCCTGGCCCTCGATCACGACGGCCGTCACCGGACCGGAGCACATGAACTCGACCAGAGGTGCGTAGAACGGCTTGCCCTCGTGCTCGGCGTAGTGTTCCGCGAGCTGCCCCCGGGTCGGGGTGAGGATGGCGAGGTGAGCCAGGCGGTAGCCCTTGGCCTCGACCCGGCGCAACACCTCCCCGGACAGGCCACGCCTGAATCCATCGGGCTTGACGAGGACGAGGGAGCGTTCGGTGGTCACCCCGTCACCCTACCCGTGCCGTCGTCGCCCGCTCTTTCGCCCGCTGTGTCATCCGCTGTCTCGTCTTTGAGGGCCTGCTCGGCGCGAGCGGCCTGCTCGATGTCGATCCGGGTGCCGATCACGAGGCAGGTCACCCACAGGGCGACGAAGATCAACCCGACGACGAGCATCATCGGCAGGATCACCGCACTGACGAGCGTCAGGAGCTGCACGACCCAGCCCAGGGTCACCCCCCAGGGGCGGCGCATCAAGCCGGCGGCCACGATGCACACGAGCGCAAGGCCCGTCCCCACCGCCAGGTAGGCCCCTGACCGGGCCTGGTCGGGGCCACTCGCGGCGATGGCCCGCGCCACCAGGGCTCCGAAGAAGACGATGACCGACTGGCCGCCGAGCACGGTCGCCAGCATCCGCCAGGTGAACTTGCCGGTGGCTCCATAGAGGATCAGTCCGCGCATCAGATGTTCTGGTCCAGGTCCCAGGTGCGGATGATCGCCGTCGACTCGGAGTCGCTCGCGCCGGTGGCCCCCGCGTAGAGCGCCATCGCGTCCTCGCGCCGGCCCTGCCGGATCAATTCACTGATCCGGAGGCGCGCCTCCTGGGTGAGACGGCCCGTCGGGGCGGCCCCGTCATTCGCGCCGCGCACCCCCTGACCGGTCATGTACCACGTGTCGATGGCCCGCTTCGCATCAACGAGCGGGGCCCCGGTGGCATCGCGATAGATCTTGATGGCGTTGATCTTGTGGCCGGCGGCGAGCTCCTCGGCCACAGCCGCGCGCGATCGCGGGGTGAGGTCGGTGAGGGACCGCTCGCGGTCACGGCGGCCCACGACCCGTCCGTAGACGACCATGACGACGGCGATGAGGGCGAGGATCAGGACCAGTCTCGCGATGGGCGGCATGGAGCCCAGCCTACGGGGCGTGGTGGGCCGGCTCGCCCGTCCCCCAAGCGACGGACGGGCTGGCACCGCTCACCTCAGACCTCGGTTCGACCGAGCAGCATCCGGACCTCCCCGGCGAGGATGACCGAGCCGGTGGCGATGACCCCGCCCCCCATCCCGTCGGCCTCGGCCCGCGTGACGGCCACCTCGAGGGCATCGGGCAGGTCACGCACCACCGTGACCCTCGACTCGCCGAAGACCTCGACAGCGAGCTCGCCGAGCCGCTCGGGTGCCAGCGCCCGCGGCGAGGTGGTGCGGGTGATGACCACGTGGTCGAGCACCGGCTCGAGAGTCTCCAGGATCGTCACCGCATCCTTGTCGGCGACGATCGACACGAGGCCGACCAGGGTCGTGAAGGTGAAAGCTTCGTCGAGGGCTGCGACCAGGGAGGTTGCCCCGTGCGGGTTGTGCGCTGCGTCGACGAGGACCGTTGGCGAGCGGCGGACGATCTCCAACCGCCCGGGAGAGGTCATCGCCGCCGTGGCCGCCGCCACCAGCTCGGTGTCGAGCGGTTGGCTACCCCCGCCGACGAAGGCCTCGACGGCTGCGACAGCGGTGGCCAGGTTGTGTGCCTGGTGGGCCCCGTGCAGCGGGAGAAAGATGTCGGGGTACTCCCCCGCCAGCCCACGGAGGGACACCAGTTGCCCACCGAGCGCCACTTCTCGGGAGAGCACGCCGAAGCGATCCCCCTCGATGACGATCTGGGCACCGACCTCCTGCGCCCGCTCCACCAGGACCCGCGCAGCGTCCTCCCCCTGAGCGCTTGCCACGGTGATGGCATCAGTCTTGATGATGCCGCTCTTCTCCGCAGCGATCGCCTCGACGTCGTCGCCGAGCAGGTGGGTGTGGTCGAGGTCGATCGGGGTGACCACGGCAACCTGCCCATCGGCGACGTTGGTCGCATCCCAGCTGCCACCGAGCCCCACCTCGACGACCGCGACATCGACGGGCGCATCCGCGAAAGCGACATACGCGATCGCGACCAGGACCTCGAAGAAGTTCATTCGCCGGCCACCGGCCTCGAGCTGGCTCGCATCGACGATCTCGATGAGCGGGGCCACCTCCGTGTAGGCAGCGATGAACTTGTCCCGAGGGATCGGCTTACCGGACAGTGTGATTCGTTCGCGGATGTCGTGCAGGTGCGGCGAGGTGAAGCGCCCCGTCGAGAGCCCGGACTCGCGCAGGAGGCTGTCGATCATCCGACTCGTCGTGGTCTTGCCATTGGTCCCGGTCACGTGGATGACCGGGTAGGCCCGCTGCGGGTCGCCAGCCAGGTCCATCACCGCCTGGATGCGCTCGAGCGACGGGCCGATGTCGTTCTCAGGGGCCCGAGCGATGATCTCGGCCTCGATCTCACGCATCCGCTTCATCTCCTCAAGGGTGCGTGCCGCTTCCTGGGCCGCACCGTCGGGACGGCCGCTCACTGCTCCTCCTCAGGTTCCGGCAGGTCCAGGGCAGCCCACACGCTGGTCGGAAGGCCGGAGCCGCCGGACTCACGATGCGTCTCGACGAAACCGTGCTTGGCATAGAACGCGTCCGCCTGGTCGTTGCCCTCCAGGTGCGACAGGATGAGCCGTCGATAGCCCACCTCCGAGGCGTGCTCACACACGGCGCGCAGCAGCAGACCACCGACGCCGTGGCCCTGATAGCCCGGGATCACGTACAGCTTCCAGAGCACGAGGTCCTCGCCCTGCACCCCGTGGGTTGCGGTCCCGATCACGGTGCCATCCAACTCGGCGACGAGGGTGCGACCCGTTCTGATCGAAGGGATCACAGCATCGGGCGTCCACCACTTCGCCAACCCCATCGCGACGTAGTCGGCGCCGGCGAGCGGCTCGTAGGTGGGCGGCCACGTGCGGTGGCCGACCTCGAGGACGGCATCGAGGTCGTTGCCGGTGGCGGTCCGAATCACCACCTGGGCCGGCTCCTGGCCCGGCTCCTGGCCCGGCTCCTGGCCGACCGTCTGGTCCAGCCCTTGGCTGGAATCTGGCTCAGCCACATGGCCGGACGAGGTCGGTTTCACGTGCTGGGTCACTGCTTCGTCACCACGATTCGTGCTTCATGCTGCCCGTCGACGACGATCGGCAGGCCGATCCCGTCCGGCAGCGGGTGGTCAGGGCCGGCCGAGGCGAACTGGGCCGCGAGGGTCTCGCCGACGATGAGGTCCCGATGGGTCACCGTTGCCTCGAAGACCTCGGCCGTGCCGACGATCGTCAGGCTGATCCGGTCGCTCACCTCGAGGCCGGCGTCCCGGCGGGCCTGCTGCACGGCGCGGACCAGGTCGCGGGCGACTCCCTCGGTCGCCAGGGCTGGCGTGACCTCGGTGTCCAGGACGACGAACCCGCCGTTCGGCAACATCGCGGTGGCCACCCCTGCCCCAGCACCAGAATCAGCACCGTCAGCGCCTGATCCCACCACGGTCTCGAGGGTGAACTCACCCGGCTCGAGCGCTAGGCCCCCCGAGATCACGGCACCCTCCGGGGAGAGGGACCAGTCCCCCGTCTTGCTGCCCTTGATGGCGAGCTGGACGTCCCGACCCAGGCGTGGCCCGGCTGCGCGGGCATTGACGGTGAGTCGCTGCTCGATCCCGAAGTCCGCCGCACTTGCCGTCTCCAGCTCCACGAGCGTCAGGCCCTTGACGTTGAGCTCGTCGCTGATGACGTCACGGAAAGGTTGCAGGGCGGCCGCGTCGGCCACGACGACGGTGAGTTCGGAGAGCGGCAATCGGGCGCGCAGGCCCTTGGCCTTGCGCAGGCTGGACCCGGCCGTGCACACGTCGCGGGCCCGGTCCATGGCGGCGACCAGGTCCGGGTCGGCGGGCAGGTCTTCGGCACGCGGGTAGTCGGTCAGGTGCACCGACCGCTCCCCCGTCAGCCCCCGCCAGATCTCCTCAGTGATGAGGGGAAGCAGTGGCGCGGTGGCCCGGGTGACGGTCTCGAGCGCTGTCCAGAGGGTGTCGAAGGCCGCGAACGACTCGTCGCTCTCGCCTCCCCAGAAGCGATCCCGCGATCGGCGGATGTACCAGTTGGTCAGCACGTCGAGGAAGCTGCGCATCGTGTCGCACGCCGCCGCGATCTCATAGGCGTCGAGTTGCTCCTGCATGTCGCCCACGAAGTCGTGCAGCTTGGCCAGCAGGTAGCGGTCGAGCACGTCGGTGGAGGCGGTCGACCGTTGCGCCTGATAACCCGACCCGTCGTTTGCCGTGTTGGCGTAGAGGGCAAAGAACGACCACGCGTTCCACAGCGGGATCATCACCTGGCGCACGCCGTCCCGGATCCCCTGCTCGGTGACGACGAGGTTGCCGCCGCGCAGGATCGGCGAGGACATCAGGAACCAGCGCATCGCGTCCGCGCCGTCCCGGTGGAACACCTCGGAGACGTCCGGGTAGTTGCGAAGTGACTTGCTCATCTTCTGCCCGTCCGAGCCCAGGACGACGCCGTGGCTGATGCAGGAGCGGAACGCCGGCCGGTCGAACAGAGCGGTGGCCAGGATGTGCAGGGTGTAGAACCACCCTCGTGTCTGGCCGATGTACTCGACGATGAAGTCACCCGGGAAGTGGTGCTCGAACCACTCAGCGTTCTCGAAGGGGTAGTG
>CAJDUR010000055.1_pt1 | contig 22347 bp, 23 predicted proteins | sample 7391191 | NCBI WGS metagenome assembly CAJDUR01 (sample SAMEA7055688, study PRJEB34461) | soil metagenome | biome: terrestrial ecosystem; feature: Peninsula; material: soil | place: Antarctica | collected 2016 | reverse complement strand
AGGACCTCGGACGTGTCGTGCTGCTGCACCACGGCGGTCACGAGGCCGTGCTCGTCCCGCTTGAGCAGGTCGGCGATGGCAGGGTCCAAGGAGGCGTCGCTGGTCACCGCCCCATTCTGCCCCGGCGGCCGCCGCGCACGCCTACGGGATCGGACCCGGGCGGGATTCTCGAGGCCCATCCGCGCAGATCGCCTACCGGATCGGACCCGGGTGGGATTCTCGAGGCCGACGCCCGGCGAGTGGGAGCGGGCGCCGCGAACGAGTCGGGGCCGGCGGCCTTGGCAACGATCCGCACCCGCGCCACGAACTCGCCGCCGACCCCGCTCTGAGCGAGCGGCGCCCACCCCACCAGCGGCGCCCACCCCACCAGCGGCGCCCACCCCACCAGCGGCGCCCACCCCACGAGAGGTCCACGCCACGAGAGGTCCACGCCACGAGCAGGACTGTCAGACGGCCTGCTGCTGGGCGACCCAGGACTCGTGCAACCGTGAGTAGACGCCACCGAGCCGGACCAACTCCGTGTGGTGCCCGCGCTCGACGATGCGGCCGGCATCGACGACGATCACCTCGTCGGCCGCCTGAGCGGTCGACAACCGGTGCGCGATGGCGATCGAGGTGCGACCCCGGGTCAGCGAGTCGAGGGCCCGCTGTAGCCGGACCTCGGTGCTCGGGTCGACCGCGGACGTGGCTTCGTCCAGGACCAGCAGGTCGGGGTCGGCGAGGTAGGCCCGCGCCAACGCCACCAGTTGCCGCTCGCCTGCGGAGAGCGACTCGCCGCGCTGCCCGACGTCGGTGGACAGACCCTGGGGCATCGTCTCGAGCCACGGGTCGAGTCCGAGCTCGGTCAGGGTCAGGGCCACCTCGTGCTCGGAGGCGTCGGGTTTGCCGAACCGGACGTTGTCGAGCAGCGTGCCCTCGAAGAGGAACCCCTCTTGAGGGACGAGTACGACCCTGGACCGGAGCGAGTCGAAGCGGATCGTGCGCAGGTCGACCCCGTCGAGCAGCACCCGCCCCGAGCCCGGATCCATCAGCCGGGTCAGCAGCTTTGCCAGCGTCGACTTGCCGGAGCCGGTCTCACCGACGATCGCGACCCGGCTGCGCGGTGCGATGGACAGCGAGATGTCGTGCAGCACCTTTTCCCCACCGGGATAGGCGAATCCGACGGAGTCGAAGTCGATGGTGATCGGTCCGCGTGGCAGGCGCACCCCCGACTCACCCGGATCGGCCACGTCCGCCGTCGTGTCGATGATGCCGATGACGCGGCGCCATCCGGCGACGGCGTTCTGCATCTCGTTGAGGATCTCGGTGGCCTGCTGCACCGGCTGGGTGAAGAGGTTGACGAGGAAGAGGAAGGCGAGCAACTCGCCGAGCGTCAGGGAGCCCCGGGCCGCGAGGACCGTGCCGACGACGAGGACGACTGCGGTCGTCAGGCCAGAGACGAACTGGCCCGAGGTGAAGGCGATGACCGAGCGGGCCTGGGCCCCGATCGCGGCCTTGCGGTGAGCCTCGATCGTGCGGTCGAGGCGTTCGGCCGTGCGGTCCTCGACGCCGTAGGCCCGGATCGCCTGGGCGCCGACCACGGCCTCGGACACCGCGCCGAGCATGTCACCGACCCGCTCACGGACCCGGGTGTAGCCACGCCCGACGATTCCCTGGAAGCGCGCGATGATGAAGGCGAGCGGCACGAAGCAGACCCACACCACGAGTGCGAGCAGCGGGCTGTAGATGAACATGAGGATCGTCGCGAGACTGATCTGCGCGATGTTGATCATCAGCATCAGGCCACCGAACTGCACGAACATCGAGATGGTGTCGACGTCGGAAGTGACCCGGGAGACGAGCGACCCGCGCCGCTCGGTGTTCTGCGTCAGCATGGCCAGGTCGTGGATGTGCCGGAACGCCTTGATCCGCAGCGTCGACAGCCCGCTCTCGGACGTCCGGAAGAGCCGGATGTTGACGTAGTAGGCGCTGATCGCGGTGACGATGACGCCGACCAGGGCCAGGGCGACGTAGCGCAGGACCACATCCACGTCGGCTCCGCCCGGAGCCAGGATCCCCTCATCCGTCGTGCGTTGCACGACGAACGGGATCAGGACCCGACCCAGGGTGGACAGCACGGCGAGCATCACCGTGACACCGATGCCCTTGCGCAGCTCCGGTGACAGCGTGACACCCCGCTTGAGGGTCTCCCAGGTGCTCAGCTCGTGTCCGGCATCGATGCCGTGGTGCTCGACCGGTGGGGCAAAACGTCCGCTCATCGTGACGCCCCCTCGAACGCGCCGGGCTCTTCGTCGGCGGCAATCGCCTCGCGTTCTGCCGCCTCACGGGCATAGGCCGTGACCAGTTGCTCGTAGCCGCGGCACCTGCTCATCAGCTCGGCGTGCGGTCCGTGGTCAATGACCGCACCCTCCTCGATGTAGATGACCTCGTCCGCGAGCAGGATCGTCGCCATCCGGTAGGCGACGACCAGGACGGTCGTGCCCGCGCTCGACTCGCGCAGCCCCGCGAGGATCGCCTGCTCGACGCTCGGGTCGACCGCAGAGGTGGCGTCGTCGAGGATCAACAGTTGCGGCTCCCGGGCAATGGCGCGGGCCAAGGCGATCCGCTGTCGCTGCCCGCCGGACAGGCTGGCGCCACGCTCGCCGACGCGGGTGTCGAGGGCGGACGGGAGGTGGGCGACGAAGCCGTCGGCCTGCGAGATGCGCAGGGCCTGCCACACCTGTTCGTCCGGGAGGTCGGCCCCCAGGGTGATGTTGCCCTTGACCGTGTCATCGAACATGAAGGTCTGCTGCGCGACGAGGGCCGCGACCTCGGGGATGCCGCCACGACGGACCTCGCGCAGGTCGACGCCGTCGACGAGGACGGCCCCGCTGGTCGGGTCGATGAGCCGCATCATCAGGTTGGTCAGGGTGGACTTGCCGCTCCCGGTCGGGCCGACGAGGGCCACGGTGGATCCTGCTGGGACGTCGAGAGTGACGTCCCGCACGGCCGGGTTGAGGTCGACCGTGCCGTCGGGCAGGTCGACCTCGTAGGCGTAGGAGAGGTCTTCGGTCCGCAACTCGCTCGCGCCGCGGGCGGGCAGCTCTCGGGCGCCGTACTCCATCGAGCCCTGCGCCTCGAGCACCGCGTTGATCCGGTTCCAGCCGACGACGGACCGGGGCAGCTCGGCCAGCACCCAGCCGAGGGCCCGGACCGGGAAGGCCGTGATCGAGAAGAGGTAGGCGATCTGGACGACCTGGGCCGCGGTGAGCTCTCCGCTGCGGACCCGAAGGGTGCCGATGATGAGGACCGCGAGCGTCCCGATCGTCGGGATGGCCTCGATGACCGGATCAAAGCGGCCGCGGGTGCGACCCACCTCGATGTTGGCATCGCGCAGGGCGTGGGTGACGACCCGGAAGCGCTCCGCTTCGTGGTCCTCACGGCCCAGCGACTTGACGATGAGCGCCGCCTCGAAGCTCTCGTGGGCCACCTCCGAGACATCGGCCCGCAACTGCTGGGCCAGTGTGACCCTCGGGGACATGGCCCGCTGGAAGGCGACATTGGCCAGGAAGAGCAGCGGGAAAACGGTCAGCCCCACGACGGCGAGGATAGGGTCGACGATGAACATCTGGAGGACACCGAAGACGATCATCACGATCACGCCGAGCGCCATCGGCAACGGCGCAAAGATGTTCCAGGTCGCCTCGACGTCGGCGTTCGCGTTGGACAGCAACTGCCCCGACGGGTGGCGGTGGTGCCAACTGAGCGGCAGCCGCAGGTACTGCCGGGTCACGGCCTGGCGGTAGGTCGCTCCGAGGTTGTACATCGCGACGCCGCCCGCGAGCCGCCGGCCGATGACCCCGATGACGGTCAGCACCACGACCAGCGCCAGGACACCGCCGATGTACCAGAGTTGCCCGGCCGTCGCGTGGTGTGCGGCGATCGCCGGTGTCACCGCCGTGTCCGTCACGTGCCCGATGGCCCACGCCGTCAGGCTCGTCATGACGCCGTAGACGACGCTGCCGAGGACGGCCAATGCAAACCAGCGCGGCTGCCCCTTGATGCCCCGGCCGATGACGGCGAGGCCAGCACGCAGGGTCGACGTGGTTGGTTGACCCAGCAGGTGTGACTGGACTGCGTGACTCACGCGTGCGGCTCCCCGGGCGGACTAGGCGGTTGGTCGGGCTGGTGCGTTGGACTTCTCGGCGACAGCCCTCCAGTTTCTCACGGCTCGGCGGCCCTCACCGCATCGACAACGCCAGCGGGGCCCCGGCTCTTCCCGCCCCGCGGAACACGTGCCTCCCGGGCTCCGGGGCGCTCGTGCCTCCCGGGCTCCGGCCTGCTCGTGCCTCCCGCGCCCGCCCCGGCACCCCACTGCCGCCTCACTCCGGGGCCGGCCCGTCCCCGGTGATCACCCAGTAGCGCCGCAGCCCGCCGCCCGAGCCGGCCGGGACCCCACCGGCTCGCAGGATGGTCAGCATCGACGCGAGATTGTCGTCCTCGCAGGTGATGAGCACCCGGTCGATGCCCCTCCGGGCGGCCAGCTGCAACGCCAGGGCCAACGCGCCACTGGCGACGCCGCGGCGCCTCGAAGGCGGCTGAACGGCATACGCGATGTGTCCCCCACTCTGGGCGAGCAGCTCGTTCAGCTCCAACCGCACGGTGATCGTCCCGACGACCTGTCCGTCCTCGAGGATCCAGCGGTAGGCCGCGGGCACCCGACCCGGCCCGATGTGGTCCCCGGCGACCTCCTGGCGGGCCAGCCACGTCGTCCACTCCTCGAAGGCGGCGGGATCCGCGAGGGTTCCCCGGTCCGCGTGGCGGTAGCCCGACCCGTGGATGGGCTCGCCGGCGAAGGAGTCGACCAGGTGCCACCACGACGTCGCGAGGTCGGTGGTCGGTCGCACGAGCTCGATCACACCTCGACCCTACGACCCGACCGGCGCCCAAGGCCTCCCACGGCGGCGCTCCAGTCGCCCACCTAGGATTGACGCCATGACGCGTCACGCCCAGTCCGAACGCCTCCTGCTCTGCGACGAGCTCGACCGGCTCGGCCCCGATGGCCCCACCCTGTGCGAGGGCTGGGACACCCGGGACCTCGCCGCCCACCTCGTCATCCGCGAGAGGCGCCCCGATCTGTCGGTCGGGATGTTCGTGCCCTTCCTCGGCGACCGGCTCGAGCGCGAGCAGCGGGCGATGGCGGACGGTGACTACGCGGCCCTCGTCGCCCGGGTCCGGTCCGGCGCCCCGTGGTGGAACCTGATGTACGTGCCCAAGATCGATGACCTGGCCAACCTCACCGAGTACTTCGTCCACCTGGAGGACGTGCGGCGCGCCCAGCCCGACTGGAGCGCGCGTGAGCTCTCACCGGAGCTGGAGCGTGACCTGTGGGCCTCGCTGCGACGGATGGGCCGGCTGCTGTTCCGCTCGGCACCGACCGGAGTCGTGCTCATCGCCGACGGTCTCGGCCGGCACTCCGCCAAGCTCCCCGAGGCCCACGGCACCGTCGTCGTGCGCGGGGCCGCGCCCGAGCTGGTGCTCTTCGCCCACGGTCGGGGCACGCACGCCACCATCGAGTTCGAGGGGGCGGACGACGACGTCCAGCTGTTGCGCGACGCCCGACTCGGCGTCTGAGCGGAGTCCCGACCGAGCAGCCTGCCGTATGCCGCTGGGCTGGCTCAGCGGACGATGACCCCCGCCGCACGCAGGGCGTCCTTGACCTGCCCCACGGTCAGCTCACCGAAGTGGAAGACGCTGGCCGCGAGCACGGCGTCGGCCCCGGCCTCGACAGCCGGCGCGAAGTGCTCGAGCCGCCCGGCGCCGCCGCTCGCGATCACCGGGACCGACACGGCCGCCCGCACCCGGCGAATCAGCTCGAGGTCGAAGCCGTCCTTGGTCCCGTCGGCATCCATCGAGTTGAGCAGGATCTCGCCCGCCCCGAGCTCGGCCGCGCGGGCGCACCACTCGACGGCGTCGAGGTCGACCGGGGTCCTCCCGCCGTGGGTCGTCATGACGAAGTCAGCCGTCGGTCGGCCGTCGTCACCGCGTCGGCGCCGGACGTCAGCCGACAGCACGAGAACCTGCGCCCCGAAGCGGGCGGCGATCTCGGAGATCAGCTCCGGGCGAGCGATGGCTGCCGTGTTGACCCCGACCTTGTCCGCCCCGGCCCGCAGCAGCCGATCCACGTCGTCGACCGAGCGCACCCCGCCCCCGACGGTGAGCGGGATGAAGACCTGCTCGGCCGTCCGTCGCACCACGTCGTAGGTCGTCTCCCGGTTGCCGCTGCTCGCGGTCACGTCGAGGAAGGTCAACTCATCGACGCCTTGGGTGTCGTAGAGGGTCGCCAGCTCGACCGGGTCCCCGGCATCGCGCAGGTTCTCGAAGTTGACGCCCTTGACGACCCGACCGTTGTCGACGTCGAGACAGGCGATCACTCTGGTGGCGACGGTCATGGGCCCAATCTAGGACGCGGGTAGGGTCGCGTCCTATGTGGGACCAGATCACGGGACACGCTGACCCGGCGCACGTCGCGGCTGTCGTCGATCTGGCCCGGCGCGCCGAGCCCCGTTGCGGGGACGTCGTCGTCGTCGCGATCGACGGTCCGAGTGGCTCCGGCAAGACGACCCTCGCCCACGACGTCACCCAGACCCTCGACGGTCAGACCCTCCACCTGGACCGGCTGTACCCGGGTTGGGACGGGTTGGCCGAGACCCCCGGGTTGCTCGCGCGGCAGGTGCTGGAGCCACTCGCGACCGGCAGCCCGGCCGCCTACGTCCGGTGGGACTGGGACCGCGACCAGTGGGCCGACACGGTCACCGTCGAGGCGTCCCGCTTCCTCGTCGTCGAGGGCTGCGGTTCCAGCGTGCGCCCTGCCCGGACGTATGCCGCCGTGCGGGTCTTCGTCGATGCTGACCCGATCCTGCGCAAGCGACGCGGGATCACCCGTGACGGGGAGAGCTACCGCCCACACTGGGACCAGTGGGCCGCCCAGGAAGCCGCGCTGTTCGATCGCGACGGGACGAGACAGCACGCCGACCTGCTCATCGACACGACTAGCGTCTGACCCATGCGAGCCACTCCCGACCCGGCAACCCGGCGCGGACCGGATCCCCGGTCCCGACGCCCGTTGCCGCCCTTCTGGGTGATGGCGGCGGCCCTCCTCTCGGTCGCGATCAACCTCCGGGTGACGATGACGAGCATCCCGCCGCTCATCGACGAGATCTCGGCCGACCTGGGTCTGAGCCATTCGATGGCCGGGCTGCTCACGGCCCTGCCGGTGCTGTGCATGGGACTGTTCGCGCCACTCGCGAGTCGGATCGCCCACGGGATCGGGGCGCCGGCGGCGGTCCTCTGCTCGGTCCTGGCCATCCTGCTCGGGACCATCGGTCGTGGCCTCGGCAACCACGTGGTCCTGCTCTATCTCGGTACGTTCGTCGCTGGCGTCGGGATCGCGATTGCCGGGACCCTGCTTCCGCAACTGGTCAAGACGTTCTTCCCACCCGGCCGGGTCGGCCTCGCGACCGGGCTCTACATGGGCGGGATGCTCGGCGGCGCGACGGTGGCCTCCGCGCTGGCCGTCCCGCTCGCCGACTTCTTCGGCTCGTGGCAGGCCTCCCTCGCGTTCTGGGCGGTCTTCGCCGTGCTGGGCCTGCTCGTCTGGGCCCCGTTCACCCGCAGGGCCAACCCCCACCACCTGCGCGGTGAGGCGGGCCGCGCGGGGCTGCCCTGGACCAACCTCGTCGCCTGGACCGTCGCGATCTATCTCGCGGTGCAGTCCTGGTCCTTCTACTCCAGCATCGCCTGGCTCGCACCGAGCTACGTCGAGCAGGGGTGGTCCACGACCAGTGCCGGTTTCCTCCTCGCGGCGTTCACCACCGCCCAGATCATCTCGGGGCTGCTCGGCCCGGTGTTCAGCGACCGGGTCATCGACATGCGGGGCCTGCTGATCTTCTCCGCGGCCATGGGGACCATCGGGTCCTTCGGGGTGTATTTCGCGCCGCTGGCGCTCCCCTGGCTCTGGGTGTTCATCCTTGGTCTGGGACAGGGCTCGGCGTTCTCCCTCGGACTGGTCCTGCTCGTGCGCTATGCCCGGACCCCCGCGGCGAGCGCCCGGCTGAGCGGGATGGGCTTCCTCGTCTGCTACACCGTGGCCGCCTTCGGGCCACTCGTGATGGGGGGCCTGCGCGACCGGGTCGGCACCTTGACCCTGACGTGGCTCATCCTCGGGCTGCTCGGGCTGGTGCAGGCCGGGCTGGCGCTGCGGTTGCGTCCCGACCTGCCGCAGATCGCCTGAACCCGAGTCAGCCCCAGTAGTCGTCGGCAGCGGCGGGGGCGTCTTCTCGACCCGAGCTCGTGCGACGCTCGGTCACCGAGAACCGTCCACGATAGAAGAGCATCGGCCGGCCGGGCTCCCCGTCCTCGAGTTGCACCACGTGGCCGATGATCACGTCGTGATCGCCGGCGGCATGGACCTCCTCCACCGCTGCGTGCACCCGCATGAGGACCCCGGGCAGGCTCGGGGAGCCCTGCTGCGAGGGCTCCCACTCGAGCCCTTCGAAGCGCTGCCCCGACGCCGATCCGAAGCGCTCGACCAACTCGGTCTGCTGGTGGCGCAGGACGTTGACGGTGAAGACACCGGCGGCCCGCATCAGTGGCCAGGATCGCCCGTTGCGGGCGGCGCAGAAGAGCACCAACGGGGGGTCGAGGGACACGGACGCGAAGGATTGACAAGCGAATCCGACCGGCTCTCCCTCGGGGCCCAGACCGGTGATGACCGTCACCCCGGTCGCGAAGTGTCCCAGGACCCGACGCAGCTCGGCGGGATCGAGCCGATCCGTCACGCCGGTGCCTCCGGGTCCTGGGGCCCACTGGACGGGTCGTCACGCCACTCATCCGAGCTACCTGACTCACCCGAGCCACCGGACTCACCCGAGCCACCGGACTCACCCGAGCCACGGGACTCACCGGACTCACCCGAGTCGAACGGGTCGCGTTGTTCGCCGAGTGCTGCGACCAGGGCCGCCAGACGAGAAGCCTCGCGAAGCGAGAAGGGCCCGTCCGCCTTCTGGATGGCCATCACGGCCAGGGTGTCGGAGTCGGCGAGGTCGAGTTGGACCCACGGCGCACCGCCTCCGAACTGGACCCCGACGATCTCGGGCCACTCGAGGGTGCGGGTCAGGATCAGGTTGCGCACGACGAGTCCCTCCCGTGTCGGGATGGCCGAGATCGCGGCGTAACGCCACGCCAGATAGGCGATGACGACTCCGATGGCGAAGAACATGAGCTGGTCGGCCGGTCCCCAGATAGCGCCCCCGGCCTTGGACGGGAGCAGGAGCGCCAGCACGGCAAACATCAGCAGGGCCACGATCGCGATGCCCAGCGCCACGGCTCGGCCACGCCGCGAACGGAACGGCGCGAAGGCCGCTTCCTCAGAGTTGATCGGGGGCGTCGGGTCAGGCATCCGGTATCAGAGCCTGCACGCCGCGATGTCGGTGACCAGGATGGCCCGGGCGCCGAGCTCGTAGAGCTCGTCCATGAGTCGGTTGTGGCCCAGTTGCGGGACCATCGCCCGCACCGCCACCCAGTCCTCGTCCTGCAGCGGCGAGACGGTCGGGGACTCGAGCCCGGGCGTGAGCGCGGTCGCCTCGTCGATGAGGTTCCGCGGGCAGTCGTAGTCGAGCATGACGAAGTTGCGCGCGGTGATGACGCCGGTGAGTCGTCGCTTGAGGACCTCGATGGCCGCCAGTCGCCCTGGGCGGTCACCGCGGATCAGGACCGCGTCCGAGTGCAGGATCGGCTCCCCGAAGACCTCGAGCCCCTGGGTGCGCAGGGTCGTCCCCGTCTCGACCACATCGGCGATGACGTCGGCGACCCCGAGCGTGACGGCCGTCTCGACCGCCCCGTCAAGACGCACGACCTCAGCGGTGAGGCCCCGCTTCTCGAGGTCGGCGCGCACCAGCCCGGGGTAGGAGGTGGCTACCCGCTTGCCGTCGATGTCCTCGATCCGGGCGACCCCAGCGGTGGGGGCGGCATAGCGGAAGGTGGACCGCCCGAAGCCGAGCGTCATGATCTCCAGCGCTGGGGATCCGGAGTCCAGCAGCAGGTCCCGGCCGGTGACCCCGGCGTCGACGGTGCCGGAGCCGACGTAGACGGCGATGTCGCGCGGGCGCAGGTAGAAGAACTCGACGTCGTTCTCGGGGTCGCTGACCACCAACTCCTTGGTGTCGCGGCGCACCCGGTAGCCGGCCTCACGCAGGATATCGACGGTGGACTCGGACAAGGAGCCCTTGTTGGGTACGGCAATTCGCAGCATGGGTCGTCCTCAGAGGTGGGCGTAGACGTCGTCGAGCGTGATTCCCTTGGCCAGCATGAGGACCTGCAGGTGGTAGAGCAACTGGCTGATCTCCTCGGCCGCCTCGGAGTTCGTCTCGTACTCGGCGGCCATCCACACCTCGGCCGCCTCCTCGACGATCTTCTTGCCGATCGCGTGGACGCCGGCATCGAGTTGTGCGACGGTGCCCGATCCGTCCGGTCGGGTCGCGGCCTTCTCGGACAGCTCGTCCCACAACTGTTCAAAGCTCTTCACGGTGCCCCAGCCTAAGGGTGTCGGTGGTGACGCGGTGCGACGAGGTCACGGATCAGGACTCGGCGGGAGTGACGGCCCGCAGCGCGAGGACCGTCGCGACGGCGGCGGCGGCGGCCTCGTGCCCCTTGTCCTCGCTCGATCCCGGCAGCCCGGCCCGGGCCAGGGCCTGGGCCTCGTCATCACAGGTGAGCACGCCGAAGCCGACCGGCGTCGCGGTGCGGACCGAGACCTCGGTCAGGCCCACGGTCGCTGCCTGACAGACGTAGTCGAAGTGCGGGGTGCCGCCCCGGATCACGACCCCGAGGGCGACGAGGGCGTCGAACTGGTCGGCCAGCGCGGCGCAGGCCACACTCAGCTCGAAGGTTCCCGGGACGCGGACCACCTCGACCCGGTCCACGCCGGCGTCGGCCAGACCACGGCGGGCACCGGCCAGCAGTCCGTCCATGACCTGCGCGTGCCAGCTCGCCGCGACGATCGCCACGCGCAGGTCGCTGGTGTCCGAGGTGGTGCCGGTGTGCTCGAAACTGATGGTGGGGGCGCCATCCTTCATCGTTGTCTCCTCAGGCCGTCTCTTGGGTGGATCGGTCGCTGGCCAGGGTGATGTCGTGCCCGAGCCGGTCGCGCTTGGTCGCGAGGTAGTGCTCGTTGTCCACCCCGACCGGGGTGTTGAGCCGCTCCACGGCCACCACCTCGACCCCGAACCGTCTCATGGCCTCGACCTTCTTGGGGTTGTTGGTCAGCAGGACGATCTGCGTCGCTGCCAGGTCGTGCAGGATCGCTGCCCCGGCGGCATACTCCCGCGCGTCGACCGGCAGACCCAGGGCAGTCTGCGCATCCACCGTGTCCGCGCCGGCGTCCTGCTCGGCGTAGGCGCGCAACTTGTCGACCAATCCGACCCCGCGCCCTTCCTGGCCACCGAGGTAGATGACCACGCCACCCTCGTGGCCGACCCGCGCCAGCGACGCCTGCAGCTGTGGCCCGCAGTCACAGCGCAGCGAGCCGAACGCGTCACCGGTGAGGCACTCCGAATGCAGTCGGGTCAGGGTCGGCCCGCGCCCGAGACCCTTCGGGCTCACGAGCGCGACGTGCTCGTCTCCGGTGAGGGTGTCCCGGTAGCCGTGCGCCGTGAAGGCACCGTGGATCGTCGGGATCCGCGTGGTCGCGAGGCGCTCGACACGGTCATGGCGCTGCCGCCACGCGATGAGGGCCTCGATGGTAATGACCGGGATGTCGACCTCGGCCCCCAACGCGAGCACCGCGTCGAGGCGCATCATCTCGCCGTCGTCGTGGACCAGTTCGCCGATGACGCCCACCGGTGGGAGCCCGGCGAGCCGGGTCAGGTCGACGGTGGCCTCGAGCACGTGACCCGGTCGGATCAGGTCGGTCGGGGTGGACTGCGGATTGGCCAGGACCTGAAGGGTGCGCAGCCGGTCGGCGGCGCTGATCCCCGTCGTCACCCCCGTCGACGCGTCGACCGAGACCGTGTAGGCCGTCCGCAGCGGGTCCCGGTTGTTGACCACCATCAGCGGCAGCTCGAGCCGGTCCGCGACCTGGTCCGTCATCGGCGCACACAGGTAGCCCGAAGTGTGCCGGATCGCCCACGCCATCCAGGCGACGGTGGCAGTCTCTGCGGCCATCACCAGGTCGCCCTCGTTCTCCCGTTCCTCGGAGTCGAGCACGAGCACCTCGTCATGACGTGACCTCCTCGGTCGGATTCACCGTCGTGTGGGTCTGGGCCAGCAGTCGCTCGACGTACTTGGCCAGGATGTCGACCTCGAGGTTGACCACCTCGCCCGGGCCCTTGCGTCCGAGGGTGGTCAGGTCGAGGGTCGTGGGGATGAGGGAGACGCCGAAACTGTCCTCAGTGACCGAGGAAACCGTCAGGGAGACCCCGTCCACCGTGATCGACCCCTTCTCCACGACGTAGCCGCGCAGACCGGTCGGGAGGGTGAAGTCGACGCTCTCCCAACGCTCACCGGGCGTGCGGGCCGTGATCGTGGCCGTTCCGTCGACGTGGCCCTGCACGATGTGGCCACCGAACCGGCCGTTGGCCGGCAGGGCCCGCTCGAGGTTGACCCGGTCCCCCGGGTGCAGGGCGCCGAGCGAGGATCGGCTCAGCGTCTCGGCCATGACGTCGACGGCGAAACCCGAGCCGTCGTGCTCGGTCACCGTCAGGCACACTCCGTTGACGGCGATGGAGGCCCCGTGGGTGGCGTCAGCCACGACGAGCGGCCCGGCAATGCGCAGCACCGCCGACTCGGCGCCGTGCTCGATGGACTCGACGGTGCCCAGCTCCTCAACGATTCCGGTGAACATGGTCCTACCTCTCCTGCCCCGACGGTTCCTGACCCGAGGCGGCAGCGCGGCAGGGGTGCCGCGTTCCTCCATGAGCCGGGAGGGGGCTTGCGTGGATGCGGATGTCTCCGCCGATGGTCCTGACGTCGATGAGTGAGAGCCGCCGGATGTCGACGAGCGAGGAGATGCCCAGGTCTCCGACAGCGCCACGCCCTGAGCCGAGCAGGGCCGGGGCGAGATAGGCGTAGACCTCGTCGATCAGCCCCTCCGACAGGAAGGCCGCCGCCAACGCCGGCCCACCCTCGAGCCAGCAGTCCCGGATCCCCCTGTCCCACAGGGCTGCCAGTGCCTCTTGAGGGTCCCGGGTGCGCAGGTGCGCCACCTCACCGGGCCCCTGGTGCACGCGGGCGTCGGGTGGCAGGTCCCGCAACCCGACCACGACACGAAGCGGTTGCCGGGCAGGGTCCTGGCTCAGCGGCATACGGACGGTGAGGCGTGGGTCGTCGGCGAGGACCGTGCCGGTCCCCGCGACGATGGCGTCGCGCTGAGCCCGCAGCGAGTGCACGTCCGCCCGGGACTGCTCACCCGTGATCCACTGACTCGTGCCGTCGGCGGCCGCAGAGCGACCGTCGAGGGTGGCGGCGAACTTCCACGTCACCAAAGGCCGCCCGAGCGCGACGGTGCGGGCCCACCGGTGGTTGAGGGCAGCTGCCTGCTCCTCGAGGATTCCCCCGACGACCTCGATCCCGGCGCTTCGCAGCACCGCTGCACCACCAGCTGCCGCCTCGTTGGGGTCGCGCTGGGCGAACACGACACGCGCGACCCCTGCGTCGATCAGCGCCTCGGCGCAGGGCCCGGTGCGACCGGTGTGCGCGCACGGCTCGAGGGACACGTAGGCGCTCGCACCCCTGGCTCGGGGCCCAGCCAGCGCCAGAGCCGCAGCCTCGGCGTGCGGGGTCCCGGCTCCGAGGTGGAAGCCCTCCCCCACCACCGAGCCGTCGGCAGCCACGATGACGCACCCGACGCGCGGGTTGGGGTCCGGCCACGGACCGGCCACGGCCAGGTCGAGAGCGCGGCGCACCCACCTGGTGGCCTCTCTGGTGTCCATGGTCAGTGTCCTTGTTTACGGTTCGGTTCAGCGGTTCAGTTCAGGGGCGGTGGTGGCCAACTCGGCTGATGGCGCCTCGGTGCGGCTCGCCCGGAGCCAGACCACGAAGCCGTAGATGACGAAAACCGAGTACACGGCGTACAGCACCGCGGTCGGGATGTAGCCGGAGTGGACGAGCAACGGCACCCCGACGACGTCGACAGCGATCCACAACAACCAGAACTCGTTCCAGCCGCGGGCCATCGCGTAGGTGGCGAGCATGGAGCCGATGAAGATCCAGGCATCGCACCAGTAGTACCAGCGAGGAGCCGGCCAGCCGGCGCCGATGGTCGCGAAGACCTGCTGGAACACGACGAGTCCGACCAGCCAGGCGATACCGATCGTGACTCGCTCGCGCCCCGTCGCCCAGCGGGGCGTGATCGCGGGCGCCGAGGCGTCGCGCTGGTCCAGCGCTCGGACCTGACGCCAACGCCACCAGCCGTAGATGCTCGTCAGGATGAAGAAGATCTGCCGTCCGGACTGCCCGAAGAGCGGCGCCCGACCGTCCGCGACGTCGAAGGTGACCGTGATGTAGACGAAGAAGAGCAGCACGTTGCCGACGATGCCGATCGGCCAGGCCCAGACCCGTCGCAGCAGTCCCCCGACCGCCGAGGCCAGGCCGAAGAGGACACCGATCAGCTCGAGCCACCGCAACTGGTAGCCGGCGATCGGGATGCTGGCCTCGTAGAGCCAACGGAGAAGGTCCATCGGGGGTTGTCCTTGGGTTGTCGTTCGGGTGAACAACGAACTCCGGGGATACCTCTGCCGACGAACACGCCGACACGAATGTCGAACGCGGTAGTCAGTTTCGTGCGCCTCCCATCCGGACTTTCACCGTCGGTCCCGGAATTTCACCAGGTCAACCGGCCGCTGGATGCGGTCGGGTCGCGGACTTTAACCGCCGGCTCGGAATTACACCGACCCCGGAGCACGTAGTCTCCAGTATGCCACCGCGTCGTTGGGGCGTGGTAACACCGGTGGCGTGACCGGCGCCACTGGACGGTCCGGACGGGGCTCAGTGCGCGTGTGCCGTGGCCAGGGCGCGGAGCTCGTCGATGGCTGCTGCGGCGTCCTCGGCGCCGTAGACGGCAGAACCAGCCACGAACACGTCCGCTCCAGCCTCGGCGCACTGCTCGATCGTCGATGCGCTGACGCCACCGTCGACCTGGATCCAGATCTCGCCACCGAACCGCTTGACCGCCTCACGAACCTGTCGCACCTTCGGCATCTGGTCGGCCATGAACGACTGGCCGCCGAAGCCGGGCTCGACCGTCATGACCAGCACCATGTCGAGCTCCGGGAGCAGGTCCTCGTAGGGTCCGAACTCGGTGCCCGGCTTGATGGCCATCGAGGCACGCGCCCCAGCCGCTCGCAGGGCGCGGGCGAGCGTGACGGGCTCTCTGGCAGCCTCGATGTGGAAGGTCACCGACTGGCAGCCCGCCTCGGCGTAGAGCGGCGCCCACCGGTCGGGGTCCTCGATCATCAGGTGCGCGTCGACAGGGATCGGGCTGACCTTGACCAACGCTTCGACGACGGGCAACCCGATCGTCAGGTTGGGCACGAAGTGCGCGTCCATGACGTCGACGTGCGCCCAGTCCGCGCTGGCGACCTTCCTGAGTTCGGCCTCGAGGTTGGCGAAGTCGGCGGAGAGGATGCTGGGTGAGATCTGCACGGCCTCAGCCTAGTATCGCGTCATGGCCTGACTGGCGTTCGCGTCACGTTCCTGGCCGGGTCCTCGGTTGCGGCCTCGGGCGCTCAGGGCACCCCACCTTGACCAAACCGCTCCGGGCGACGGCGGAAAGGGGCAGAATCGAGATCCTCCGATGTCATTGAACAGGAGGCGCCGTCATGCGCCGAAGCAACGTCCTACTGGTTGCCGCCGCTGTGGCCCTCCTTGCACTGACGGGCGCCAGTCCGGGTCTGGCGGCGCCAGGGGACAAGAGCCCGAAGCCGCAGGTGACTCGCTACGTGGCCCTCGGCGACTCGTACACGGCGGCACCCCTCGTGCCGACCGTGATCGTCGCCAAGGGGTGCTACCAGTCGACGAACAACTACCCACATCAGGTCGCGCGAGCCCTCAAGGTCGCCGACTTCGTTGACGCGAGTTGCAGCGGAGCCCAGACGAAGGACATGACCACGTCGCAGTTGCCAGGCGTCGCACCACAACTCGACGCCGTCACGAAGGACACGGATCTGGTCACGCTCAGCATCGGCGGCAACGACTTCGACGTCTTCGGCACCCTTGTCGGCCTCTGCCCCACCCTCAAGCCGACCAAGCCGAACGACGCCCCGTGCCGCGACCTGATGCGCAGTCAAGGCCAGGACCAGTTGTTCGCTGACCTCGCGAAGACGAAGGACTTGGTCACCACCGTGATCGAGGAGGTCAAGGTGCGTGCCCCGCGCGCCCAGATCATCGTGGTCGGCTACCCGCAGATCCTGCCGCGCCAAGGCACCTGCCCAGCGCTGATGCCGCTGGCCAGAGGGGACTACCGCTATGGGAACCAGGTCAATCAGCGCCTCACCCTGGCGCTGCGACAGGCCGCCGCGCAACAGCACGTGGGCTACGCCGACGTCTGGAAGGCCAGCCAGGGTCACGACGTCTGCTCGACCGACCCGTGGATCAACGGTCAGTTCACCGATGTCACCCGGGCCCAGGCCTTCCACCCCTTCCTCATCGAGCAGACCGCGGTCGCGGGACTCGTCGTCAAGGCCGTCCGCTGACGGCCGCCAAGGCACGCTCTGCGCTGGCTCCCGCCGGCTGGGCCCGCGGGAGCCATACCGCCGACGGCGCCACCCATGACACCTACCGCAAGGGCTCCGGTCCTGGGGTCATCGTCATCCACGAGATGCCCGGGATCACCCCCTCGGTGGTGACCTTTGCCGATGAGGTCGTGGAGCACGGCTACACGGTCGTGATGCCGCACCTCTTCGGCCGAGTGGGGGCCTCGGCGACGCCGACTGCCCTGGCGCGATCGATGGGACAGGTGTGCGTGAGCCGAGAGTTCATCAAGCTCGCCTCCGGCGTCACCTCGCCCGTGGCCGGGTGGCTGCGCTCCTTGGCCCACTCGCTGCACGGAGAGCTGGGCGGCCCCGGGGTCGGCGCCCTCGGGATGTGCCTCACCGGCGGCTTCGCCCTCGCCATGATGGTCGAGGACTCCGTGGTCGCCCCGGTCCTCGCTCAACCATCCCTTCCGTTTGCGATCGGAGCAGGCCGCGGCGCTGATCTCGGGCTCAGCCCGGCTGACCACGAGGCGATGCGTCGCCGGGTCGCGGCCGGCTGCCCCGTGCTCGGGGTTCGCTACCGCGAGGACAAGGCGACAGGCACCCGCTTCGAGACCCTGACCCGCGAGTTGGGCGACGGCTTCATCCGGGTCGAGTTCGAGGGAAAGGGCCACTCGACGCTGACCGAGCACCGCCAGCAGGTCGCGGTCGACCGCGTGCTCGCCTTCTTCGACGAACGCCTCACGCCGGCGTGATCACCGCCTGCGCAGCAGGGCCAGGAACATCGCGTCAGTGCCGTGCACGTGCGGCCACAGCTGCACAAAAGGCCCCTCGCCGAGTCCGGTGATCTGCTCCCCTGCGGCGTCAACGAAGAGCTCCCGGGCGTCGATGACCTCGACGTCGGCGCGCTTCTTGATGACGTCGTGGACGACGAACCGGGTCTCGTTGAGGTGCGGGCTGCAGGTGGCGTAGCCGATCACACCGCCCGGTGCCGTCGCCTCGATGCCGGACACCAGCAGTTCCCGTTGCAAGGTGGCCAGCGCGGCCACGTCGCCCGGGCTGCGACGCCACCGGGCCTCCGGTCGGCGCCGCAGCGCACCGAGACCAGTGCACGGCGCATCGATCAGGACCCGGCTGTAGGCCGCCGGCTCAGACTCCCCGACCTCGCGACCATCCCCGGTCCGCACCTCGACCGCGGACCTCGCCTCGTCGGCCAGCGCTCCCACCGCAGCCATGGTCTGGCGGACCAGATCCGCTCGGTGCTGGGAGATCTCATTGGCCACGAAGGGGATTCGGCGCTCGACAGCGATAGCGGCCAGGAGCCCGGCCTTGCCGCCGGGTCCGGCACACAGGTCGAGCCAGCGCTCGTGGTCGGCTGCCTCGCCCTCAACCGTCACATCGGCGAGCGCGAGGGCCACCAACTGGGAGCCCTCGTCCTGCACCGCGGCCCGGCCCTCGCGGATGGCGTCGATCGCCCCGGGGTCACCCTCGTCCAGCACGGCGCCCACCCGGCTCAGGGTGGAGGCCTCGGCGCCGAAGGCAACCAGCTCGGGCACGGTCGCGAGCCCGGGCCGGGCCGTGAGCGACACCTTCGCCGGGGTGTTGTCCGACTCCAGGAGCGCCGTCAACGCAGCCTCGACGTCCGACGCGGCGGCGGCACCGTGACCGATGAGGGCGGCCCGCAGCGCCTTGGCGATCCACAGCGGGTGTGACGTGCGCAGGGCCAGCGCCTCGAGGGGGTCGCTGAGCGGGGCCGTGACGATCTCGATCCACTCGTCGAGGCTGCGTTCGCTGATCCGTCGCATGACCGCGTTGACGAAGCCGGCGGCGCCGGCCCCGTTCACTTGGCGGGCCAAGGCGACGGTCTCATCCACCGCGGCATGGGTCGGCACCCGCATGCCGAGAAGTTGGTGGGCACCGAGCCTGATGGTGTCGCGCACCCGGGGCTCGATCGCGTCGATGGGACGGTCGGCCGCCACCGCGGCGATGGCGTCGTAGAGCCCGGACATCCGGGTGGCCCCATAGACGAGTTCTGTCACAAAGGCCGCGTCGCGACCGTGGAGTCGCTTCTCCCGCAAGAGCTTTGGCAACGCGAGGTTGGCATATGCCCCGTCGCTGATCTCGTGCAGGGCCGTGTAGGCGGTCAGTCGGGCAGGGTCAGTGCGCCTGGCCCGCTCGGCGGGACGCTGGCCGGACCGCTGTCCGGCGGACCGTAGCCGGGCTGCCGGACGTTGTCGTCCGGCACGGTCGCGGCCATCCGTGTTGTCACTCATCTCCGACGGCCTCCCCCGCCTCGATCCGGATCCCCCGGGCCCAGTCGGCGGCGGGCATGGGCTTCTTGCCGTGGGCCTGCACCACGCCGAGCCGGACCGGCTGGGTCCCGGTGCCGACGAAGACGTCGCGCTTGGTCACGTGCAGCACCCCCGCCGGTAGCTCAACCGTCTCATCCAGTGGCGCGATCGTGAGTGGTGCGACCTTGAGCCGGTCACCGCGAAACGTCGTCCAGGCACCGGGTGCCGGGGTGCAGCCGCGCACGAGTCGATCGATTGCCATCGCTGGTGTCCTCCAGTCGATGCGGGCATCCTGCACCTCGATCTTGGGGGCCAGGGACACCCCCTCGAGCGGCTGTGGCCGAGCCACGAGGTCGCTCGCTGCGATCCCGTCCAAGGTCGCGACGAGGAGGCCGGCCCCCGCCTCGGAGAGTCGGGCCAAGAGGTCTCCGGACGTGTCCGTCGGTCGAATGGTCTCGGTCATGACGCCGAAGACGGGGCCGGTGTCGAGACCCCGCTCGAGGCGGAAGGTCGTGGCTCCCGTCACTTCGTCACCGGCCATGATGGCGCGCTGCACCGGCGCGGCGCCTCGCCATGCCGGGAGCAGCGAGAAGTGCAGGTTGATCCACCCGTAGGTGGGGATCTCGAGGGCCGTTGGTGGCACGAGGTTGCCGTAGGCGACCACCGGGCAGGCCTCGGGAGCGAGATCGCGCAGGGCGGTCAGGAAAGCTGGGTCCTTGAGCGAGGCCGGGGTCAGGACCGGGACCCCGAGGTCCTCCGCCCGCACCCTGACCGGCGACGGCTCGAGCCGACGGCCCCGCCCCGCCGGAGCGTCAGGTCGGGTGAGCACCCCGACGAGGTCATGCTGAGACGCGACGATCGCATCGAGGCTGGGGAGGGCCACGTCAGGGGTGCCAGCGAAGACGACCCGCACGTCACATCCCCCGGCCGAAGGTCGCGTGCGGGCTGATCCGCACCTTGGGCGGCGTGTCACCGAACCACTCCGCCTCCCGAATCACCCGCATCGCCGCCTTGCGGGCTTCGGAATCGAGCCGGTCGATGAACAGGATGCCGTCGAGATGGTCGGTCTCGTGCTGGATGCAGCGCGCGAGGATCCGGCTTCCCTCGAGGACGACCGGCTCGCCCCACATGTCCTGCCCCTTGGCCACGACGGTGAGGGCACGGATGGTGTCGACGGTGATGTCCGGGATGCTGAGACACCCTTCGGGTCCGTCCTGCTCGTCATCGGACAGGTCGAGCACCGGGTTGACGAGGTGGCCGAGCACGTCGTCGACCCAGTAGGTGAAGACCCGCAGGCTGACCCCGAGCTGCGGGGCCGCCAAGCCCACCCCCGGGGCGTCCATCATCGTGTCCTCGAGATCCTTGACCAGCACCCGCAACTCCTTGTCGAAGTCGACCACCGGAGCGGCAGGAGTTCGGAGCACGGGATCGCCGAAGAGGCGGATGTCCTTGATCGACACAGGGTTCGGTCCTTGCGGTGGGCTGTTCGGATTGGTGCGGTAGCCATTCTAGGTCGCCGACACGGGCGCCTGCTCAGGCTCCGCACTCCGGTGCCGCAGGTCACGAACAGACGGCGACGAGAGCGCGGAGAGCGAGATGACCGCATAGAGGCCGGCACTGACCAGGAGGAGCGACTCGATGTCGACGGCGGTGGCGAGCCACCCGTAGAGGAACGTTCCGATCGGCATCGCGACGAAGGAGCCCAACGCGTCGTAGCTCGAGACCCTGGAGAGGACGTCGATGGGCACGTGCTCCTGTAGCGCGGTGCTCCACCCGACGCCGAAGATCTCGGCTCCGGCACCGGCGAGGAAGAAGCCGATCGCGACCGGCAGGATGGCCGGGTCCGCGCCGAGCATGGCCATCGGGACGGCCATGACCGTGATGGCGAGCATCCCGGCACGCAGCGGGTGGCGGAGCCGCAGTCGCAGCATCACGAGGGTCATCAGCACCGTCCCGGCCGCCTCGGCGCTGAGGATCAGGCCCCAGCCGGCCTCGCCGATCGCCTCGTTGGTCTTGGCGATGAGCGGCCCGAGGACGCCGACGACCCCGACCTGGATGGCGTTGGTGATGCCGAAGACGAGCACGACGACCCAGAGCCACTGACGCGATCTGAACTCGGTCCAGCCCTCCCGCAACTCCTGCACCATGGACGGACGGGACGCGCGCCCCTCCTCGGCCCGGCTGGGTAGCCGCACCCGGGTCAGGCAGGCGATCGCAACCAGATAGGTGCAGGCGTCGGCGGCCAGGGCCCAGCCCGGCCCCACCCCGACGACCAGCAGACCCGCGACCGCTGGCCCCAGGATGCCGAGTCCGCTGCGGCTGAAGGAGAGCAGGGCGTTGGCCTGCTGGAGCTTCTCGCGCGAGACGACGAGGGGGACGATGCCCATCATCGCCGGCATCGTGAAGGCGGAGACGGCCCCGTTGAGGCCCTCGATCACGGTCAACTGCGTGAGCGTCGCCTGCCCGCTGATGATGAGGACGGCTGCGAGCCCCTGGGTCAGGAAGGTGAGCGCATGAGAGAGCTGGAGCACGACGATCCGGGAGAAGCGGTCGGCGATGACGCCGCCGACCAGCAGGAAGACCACGAGGGCCAGCGTTCGCACTCCGAGGACCTGCGCGAGCGCCTTGGCCGAGGTGTCGACGTGCAGCACCGCGAAAGCGAGCGCCACGGGTGCCATCGACGACCCCGCAGTCGACACCGTCCGGGCGGAGAAGTACCAGACGAAGCGGGAATCCCCCAGCACGCCAAGGGATTCACGGACCTTCACTGAGGTCCCCTCTCCGTGGCCGCCAGTTGGAAGGCTACCGCCGTCAGGGTCGCGCGTACCGTGCCGTCAGTACGCGGCGGTTTGGCCCGACCGTGCATGAGCACGCTCGCCTCGGTCACGAGGTCGAGGACCCGCCGCCAGTCTTCCGGGTCGAGCCAGACCTCGGCGTCAGTCAGGTGCATCGTGGTGCTCGGCTCGCGGGCGGCCAACCGTCGGAACATGGCCTCCGCCATGACCCGCCCATACGCCTGCAGATCAGCAGCACTCCCCTGCGACTGCTCCGGTGATGGCGCCGCGTCCCACGGGTGGCGATACTTCTTCGCCCGTCCCCCGCGAACCGACTCCTCGCGGGCGATGACGAGCAGGCCCGCCGAGTGCAGGAAGCGCAGGTGGTAGCTCGCGTTCGCCTGGGTGATGCCGAGCTCGCGCGCCACTTCGGTGGCACTCAGCTCCGCCCCGGTCAGCAACGACAACATCTGCAATCGCAGTGGGTGCGCGGTCGCGCGGAGCTGGTTCATCCGCCCCTCATCCTCCAAAGACATGTTTGGCAGTATGCCACTG
>CAJDUR010000026.1_pt1 | contig 23767 bp, 20 predicted proteins | sample 7391191 | NCBI WGS metagenome assembly CAJDUR01 (sample SAMEA7055688, study PRJEB34461) | soil metagenome | biome: terrestrial ecosystem; feature: Peninsula; material: soil | place: Antarctica | collected 2016 | reverse complement strand
AACGGTGAGACGACGAGTTCACATGGTGGGACGAGTGTTCTCGCCGATTGACACTGCCGGGCGATTGGAGCACGGTGTGGGGGTGGCAAGAATCGTCGTACTTCCCTAGCGCGCAGGCCTGCACCACCGGCCAGCGCGCACCCTTCCGTCCCGCCGTGGACCGAAGGGTTTTTTTATGCGAGACACAGCCACCGCCGGGTCCCGGCAGCCGAATCGAAAAGAAAGCGTGATCAGCGTGAGTGACACCACCAAGCAGGCGGCCTCGCCAGCGGACGTGGCCTCTCTGGCCCGTCCCCGGCCTAGTACCGAGATCCCTGCGGAGCAGCCGGTTGTCACGGTCACCGGCGCCCAGGCCCTCGTCCTCGCGCTCGAGCATGTCGGGGCCGAGACCGTCTTCGGCATTCCGGGCGGCGCGATCCTGCCGGCCTACGACCCGATGCTCGACTCCACCAAGGTGAGGCACATCCTCGTCAGGCACGAACAGGGGGCGGGCCATGCAGCCGAGGGCTATGCGTCCGCGACCGGCAAGGTCGGGGTCTGCATGGCCACCTCCGGCCCGGGTGCGACCAACCTCGTCACGCCGCTGGCGGATGCACACATGGATTCAGTCCCGATGGTGGCGATCACCGGCCAGGTCTCGAGCGGCTCGATCGGCACCGACGCGTTCCAAGAGGCTGACATCCGCGGCATCACGATGCCGATCACCAAACACAGCTATCTCGTCACGGATCCTGGCAAGATCGCCCAGTCCATCGCCGAGGCGTTCCACATCGCCAGCACCGGTCGTCCGGGGCCGGTCCTGGTCGACATCAGCAAGGATGCCCTCCAGGGGAGCACGACCTTCACGTGGCCGCCACAGATGGACCTGCCGGGATATCGGCCGGTGACCCACCCGCACGGCAAGCAGATCCGTGAGGCGGCGCGGCTCATGGCAGCGGCGCACCGCCCGATCTTCTACGTCGGTGGCGGCGTCGTCCGGGGCCGGGCCAGCGACGACCTGCGCGAGCTGGTCGAGTTGACCCAGATCCCGGTCGTCACGACGCTCATGGCTCGCGGGACCGTCCCGGACAGCAACCCGCTCAACCTAGGAATGCCCGGCATGCACGGCACCGTGGCGGCGGTCACCGGTCTGCAGAAGTCCGACCTGATCATCGCCCTCGGAGCCCGCTTCGATGACCGGGTGACCGGCCAACTCGCGTCCTTCGCGCCGGACGCCAAGGTCATCCACGCGGACATCGACCCGGCCGAGATCTCCAAGAACCGCACAGCGGATGTCCCGATCGTCGGCGACGTGGGCGAGGTCATCCGGGACCTGACGACGGCACGCTGTCGCCGCAATACGTCATCGAGCGGATCGGCGCTCTGTCCGGGCCGGAAGCGACGTATGTCGCCGGTGTCGGCCAGCACCAGATGTGGGCCGCGCAGTTCGTGCAGTACGAGCGCCCGAATGCCTGGCTCAACTCCGGTGGTCTCGGCACGATGGGCTACGCCGTGCCGGCCGCCATGGGCGCCAAGGTCGCCGAGCCGGAGCGCACGGTCTGGGCCATCGACGGGGACGGCTGCTTCCAGATGACCAACCAGGAACTCGCCACCTGCGTGGTCAACAACATCCCCATCAAGGTCGCGATCATCAACAACAGCTCGCTGGGGATGGTGCGCCAGTGGCAGACCCTCTTCTACAACCAGCGCTACTCCAACACCGACCTGCAGCCGACCGACGCGCGGGTGCCCGACTTCGTCAAGCTCGCCGACGCCTACGGGTGCGTGGGGCTGCGCGCCGAGACCCCGGAGGAGGTCGACGCCGTGATCAAGCAGGCGTTGGAGATCAACGATCGACCGGTGGTCATCGACTTCATCGTCCACCGGGACGCCATGGTCTGGCCGATGGTGCCCGCCGGAGTCAGCAACGACAGGATCCAGGCTGCGCGCGATGAAGCGCCGGTCTGGGACCGCGAGGAGGACTGAAAGATGAGCAGACACACATTGTCCGTCCTCGTCGAGGACAAGCCGGGCGTCCTCGCCCGGGTGGCGGCGCTGTTCTCGCGCCGCGGATTCAACATCGAGTCGCTGGCCGTCGGCCCGACGGAGATCCCCGAGATCTCCCGGATGACCGCCGTGGTCGAGGTGGAGGGCAGCGCCCTCGAGCAGGTCACCAAGCAGCTCAACAAGCTGATCGAGGTCCTCAAGGTCGTCGAGCTCGAGCCCACTTCCTCAGTCCAGCGCAAGATCCTGCTGGTCAAGGTCAGGGCCGACGCAGTCGCCCGCAGCCAGATCGTCGACACGATCAACCTCTTCAAGGCCAAGGTCATCGACGTCTCGACGGACGCCGTGACCATAGAGTGCACCGGCAGCGCCGACAAGTTGCGGGCCCTGCTCGACGTCCTGGAGCCCTTCGGCATCAAGGAGCTCGTGCAGTCGGGCACGGTGGCGATGGGGCGCGGCGCGCGATCGATCACCGACCGGAGCCTGCGCAGCGCCGGCTGACCCCGCCGGCGAGGGAGCGGACCGAGCGTCCCCGAGCTCAGCGGCATACCGACGAATTTCACCAAGCCAGAGCGACACCCAACAGATTCACCTGACTAAAGGAGTGGCCACAATGGCCGAGATGTTCTACGACGACGACGCCGACCTGTCGATCATTCAGGGGCGAAAGGTCGCCGTCATCGGATACGGCAGCCAGGGCCACGCCCACGCGCTCAACCTCCGCGACTCCGGGGTCGACGTCCGCGTCGGCCTCGCCGAAGGCAGCAAGAGCAAGGCCAAGGCTGAGGCCGAGGGCCTGACGGTGACCTCCGTCGCTGACGCGGTCAAGGAGGCTGACCTCGTCGTCATCCTCACGCCCGACCAGGTGCAGCGCACGGTCTATGCCAACGACATCCAGCCGAACCTCAAGGACGGTGCCGCGCTGCTCTTCGGGCACGGCTTCAACATCCGGTTCGGCTACATCACGCCCGAGGACGACGCCGACGTGATCATGGTGGCCCCCAAGGGTCCTGGTCACATCGTCCGGCGCGAATTCGTCGATGGCCGTGGGGTTCCTGTCCTGCTGGCTGTCGAGAAGGACTCCTCGGGCTCGGCCTGGGCGCTCGCCCAGAGCTATGCCAAGGCGATCGGCGGCCTGCGTGCCGGCGGCATCAAGACGACCTTCACGGAGGAGACAGAGACGGATCTCTTCGGTGAGCAGGCCGTCCTCTGTGGTGGTGCCAGCCAGCTGGTCATGTATGGCTTCGAGACGCTCGTCGAGGCGGGCTACCAGCCCGAGGTCGCCTACTTCGAGTGCCTGCACGAACTCAAGCTCATCGTCGACCTGATGATCGAGGGCGGGATCGCCAAGCAGCGCTGGTCGATCTCCGACACGGCGGAGTACGGCGACTACGTCTCCGGGCCGCGGGTCATCGACCCCCACGTCAAGGAGAACATGAAGGCGGTCCTGGGCGACATCCAGAACGGCACCTTCGCGCAGCGCTTCATCGACGACCAAGATGCCGGAGCGCCGGAGTTCAAGGCCCTGCGTCAGAAGGGTGCCGAGCACCCGATCGAGGACACCGGCAAGAAGTTGCGCAAGCTGATGGCCTGGGTCCGCGACACGGACAGCGACTACGTCGAGGGCTCGGCCGCCCGCTGACCCTGGACGCTCACCCCGACCGAACGGTCGGCCACCCGCACGGGGTGGCCGACCGTTCGCGCGTCACCGACCCTTGAGGTCGGTCGGCTGTACGGCGAGCCAGTCGACGAAACGGCGCCCCCCGAGGTCAGCTCCGGGCCCCGCGACGAGGCGCCCGGCCGCGGCAGCCGACATCAGGGCACCGATCGCCGGGAGTCGGAGAACGCGCGGCGCGGCCCGACCGCTGTGGGCCCGGATCAACGTGGCGAGGTCCCCGACGGAGAGCACGTCTGGCCCCGCCACGTCGGTGGCCCGTTCGTATGCCGCTGGGCGTGGTCCCACCGCCAGGTCAGCCAGGCGCTCGGCGACGTGGTCGACATCGACCGGTTGGAGTGCCATCGCGCCGATGGTGGGTGTGACCGGCCCCTTCGTCAGCACTCTCACCAACACGGCTGCGAGCGAGTGGAACTGGGTGGCCCGCAGGACGGTCGCGGATCCCCGGGTGGCCGCGATCGCGTGTTCGGCGGCGAGCTTGCGTCGGTAGTAACTCATGGGGATGGCGTCGATCCCGACGATCGAGATGTGGACGAGGTACACGTGGGCTGCGGCGGCCGCCTGGGCCAATCGACGAGTCCCGCCCACCGTGACCCGATCACCTCGGCGAGGATCGTCCGCGCAGTTGACGACCGCATCGGCGCCGTCGAGCACCTCCGAGAGCCCAGCCCCGGTCGTGAGGTCGACGCCGGAGCGCCGGCTCGCCGAGACGGCGTCGTGTCCCTGCTCGCTCAGCCCGAGCAGGACCCGCGAGCCGAGGTTTCCAGCGCCTCCCGCCACGATGATCCGCATCTCTCCACGATCGTCCGGCGATGGCCACGGCGCAAGGGGTCCACGACCGTGCGGGCGCCCTGCTGACGTTCTGATGACGTCCCGCTGACCAGTTGGCTGACCACATGCTGGCCACTGCAGACGTCGGAGGTTGTGCTAGCACCTAGAATCGACGCGGCACATCGCGGTGCCTTCGATGGCTCGCGACCCGCGGGTCGTGCACCTGCTCGAAAGGGATCATCCGTGACCAAGCCCGTTGTCCTCATCGCCGAAGAACTGTCGCCCGCCACCATCGAGGCGCTGGGACCCGACTTCGAGGTCCGCAGGGTGGATGGGGCCAACCGCGACCAGCTGCTGCCCGCCCTCGCCGACGTCGATGCCATCCTCATCCGCTCTGCGACGAAGATGGACGCCGAGGCGATCGCCGCCGGCAAGCAGCTCAAGGTCATCGCGCGCGCCGGTGTCGGCCTCGACAACGTCGACGTCGCGAGCGCGACCCAGGCCGGGGTCATGGTCGTCAACGCCCCCACCTCCAACATCACCTCCGCGGCAGAGCTTGCGATCGCCCTGCTGCTCGCGACCGCTCGCAACGTCGCCCCGGCCAACCAGGCCCTCAAGGCCGGCGCATGGAAGCGCAGCCAGTACTCCGGTGTGGAGCTGCTCGACAAGACGGTCGGCGTCGTCGGCCTCGGCCGCATCGGCGCCCTCGTCGCGACGCGCCTCAAGGGCTTCGGGATGAAGGTCATCGCCTACGACCCCTATGCCTCGCCCGTCAACGCCGGCCTCGTCGGGGCCCAGCTCGTCTCGCTCGACGAGTTGCTGGCCGAGTCTGACTTCATCACGATCCACCTGCCCAAGACCCCGGAGACCCTCGGCCTGATCGGCGAGGAGGCCCTGACGAAGGTCAAGCCGAGCGTGCGGATCATCAACGCCGCCCGCGGCGGCATCGTCGACGAGGCCGCCCTGGCGCAGGCCATCGGCGAGGGCCGGGTGGCCGGCGCCGGCGTCGACGTCTTCGTCACCGAGCCGACGACCGAGTCCCCGCTCTTCCAGTACGAGTCCGTCGTGGTGACCCCGCACCTCGGCGCGTCGACCGAAGAGGCTCAGGAGAAGGCGGGCGTCTCCGTCGCGAAGTCCGTGCGCCTAGCGCTCGGCGGCGAACTCGTCCCGGACGCCGTCAACGTCTCCAGCGGGTTCATCGACGAAGCGGTCCGCCCTGGGATCTCCTTGGTGGAGAAGCTCGGTCGCGTCTTCACTGCGGTCGCCGGCGCAGTCCCGGCCCAGCTCGATGTCGAGGTGCGAGGGGAGATCACCGAGCACGACGTCAGCGTCTGGAAGCTCGTGGCGCTCAAGGGCATGTTCACTGACGTCGTCGAGGATGCGGTGACCTACGTCAACGCCCCGATCCTCGCCGAACAGCGTGGCTGCCAGGTCCGCCTCGTCACCCACCCCAATGCCGAGGACTTCCGCAACATCACGATCTTGCGTGGCACGCTGCAGGACGGCTCCGTCGTCAGCGTCTCTGGGACGCTCACGGGCCCGAAGATGGTCGAGAAGCTCATCGGCATCAACGGCTACGACCTCGAGGTCCCGTTGTCCGCCCACATGCTCGTCTTCGAGTACGAGGACCGGCCCGGCGTCATCGGCTCGGTCGGCAGGGTCCTCGGCGACTCTGGCGTCAACATCGGCGGCATGCAGGTCTCGCGGCGGGGTGACCGGGCGATCGGCGTGCTCAACGTCGACAGCAAGGTTGCCGCAGCCCTCGGCTCCGAGATCAGTGACCTCGTCGAGGCCACCTCCTTCGCCGTCATCAACCTCGACGACTGAGCGGACCTGACCAGGCGTCTGTCTCACAGCGTGGAAATCCCCTTCACAGGCGGCGATCCGGGCGTACTGTCGTAGACATGACGCGGCAGCACGTAATCCTCATTGCCAGCCGCGGCGAGTCTCGGTAGTCAGCACCTCGCCGCGGAGAACCCGCGCACCCTCCCTGCTGACTCGCTCGCCCCTTCCGGCTCGAGCACCTGAGACCGACCATCCACGAACGCATGTAAAGGACCGAACATCATGAGCGAAGACGCCAAGGCCGCCCGTCAGGCACTGCAGGAGTCCATGGACCTGCGGGACCAGGGCCACACAGAGGACTGAGCCAAGGCCTGAGGAAACGAGCGAGGAACGAGCGAGGCCCAGAGGGCCGATTCGGCTCAGTCCTCAATCGGGACAGAGGACTGAGCCAAGGCCTGAGGAAACGAGCGAGGAACGAGCAAGTCCTCGGAATCCGCAGTGGGCCGATTCGGCTCAGTCCTCAATCGGGACCGAGGACTGATTGGTGCTACTGAAGGCCCCCGCCCATCAGGGTGGGGGCCTTCGCCGTGCCCGACCAACAATTGAGACGTCGATCCCACATCACAAGACGCTCCCTACGCTGACCCCATGGGAGAGACACCTGGCCAGGACGCCATCTCGATCGCGGTCATCGGCGGTGACGGCATCGGACCCGAGGTCGTGGCGCAGGGCCTCAAGGTCCTCGAGGCGGCGATCGGGCAAGACGGTCCACGGCTCTCGACCACCGAGTACGACCTCGGCGCCCGCCGCTGGCACGCGACGGGGGAGACCCTGCCCGACTCCGTGCTCGCGGAGTTGCGTGGCCACGACGCCATCCTCCTTGGCGCCATCGGGGACCCCAGCGTGCCCAGTGGGGTCCTGGAGCGAGGCGTCCTGCTGCCCATTCGCTTCGCCCTCGACCACTACGTCAACCTGCGGCCGGCCACACTCTTCCCCGGGGTGGACAGTCCGCTCGACGTGGCGCGGGTCGCCCCCGACGGGATCGACTTCGTCGTCGTTCGTGAGGGCACCGAGGGCCCCTACACCGGCAACGGCGGCGCCCTACGCGTCGGCACTCCCAACGAGATCGCCACCGAGGTCAGCGTCAACACGCGCTTCGGCGTCGAGCGGGTCGTCCGCGACGCCTTCGCGAGGGCGCAGGCCCGCCCGCGCAAGCATTTGACGCTGGTGCACAAGCACAACGTCCTCACCTTCGCCGGGCACCTGTGGCGTCGCACGGTCGAGGAGGTCGGCGCGTCGTTCCCCGACGTGGAGACCGCCTACCAGCACGTGGACGCGGCAACGATCTTCATGGTGACCGACCCGGGCCGCTTCGACGTCATCGTCACCGACAACCTCTTCGGCGACATCATCACCGACATCGCGGCCGCCATCGCCGGCGGCATCGGCCTCGCGGCCTCGGGCAACATCAACCCGGCCCGCACGACCCCGAGCATGTTCGAGCCGGTGCACGGCTCCGCTCCCGACATCGCCGGCCAGGGCAAGGCTGACCCCACGGCAGCCATCCTGTCCGTCGCGATGCTCCTGGAGCACCTCGGTAGGCAGGCCGACGCCCGCCGCGTCCAGACCGCCGTCGCCGCGGACCTGGCCGAGCGTGGCGCAGCCGCCCGCTCGACCACCGTGATCGGCGACGCCATCGCCGCGCGGTTGTAGCCCCAGCAGCACGTTCACGCTGGTATGCCGCTGAGCCGGCTCAGCGGCATACAGCCGTCGGTGTCGTGGTGGGGTGTCGCCGCTGACGCAGCGGACCCGCAGAGATCACTGACGCCGACCGGCCGGGCTGACGGTGCTGGAGCCTGCTCCCGTTTTCCCTACGCTCCGTGGTGGGGGATAGCCTGACGGGGATCACCATCGCCGCTTGATCTGGAGGCTTGCCATGACCGACGTCACCACTCCGCTGTCCTTCGAGGTCACCCGACGGGAAGACACCACGCCGTCCGAGCGGATCGCGCAGGTGCTCGAGAACCCGGGTTTCGGCAAGACCTTCACCGATCACATGGTGGTCATCGACTGGGACGGCAGTGCGGGCGGCGGTGGCTGGTCAGGCGCTCGGGTGCAGCCCTACGGGCCCTTCCAGCTCGACCCCGCGGCGGCGGTGCTGCACTACGCGCAGGAGATCTTCGAGGGGATGAAGGCCTACCGGCACGCCGACGGCTCGATCTGGACCTTCCGTCCGGAGGCCAACGCGGCCCGCTTTGCCCGCTCGGCCAAGCGGCTGGCGTTGCCCGTGCTGCCGGCGGCCGACTTCATCGAGTCGCTGCGCCAGCTCGTCACCGTCGACCAGGAGTGGGTGCCCGAGAGTGGTGGGGAGAAGAGCCTCTACCTGCGCCCCTTCATGTTCGCCTCCGAGGCCTTCCTCGGCGTCCGCCCGGCGCTGGGGGTCACCTATGCCGTCATCGCGTCCCCGGCCGGCGCCTATTTCTCGGGCGGCCTCAAGCCGGTGACCCTGTGGATCTCGACCGACTTCGCGCGGGCCGGGGCCGGTGGGACCGGTGCGGCCAAGTGCGGCGGCAACTACGCCTCGTCACTCGCCGGTCAGCTCGAGGGCGCGGAGCACGGTTGTGACCAGGCCGTGTTCCTCGACTCCTCGACGCACACCTACATCGAGGAACTGGGCGGGATGAACCTCTTCTTCGTGACCAAGGACGACAAGATCATCACCCCCGAGCTGACCGGCTCGATCCTCGAAGGCGTCACCCGCTCCTCGATCCTGCAACTCGCCAAGGAGCGCGGGCTCACGGCCGAGGAGCGACGGATCCCCATCCAGGAGTGGAAGGACGGGGCCGCGAGCGGCGACATCGTCGAGATCTTCGCCTGCGGGACGGCCGCGGTCGTCACCCCCGTCGGGGAGCTGCGCTGGGCTGGGGGCTCGGTGGACCACCGCCGCGAGGGGCACCAGGACACCCACGCGGAAGCGATCCGCAGCCAGCTCCTCGACATTCAGTACGGCCGGTCCGAGGACACCCACGGCTGGTTGACCCGTCTCGTGTGACCACGCAGTAAAGGTCTGTTGACAAACCATTGACACGGGGATCCTGCGGGCGGATCATCAAACGCATCGTTCAACGCGGTGGACATTGGTCTGCTGCTCGATGATTGCGAGGCTGCGTATGACCGCTTCCCCCTCCACGCCCGCGGCGGCTGACTCACACCAAGACGACGAGTCGCTGCTGGCGGAACTCGGCTACAAGCAGGAACTCCATCGCGGGATGAGCGGCTTCTCCAACTTCGCCGTCTCCTTCTCGATCATCTCAGTCCTGGCCGGGTGCATTACGAGTTACGGCATCGCGATGAACGCCGGTGGGCCCATCGCCATCTCACTGGGCTGGCCCCTGGTCGGGATCTTCGTCCTCTGCGTCGCCCTCGCGATGGCAGAGGTCTGCTCCGTCTACCCCACTGCGGGAGGCCTCTACTTTTGGGCCGGGCGGCTCGCTCGGACCAACAAGCGGGTCTGGGCGTGGTACGTCGGCTGGTTCAACTTCCTCGGTGAGGTAGCAGTCACGGCCGCCATCGACTACGGAGCCGCGGTCACGTGGATGGCTCTCCTCGGACTCGTCTTCGGCATTCAGGTCACCGCCGGTTCGACCTTCATCGCGTTCCTGATCATCATCGCGCTGCACGGCTTGCTCAACACCTTTGGCGTCAACCTCGTCAAACTGCTCTCCAACGTCAGCGCCTGGTGGCACCTCGTCGGCGTGGCCATCATCGTCGGCGTGCTGGTGGTCGTCCCGGACAAGCACCAGGACCTGTCGTGGACCTTCACCCACTTCGAGAACCGGACCGGCTGGGGCCTGCCCCTCTACGCCTTCCTCATCGGTCTGCTCATGGCCCAATACACCTACACCGGCTTCGACGCGTCGGCTCACGTGGCGGAGGAGACCAAGAACGCCTCGATCGAGGCCCCCAAGGGGCTCGTACGCAGCGTCTGGGTGTCGATCATCGCCGGGTGGGTCCTGCTGGTCGCCGTCACCGCCTCCATCCAGAACTACGACGCGGCCCTGGGGACCGACATCGGCCTCCCACCGGCGCAGATCTTCATCGATGCCGCTGGACGGTCACTCGGGATCTTCCTGCTCTTCATCGCCGCGGTGGCGCAGTTCTTCTGCGGGATGGCTTCCGTCACCGCGAACTCCCGGATGTCCTATGCCTTCTCGCGAGACAACGCGCTGCCCGGCTCGCGGCTCTGGGCGCAAGTCAACCCGCGGACGAGCACACCGACGAACTCGATCTGGCTCTGTGTCGTGTGCTCGATCATCCTGGCGAGCCCGGCCCTCTTCTCCACGACCGCTTACCTCGCGGTGACCTCGATCGCCGTCATCGGCCTCTACATCGCCTATGTGGTTCCGGTCTACCTGAGGCGCCGGAACCCGGACTTCACGCCCGGCCGGTGGAATCTCGGCCGTTGGAGCGCCATCATCGGCTGGATCGCCGTCGTCTGGGTAGTGTTCATCGTCGTGCTCTTCATGCTGCCGCCGGCCAACCCGATCACCATCGACACGTTCAACTACGCGCCACTGGCGGTCCTGGTCGTGTTTGTCTTCGCGACGGTGACGTGGTTCGTCGGCGGGCGCCATCACTTCATGATGGACGTCCCCAAGGGGCACGACACCAAGCCTGCTACGGAGATCTTCAGCTGACATGGCAGAGGTAGCCGGGTCGCGACACTTCGCCGTGACGGCGTGGCCGGATGCGGTGCTGCGCCCAGCCAGCGGGAACGCCTTCGAGAACACCGTGGAGCAACTCGCCATGGCAATCCGGCTCGGCGTCATCGCGAACGGTGAACGACTGCCCCCGGAGCGGCTCCTCGCCGAGCAGCTCGGCGTCAGCCGCAGCACGCTGCGTGACGCCATCGCGGCCCTGCGCGACTCCGGGCTCGTGGACACCCGCCGCGGTCGAGGGGGTGGCACCCGGGTGACGTATGCCGCCGCGCCGCCTGCTGTGACGGGGCGCTCGACCGTGCGCAGTGGCGCCGCCATGGAGGATGCACTCAACTTCCGGCGTGTCGTCGAGCCGGGAGCGGCGTGGCTAGCGGCCACCCGGCCCCTCGCCGCGGACCAACGCCGATGGCTGGCGGACTGTCTGGCTGCCGTCGATGAGGCTCCGGACCCCGCGGCGCACCGGGTGGCCGACTCGCGCTTGCACCTCGCCGTCGCAACGCTGTCCGGGTCACCCATGCTCATCGAGGCGGTGACTCGGTCCCAGTCGGCGCTGCACGAGATGCTGCTGGTGATCCCGGTCCTGACCCGCAACATCGACCACTCGAACGACCAACATCGACGGATCGTCACCGCCGTCCTCAGCGGCGATGCGGACCGGGCCCGGCTGGACATGGAACAGCACTGCGACGCGACCTCCGCGTTGCTGCGCGGATTGATCGGATAGGGAGACCCACATGGCGCCAGCACCGAAGCTCACACTCGACCAACTGCGCTCGGACATCGAGGAGGGTGTGGTCGACACCGTCGTCGTCGCCTTCACCGACATGCAGGGGCGGCTGCAGGGGAAGCGATTGCACGGTCACTTCTTCCTCGACCACGTCCTGGAGCAGGGCACTGAAGGGTGCAACTACCTGCTGACGGCCGATGTCGAGATGAACACCGTCGACGGCTACGCCATGTCGTCGTGGGAGCGAGGCTACGGGGACATGTTCTTCGACCTGGACCTCAGCACCTTGCGGCGGACCCCGGGCGCCCCCCACTCCGCCACGATCCAGTGCGACCTGACCTGGCTGGACGGCAGCGGCCCCGTGGCTCAGTCCCCCCGGGCCATCCTCAAGGCGCAGGTCGCCCGGGCGGCTGAGCTCGGGCTGGTCGGCTACTGCGGCACCGAACTCGAGTTCATCATCTTCGAGGACTCCTACGACGCGGCCTGGGACCGGGGCTACACGGGCATGACGCCCGCCAACCGCTACAACGTCGACTACTCGATCCTGGGTGGCGACCGGGTCGAGCCGCTCCTGCGGGAGATCCGCAACGAGATGTATGCCGCCGGCGTCATCGTCGAGGCCGCCAAGGGGGAGTGCAACCTCGGCCAGCACGAGATCTCCTTCCTCTACGACGAGGCCGTGCGCACCTGCGACAACCACGTCATCTATCGCAACGCCGCCAAGGAGATCGCCGCTCGCCGTGGCCAGTCACTGACCTTCATGGCCAAGTACGACGAGCGTGAGGGCAGCTCCTGCCACATCCACCTGTCCCTGCGGGATCGGAACGGGACCCCCGTGTTCGTCGACGCGGATCGTGACCACGGCCGCAGCGAGATGTTCGACCACTTCATGGCAGGCGTGCTGGCGACGATGCGTGACTTCACCTACTTCTACGCGCCGAACATCAACTCCTACAAGCGGTTTCAGCCTGGCAGCTTTGCCCCCACCACGGTTGCCTGGGGACACGACAACCGTACGTGTGCGCTCCGCGTCGTCGGTCACGGTGCCGGGCTCCGGGTGGAGAACCGGGTCGGCGGTGGGGACGTCAATCCCTACCTCGCCGTGGCCGCGATGCTCGCCGGAGGGCTGCACGGGATCGAGGAGAAGCTCGAGCTCGAGCCGTCCCTCGAGGGCAATGCCTACACGTCCGGCAAGCCCCACGTCCCGGTCACCCTGCGTGAGGCCCGCGACCTGCTGGACAGCTCCGACCTGGCGCGGCGGCTGCTCGGCGACGACGTCGTCGATCACTACGTCAAGGCGGCCGACGTCGAGGTCACGGCGTTCGACGCGGCCGTGACCGACTGGGAGCGTCGCCGCGGGTTCGAGCGGCTCTGACGGCTGGCGGCTCACGTCGCCCCGCACTGGGCCGGTCCTGGTGACGCGCCGACAGACGCCAGGAGGATCATCTCGAAGTACGACTACCAGAGCCAACAGCACCATCAGGACCAAGGAGAAGCACCCAGATGACCGTGACGCATGACGTCATCAACCCCGCGACCGAGCAGGTCGTGCGGACGGTCGGCCTGACCACCGTGGAGCAGGCGGACGAGGCGATCGCTCGGGCGAGGGCGGCGAGCCCGGCCTGGAAGGCGGTGGCTCCGGCTGACCGAGGTCTGCTGCTGCGGCGCTTCTCCGACCTGGTCGGCGAGCACCAGGAGGAGCTGGCCCAGCTCGAGGTGAGCAACGCGGGCCATACGATCGGCAACGCCCGCTGGGAGGCCGGCAACGTCCGGGACGTGCTGGCCTACTTCTCGGCCGCGCCGGAGCGCAACTTCGGCCGCCAGATCCCGGTGGCCGGCGGGATCAACGTCACCTTCAAGGAGCCCCTCGGTGTCGTCGGCATCATCGTGCCGTGGAACTTCCCCATGCCCATCGCCAGCTGGGGCTTCGCGCCCGCCCTCGCCGCCGGCAACACGGTGGTCCTCAAGCCGGCCGAGCTGACGCCACTGACGGCGATGCGCCTGGGTGAGCTCGCGCTCGAGGCAGGGCTCCCGGAGGGGGTCTTCACGGTCATCCCGGGCAAGGGCTCAGTCGTGGGGGAGCGGTTCGTCACCCACCCGGACGTGCGCAAGGTGTGCTTCACCGGGTCGACTGCCGTCGGGCAGCGGATCATGAGGGGGGCTGCCGACCACGTGAAGCGGATCACTCTCGAGCTCGGGGGCAAGAGCGCCAACATCGTCTTCGCCGACTCCGACCTCGAGCTCGCAGCCGCTCGCGCGCCCTACGGCGTCTTCGACAACGCGGGCCAGGACTGCTGTGCCCGCAGCCGCATCCTCGTCGAGCGCTCGGCGATGGACCGGTTCATGGAGCACTTCGAGGCAGCGGTGCGTGGGGTCGTCGTCACCGACCCCCGCGACGAGGCCGCCGAGATGGGACCGCTCATCTCGGCGGGACAGCGGGACATGGTGCGCGGTTATGTGGAGGAGGCGACCGAGGACGTCGACGTCGCCTTCCGTGGCGACGCGCCCGAAGGAGCCGGCTACTGGTATCCGGCAACAGTCGTCCTGCCGCGCACGACCCAGGACCGTGTCTGGCAGGAGGAGGTCTTTGGACCCGTCGTCGCCGTGATGCCGTTCGACGACGAGGCGGATGCGATCGCCAAGGCCAACGACACCGACTACGGCCTGTCCGGGTCGATCTGGACCCGCGACCTCGGGCGCGGCCTGCGCGTGGCGCGGGGGGTCGAGGCCGGCAACCTGTCGGTCAACTCGCACAGCAGCGTGCGCTACTCGACGCCGTTCGGCGGCTTCAAGCAGAGCGGCATCGGGCGAGAGCTGGGCCCCGATGCGCTCGATGCCTTCACCGACGTCAAGAACGTCTTCATCTCGACAGACTGACCGGCACACCGCAACCGTCACGCGGACTCATTGGACTGGAAGGGCATTCACATGGCAGGCAGGCTCGACGGCAAGGTCGCGGTGATCACCGGCGGGTGCTCCGGCATCGGTCTGGCGACGGTGCGACGGTTTGCGCAGGAGGGTGCCGAGGTCGTCATCGGCGACCTCGACGAGACCAACGGGCCTCGGATCGCGCAGGAGGTCGGCGGCACGTTCGTGCGCGTCGACGTGGTGAGCAAGGAGGACGTCGACACCCTCTTCCGCACGGCGAAGGAGACCTACGGCTCCGTCGACATCGCCTTCAACAACGCCGGGATCAGCCCGCCCGAGGACGACTCGATCCTCGACACCGACCTCGAGGCCTGGCGCAGGGTCCAGGACGTCAACCTCACCTCGGTCTACCTCTGCTGCAAGGCGGCGCTGCCCTACATGCTCGATCAGGGCAAGGGCTCGATCATCAACACGGCGTCCTTCGTCGCGGTGATGGGGGCGGCGACGTCGCAGATCTCCTACAGCGCGAGCAAGGGTGGCGTGCTCTCGATGAGCCGCGAGCTCGGGGTGCAGTTCGCGCGCCAGGGCGTGCGCGTCAACGCGCTCTGCCCGGGCCCGGTCAACACGCCCCTGCTGCAGGAGTTGTTCGCCTCGGACGAGGAGCGCGCCGCGCGACGGCTCGTGCACATCCCGATGGGGCGCTTCGGCGAGCCGGAGGAGATGGCCAATGCCGTGCTCTTCCTCGCCTCCGACGAGTCGAGCTTCATCACCGCCTCGACCTTCCTCGTCGACGGCGGCATCTCGGGCGCCTACGTCACACCGCTATGACCCGCCCCATCATCGGGATCACCACCTATGTCGAGCCGGCGAGCCGGGGCGCCTGGGTCGACGTGCCGTCGGCGCTGATCCCGCACAGTTACGTCCGCAAGGTCGAACAGGCCGGCGGCATCGCCCTGCTGCTCCCGCCGCGCCTCGACGGGGACGAGACGGTGGCGCGGGCGATGCTCGAGCGTCTCGACGGATTTATCATCTCGGGCGGCGCCGACATCGCACCCGAACGCTACGCTGCCGTGCGGCACCCGAGCGTGCAGGACTCCCGCCCCGACCGTGACACGACGGAGCTGGCGCTCGCGACCGCTGCGGCACAGCTCGACGTGCCGCTGCTCGGGATCTGTCGCGGCATGCAGGTGATGGCGGTCGCTGCCGGCGGCACGCTCGAGCAGCACCTGCCCGAGCGCGTCGGTCACGGGGACCACTCGCCCGGGCCAGCCACCTACGGCAGCCACGAGGTGCGCACGGTCGCGGGCACCGTCACGGCCGGCCTCCTCGGCGAGACCGTCCTGGTGCCGAGCTATCACCACCAGGCGGTGGCGACCCACCCCGGTTTCACCCCCTCGGCGTGGGCCCCGGATGGCGTCCTCGAGGCGATGGAGGTTGCGGGCGCGCGCTTCCGCCTCGCGGTCCAGTGGCACCCGGAGGAGGGGAGCGATCCTCGCCTCTTCGAGGCGCTCGTCGCCGCCGCGCGGTCGTATGCCGCTGAGCGGGCTCCCACTCGCCCCTGACCACCCGACAGGCCGGGATCAGCGGCAGGCTCAGAGCACAGCAGGCTGGCATCAACGGTCGCCGGGTGGTCGGACCGACACAGGTGGCCTTCGCCGTCGCGTGCGTGCGCTCAGGTGCCGGGGCTGGGTTTGTCGGTCCGTTCGCCCGCATGACACCCGGGCCGGGCCCATTCGCTTCCGACGACGATGCTCGGCTGGTCGGGGAGTGCGTCCCGGCCCAGCGGCATACGGGATGGCTGACCGGCCAGCGGGGGGGCGAGGCGACACGCCCCCGAGATCGGGGACAATGACGGCCATGGAAGCCCTGCACGTCTACGACACCACCCTGCGCGACGGCGCCCAGCAGGAGGGGCTCAACCTCTCGGTGTCGGACAAGCTGGCGATCGCGGGCCTGCTCGATGAGCTCGGGGTCGACTTCATCGAGGGCGGCTGGCCCGGGGCGAACCCGAAGGACACGGAGTTCTTTGAGCGCGCCAAGACCGAGCTGCCCCTGCGGCACGCGACGTTGGCGGCCTTCGGCGCGACGCGTCACGCCGGGGGCTCTGCCGCCACGGACCCCCTGGTGCAGGCACTGGTCGACTCCGGTGCGTCGGTGGCCTGCCTCGTCGCCAAGTCGCACGGGCGGCACGTCGAGCTGGCCCTGCGAACCACCCCCGAGGAGAACCTCGCCATGGTCCGCGACACGGTGAGCCACCTCGTGGGCGCCGGGCTGCGGGTGTTTGTCGATGCCGAGCACTTCTTCGACGGCTGGCACCTCGACCGGGACTATGCGCTGTCCGTCGTGCGCACCGCCCACGGGGCCGGCGCCGAGGTCGTCGTGCTCTGCGACACGAACGGCGGCATGCTCCCGCACCAGGTGGAGCAGATCGTCGCCGACGTCATCGAGGCGACCGGGGCCCGGATCGGGGCGCACTGCCACAACGACACGGGCTGCGCCGCAGCCAACTCCGTCGCGGCGATCCGGGCGGGCGCCACCCACGTGCAGGGCACGATCAACGGCTACGGCGAGCGGACCGGCAACGCCGACCTGCTCACCGTCGTGGCCAATCTCCAGTACAAGCTCGGCCTCGAGGTGATGGCGCCCGAGTCGTTGCGCCGCGCGATGCCGATCGCCCACGCCATCAGCGAGGTCACCAACGTCCCGGCCTACAGCCGGCAGCCCTACGTCGGGGCGAGCGCCTTCGCCCACAAGGCGGGTCTGCACGCGAGCGCGCTCAAGATCGACCCCGACCTCTACCAGCACCTCGACCCGGCACTGGTCGGCAACGGCATGCGCACCCTCGTGTCCGACATGGCCGGGCGGGCCAGTATCGAGCTCAAGGCGCGGGAGGCCGGGCTCGACCTGTCCGATCGTCCCGAGGTGGTGGCCCGGGTGCTGGCCGAGGTCAAGGAACTCGAGCTGCGCGGGTGGACCTTCGACGCCGCCGACGCGACGGTCGAACTGATGATCCGCCACGCACTGGATCCCGAGGCGCAGAAGTACTTCGAAGTCGAGTCCTGGCGCGTCATGACCGACTCCTCCCGCACCGACTCTTCTGTCGCTGACTCCTCTGGCACCAGCATCGGCGACGCGACGTCGGAGGCGACGGTCAAGCTGCACGCGGACGGGTCGCGCCACCTCGCGACCGGCGAGGGCAACGGACCGGTCAACGCCCTCGACCATGCGCTGCGCCAGGCCCTCGCCAAGGCCTACCCGGAGATCGAGAAACTCGACCTCATCGACTTCAAGGTGCGCATCCTCGACGCCTCGCACGGCACCGATGCCGTGACTCGAGTGCTCATCGAGACCTCGGACGGCGAGACCTCCTGGGACACGATCGGCGTCGCGGGCTCGATCCTGGCGGCGTCGTGGCGGGCGCTGACCGATGGCATCATCTATGGCCTCATCCGCCATGGCGTGCCGCCGCGCTGACTCCCAGTAGCGACCTGACCGCTTGGCCCGGACGGCTCCTGCGGGGGTGCGGTCCTGCGGGTGCGGTCCCGGCGTGCGGTCCCGGACCGCGGCGCCAAGCGCGTGCGGGGGACCCGCTGGGCTCCTCAGGCCTTGCCCAGCGGTTCGGCTCTCCCCCCGAGGAGCCGAGTGTCGAGCGCGCGTGCCTGTACCTTCGCCGACACCCCTCAGAGTGGCGCGCCAGCGCCCTGATACATCCGGACGAGAAGTCTTTGCTGCAGGCGCCTATGACCTGGCGGGTGACCGCAGCGCGAGCAACCGGTCGATCCCGGCGACCATGCGCTCCCGCAGGGACTGACCGCGGGCCGCGAAGTCGCGTTGCCCTGCGGCATACACCGCTTTGCCCTCGGGGGTCTCGATCGGCACCGGCTCGTAGCCGAGCGGGCGCAGGTCGTAGGGCGCCGCGCGCATGTCGAGCACCCGGATGTCTCGGGCCAACTCGAAGCAGTCGAGCACGAGCTCGCCGGGGAGCGCCGGAGTCAGTTTCATCGCCCACTTGTAGAGGTCCATCCCGGCGTGCAGGCACCCTGGCTGTTCGTAGGCCGTTGAGGTGGCCCGGGTGGGCGCCAACAAGTTGCGCGGGGCCGCCTCGGGGGTGAAGAACCGGTAGGCGTCGAAGTGCGAGCACACGATCTGGTGCGACTCGACGACGGCATCGGTCCCCTCCTGCCCCAGGCGCAACGGCCACGACGCGTGGCGCACGTCCTCCTGGGGTAGCCGGTAGACCATGGCCCACTCGTGCAGGCCGAAGCAGCCGAACCGTCCCGGGCGGCCCGCGGTGGCCGCCAACACGTCCCGGACCGCCGCAACCGTCTCGCCCCGGGCCGAGAGGAAGTCCTCGACGTCAATCGACGCGACGTCGTCGTCCACTCGGTAGAAGCGCCAATCCCGTTGTGGCGCGTTCGAACCGGCTGCGAGCCCGGCGCCGGCGCCGGGGTGCCAGCGTCGCAGGTGCCTCGGCTTCCACCGGTAGTAGGTGAACAGGAAGTCCTCGACCGGGTGAGACCCGCCACCCTGCGCCCGCCGTCGGTGCGGAGCGGTGAGGGCATCGGCCCGCGACTCGTGCGCCGCGGTCCGCTCCTGCCACTCCGCGACGGTCAACGTGTCCACCGCACGAGGATACGACTCGCGGTGGACCCGGAACAGCGGGCCACGACAGGTCGTTAGGCTGGGCGCGTGCGCATCGCGAGGTACACGACCGGGGACGACCCGGCATACGGCATCGTCCAGGGCGACCCCGGAGTGGAGGTCATCACGCCGCTCGCCGGCGATCCCCTCTACGTCGGGCTCAAACCATCGGGGGAGGGGCCGGTCATGCTCGAGGACGTGCGCCTCCTCGCGCCGGTCATCCCGCGCTCCAAGATCGTGGCCATCGGCAAGAACTACGCCGAGACTGGCAGCGCAGCGACGGCCAGTGGGCGCGGGCCAAGGGCTTCGACACGAGCTGCCCGCTCGGCCCGTGGATCGAGACCGAGCTCGACGTGGCCGACCTGTCCATCGTCACCACGCTCGATGGTGAGGTGCGCCAGGACGGCACCACCGCGGACATGATCCACGGCGTTGCCGAGATCATCGCGCACGCGTCGGCGGCCTTCACCCTGCTCCCCGGCGACGTCATCCTCACCGGCACACCGGCGGGCGTCGGCCTCGTCGAGGCGGGCCAGCAGGTGAGCATCGAGATCGAGGGCATCGGCTCGCTGACCAACACGTTCGTGCGTCGCTGACCACTAGGCTGGGCGCACTATGAGCGAGACGAACGACGCCAGTATGCCGCCGAGCCCAGTGGGGGACGCCGGCCAGGTCGAGGTCCGGCCAGCACCACAGCCGCGGGTGAGCACCTCCGACGGGTCGGGGCCGGTGCGCACCCGGGTCGCCCCCTCGCCGACGGGGGACCCGCACGTCGGGACGGCCTACATGTCGCTGTTCAACCTCGCCTTCACCCGCCAGCAGGGCGGGCAGTTCGTGCTCCGGGTCGAGGACACCGACCGGGCCCGCTTCCGCGCGGACAGCGAGCAGCAGCTCTATGACACCCTCGGCTGGCTCGGTCTGCACTGGGACGAGGGGCCCGACGTCGGGGGGCCGTTCGCGCCCTATCGCCAGTCGGAGCGGCTCGAGACCTACCGGCCCTACGTTGAGCGGCTCCTCGCCGACGGGAAGGCCTACCACTGTTGGTGCTCCACCGAGCGCCTCACCCAGATGCGAGAGGTCCAGCAGAAGACGAAGCAGCCGACCGGCTACGACCGGCTCTGCTACGGCAAGACCCGCGAGGAGCGGGCCGCGCTGCCCGGCTTCTCGGAGGTGCCGGTCGTGCGGATGCTCATTCCCGACGACGTCCCGCTCGTCTTCGACGACGTCATCCGGGGCAAGGTCTCGGCTCCGCGCCCGGACGACCAGGTCATCCTCAAGGCCGACGGCTTCCCGACCTACCACCTCGCCGTGGTCGTCGACGACCACGAGATGGGGATCACCCACGTCGTGCGCGGCGAGGAGTGGATCAGCTCGACGCCCAAGCACCTCCTGCTCTATCGCTGGCTCGGGCTCGAGCCACCGAAGTTCGCGCACATGCCGCTGCTGCGCAACACCGACAAGTCCAAGATCTCCAAGCGCAAGAATCCAGCTGCCCGGCTGACGTGGTTCCGCGAGCAGGGCTACCTGCCGGAGGCGCTGGTGAATTTCCTTGCCCTGCTCGCTTATCCGCCGCAGCAGGATGCCGACGGGGGCGACGTCGAGGTCTTCACCTTCGACGAGTTCAGCGCGAGCTTCGACTGGGCCAAGGTCAACCCGATCGGCCCGATCTTCGACCTCAAGAAGCTCGACTGGCTCAACGGGGTGCACATCAGGGGGCTGGAACTCGGTGAGTTCGCGAGCCGATTGCTGCCCTACCTGCAGGCCGACGGGATTCTGGGGGACGCCCCGTCGCTCGGGGAGCTCGGCCGCCTCAAGCTGATCGCCGAGCTGATCCAGACCCGGATCGTCCTGCTGACCGAGGCGCCGGCACTGGTGCGACCGTTCTACGTCTCCGACGACCAGCTCGAGATCGCTGAGGATGCCCGGGCCCAGCTCAAGGACGATGCCGGACGCGTCCTGGACGAGGCCTTCCGTGTCCTGGGTGACCTCGACGAGCACGGCACGGGCCTGCTCGGCACCGGGGGCACCTGGACCGCCGGTGTCATCGAGGAGACCTTGCGCTCGGCCCTCGTCGACGGTCTGGGGATCAAGGCCCGGCTCGCCTTCGGGCCACTGCGGACAGCTGTCTCGGGCGCCCGGATCTCCCCGCCGCTCTTCGAGTCGATGGAGATCCTCGGCAAGACCTCGACGCTGAATCGCCTGCGGGCGCTGCGCGACTCGCTGTGAGGCCATGACCACGCAGGTCGAGGTGTGGCCGTTGCACGGGCTGCGCCTGCGCACGCGCGACCTCGAGCTGCGGGTCGTGCGCGAGGCGGACCTTCCGGTGCTCGCGTCGGTCCTGCCGCCGGACGTGGACCTGGACCCCTCCGCGACCCGCTATCCGGGTCTGTCCGAGGCGGCCAGCCGACGGGCGATCCTGGCGCAGGACTACTGGCGCCACCTCGGCACCTGGTCACCGGATGACTGGACGCTGCCCTTGGTCGTCTCCTGCGATGGAGAGGTCATCGGCGCCCAGACCCTCGAGGGGCCGAACTTCCGCGAGAAGCGCACCGTGGACTCGTCGTCGTGGCTCACGGTCGGGGCCCGTGGCCGCGGCTTCGGCACGCAGATGCGCTCGGCGATCCTCACCCTGGCCTTCGGCCCGCTGGGAGCGTGGGCCGCGATCAGCTCTGCCGTCCTGTCCAACGTCGCGTCCCTGGGGGTGTCGCGGTCTCTGGGCTATCGCGAGGTCGGGCGCGAGCCCCTCGGCCGGGGTGACGCCGTGCTGGCGCTGCTCCGCCTCGAGCCTCGACGTCGACGACACGATCGTCGACACGCGGGGTGCGATGGTGGAGGCGGGGACGATCGCAGCCGCCGCGCTGTGGCCGGAGCGCGGTGACCTGCACGTGGCGTGGGCGCAGCGCTACTACGACGACCCCGCGCGGTGGTTCCGGCGTTACGCCGCCGGCGAGGCGTCCTACGAGACGATGCGGGCCGCACGGCTGGCCGAGGCCGCAGAGGCCTTCGACCTGGACCTTCCACCGACAGCGGGTCACCTCTACGAGGAGGCCTACGCTCCAGCCTTCCGGTCGGCCCAGCGGTTGTTCCCGGATGTGCTCGGGCTGCTCGATGCGGCCGATGCCAGGGGGCTGCCGATGGCGCTGCTGACCAACTCCTCCCAGGAGCCGACGCTGATGAAGCTCGAGGTGCTCGGGATCACCGACCGTTTCGTGGCCGTGATCACCACGGACACCGTCGGTGTCGGCAAGCCCGACCCGCGGGTGTACGCAGCCGCCTGCCAGCAGGCGGGAGCGGCCCCGGAGGAGTCGGTCTGCATCGGGGACAGCCTCGAATGGGACGTCCACGGAGCCAGCGCGGCAGGACTTCGAAGTGTGTGGCTGGACCGGGCCGGAGTTGGCGACGGTGGGGCGGTCGTCAGCATTCGGGATCTGACCGCGGTCACCGCCGTGCTCGCCTCCCGAGCTGACGATTTGGGCGAGTGAGCGGGGACCGGTAGTATTCCTCTTCGGCTCCCCTCGTAGCCCCCTCCGGGCAGTTTTGCGTGGGTTCCATTGGGGTATGGTGTAATTGGCAACACAACGGTTTCTGGTTCCGTCATTCTAGGTTCGAGTCCTGGTACCCCAGCTTGGTTGATTCGCGGCTTGTTCGTGGTCGACCGATTCGGAGAAAGGCGGCCTTGGCTGTACAGTTCTCCACTGTGCCGAGTTCGCTCGGATCGCGCGTGGCCCCGTTGTGTAGCGGCCTAGCACGCCGCCCTCTCAAGGCGGTAGCGCGGGTTCGAATCCCGTCGGGGCTACCACGTCGCAAGGCCCGGATCCATCACGGATCCGGGCCTTCGCTGCGCCGTGGGCTGGTGGGTGGTGTGGGTCTCTCAGAGCCATTCACCGGCCATTCACCGGCCATTCACCGGCCATTCACCGGCCATTCACCAGTCACTCACCAGTGGACGACGACCTTGTCACCGACGCGGGAGTCGTTGTAGAGACGGACGATGCCGTTCCAGTCCCGGACATTGACGCAGCCGTGCGAGGACCCGTTGTAGCCGAGCCGGGCGAAGTTGGACGAGTAGTGCACCGCCTGTCCGCCGCTGAAGAACATCGAGTAGGGCATCGGCGTGTGGTAGAGGTTCGAGATGACGTCGACCTTCTTCCACGTCACGGCGAAGGTGCCCTCCCGGGTGGGGAGTTGCTCGCTGCCGAAGCGGACATCGAACTGGTACTGCGGGACCCCGTCGATGACCCAGGTCAACTTGTTGTTCCCCTTGCTGATGCACATGACCCGGCCGGTGAGGCAGCGTTGGTCCACATCCCACGCGAAGCCACTCGGTTTGGCCGGCGCCTTCGCTTCGGGTGTCTTGGTCTCGACCTTGGGCTCCGGGGGCTTGGGCTTGACGTTGGCCAACTCGTCCTTGGTCGGGATCCGGCTCATGCTGAGGACCCGGTTCCACGTCTGCTCATCCAGCACCCCGGTCGAGGCGTAGCCGCGCTTGGTCTGGAAGCCCTTGACGGCTGTGGTGGTCCGGCTTCCGTAGTAGTCGGACACGTCGCCGGTGAACCACTGAAGCTGCTTGAGGCGGGCCTGCAGGTTGCGGACCTGGGG
>CAJDUR010000020.1_pt1 | contig 23951 bp, 22 predicted proteins | sample 7391191 | NCBI WGS metagenome assembly CAJDUR01 (sample SAMEA7055688, study PRJEB34461) | soil metagenome | biome: terrestrial ecosystem; feature: Peninsula; material: soil | place: Antarctica | collected 2016 | reverse complement strand
TGAGGTGGGTCTCGAGACCCTGCTCGGATGAGGCGCTCTGCCGCTCGGGACTGTATCGGTGATGTGCAGAGACTGCGGTTTGGGGCGCCCGTGGGGGTTTCGCCGAGCAGCTTCTGCCCCGAAGCGCAGCCGATCTCATGAAGCTCAGCCTGTCTGAATAGGCGGAGCAGTGGTCGGGGAGCGGGCGCTGGTGGGTCACTCAGCGGCATACGGGCTTGTGGAGGACGGGGCCACTCGACCGGGAGGGGGGCGCCCTGGACCCGCGATTCGATGTATGTGCGCGTCATATGCGACGCGCACATACATCGAATCGGGGCGGGGCGGGGAGGGTGCGGGGGCCAGGAGGGGTCAGGCGTCGCCGAGCGTGAGGGCTTCCGCCTCGAGTTCGGAGCCGGCGTGCTCTGCCCCGTGCTCGGGCGCGGCATCAAGGGAGTTGATGAGGCTCTTGGCCGTCAGCAGCACGACGACGGCGAGGATGACGGCGCTGGAGCCCACCCAGAAGGGCAGGTGCACGGAGCGCTCGCCGAGGGTCCCGGCCAGCCAGGGTGCGACGGCGCCACCGCTGAACCGGACGAAGCTGTAGGCCGCTGAGGCGACACCGCGCTCGACCGGAGAGATCTTCATGACCGTCTCGGTGATGAGGGTGTTGTTCACTCCGAGGAAGGCGCCGGAGATGACGACGCAGACGATGAGGACCGGCTTGTGCTCCGCGCCGATCGCCATGATCGCGAGGATGGCCGCGAAGCCGAGCAGGGCACCGACGACACCGGGGAGCGTGCCGAAGCGGCGCTGGATCCGTGGCGCGATGAACACGGACGAGATGGCGAGCAGCATGCCCCAGCCGAAGAAGACCAGACCGGTCTGTTGGGCGCCCAGGTCGAGCGGGAAGGGGGTGAACGCCAGCAGGGTGAAGAAGCCGAAGTTGTAGAACAGCGCCGTGAGGCCGACGGTGAGCAGGCCACGGTGACTGAGGGCGCGTAGCGGTGCGGTGATCGAACTCGGGTGCCCGGACGGGGGTGTGACCGGCAGCGTGGCGGCGGTGGCGATGAAGCCGATCACCATGAGGACTGCGACGCCGAAGAACGGCCAGCGCCAGGAGATGCTGCCCAGCCAGCCACCGAGGAGCGGGCCTGCAGCGATACCGACGCCGAGGGCTGCCTCGTAGAGGATGATCGCCTGCTTGACCGACCCGGCCGACGCATTGACGATCGTGGCGAGCGCGGTGGCGATGAAGAGCGCGTTGCCGAGACCCCAGAGCGCCCGGAACGCGACGATGCCGTTGACGGTGTCCTGGCTGCCAGCAAAGCCGGCGCCGATGATGATGAAGGTCAGGCCGAGGAGCAGGGTGCGCTTGGCCCCGACGCGGCTGCTGACCCAGCCGGTCCCCAGCATGGCGATACCCATGACGGCCATGTAGCTGGTGAAGAGCAGGGAGACCTGGGAGGGGCTGGCCCCGAGCTGATCAGCAATCGGCTTGAGGATGGGGTCGACGAGTCCGATCCCCATGAAGGAGATCACGCAGGCGAAGGCGACGGACCAGACCGTCTTGGGTTGACGCCACATAGAGGGTCAAATGTCCTTTCGGGCGGGGGCGGGGGCGGGGGTGGGGGTGGGGGTGGGTATGGGGGTGGGGATGGGATCTGCGGTGAGGTTGAGCAGCTCGGTGAGGACGTCGATGGCGGCCCGGGTCCGGGCGAGCCCATCGCCGCCGAGGCGGGCCAGGGTCGGGTCGAGCACCTTGGCCCGGGCGACCCGCACCTGATGCAGGGCGACGTCCCCGTGGGGGGTGAGCGAGACGAGGGTGGCTCGGGCGTCGGCCGGGTCGGATTCGCGGCTGACCCAACCAGCGGTCTCCAACCGCTGGACCTGGCTCGTCACGGTCGGCTGACTGCTGTGGTCGGCGGTGGCCAATGTGCTGATCCGCACCGGACCGAGCTCGTCGATGAGCGCGAGGAGTCGGGCCTGGGCGAAGGGCATGTCGAAGGAGGCGGACTGGCTCGCCCAGCGGGACAGCCGGGCGGCCGCGCGGAGCAGGTCGTTTGCGGTGTCCTCGGTTGCGGTCATGTCGTCCATGTTACATAGGTTGACTATGTAATGCCAATCGGCTATCCGACTGGTCCAGCGGCCTACGGAGCAGGGGAGGGGCGTGGCCACGGACAGCGCGTGGGCCCGGACCCGGGATCGGATATCCTGAGCGGCGTTGGTCCCCCGCCAACGGCACCGTGCACCACGGCGGCGCAGGCTCACCCAGCCGTGTAGCGCACGCCCCGAGCAGCTGAGGCACCGAACGATTCACCCGACAATGCAGGCCACCGCTGAGGCGCACCCGAACATCGCACTGGTCAAGTACTGGGGCAAGCGAGATGCCGCGCTCAACCTCCCCGCGTGCGGGTCGCTGTCCATCACCCTGGACACGCTGGTCACCCGCACTCGAGTGCGTTTCGATGACGAGTTGGCAACCGATCGCCTGGCCCGGGACGGCCAGAGCAGCCCCCGCGAACTCACCCGGGTGAGCGACTGTCTGGACCTGCTGCGGGCCCGGGCCGGGACTGACGTGCGAGCCAGCGTCGAGACCTCCAACTCCTTCCCCACCGGCGCCGGGCTGGCCTCGTCCGCCTCGGGCTTCGCGGCCCTCGTCGTCGCCGCCAGCGCGGCTCTGGGCCTGGTGCTGGAGTCTCGCGAGTTGTCGGTGCTGGCGCGACGAGGCTCCGGCTCGGCGGCCCGTTCGATCTTTGCCGGCTTCGTCGAGATGGCGGCCGGTGAACGCGCCGACGGCGAGGACGCTTATGCCGCAGAGCTGCTCGCCCCACAGGAGTGGCCACTGGCGGTGGTGGTCGCGGTGACCTCCAACGAGGCGAAGGACATCAGCTCCGGGGTCGGGATGGAGCGCTCGCGCACGACCTCACCCTTCTATCCCGCCTGGGTGGAGACGACCTCCGCCGATCTCGACCTCGCCCGACGGGCCGTGGCGACCCGTGACTTCGCCGCCCTCGCCGAGGTCAGCGAGCACAGCTGCCTCAAGATGCACGCGACGATGCTGAGCAGCAGCCCCGGGCTCATCTACTGGAGCGGCGCCACCGTCGACTGCTTGCACCGCATCCGACACCTGCGCGAGCGGGACGGGGTAGCCGCCTTCTTCACCGTCGACGCCGGCCCTCAGGTCAAGGCCGTCTGCCTGCCGGAGGACGCGGCCAGGGTCGCGGACGCCCTGCGCGAGGTCCCCGGGGTCCAGTCCGTGCTGACCGCTGGCCTGGGGCAGGGCGCCCGGGTCGTCGACGAGGACGAGGCCGAATGACGTCCCTGACCGCTTCAGCGCCCGGCAAGATCGTGCTGCTGGGGGAGTATGCCGTCCTCTCGGGTGCCACTGCCCTCGTGGCCGCCGTCAACCGCCGGGCCCGGGTGCGACTCATGACCACGGATGAGGCAGCCGCTCCGGAACCTTCTGGACAGCCGGGCCAGCCGGGACCGGCACAGCAGCCCAAGCCCACAGCGCATCCGCGGTGGACCGTGGATTCCCCCTCGCTCGGCATCACCGGCGCCACGGCGACCGTCACTCCCGCCGGCCACATCCGCTGGGACAGTGACCTGGCCACTGACCAGCTCGGTTTGGTCAGCACGGTGCTGGCTGCCCTGCACCGGGACGGACTGGCCCCATCGGCCAAGATCGAGCTGGACACCCACGAGCTCCACGCGGAGCAGCCCGACGCAGCGCCCGATGCAGCCCAGCGGACCCCCCCGACCAAGCTGGGGCTCGGCTCGAGTGCCGCCCTGACGGTCGCGCTCGCCGGGGCTCTGGCCGCCGCAGCGAACGGAGCGGCCCTGCGCACCGAGGACCTGCTGCGCACCCATCGCCGCCTGCAAGATGGCCACGGCAGCGGGATCGACGTCGCCGCGGCCGTGCACGGTGGGCTGCTGCGCTTCACCCCCGGGCCGCAGGGCCCGACCGTCGAAGCCGTGACGCTGCCGCCCGCGCTGAGCTGGTGCTGCGTGTGGACCGGCCGTCCCGCCTCCACCCGGGACTTCCTGACCCGGATAGCCGCGTGGCGAGCCCGTGAGCCGGACCGCCATGATGGCCTCACGATCGCTGAGACGAGCGGGGTGTCCTACAAATCGTGCGGGGCCGGGGGTGGCGACATCGGGGTCGCCCTCACGACCGAGCCGGACCGGCTCGACCGCTTCCGGGAGCTGGCCCAGAAGGCCGGCTTCCACCCCCTGGCCCTCACGGTGGACCCACTCGGGTTCTCCGTGCAGAGCGACCCGAACTAGCAGGAGAACACGCGTGGATTCAAGAATGCCCGGCTTCTACAAGTTGTCGGTCACCGAGCGGTTGCAGGCTCTGGTGGACCGCGGCCTGCTCGGTGCCGACGACTACCGCACGCTGACCAATGGTGGCAACACCATCGACGTCGCCCGAGCGGACAAGATGATCGAGAACGTCATCGGCGTGCTCGGCCTGCCAGTCGGGTTGGGCCTGAACTTCCTGATCAACGACAAGGACTACGTCGTCCCGCTCGTCGTCGAGGAGCCGTCGATCGTCGCGGCCCTCAGCTCCGCGGCGAAACTGGTGCGGTCCGCAGGCGGCTTCACCGCCTCGAGCACCGAGCCGATCCTGATCGGCCAGATCCAGATCGTGGACGTGCCCAACTCGGCACGGGCCCAGGCGGTGCTGCTGCAGCGCAAGGGCGAGATCCTCGCCCTGGCCAACAGCCTGCACCCCAAGATGGTCGCCCGCGGCGGAGGTGCGCAGGACCTCGAGGTCGTCATCCACCCATCGCCCCAGGGCGGCCACGACATGGTGCTGGTGCACCTGCTCGTCAACACCTGCGACGCGATGGGGGCCAACCTCGTCAACACCATGTGCGAGGGGGTTGCCTCGTTGGTCGAGACCATCTCCGGTGGCACGGTGCTGCTGCGGATCCTGTCCAACCTCACCGACCGGGCCCTCGCCCGGGCCGAGATGGTCGTCCCGACGGCGCTGCTCGCCGGCAAGGGGTACACCGGCGAGCGGGTCCGCGACGAGATCATCCGGGCCAACGACCTGGCCATCGTCGACCCCTACCGCGCGGCCACCCACAACAAGGGGATCATGAACGGCGTCGACGCCGTCGCCCTCGCCACCGGCAACGACTGGCGGGCGCTCGAGGCCGCCGCCCACGCCTACGCGGCCCGTGGGACCGCCTACTCCTCGCTGACCAGCTGGACCAAGAACGATGCCGGGGACCTCGTGGGCAGCATCGAGATGCCCATGAAGGTCGGCACCGTCGGTGGTCCGCTGCAGAACAACCCGACCGTGGCCATGAACCACCGGATCCTCGGGGTGTCGAGCGCCCGTGAACTGGCCGAGGTGATGGGCGCCGTGGGGTTGGCCCAGAACTTCTCGGCGCTCCGGGCGCTGGTGACCGACGGCATCCAGCAGGGCCACATGACCCTGCACGCCCGCACGGTCGCCGCCGCGGCCGGCGCCGGCGCCGACGTCTTCGACACCGTCATCGAGCGGTTGCTCGACGACGGTGAGATCAAGGTGTGGAAGGCCAAGGAGATCCTCGCCGAACTCGAGCAGCAGAAGGCTTCCGGTGCAACGGAACCCGGCACAGCGGCATACGCAACAGCAGGCGCAGGTCAGGCGGAACACGGCGCCACCGGCGGCAAGCACGTGACGGAGGATGACTACGTGGCCGGCCACGGCAAGGTCATCCTGCTGGGCGAGCACGCCGTCGTCTATGGCCGTCGCGCCATCGCCGCCCCCGTGCCGCTGGCGATCCGCGCCCGGGTCGAGGACGGCGACAACGGCATCGACCTGATCATCCCGCGGTGGGGCGTCGAGCTCCACGTCGAGCCCGGCAGTGAGTACTCCGGCGGCTTCCTCAAGTCCTTGTCCCCCATCATCGACAAGCTCGACATCGGGGACCGGTCGATGCGGATCTTCGTCCAGCCCGGCATCCCGCGCGCGATGGGGCTCGGCGGCTCGGCCGCCCTGGCCGTGGCCCTGATCCGCGCCGTGGACCGGCACTGCGCGCTCGGCCTCAGCGACGCGGAGGTGTCCGCGCTCAGCTACGAGTGCGAGATGGTCGCGCACGGGAGCGCCTCGGGCATCGACAACACGGTGGCCACCTACGGCTACCCCCTGCTCTACCAGCGCGGTGAGCCACCGATCATCGAGCCGCTCCAGCTCTCGCAGCCCGTCCCCCTCGTCGTGGCGATGACCGGGGTGGAGAGTCTGACGGCTGCCACGGTCGGCCGGGTCCGGGACGCGTGGAAGCGTCACCCCGCCCTGTACGAGCGCATCTTCGACAGCATCGATGACCTGACGATGCAGGGCGCCGAGGCGCTGCGCACCAACGACCTGCACCAGCTGGGTGAGTTGATGAACATCTGCCAGGGCCAGCTGAACGCCCTGCAGGTGTCCAGCGAGCAGCTCGAGGAGCTTGTCCAGATCGCCCGTCACAACGGGGCCGCCGGGGCCAAACTCACGGGCGGCGGCGGCGGCGGGTCCATCGTCGCGGTCTGTCCCGACGGCGGCGCCCAGGTCGTCGCCGCAATGCAGGAAGCCGGATATCGAGCCATGGAGGTCACCCTTGGATGACATGGGGAACGACACACACACCGGACTGATCGTCTCGGCCGACTCGGAGGAGCTGATCCTCGTCGACGGTCAGGACCGCGAGATCGGTCACGAGATCAAGTCCGTCTGCCACGACGGTGAGGGGATCCTGCACCGCGCCTTCTCGGTCTTCGTCTTCAACGACGCCGGCGAGCTGCTCCTGCAGCAGCGTCACGGCACCAAGCGGCTCTGGCCGGAGATCTGGGCCAACACCTGCTGCAGCCATCCCCGCAGGGGTGAGGCGATCGAGGAGGCCGCCCACCGGCGCCTCCAGCAGGAGCTCGGCCTCGACTGCGAACTCACCTACGTGTACAAGTTCGAGTACCACGCCCGCTACGGCGAGCTCGGCTCAGAGCACGAGCTGTGTTCGGTCTTCGTCGGGACCACGGACGCCAAGCCCGTGGCGAACCCGACCGAGGTCGCCGCCTGGCGCTACGTCAGCCCGGAGCAGCTCGACCGCGAGCTCGTCGAGTCGGGCGAGTCCTTCAGCCCGTGGCTCAAGCTCGAGTGGGAGCGGCTGCGCGGCGAGTTCAAGGACGCGCTCCCGACCGGGAGCAGCGGGAGCACAGGGAGCACCGGGAGCACCGCGCGACCGACTGAGCAGACGGACTGAGTCGTCGGACTGAGCACCGCTGCAGGGATGATCAGACCCCCGCGACCGATAGGTGCGGGGCGTGGGGGCGGAGCGTCCGACTGCGGTCAGTGCGCGCTGGGGGCGGGCCAGCGAGCGGTCGACAGGCCGGCTTCCTTGGCGCGCGCGAGGGCCTCGCCGACGATCCTCTCAGCAGCCGTGCGGTCGCCCCACGTGGACGCCTCGACGTGCTTGCCGGGCTCGAGGTCCTTGTAGTGCTCGAAGAAGTGCTGGATCTCGTCGCGCAGGTGCTGCGGGACGTCGTCGACCTCCTGGAGGTGGTCGTTGCGCGGGTCCACCGGGACGCAGAGCACCTTGTCGTCGCCACCGGCCTCGTCGGTCATGTGGAACACGCCGATCGGCCGGGAAGCGATGAGCACCCCGGGGAAGGTGGGCTCGGGCAGCAGCACCAAGGCGTCCAGGGGATCGTGGTCCTCGCCGAGGCTCTGCTCGATGTAGCCGTAGTCGGTGGGGTAGACCATCGAGGTGAAGAGATAGCGATCGAGCCGAATCCGTCCCGTCTCGTGATCGACCTCATACTTGTTGCGCTGACCGCGCGGGATCTCGATCGTGACGTCGAACTCCACCTGATGCCTCTTCTCGTGCTGGACCAACCTGCTGACAGAATTGTGTCGCCAGTGTGGCACCAACGGCCCGCATTGTGCGAAATGGCGAGTAACCCGGGAAGGAGTGAGACGCCGTGAGACGCTCAGCGATCGGCGTCGGCCTGGCCGTGCTCCTGCTCGCGGGCTACGGCGCGCTGGATTCCGCCGATGTCGTCCCAGGGGTGCTCACGACCACGCCGGCGCCACCACCCCCGCCCACCGAGACCCCGGGGGTCCGCACGTTGCCCCGCGTCCCCCAGCCCATCCCCACCACGCCAGTCGGTATGCCGCTCCGCCCCCTCGCCGGCGACGCAGCGGCTCCCACTCAGGCGGGGTTGAAAACCGCGCTCGACTCCGTGGTCGGGGCCCCGGCGCTCGCCGACGCCTCGATCGTCGTGCGCGACGGGCAGAGCGGCGCCACGCTCTATGACCGTGGCGGTGCGAAGCCGCGGATCCCGGCGTCGTCGACCAAACTGCTCTCGGCCACCGCGATCGGTCAGGTCTTCGACTACGACGCGACCCTCACGACCCGGGTCGTGCAGGGTGTCGCGCCCCACCAGATCGTCCTCGTCGCCGGTGGCGACTCGCTGCTCGCCCCCGGGGCCGGTGACCCCACCGCGGTCGCCGGCCGGGCCGGGCTCGGGGACCTGGCCGACCAGGTGGCGGCTGCACTCACGGCCGCCGGCACGAAGGCAGTCACCCTCAGCGTCGACACCAGCTATGCCGCCGGCCCGCTGCTCGCTCCGACCTGGTCCACCTCCTTCCGGCCGGAAGGGATCACCGGGGCCGTCGCGATGCTGGGCCGCTCCGACCAGCGGGCGCTGCCCAGCCAGCCCGGGCCCGCAGACCCGGTGGCCTCGACCAGGGACCGCTTCGCGGCGCTGCTCGGCAAGCACCAGATCAAGGTCACGGTGCAGACCGGCCGGGCAGCGCCGTGGCCCGAGACGGACGCCAGCCTCGGTGCGGTCGAGTCCGCCCCGGTCCGGGACCAGCTGGCGTTGGCCCTGACCGACTCCGACAACGCCCTGACCGAGATCCTCGCCCGCCAGGCGGCGTTCCGGTCCGGGGCCGGCACCGACTTCGCCGACACCGGCGCCTGGGTGGTCCGGCAGGTGGCCGGCATGGGGGTCAACACGACCGGGGTCGTCCTGCAGGACGCGAGCGGCCTGTCCCGGGGCAATCGGGTCACGGCCCGGTTGCTGTCCGATCTCCTCGTGATGGCCCACGACGGAGCGCACCCGTTCATCGCGGCCGCCTTCGAGGGCCTGCCGATCGGCGGGCTGACCGGCACGCTCGAGTCACGCTTCACCAATACGGCGACGGGTGGCGCGGCGGGCATCGTCAGGGCCAAGACGGGCACGTTGACCGGGGCCAGCGCGCTGGCCGGATCCGTGGTCGACCGGGACGGGCGGCTGCTCGTGATGACCGGTCTGGTGGCCGGCGCGGGAACGATCCAGGCCCGGGCGGCGTTGGACGATGTCATGGCGACCATCGCAGGTTGTGGTTGTCGATGACGCAACGAGGGGAACCCAGGATGAGCGAATCGGCCACCGTCCAGACCACCGGCGGGAGGGCGGCATACGTCGATTACGCCTTTGCCAAGAAGACGGGCCGCACCATCGTCAAGGCGGGACCCCAGGTCTCGAGCGACGAGGCGGCGCACATCGTCGCCGACCTGCGCGCTGCCGCAGCGGAGTCGATCGAGCCCGTCGCCGAGACGTCGGGGCTGCGGGCTCCAGACGGGGCCCCGGCCGCCCTCGTCGTCGACCGGGCCGGCTGGATCAACGCCAACGTCGACTCGATGCAGGCGCTGCTCGACCCGATCGTGGACAAGCTCACCGCGAAGGCGACGTCCTCGAGCGGGGCCGGCGTGGCCATCGGCAGCAAGGTGACCGGCGCGGAGATGGGCGGGCTGCTCGCGTTCCTGTCATCGAAGATCCTCGGTCAGTACGACCTCGCGCCGCAGGGCACCCCGCGACTGCTGCTCGTCGCGCCCAACATCGTCTCGGTCGAGCGGTCCCTCGACGTGCTCCCGCACGACTTCCGACGCTGGGTCACGATGCACGAGGAGACCCACCGCGTGCAGTTCACCGCCGTGCCGTGGTTGCGCGAGCACCTGATCTCCTCGTCGCAACGGCTCGCGGTGGACATGGCCCCGACGCCCGAGGACTTCGCCAAGCGGCTCGAGACCCTGACCCGCAACCTGCCCGACGTGTTCCGGTCCGGTGAGGGGATCGCCCAGCTCCTGGCCACCCCTGAGCAGAAGGCCAAGATCGCTGAGCTGACCGCGGTCATGTCGCTGCTCGAGGGCCACGCGGACGTCGTGATGGACGACGTCGGCCCCAAGGTCATCCCGACGGTCACCGAGATCCGCCGCAAGTTCGACCGCCGCCGCAGCTCCGCCGTCGGGATCGACCGACTGCTGCGCAAACTGCTGGGGCTCGAGGCCAAGATGCGCCAGTACCGGGACGGCGCCGCCTTCGTCCGGCAGGTGATGGACGAGGTCGGCCGCGACGGCTTCAACGTCGTCTGGACCTCGCCCGAGACCCTGCCTCGAGCCGCTGAGATCCTCGACCCGTCGGCGTGGGTGCGCCGGGTCCACGGTCCGGGGTCGCCGGGCGCCGCTCCGCCGACCCCGGTGGGGAGCTGACCGTGCCCGGGCCCGATCCCGCAGTCGCTGCCACCCGGCTCGCCGTCCGCGAGCACATCGGTGACCTGCCGCAGGGCGCGCTGGTGCTCATCGCCTGCTCCGGGGGGCCGGACTCGATCGCGCTGGCGGCGGCCGCCGCCTTCGAGGCGCCGCGCGCCGGGCTGCGCGCGGGCGCTGTCGTCGTCGATCACGGACTGCAGGACGGGTCCGATGTCGTCGCGGAGGAGGCTGCCGCCACCTGTCGCGAGATGGGCCTCGACCCGGTGGAGGTGGTGGCGGCGCAGGTGCCGACGACGGGCGCCGGCCTGGAGGCCGACGCCCGCACGGCGCGCTACGCCCAGCTCGAGGCAGCGGCGACGCGGCACGGCGCCACCATGATCCTGCTCGGTCACACCCGGGATGACCAGGCCGAGCAGGTGCTCCTCGGGCTGGCCCGGGGCTCAGGGGCCCGCTCGCTGTCGGGGATGCCCGCCCGACGGGGCCGGCTCGCACGGCCCTTCCTCGCGCTTCCGCGGGCGACGATGATCGCTGCGTGCGAGGCCTACGGGATCGAGCCCTGGTACGACCCGCACAACGAGGACGATTCCTTCCGCCGGGTCCGCGCCAGGCGCCTGCTCGGTCTGCTCGAGGGCGAGCTCGGCCCCGGCTTCGCGGCGGCCCTGGCCCGGAGCGCGGACCTGCTGCGCGAGGACGCCGACTTCCTCGAGAGCCTGGCCGTCGAGGCCCGGGCCGACCTGCCCGCGGCCGCGGGTGAGCCGGGGGTCGACCTCGCGGCGCTGGCGGCCCTGCCCCGGGCGATCCGGACCCGGGTCTGGAGGATCCTCGCCGCCGAGGCCGGCGCCCCGATCGGCGACGTCAGCGCGGCCCACGTCGAGTCCCTCGACGCGCTCCTCACCTCGTGGCACGGCCAGGGCCCGCTGCACGTCCCCGGCCACATCGCCGTGTCCCGAGCAGGCGGCGCGATCGCGTTCCGACCCATCCACGAGGCCCACGCCGCCACCGGCTGACCGGTGCGGTTGAATGGGAGCACCCTTCCGAGCCATCTTCGCCGCCAACCCTGACGCCAGAACCCAAGGAGCCTTCGTGGACCACGAGCACATGGGAGCTGACCTGGCCAAGGTCCTCCTCACCGAGGAACAGATCCAGACGCGTCTCGGCGAGCTCGCTGCCGACATCTGGCGGGACTACGAGGGCAGGGACCTGCTGCTCGTCGGGGTGCTCAAGGGCGCGGTGGTCGTCATGGCGGACCTGATGCGGGCCCTGCCGGGGACCGCCCCGATGGACTGGATGGCGGTGTCCTCCTACGGCTCGGGGACCAAGAGCTCCGGCGTGGTGCGGATCCTCAAGGACCTCGACACCGACATCACCGGCCGGAACGTGCTCATCGTGGAGGACATCATCGACTCCGGCCTGACGTTGTCGTGGATCCGGGCCAACCTCGAGTCGCGCCGCCCGGCTTCCGTCGAGATCTGCACGCTGCTGCGCAAGCCGGACGTCGTCAAGGTCGACATCCCAGTCAAGTACGTCGGCTTCGACATCCCCAACGAGTTCGTCGTCGGCTACGGCCTCGACTACAACGAGCAGTATCGCAACCTGCGCTGCGTCGGCACCCTCGCACCGCATGTCTACGCCTGAGCGACCCCCAGCCCGTATGCCGCTGAGCCCCGGCCCAGCAGCCCTGACCGGAGGTGCCCGGTGACCTTCTCCATCGTGGCCCGCGAGGGCTCGTCCTACGGCGTGGCCGTCGCGAGCAAGTTTCTGGCGGTCGGGGCGGTCGTGCCCGCCGCCCGGATCGGCGTCGGTGCCGTGGCCACCCAGGCGTTGGCCCGAGTGGGCTACCTCGAGGAGTTGTTGACCGGTCTGGCCGCGGGCCAGACCGCGGAGGCGGCCCTGGCCGCGGCGACCCGGACCGACCCGGGGAGCGGGGAGCGACAGGTCGGCGTCGTCGGGTCCGGGTCGGCCGCCACCTTCACCGGCGACGAGTGCCTGCCGTGGTGCGGCGGCCGGGCGCGCGACGACGGAGACTCGGCCTACGCCATCCAGGGCAACATCCTCACCGGTCCCGAGGTCGTCGACGCGATGGAGCAGGCCTGGCTCGAGTCTGCTGGTGCGACGTTCGCCCAGCGCCTCCTCGCGGCCCTGACCGCCGGCGACGCCGCCGGCGGGGACTCGCGGGGCCGGCAGAGCGCCGCGGTGTATGCCGTCGAGCCGGGCGCGGGCTATGACAGCTGCGGCGTCCTGGCTGACCTGCGCGTCGATGATCACGCCGACCCGGTCGGCGAGGTGGGCCGGTTGCTCGCGGAGTGGGAGCTGTACTTCGGCCGTCCAGAGGGGCTCCAACCCCTCGACGGAGAGCTCGCCGACGAGGTGCGTTCCCGACTGAGCCGGCTCGGATTCACCGCTGCCCCGGTCGAGGTGGCGCTCGCGGACTGGGCCGGGGAGGCCAACTACGAGGCGCGCCTCAGCGCTGAGGGCATCGACCGGCGGGTCCTCGAGGCGTTGCGGGCAGCGACCCCGGAGACCATCGCCTGACCGGTCGTCTGGCCCCCGCTCCACGTCTCAAAGTTGGGCGAGTTGGCACCGGGCCTGCCAGATGCGGAACACTGGGAGTTAGCCGCACGTTGAGTCGGTGGAACAGATCACCAGACGAGCAGGAGGTCCGGGGCCCCGCCCCGCACGTACATGAACGCCAAGCGCATCCTTCGGACCCCACTTGTGTGGATCCTCGTCCTCGTCAGCGCGCTCGTCTTCGGGATGCTTTTCTCCGATGCCGGGCCGCCCCGGATCGACACCTCGGCGGCGATGAAGTTGATCACCTCCGGCAAGGTCGAGTCGGCCAAACTGCTCAACAACGAGCAGATGCAGCTGACCCTCAAGTCGGACTACACCTCACCCGACGGCACGGTCAAGAACGCCAAGACCGTCTACGCCTACTACGTCGACGCGCGTGGCACCGACGTCGTGGCAGCACTCAACACGACCCCACCGCCCAACGGCGTGGATGACCAGATCGACCAGCCGAGCTGGCTGGGCACCCTGCTCGTCTCGATCCTGCCGATCATCATCATCCTCGGCCTGTTCTGGTTCCTCATGGGACAGATGCAGGGGGGTGGCTCCAAGGTCATGCAGTTCGGCAAGTCGAAGGCCAAGCTCGCGACCAAGGACACCCCCAAGGTCACCTTCAACGATGTCGCCGGCTGCGACGAGGCGATCGAGGAGCTCACCGAGATCAAGGAGTTCCTTCAGGAGCCGGCCAAGTTCCTCGCTGTCGGAGCCAAGATCCCCAAGGGCGTCCTGCTCTACGGCCAGCCAGGTACCGGCAAGACCCTGCTCGCTCGGGCCGTGGCCGGTGAGGCCGGTGTGCCCTTCTACTCGATCTCAGGATCCGACTTCGTCGAGATGTTCGTCGGTGTCGGCGCCTCCCGGGTCCGTGACCTGTTCGAGCAGGCCAAGGCCAACGCGCCGGCCATCGTCTTCGTCGACGAGATCGACGCCGTTGGGCGCCACCGTGGCGCCGGCATGGGCGGCGGCCACGACGAGCGTGAGCAGACCCTCAACCAGTTGCTCGTCGAGATGGACGGCTTCGACGTCAAGACCAACGTCATCCTCATCGCGGCGACCAACCGCCCCGACATCCTCGATCCGGCGCTGCTGCGCCCGGGCCGCTTCGACCGCCAGATCGCCGTCGACGCACCCGACATGCTCGGCCGCCACCGGATCCTGCAGGTGCACGCGCAGGGCAAGCCGATGGCCGACGACGTCGACCTGCTGGCCGTGGCCCGCCGGACCCCCGGCTTCACCGGTGCCGACCTGGCCAACGTGCTCAACGAGGCGGCCCTGCTGACGGCGCGCACCGACCATAAGGTCATCAGCAACTTCGCTCTCGACGAGGCGATCGACCGCGTCATCGCCGGCCCGCAGAAGCGCACCCGCATCATGTCCGCCAAGGAACGCAAGATCACCGCGTATCACGAGGGTGGTCACGCTCTCGTCGCCTCGGCGCTCAATCACACCGACCCGGTGACCAAGATCACGATCCTGCCGCGGGGCCGGGCCCTCGGCTACACGATGGTCATGCCGCTCGACGACAAGTACTCGACGACCCGCAACGAGATCCTCGACCAGCTCTCGTATGCGCTGGGTGGCCGCGTCGCCGAGGAGATCGTCTTCCGTGAGCCGACCACTGGTGCCAGCAACGACATCGAGAAGGCCACTGGCATGGCCCGCAAGATGGTCACCGAGTTCGGCATGTCGGAGCGGATCGGTGCGATCAAGCTCGGCCAGGGCAGCGGCGAGGTCTTCCTCGGCCGCGACATGGGCCACCAGCGCGACTACTCCGAGGAGATCGCCCGCACGGTCGACGAGGAGGTCCGCACGCTCATCGAGGCCGCCCATGACGAGGCCTACAACGCGATCAACGACAACCGCGACCTGCTCGATCACCTCGTCCTCGAGTTGCTCGAGAAGGAGACCCTCGGCACCGCCGAGCTCGCGACCTTGTTCACCACGATCAAGAAGGTGCCCGCCCGCCCGGTCTGGCTCTCGTCGCAGACCCGTCAGCTGGGGGACCGCCCGCCCGTGCTGACCCCGGCCGAACTCGCCGCCGGCCAGAACGGCCACCTCCCGCCCCCCGTCCCGGCGGACGCCGCAGTGGAGGCGAAGATCGACGACGCGGCCTCGGTGGGGAGCTCGCCCCTGGCTGAGGAGCACCCGCCGACCGAGGTCATCGAGGTTCCCGACGACGCAGCGATCGACCCGACCGAGAAGCACTGACCGTGGCGGTCGATCAGGCGCGCGCCGAGGCCGCCGTCCGCGAGTTGCTATTGGCCATCGGTGAGGATCCGGACCGGGAGGGGTTGCGCCAGACCCCGGCCCGGGTCGCCCGCTCCTATGCCGAGATCTTCGCGGGGCTGGACCAGGAGGCCGCCGACGTCCTCGGCACGACGTTCGCGATCGAGCACGAGGAGTTGATCATCGTGCGCGACATCGAGCTCTACAGCACGTGCGAGCACCACCTCGTGCCCTTCCACGGGGTGGCGCACGTCGGCTACATCCCGAGCCGGGACGGCCGCGTGACGGGACTGTCCAAGTTGGCCCGACTCGTCGAGGTCTTCGCCCGCCGGCCCCAGGTGCAGGAGCGGCTCACCTCGCAGATCGCCGACGCCCTCGTCACCCACCTCGACGTCCAGGGGGTCATCGTCGTCATCCAGGCCGAGCACCTCTGCATGTCGATGCGCGGGATCCGCAAGCCGGGAGCCTCCACCATCACGTCGGCGGTCCGCGGCCAGTTGCGCGACCCCGCCACCCGGGCCGAGGCCATGGCGCTGATGCTCGAGGGCAACCGGTGACCGTGGGCGCCACGTGACTGAGGCGGACCCCCCCGTCTCCACCCCACCCGGCCCTCGCGACCGGACCACTCCCAGCAGGGCAGCTTCCACGGACCCCGACCCGCGAAGTGCGGGGCGGACGAGAGCGCGCGCCGACCTCCTGGCCCGGCTGACCGGGTCCGGGTCTCGAGTGCCGCGGCTCATCGGCTCCTTCGTCTACCTCGCCGCGGTGATCAACGTCGTGTCGGGCTTGGTGCGCCCCTTCCGTGGCCGGCTGCGGTGGCTGTCCGAGATGATCCCCGGCGCAGCCGCGATCGATGACGCCGCTGCGGCTGCCATCGTCGTCTCAGGCATCCTGCTGGCGCTGCTGGCCCACGCCCTGCGCCGCCGCAAGTACCGGGCCTGGCGGGCCGTGCTCGTGCTCACGGTGGCCTCCGTCGCGTTGCACACCGTGCGGTTGCACGTCGTGCCGCTGCTCCTGTCGGTGGGCCTGCTCTACCTGCTGCTGCGATATCGCAAGGAGTTCTACGCCGAGGGGGACCCGACCACGCGCTGGCGGGCGCTGTGGTGGGGCTTGGGCCTGCTGGTGGCCAGCACCGTCATCGGCGTCGGCATGATCTCGCTCTACGACCGTCGCGTCATCGGCGGGTGGCCGGGCCTCTGGCCGGCACTCCAACACGTCTGGCTCGGTATGACGGGGATCAACGGTGACCTGACCTTCAAGGGCGGGGAGCACCGCTTCGACGACTTCCTCTCCGCGGTCCTGCTCGGGCTGGGCCTGATGACGCTGCTCGTGCCGATCGGCCTGGCCCTGCGCGCGACCCGCCCCCGACCGGAGCTCAGTGACGCCGATGATGCGCGACTGCGGGACCTGCTCGAGCGCTCACCGGACTCCCTCGGCTACTTCAACCTGCGGCGCGACAAGAGCATCGTCTGGTCCGAGTCCGGCAAGGCTGCCATCGCCTACCGCGTCCTCGACGGGGTGATGCTCGCGAGCGGCGACCCCGTCGGTGATCCGGAGGCCTGGCCGGGGGCGATCAGTCGCTTCCTCGAGGAGGCCGATCGACACGCGTGGACGCCGGCCGTCCTCGGCTGCTCCGAGCGCGCCGGGACGGTGTGGACCCGGACCACCTCCTTCACGGCGATCCAGCTCGGGGACGAGGCCGTCGTCGAGGTCGCGGACTTCACGCTCGAGGGCCGGGGGATGCGCAACGTGCGCCAGATGGTCGGCCGGATCCGGCGGGCGGGATACGAGACCCAGGTGTGCCGGGTCAAGGACCTCTCGGCCACCGACCGGGCCGGGTTGCTCGCGGACGCGGAGGCCTGGCGGGGGAGCACGACGGAGCGTGGCTTCTCGATGGCCCTGGGCCGGGTCGCGGATGATCTCGATCCTGAGGCGGTGCTCGTCCTGGGGCGTGTGGACGGGGTCGTGCGGGGATTCCTGCAGTTTGTCCCTTGGGGCGCCGACGGGATCTCGCTCGACGTGATGCGCCGGGACCGGAGCGCCGAGGGCGGCATCAACGAGTTGCTCATCGTCGCAGCGCTGCAGGCTGCGCCCGGCCTCGGCGTGCGTCGGGTGTCGCTCAACTTCGCGGCCTTCCGCGAGATCTTCGAGCGGGGCGAGCGGCTCGGGGCCGGGCCGGTCGTCCGGCTCACCCGTCGGGTCCTCGTCTTCGCTTCGCGCTGGTTCCAGATCGAATCGCTCTATCGCTTCAACGCCAAGTTCCAGCCCGAGTGGGTCTCGCGCTTCCTGGTCTACCCGCCCGGCTCGTTGCCGCGAGTGGCCATCGCAGCGCTCGAGGCGGAAGCCTTCCTCACCTGGCCCAAGGTGCGACGGCTCGGCGCCTTCGGGAGCGGATGAGAGGGGTGGCAGGATGAACGCCATGAGCGCTGCCGACCTGGTCGCCGAGCGAGGCCGCACCCTCGTCATGGGCGTCGTCAACGTCACCCCGGACTCGTTCTCCGACGGTGGCGAGTGGTTCGAGGCGGAGGCCGCGATCCGGCACGGGCTCGACGTGACGGCCGCAGGAGCGGACATCATCGACGTCGGCGGTGAGTCGACCCGCCCCCGCTCGGAGCGTCCGTCCGTCGACGAGGAACTGCGCCGGGTCATCCCCGTCGTGCGGGCCCTCGCCGGGGCGGGGTCGGTCGTGTCCATCGACACGATGCGTGCCTCCGTTGCCCAGGCAGCGGTCGCGGCCGGCGCCACGATCGTCAACGACGTCTCGGGCGGTCTCGCCGACCCGGAGATGGTGCCGTGGGTGGCCTCCGAGCGGCTCCCCTACATCGCGATGCACTGGCGCGGACACGGCAAGGACATGCAGTCGCGCGCCGTCTATGACGACGTCGTGGCTGACGTCTGCAGTGAGCTGGCTGCCCGTCGGGATGCGCTCCTGGCCGCGGGGCTGGGCGCGGACCAGCTCGTGCTCGACCCCGGGCTGGGCTTCGCCAAGACGGCGGATCACAACTGGGCGCTGCTCGCCGCCCTGCCGGTGCTGCACGACCTGGGTCACCCGATCCTGCTCGGCGCCTCCCGCAAGGCCTTCCTCGGCCGGGTCGGTCGCACCGAGGCAGAGGGCCCGCGACCCGCTGCCGAGCGGGACGTGGAGACGACAGCCACGTCCGTGATGGCGGCGATGGCCGGCCTGTGGTGTGTCCGGGTCCACGACGTGGGTGCCACGACCCGAGCGATCTCGGTGGTGCAGGCTGCCCTTGACCACGCCCCCGAAGAGGAGCTCGAGTGACGGACCAGATTGTCCTGCAAGGTGTTTCGGCCCGCGGCACGCATGGTGTCCTGGACGCCGAGAAGCGCGACGGCCAGACGTTCATCGTCGATGTCACGATGCTGCTGGACCTGTCCGGGCCCGGGCGCTCGGATGACCTTGCCGCCACGGTCAACTACGCCGAGATCGCGGGCGCCGTCGTCGCCAGGATCGCTGGGCCCTCCTTCGACCTCATCGAGCGACTGGCCGAGGTGATCGCCGACGACGTCCTGCGTCACGAGCTGGTCGAGACCGTCGAGGTCGTCGTTCACAAGCCGGAGGCCCCGGTGGGTCAGCCGTTCACGGACGTGCAGGTGAAGATCCTGCGGCGCAACGCTCCCCGAGCGGTCATCGCCCTCGGCTCCAACCTCGGTGACCGTGGCCAGACCCTCGAGGCCGCCCTCGACAGCCTGTCGGCGCTGCCCGGGATCACCGTCACGTCGGTGTCACCACTGGTCGAGACCGACCCGGTCGGTGGGCCGGAGCAACCTCCCTATCTCAACGCGGTGGCCCTCGTGCGCACCGAGTTGCCGCCGGACCGGCTGCTCGCCGCCCTGCACTCGATCGAGGCCGACCACGGTCGCACCCGGGAAGTGCGCTGGGGCGCCAGGACGCTCGACCTCGACCTGATCCAGTTCGGAATCCCCGGGAGCGCCTCCGAGGTGATCAGCGACGAGCCGGACCTGTTGCTCCCCCATCCAAGAGCGGCCGAGCGAGCCTTCGTCCTGGTCCCGTGGAGCGCCGCCGAGGCCGACGCCACTCTTCGCGTGGGAGCAGGGTCGGACGGCATCCGACCGGTCGCTCAGGTCCTCGCGGACATCGACCGATCCGGGGTCCGACCCGGCCCCGAGTGGAGCCGGGCATGAAGCCGCACGCGGGAGTCCGGGTCACGACGCTGGTCCTGGCGGGACTGCTCACCGCGCTGATCTCGTGGGGGGCTCTGAAACTGGTCCTGAACGTCAGCACCGTGGCGCACCCGACCTGGATCGGCATCGTGGTCATGATCTTCCTCGGTGGTGGCCTGCTGGTCGCGGGCTGGCAGGTGAAGCAGTTCCGGGACGGCCGGGGCACGCAGTCGCTCAGCCCGTTGCGGGCCGCCCGCACCCTCGTGCTCGGCCAGGCCGGGGCCCTCACCGGCGCGGTCCTGGTCGGTTGGTATGCCGCCAACGTGCTGATCCTGCTGCCAGACTCGGACATCGCGTCACAGCGCGACCGGATCTGGCTGCTGCTCGGGCACGTCCTTGCTGCAGTCCTGCTGGCTGCGGCCGGGATGCTGGTCCAGTGGTGGTGCCGGCTGCGTCCCAGAGGTGACAGGGGCGACCGGGGCGACCAGAACGACAGGGGCGACGAGGGCGGCCGAACGCGCAGCGGCGATAAAAAGGATAAGGGGGACAAGCGGGACAAGGACGACCGGCGCCGCTGAGACGGCAACGACGAGGGCGACTTTGACTCACCGTGACTCACCCTGACGTAGCTGCCCCTCCCACCCCCCACCACCCCCCACCACCCCCCACCAGACCGCGATTCGATGTATTAGCGCGTCGCATTCGACGCGCTCATACATCGAATCGCGGGGTTGAACGGAGGGCGGCGTCGCGTTTGGGGACCCTGGTCCGATTGTGGTGGGGGAGTGGGGGGCGGTCAGTCGCCGTTGGTCGGTGCGGAATCGCTGGGCTGAGAAGCCGGCACACCTTGCGGGCCGTCCGGGCTCTGGGTCGCGGTCGGCCACGGTGGCGGGACCGCGTCGACGGTGTCCTCGTTGGAGCACGCCGCGGCGACGCTGATGGTCGCCGTGATGACGACGACACCCACGGCGCGAAGGACGCTGGCGCGCGAGAGCCGGCTCAGCGGCATACGGGATGGGTGTTGCGCGGGCCCACGGCCAGACCCCGCGGCGGCGCCCGACTCAGGGGAGGGCCCACTCATTTGTCGACGTCCCCGACGACGAAGAACATCGAGCCCAGGATGGCGACCATGTCGGCGATCAGTTGGCCCGGCAGCATCTCGGCCAGCACCGCGACGTTGCTGAAGGAGGCGGAGCGCAACTTCAGCCGCCACGGGGTCTTCTCGCCGCGGGAGACGAGGAAGTAGCCGTTGAAGCCGAGCGGATTCTCGGTGGCGCAGTAGATCTCGCCCTCGGGCACTTTGAGCACCTTGGGCAGCTTGACGTTGATCGGGCCGACCGGCAGTGAACCCAGTCGGTCGACGCAGGCTTCGGCGAGGTCGAGGCTGACGTGCACCTGCTCGAGCAGGACCTCCAGCCGCGAGAGGCAGTCGCCGGCGGAGCGGGTCACCACCCGACCGGGCCCGCCCGGCGCGAAGAGCTCGGCATACGCGAGGTAGGGGGTGTCGCGGCGCAGGTCCACATCGAGGCCGCTGGCCCGCGCGATCGGCCCGGACACGCCGTAGTCGCGGACGGTCTCTCGCGAGATGACACCGATGCCACGGGTGCGGGCCTCGAGGATCTCGTTGCCGACGAGCAGCTGCTCCAGGTCCGGCAGCCGCCGCCGGACCCCCGCGATGGAGGCCGTGACGCGGCCTAGCCAACCGGCCGGCAGGTCCTCCTTGAGACCGCCGACCCGGTTGAACATGTAGTGCATCCGCCCGCCGGACGCCTCCTCCATGACCCCCTGCAGGTCCTCGCGCTCGCGGAAGGCGTAGAAGATCGGGGTGATCGCACCGAGCTCGAGTGGGTAGGACCCGAGGAACATCAGGTGGTTCAGCACCCGGTTGAGCTCGGCGAGCAGGGTGCGTGCCCAGACGGCCCGCTCCGGCACCTCCATGCCGAGCATCTGCTCGACCCCGAGGACCACGCCGAGCTCGTTGGCGAAGGCCGAGAGCCAATCGTGGCGGTTGGCGAGCACGACGATCTGCCGGTAGTCGCGCACCTCGAAGAGCTTCTCCGCGCCGCGGTGCATGTAGCCGATGATCGGGTCGGCGCGCAGGATCCGCTCACCGTCGACGACGATCTTGAGACGCAGCACCCCGTGGGTGGCCGGGTGCTGGGGTCCGATGTTGAGGACCATGTCGGCCGTGGCGAGCCCGCCGGCGCCGATGCCGACAGTCAGCTCGCGTCCGGACGTGGTGGCCTCGCTCATGGGTCGAGTATGCCGCTGTGCCGGCTTCCCTGCGCAGCGGACCTCCGCGGATGCCTTAGCGTTGCGCCATGTCGTCACTTGACTGGACGGTGCTGGCCGTGGTCCTCGGCTGGGCGGCCGTGATCGTCCAGGCGATCCTGATCTTCCTGGCCCTCGGGGTCATCCCGGGCAACCGCAAGCCGTCCACCGGGATGGCCTGGCTGCTGCTGATCGTCGTGGTGCCGATTTTCGGCTTCGTCGTGTTCCTGTTCTTCGGGCGGACCAGTCTCGGCGCGGATCGGAATGCCCGCCAGCTGCGGGCCAAAGCGCGCATCCGTGAGCGGACGGGACAGTTGCCCCCGGCGAGGCTGCCGGAGGGGTCCACCGCCCTGCTGCCCTCCGTGGTGACGCTCAACAACCGGCTGGGGTCCCTGCCGCTGGTCGCCGGCAACGGCGTGCTGGTGATCGAGGACTACGACTCCGTGATCTCGCTGATGACCGAGGCAATCGCCAGCGCGCGGTCCTACGTGCACATCGAGTTCTACATCATGGCGTGGGACGAGCTGACCGACCCGCTCTTCACGGCGATGGCTGATGCGACCGAGCGCGGGGTCAGGGTCCTCTTCCTCTTCGACCACCTCGGGTCGCGCGGCATCCCCGGCTACAGGGACACCGTCGCCAGGCTGGGGGAGACCAAGATCCAGTGGCATCCCATGCTGCCGATCATGCCGCTCAAGGGCCGCTGGCGCCGCCCGGACCTACGCAACCACCGCAAGCTCCTGGTGGTGGACGGCGTCGTCGGCTTCACCGGCTCGCTCAACCTCACCGAGCGCGGCTACAACAAGCCGAAGAACCACAAGCTCGGCCGGGAATGGGTCGAGTGCATGGTCCGGGTGCACGGTCAGATCGTGGCGACGCTCGACTCGGTCTTTGCCATGGACTGGTACGCCGAGACCGGCGAGATCCTCTCGGTCGACGTTCGCCCCGCGCTGCAGGTCGATGACCCCGGCATGGTGGACAACGTGTCGTGCCAGCTCATTCCGAGCGGCCCGGGCTTTGTCGCCGAGAACAACCTGCGCCTGTTCACCACGCTGATCTACTCAGCGACGAGGCGGATCTCGCTGACCAGTCCCTACTTCGTCCCGGACGAGTCACTGCTGTATGCCGTCACGACCGCGGCCCAGCGCGGGATCGACGTCGAGTTGTTCGTCAGCGAGGTGTCCGACCAGTTCATGGTCGGGCACGCCCAGGCGTCCTACTACCGGGCGCTGCTCCAGGTAGGGGTGCGGATCTATCTCTATCCCGCGCCGTACATCCTGCACTCGAAGCACTTCACGATCGACGACGACGTCGCGCTGATCGGATCGAGCAACATGGACATGCGCTCCTTCGCCCTCAACTACGAGATCTCGCTGATGATGCTCGGCCCCGAGATCGTGGCGCGGATGCGAGCCGTCGAGGACCACTACCGCGACCTGTCCCGCGAGCTGGTCCTCGAGGAATGGCTGCAGCGCAAGCCCTGGCTGCGCTACGTCGACAACGCGCTGCGGCTGACCGCCGCCCTTCAGTGAACTGAGCGACCTCCCAGCCCAGCGCCCCTCAGGCTCGGGCCGCGAGGTGCTCGACCGCCAGACTCGGGCTCGACAGGACCGGGATGCCGAGATCCGTCAGGCCCACTTCGGCCGCGGCCATGCTCGCTTGGGCGAGCACGATGACATCCACCCGAGAGGCGAGGCCGCGGGCGGTGTCGGCGACCTCAGCGAGGTAGCCCTGCTCGTCGCCGCGCTCAAACCGGCTCCACGCGTGGGCGGTCGTGACGAGGTTGAGCACCACGTCAGCGCCGGCGCGCGCCGCCTCACCCTCGAGGAGCGCTCGGGTCGGCGCCAGGGTCGAGCCCAGCGCGGCGACGACGCCGATGCGCGGGCCCAGCTCGACGGCTCGGCGCGCCATGGGCCGGTCAACCCGGAAGACGGGCACCGCCACGTCGGCGTGCTCGGCGACATCACCGATCGTCGAGCAGGTGCAACAGATGATGTCGGCGCCTGCGGTGACGAGCTCGTCAAGCGCGCGACGAACCCGGCGGGCCACGCTCTCGGGACCGTGGGCCCGCGCGTCGTGGAGCAGCGTCTCGTCGACCACGTGGGTGGTGCGGGCCCCCGGGAGGCGCTGCCCCACCAGCTCATCGAAGGTCGCGACATGCACGGGCGAGGTGTGCAGGAAGCCGAGGGTCGTCATCGCCCCAGTCTGTGGCCACGCCTCCACCCGCACGACACCAGCTCACTGGACGCGGTCACCGCC
>CAJDUR010000085.1_pt1 | contig 23985 bp, 19 predicted proteins | sample 7391191 | NCBI WGS metagenome assembly CAJDUR01 (sample SAMEA7055688, study PRJEB34461) | soil metagenome | biome: terrestrial ecosystem; feature: Peninsula; material: soil | place: Antarctica | collected 2016 | reverse complement strand
GGATCGTCGAAGTACTGCTGGAGCGCCCCATAGCCGGCCACGACAGACAGGATCGAGGTGACGGCATGGCCGGGATCGCCGAGGGCCGGCAGGCCGCCGTGGAGGGACCTCTCGTCGTAGTCGCGCACCGCGTCCTGGACGAGTCGGCGCACCTCGACACGATCGCGAGCCGGGTCCAGACCCGACCTGCGGATCAGTTCCCGGACCTCGCCCTCCACCTGGCCGACGGCCGTCTGAGTGGTCACTGATCCCCCTGCCTCGAATTGACTTTCGAGCATCCTGCCCTGCGCAGACGCTCCCGTCGCCTCGAGATTAGCTCAGGAAGGCCCAGTGGACGCCACCGAACGCAAACTGTGGATAACTCGCGTCGGTTCTGGGGGAAACAGGCCCGGTGTGCAGCGAGTCCGGGGAGCGTAGTCCTTCCAGACCGGGCTCACCGGGCTCTATCCACAGCTGTGGATAGAGCCCACCCACGGTTCCGCCCATCGGCTTGCATGGGGACCACCGACGGGAAGGAACCGTGCACGTGCAGATCCGGATCAGCGTCGTCGACCCGGCACGCCTCGTGGAGCCCAGACCGTTCGACGATGCGGCCCCGAGCGAGGTGTGGGTTGATGCTGCGCCTGGTAGCAGGTTTGGCGCCGTGGCGCCCCACCTCCTCGCTGCACTGGGCCGCGACACCGAGGTCCGGTTTCTCCTCGAGGGCGACCCCGTTCCTGACGACGCGGAGTTCGGTGCTGTCCCCCTCGTGACGGGGGTCCTGCTCACGCTGGAGCACCTCACGGGCAGCTCATCCAGCGCACCCGACCCGTTGCCACGACAGCACCGGGGCAGTCTGGTCGAGGTGCAGGTCATCGGCGGCCTGGGGGCGGGCCAGTCGGTCCGCCTCGGCCGGGGTCGGCACCTCATCGGTCGTGGCCCGGCCTGCGCGGTCAGAGTCGTGGACCCAGGCGTCTCCCGGGCGCACGCCGAGATCCTCGTCTCAGACACGGGGGTGCGACTGCGAGACCTGAGGCCGACCAACGGGACGCTCGTCGACGGGCAACCCGTGCCCCGGGCCGGACTCACCGTCGAGCCTGCGTCACGGATCAGGATCGGGTCCACCACCCTGACCCGGCGCAGCACCACGACGGTGCCGGCACCGATGACCCAGGGGCCGGGCACCTTGCGCATCCACCGACAGCCGCGATTCGTGAGCGTCCCACAACACCCCACGATCACCTTTCCGACACCCCCGCAACGACCCGAGGGCCACCGACTCCCCCTCATCGCCTCTCTCACCCCGCTCCTGCTCGCACTCGTCCTGGCCCGGGTCATGAACTCGCCGGCCATGCTGCTGTTCGCCCTGATGTCGCCCGTCATGCTGATCGGACAATGGCTCGGTGACCGTCGCCACGGTCGGGTGTCCTTCTCCCGGCAGCGGTCCGCCCACACCCGCGACACGGCGTCAGCCCTGGCCGCACTGACGCAGGCGCTGGCCTCCGAGGCATCCCGACGCCACGACGAACAGCCGGATCTGGCCCTGGTCTGCGACGTGGCCTGCGGGCGAGACGTCCGGCTCTGGGAGCGGCGCCCCGGTGACTCGGACCACCTCGCCCTCCGAGTGGGCACCGCGACCGCACCGGCCCAGCTCACCGTGGCCGGTCCGCTCCCGGACTCCCAGGACCCGTCCGCTCCCCCTCACGTTCCCGCCGTCCCAGCCGTTCTCGCTCTCGATGAGATCGGTGTCGCCGGGATCTGCGGCCCTCGTGAGCTGGCTCTCTCACTCGTTGGTGGCCTCGTGGCCCAACTCGGCACCTGGCACTCACCGCGTGAGGTCCGCCTCGTCATCCTGACGAGCAGCCCCACCCCGGCAGCGGACTGGGGCTGGGCCGCGAGGCTCCCGCACGCCCGTCCGGTCAGCGACTCCTGTGCCATCGCCGCGGTAGCGAGTCTTGCCGATGCGGCCGCCCTGAGCCGGCGGGTCGCCGAGCTGGACAAGGTTGTGACGCTCCGGGCCGAGGCGGCCACGCCCCTCACCGGCGGCGAGCGCTCCAGCAACGGTCCCGACGTCGTGGTCATCCTGGATGGTGCCCACGACCTCAGACTCCAGCCCGGAGTCGCGACCCTGCTGGCCCGGGGACCAGCGGCCGGCCTGCGGTTCCTCTGCCTCGACACCACGGCCGAGCGGCTCCCGGTGGAGACGACCCGACGCGTCGAGCTGCACGCCGCACCCACCCCGGTCGCGCTGATCCGCGACGCTGCCGGGGTGATCGGTCCCGTCGTCCCGGACCTGCCGTCGATGGGCTGGCTCGAGCGGATGGGTCGGGCCCTGGCTCCGCTCGAGGACGCCACCCCGGACGAGCACGGGTCAGACCTACCCTCACGAGTCAGCTTCGTGGAACTCCACCGGGACAACCCCACGGGGCACGTCGACCCGACCGACGCCGACGACCTCGCACGCGTCTGGTCCTGCTCCCCCGGGGCCCCCCGAGCGCTCATCGGCGCGGGCCGTGGAGGTCCGTATGCCGTTGAGCTCGCTACCGACGGGCCGCACACCCTCGTGGGTGGGACCACCGGATCGGGCAAGTCCGAGTTGCTCCAGACCCTCGTGTGCGGACTCGCGGTCACGAACCGGCCAGACCAGCTCACCTTCGTCCTCGTCGACTACAAGGGTGGCTCTGCCTTCCAGGACTGTGCCCACCTGCCACACACCCTCGGAGTCGTCACCGACCTCGACGAGCACCTGACCGCACGGGCCCTCACCTCGTTGGGCGCCGAGCTGAAGCGCCGCGAAAGAGTCCTGGCTGCCGCCGGAGCCACGGATCTCACCGACTACCAGGAGCGGAGGGGCCCCGGGTCGGCAGTCCTACCCCGGCTCGTCCTGGTCGTGGACGAATTCAAGATGTTGGCCGATGAGTTGCCCGACTTCGTCGCCGGCCTGGTCCGGATCGCCGCGGTCGGTCGATCGTTGGGCGTGCACCTCGTGCTGGCCACCCAGCGCCCGGGCGGGATCGTGTCCGGCGACATGCGCGCCAACGTGGCCCTGCGCATCGCCTTGCGGGTCCGCGACCGGGCCGACAGCGAGGACGTGATCGCAGCTCCGCATGCCGCAGCCGTCAGCGATCGCCTGCCGGGGCGCGGCTGGATCCGGACCGCCGGCCAGCAGCTCCACGAGATCCAGACCGCCCACGTCGGTGGGCCGGTGGCTGCGGATCAGGAGCTCGCCCCATCGCCGGCAGCGTGGTGTCTGGCGTGGGCGGACCTGGCCGGGCCGGCCCCACGCAGAGACTCCGTGGCCAAGACCCGGGGCCAGCGCACCGAGCGTGCCGCGGTCGTCGACGCCGCCCGGGCCGCAGCGGCCGACTTGGGCCTCGACCGGCTCCCCTCCCCCTGGTTGCCACCACTCCCACAGCTGCTGACCGCGGGCGAGCTCCACCACCGCCGGCAAGCCACGTCGCAGCCCGGACGAGGTGACCAAGGCTCCCGCTTGAGCGTTGCGGTCGGACTCGTCGACCTGCCACAACACCAACGACAAGACGCCTGGTGCTGGGAGCCCGACACCGGCCACCTGGCCGTGGCCGGTGGCTCACGGACCGGCCGCTCGACGCTCCTGCGCACGATCGCCCTCACCCTGGCCGATCGATACCCACCGGATCAGGTGCACCTCCAGATCCTGGAGGGCACGAGCGGGAGCCTGCACGACCTGGCCCGACTTCCCCACGTCGGATCCATCACCGGCGCTGCGGACCCGGGCCGGGTCCGGCGGGCCATCTCCCGGCTCCTGCACCAGCTCACCGCGGCGCCCGCTCCCTCCACGGGCCGCGACGGGCCGGCAACCACCGTGGTGCTCATCGACGACTGGGAGTCCCTCAAGGAGTGCCTCGAAGGGGTCGAGCACGGCCAACCGTTGGATGACCTGATGCGGGTCCTGCGCGATGGTCTGGCGAGCGGCCTCCATGTCGTCATCACCGGCGGCCGTCAGGTCCTCGTCGGAGCGCTACCCGGCCTCGTGCAGCACCGGCTGGCCCTCGCGATGTCCGACCCGTTGGACCTGCTGGTCGCCGGCGTCCCGCACACAGCCGTCCCCGTCGATCAACCGCCGGGCCGGGCCGTGGACGTCCGCACCGGCGCCGAGGTCCATCTGGCCGTCCACGTCCGCCACGAGCACGAGAGCGCCGGTGATACCCAGCTGGAGGGTCCAGGGGATGTCGGCTCCCGCGGCGACCAGTGCGCCGCCACGGCCGCGGTGGCCCGGAAGGCCTCGGAGCGGTGGGGACGCCACGGCCCTGGCCGGGCGTGGCAGGTCACCGAACTCCCGACCCACGTCGCGCTGACGGCCATCGCGGACCCCGGGCTGCCGCTGCTCACGATCGGGCGCGGTGGCGATGACGCGGCGCCAGTCGGCTTCGACCTGGACCGAGATCACCGACGGGTGCTCGTCGGCGGAACAGCCGGCTCGGGCCGATCCAGCACCCTGCTCAGCCTGGCCCTGCGTCTCGTGGCGGGCGGGCGGACCCTCGCCGTCGTCACGACCAGGCGTTCACCGCTCACCCAGCTCAGCGGCACCCCGACGGTCCATTCCGTGCGCATCGAGGACCGGGAGGCCTTGATCGCCCTGCGCCGCGACCACCCGGACCTCGCTGTGCTCGTCGACGACGCGGAGGGCGTCGCGGGCACCCCGCTCGAACAGCCCTTGATCGAGCTCGCCCGGCTCGTCGAATCCGGAGGCGGGTTCATCGCCATCAGCATCGACCTGCGCCGAAGCGCAGAGCACTACCGGGGCCTCGTCCCGTCCGTGGCCGCGCCCGGCACTGGGGTGCTGCTCTCCCCCGGCTCGGTCGCCGACGGTGAGCTCTTCCGGGTGCGGGTCGAGCGTCAGGCCACCAGGCTCCCGGGTCGAGGCCTGCTCATCCGCGACGGGCAGGCCGTCCCGGTCCAGATCGGGGACCCGACCACGATCCGGGAAGGACTGTGACTGACCCGTGAGTAACCCGTGCCTGACCCGTGACCGGACCCGTGCCTGACCCGTGACTCGGCCGCTCTCACCACGAACCGGAGGCGCGGGTCGGGAGATGGCCGCGCGGCGCCAGTCGAGGTCCGCGGCGGGGCCGGCGGTGACCGGCCAGCCCCAGCAGCTGCTGGACCCGGAAGCGGTGCCCGGCATAGGGCTCGAGGAGCACCGCGAGCCCCGCGTCGTCGACGGGCGTCCCGGTCAACGCCCACCCGATGTCCTTGGCCACGTGGTAGTCCCCGAAACTCACCGCATCCGCATCGCCCAGGGCGCGCTGGGCCACCTCGGCCGCGGTCCACACCCCTACCCCGGGAAGGGCCCGGAGACGTTGCTGTGCCTGCGCCACCGAGAGTCCTACGCTCTCCTCGAGCCGGCCCGCGGCGCGGGCCGCGACGACGATGGCTCTCGAGCGCGCCCCATCGACCGACGCCCGTAGGAACGCCCACGAGGGGACGGCGGCCCACTCCTTCGCCGTCGGTGGGGTGATCAGGTCGAACGGCCCCGGAGCGGGCGAGCCGAAGCGGCGCACGAGCCTCCGGTAGCCCGCGAATGCTTCCTGACCGGTCACCTTCTGCTCGATGATCGCCGGGACGAGGGCGTCGAGCACGAGCCGGGAGCGCGGCACCCGCCAGTGCGGGAACTGGCGGCGAGCCTCCCGCACGATCGCGTGGTGCGCCACGAAGTCCGTATCGTCGTCGTCGGCCCCCAGCAGTTCGGGGACGCCATCCAGGAGCCACGTGGCTCCCGCCCCCCACGCCGTCGCCTCGACGACGGAGCCAGCACTGCGGCATACGAGCTGGAGGGTGCCCGGCCCGTCGGGGGTCACCGCGCTCCGCACAAAACTCTCCCCGGCACCCCACCGGCAGGTGGGGTCACCGGTCCCCCGCTGGAAGGCCGCCAACTGGACCCGCAGCTGGATCGGGCGATCCGCTTCCCAGACGCGGGTTCGGGCTTCGGGCATGCGTCCAGTCTCGCCTACACTCGAATTGGTTGTTGAAACCGGCACTACCTGTGATCAAGAATTGAGGATCCATGGATCGCACGACGACACCGAGCGAGCCTGAGAAGGGCGCTTCGACCGACTACCTCCCATCCCCCGCCGAGTGGGTGCGGGGGCAGGTCGAGACGATCGAGGCGACCGGCACCACCGACTCCGTGCACATCATGGATCGGCCCGTCATCATGCTGACGATGCGCGGCGCCCGGACCGGGGCGGTGCGCAAGGTGCCCCTCATGCGCGTCGAGCACGACGGGACCTGGGTCGCGGTCGCCAGCCAAGGTGGGCGACCCAAGCACCCGCAGTGGTACTTCAACCTCAAGGCCCACCCGGAGATCGAGCTGCAGGTGGGCACCGAGACGTTCCCGGTCCGAGCCCGTGAACTCCCACCGGAAGAGCGGGCGCGGTGGTGGCCGATCTGCGTCGCGGCCTTCCCGTCCTACGCCGACTACCAGACCAAGACCGACCGGGTCATCCCGGTCTTTGCACTCGAGCGCTACTGACGCAGGGTCGTGGCGTCCTCACCCCGAGGGCCGGCCCCCTCTGACACGAGGTGCCGTGACCTGGCGTAGGCCCAGCCGGCCAGCGCGGCCACCACGTCAACGATCGTGACGATGAAGCGCGACACGATCGCGACCGCCGCGGCCGCGGGGGTGGGGATGGCAGTCGAGAGGATCAGGGTCAGCAGGCCCTCACGAGCGCCGAGCCCGGCGGGCAGCACGATGGTGAGCATTCCGAGGGCGACGGCCAGGGCGTAGCCGGTGATGGCCGCCAGGGCCAGGTCCGGGTGCGGCGCGCCCCCCGCGACGGACCTGGCCAGCAGGAGGGTGTGCGCGCCGAAGCAGAGCCAGACGGCGACAAAGATGGCCACGGAGGTCAGCAGCGCCCGGGCCGACAGTTCGTGCTCCAACGGTGCGCGCCGCATGAGCCGGAGAAGCACCGCGATGATCCGGTTGAGCAGGGCGGGGACGAGCAGGACGATGACCAGTGGCACAGAGAGCGCCAACCATCGACCGGTGTGCTCCCCAGAGCCGCGCAAGAGAAAGGACGCGGCCGGGAGCCCGACGAGCAGCCCGGTGAGCAGCGCCAACCCGAGGGCCAGCAAACCGGCCACCGCCGTGCGCCGGCGAGGCACCTTGAGGTGGCTAGCGATGTCCGCTTGGACCAGCACGGACCAGAGCGAACCGGGGAGGTACTTGCCCAGTTGCCCGACGAAGTAGACACCCGAGGCCGGGGCCAGGTGCAGGGGCGACCCGAGGTCGGCCAGGATGACGCGCCAGCCGAGCATCGTCAAAAAGGTCCCGACGGCAGCGGCGAGGCTCGCGAGGGCGACAGCCGCCCAGGAGATCTGACGCAGGTGAACTGAGACATCGGTCCAGTTGCGGGCCACCGCGTAGACGACGGCAGCAAGGGTGACCACGGAGATGAGGACCCGGGCAGCCAGGAGGGCATGCGACCGGGTCAACTCAGCGCCGTCTCAGGGTGAGTCGGACCAGGCCGTAGGCCGCGTCGCCGGCTCGGGCCCGCGCGCTGGCTTCGCGCATCCGCACGTTCACGTCACCGTCGAGGTCCCCGACCAGGACGAAGCCGAGCCCGTCCGCGCGGGCCAGCAGGCCGCGGACATCGGCGGGGCCCATGGCCCCCTCCGCACCGAGGGGTCCGATCGGGACGGTGACGATGAGCAACCCGCCGGAGCGCAGCGCCCAGGCTGCCTGCTCGAGGACGTGGTCGATGTCTTCGCGGTCACAGCCACGTGGGTAGATCCGGACGATGACGTCGAGGGAGTTCGTGTCCACGTCCAGCGCCGCGACCTGGGGGTGGGTCCCGGTGAAGTCGATCTGGACCGGCGCGAAGCCCACCGCACGGGCCCAGCGCGACACCAGTGATCGGGGTCCCGTCTCGTCGATGATGACGGTGCCGCGGCGGCCGTCGTCGCGGACCCGGATGATCGCAGCCAGCGCACCGATCGCGGCCCACGTCGAGACGCGGTCCCTGGACCGGGGCAGTCCGAGATCCCGCGCCAGGAGGGTGACGTCGTCGACCTCCTCCGGATCGATGAGGACGTCGGTGGCGATCACCCACTCGGGCAGGTCGCGTGCGGCGAGGTCGAGTCGCGACCGGGCTGGGACCAGATGCAGCGCTGACCGGGTGGCGGAGTGGCCTGCGGACGCGGAGTCGCGCGCCCGGCTGGCGGCCCGTCGCAGCAGCTCTGCGGAGCGACGGCGCGCAGCCGACCACCGGGCCACGTCAACCCCTGCCCCTGCCCGTACCCCCGCCCGGGCCCCAGCCCCTGACTCGTCCCCTGACTCGTCCCCGGCAGCCCTCGGGCCATCCACGCGAGACGCTCCGCCGGGTGCCGCGGCCAGGGTCGACGCATCGATCGACAGGGTCTCGATCACGCCGAGGTAGGCGGCCCACGGCCCAGAGAGATCGGGCGTCTGGGCACCGTCAGCGAGGTGTTCGCGCAGCGCCGAGTCACCGAGCCGGCGCAGGGCGTCGATCAGGGCCGGCTCGTCGTCGGGCGGCACGAGCAGGCCGTCGACCGCGTCACGCACCTGCCCTCTGAACGGGTGCAGGTCCGGGGCGAGGACGGGGAGCCCATGGGACTGGGCGAGGACGAGGCTCTGCCACGCGAGGGCACTGCGATGGAGCAGGACCAGCACATCGTGGTCGGACAGGAGCGTCGCGAGGTCCTCAGCCGGGACCTGCCCCTCCCGGATCTCGAGCCGCCCGGCGAGCGCCGGGTCGGCCGCCGCCGCCAGGACCACCTCGCGACTGCCCTCGGAGAGTTCCCCAGCGAGGGTCAGGCGCACCCGGGGCACCACGCGGATCGCCCGCAGCAGGAGGCCGATCTCGGCAGCCCCGCGGACCGGGCCCAGCACGAGCAGGCTGGTCGGGCCGTCGCCGTGACGTTGGGAGAGTTCCTTCTCGGAGCGGCGGGTCGGAAGCTCCGCGACCGCGACCCGCTTCGCCCCGAGCCGCGTCGCGATCGCGGCCTGATCCGCGCCGTGCACCAACACCGAGTCGACGCTGCGGAGGAGTCGGGCCAGCATCCGGGCGCCGCTCCGCGGGCCCCCGGGGTCTGGAAGGCGCTGGCACAGCACCACGGACTGTGGTCCGTGATGGACGGGGCCACCCTGGCCGGGGAGGGCGCCCGCGGCCCGCAGCAGCGCGAGCCCGGCTGGGACCATGGCTGGGCTCACATCAGCGATGACGACCGCGTCGACGTCCCGCAGGCGTCGACCTGTCCTGACCCAGGTGTCCGGTCGGGCCCGGTCGAGGATCGGCACCGTCCGGGGGAAGGGCACCCCATCAGGTAGGCCGCTGGGCTCGGTGCCACGGGCAGGCTTCGGCCCTGACGGGGTGAGCCCCACCCAGGTCACGAGCGATACCTCGTATCCCGCCTCCGCGAGATGATGCGCGAGGCTGGTCGTGTGCTCGGCGGCGGAGTCGCCAGCGTGCCGGCTCCGGGACGGAGGACGCGCCAGGAGTGGTTCGCGCGCCGGAGCCACCACCAGCAGCGTGAGTGCGATCAACGGTCATGGTGCTCCGACTGTAGTCGGAGGGCGGGGCCCGGGTGGGCGGCGCGCGGCGGACCCGCGTGGCGCCGGGACAGGTCGATGGTCGCTTGGCTTTACTCTTGGGGTGATGGAGACCAATGATGCGTGGCTGGTGATGCCGCTGTACAACGAAGCCGAGGTCATCGGCGACGTCGTCTCCGCCGCGCGCGCGGTCTTTCCCAAGGTCGTCTGCATCGATGACGGGTCCAGCGACGACTCTGCTGCCATCGCCGAGCGCGCCGGCGCAGTCGTCGTTCGTCACCCGGTCAACCTCGGGCAGGGGGCTGCGCTCCAGACCGGATTCGACTACACCCTCCAAGACCCGGAGATGGCCTATGTCGTGACCTTCGACGCGGACGGCCAGCACCAGATCAGTGACGTCGTCGCGATGCTCGACCGGATCCGTAGCGATGACCTAGAGGTCGTCTTCGGCTCGCGATTCCTCGACGACCGGACCAAGCCGTCAGCGCTCAAGCGCGTGGTGCTCCGCCTGGCGGTCAGCTACACCAACCTCACGACCGGCACCCGACTCACCGACGCACACAACGGTCTCCGGGTGCTGCACCGCCCGGTGGTCGAGCGACTCAACATCACCCAGAACCGGATGGCCCACGCCTCCGAGATCGTGTCCCAGATCGGCGCGCTGCGCTTCGACGGCCGCCCGGTCCGCTACGCCGAGGAGCCGGTCCACATCCTCTACACCGACTACGCACGGGCCAAGGGCCAGTCGCTCTGGAACACCGTGAACATCCTGGCGGAGTTGATCTGGCGATGAAGCAGTTCACCATCCAGATCCTGCTCATCGCCGGGACGCTCGCCATCTCGTGGCGGCTGCTGATCAGCTATGGGCAGAAGGCGCAGGCACTGCGCCGGGTCGGCCTGATCATCTTTGCGGCCTTCGCGGTCTGGTCGATCCTCGACCCCAGCGTCTGGACCCGGATCGCCCTCAGAGTCGGCATCGGCCGTGGCGCCGACCTCATCCTCTATGGCCTCGTCGTCGCCTTCTTCGGCTTCGTCGTGACGACCTTCAAGCGGTTTCGTGACATGGAGACGCGCTACACCCGGCTCGCACGTCAGTTCGCGCTGCGCGACACTCCCGTTCCGGCAGAACACCCGGCACTGCTGGGCCCGAGCACCCCTGACGCCCCCACCCCCACGGATCCCGAGAGTTGAGCATGCCGGACACCCGCGACCCCTCCGCCCGCCCCACGCACGGAGACGACGTCTACGTCGTCGATACGCGGAAGGCTGGTCGTCGGAGTTCCCCCCGCGCCGCAGCGCCGGGCCCACGTCAAGACCCCCCCCGCGGCCAGCCGCGCCCTCCCCAGGCCGCTGGATCCGGCAGCCGCCGCGGGAGTGACGGTGGCACCCCGGTCGGGCGTGATCCGGGCAGCCGCCGCGAGAGGAACGCCGGCAATCCGGTCGCGCGTGATCCGGGCAGCCGGGGCGGACGTGGCAGCGGGCCCGGAGCGCCCACCGAGGTCAAGCGGACCCGACTGAGGAAAGGTCGGGCGGCGCTGCTCCTCGCCGCCGTGCTCATTATCGCCTGGCTGGCCTTCCTCGTCTGGGTCCCCGTCGCTGCGTGGGGTCGCGTCGAACGGGTCGACAACGCGCCCGGGTCGCGGCCGGTCAACACGGCCGGCTACAACTACCTGCTCGTCGGGTCGGACAGCCGCGAAGGGCTCACCACGGCGCAGCGCAAAGCCCTGGGCACCGGCACCGCGGAGGGTAAGCGGACCGACACCATCATGCTCGTCCACATCTCGGAGAGCGGCGGCAAGCCGATCATCGTCTCGATCCCCCGGGACTCCTACGTGCCGATCCCCGGCCACGGCAGCAACAAGATCAATGCAGCCTTCGCGCTCGGCGGCGCGAAGTTGCTCACCGAGACGGTCGAGCAGGTCACCGGCGTCTACATCGACGGCTACGTCGAGATCGGCTTCGCAGGATTCGCCGGGATGGTCGATGGGCTCGGCGGCGTCTACCTCTGCGTGCCGCGCGACATGGTGGACCCGAAGGGGGCCCACATCAACCTCAAGAAGGGCTGCCAGGTGCTGTCCGGGCCGGATGCCCTGGGCTACGTCCGGTCCCGCTACGAGGACCCGCTCGGCGACATCGGACGGGCGAACCGGCAGCGCCAGTTCCTCGGCGCCGTGATGAAGCAGGCGGCGACCCCGTCGACAGTGCTCCTGCCCTGGCGCTACAAGAGCGTCGCGGACGCAGTGTCCAGCGGCCTCATCGTCGGCCAGGACACCAGCCTTCGGGATGCCATCCGCGTGCTCCAGGCGATGCGGGCCGTCAGCAACGACCAGGGTCTGTCGCTCGGGGTCCCGACGTCCGATCTCGCCTACCCGACCGATGCGGGCCTCGCCGTGAAGTGGGACACCGAGAAGGCGCGCGCCCTCTTTCAAGCCATCAAGAATGACGAGCCCCTCACCCAGGCACCCCCTGGTACGACGACGAAGGAGCCCGGGAAATGACCGACCCGACGACGACGAGGACCACGAGGACCACCGAGTCTCCCTGGGACCTGCTGGGCCGCCTCCAGTCCATCGATCCCGGCCGGCCCCGACTGACGTGGTACGACGACGAGCCAGGCCCCACGAGCGGCGAGCGGATCGAGTTGTCGGCCCGGGTCCTCATCAACTGGGTGAGCAAGGCCGGCAACCTCCTGCAGGACGACTTCGCCGCCGGGCCGGGAACCTCCGTGTGGCTCGACCTGCCGGCGCACTGGCGGTCCGTCTACTGGGCCTTCGCGGCCTGGTCGGTGGGCGCGACCGTGGTCCTCACCCCCGGCGATACGGCCCGCGACGACGCGGGCCATGACACTGCGGATGTCGTGGTGACCGTTGACCCCGCCACCGCAGCCGCCGCGGTCGCTGATGCGGTCCTCGTCTGCCAGCCAGCACTCGCTCGGGCCCACCCGGAGGCGGCCGCAGCGCCGAGCGCCGTCGACGAGGCGCGCGAGCTGTCAACCCACGGGGACCAGTTCACCCCGATGGAGGAGCCGACCCCGTCCGACGACGCGTTGCGCGTGGGAGGCGACTCAACGGCCTACGGCGACCTCGTAGCCCCCCAAGGCAACTGGGGGCTCTCCCCGCGCATCGCGGTGCAGGGCGACCTCGCCGCGGTCCTGCAGCACACGCTCAGCGCATTCGCCGCCGATGGGTCGGTCGTGCTGACCCGCGGCGCCACTGACGATGCCAGCCGGCTGCGTGCCGAGGGGGTCACCCTCGACCTGCGTTAGGCGGACAGCCGGTCGAACAACGTCCAGGTGCGCGAGGCGATGACCCCGGTGCTCGCCAGGCCGGCCTTGGCCTGGGCCGCCTTCACGGCCGCGCGGGTCGGCAGGTCGAACGTCCCCGTCAGTGGCACCCCGAGAAGTTGCTGAACCGCAGTGACCTCCGTGCCGACATCTCCGACCCGGAGCACCCGGGTCCGGTTGTCGATGAAGGGGTAGTCGCGCTGCTCGAGGACGTCCCACACGTCAGCGGTGACCACGCCCGTCTCGGGGAGCCCCTGGGATCGCTGCAGCGCCGCCACCTTGCGCGTCGTCAAAGGTCCGAAGGCGCCGTCGACCGGCATCCCGCCGAGCCCCCTCTGCAGCGCTCGCACGGCAGGCCCCCGCGACCCCTCCGCCAGGACGGTGCTCTTGAATCCCGTGTAGCCGGTCGTCGTCGACACGGTCGAGACGGCCGGGCTGAAGTCGGCAGCCATCGCCGGTGCCAGTGCGGTCATGACCGCTCCCCTCCCGCTGACGTCCGGCGTCACGAACGACGCCGTCGTGGTGGTGGACCAGCCCTTGGTGAAGAGCAACTCCTGCGTCCTGGAATCAGCCACCCCGGTCACCGACAGGCCCATGAACTTCTGGTACGCCTTGACCCGGTCCTGCGTCATCGGACCGAACCACGCCGTCGTCGGCAACGAGCCCAACTTCTCCTGCAACCGGCGCACCGCCTCCGAGGTCATCCCATAGGACAGGGTGGGATACGTCGTCGGAACCGGGGCCGTGGTGGTGGACCAGCCCCGCTCGGCCAAGACCTTCTGGGTCGTGAGGTCAGCAACCCCGGTCTGTGGCAGTCCGACGAATCGCTGGTACTCGATGACCCTCGCCTTGGTCATCGGGCCGAAGTACCCGGTCGTCGGTAGCGAGCCCAACCTGGACTGCAACTGCCGAACCGCCTCGGACGTCATCCCGTAGGACAGCACGCCCGGACTGGTCGGGACGGGGATGACCGCCGGCGGAGTCACCGGTGGCAGCGAGGTCAGGTAGCTCGTCGTGGCGACCCCGGTCCACCACGAGGTGCGGCCCGCTGCCCCGTCATAGGTGAAGCTGAAGTGGATGTGGTCGGTGTGCGGTGACACCCCGTAGTAGGCCGCCCACCCGCGCTCCGGCGCGTACGCCCGCCACATCTTCCGGTTGTGGATGATGTACATGATCCCGAAGCGCCGGGCCATCGCCCCTGGTCGACCTTGGGCATCCGGGGCGGTCAGCCACGTGAGGACCGACTGGGCCACGGCTTCCTGGTCCGGGTTGGCGACGTTGAGCATCCAGTCCCAGGCACGCCCGTCGTAGTGCTCGGAGACGTCGCTGGCGCAGGTGCGACCGATGAGCGCAGTCGACCCCATGCCGTAGTGCTTGGTCATCAGCGTGGCAAAGCTGAGCACGCCCGGGCGGGCGTGCGGGTCACAGATCGTCTGACCCTGATACGGAACCGCCACGTCGAGACCGCTCGGCAGCGACCGGGCGGGCGGCGCCGGCGGCGTGTACGCCTGCGCCGGCGAGCCAGCGAGGGGCAGGGCGAGCGCGGGGATGTCTCATTTCACGGGGCAGGTGTCGCAACATGCGGACACAACTGCCCCATTAATGCAGTTCCATCACTCAATTAACAAGTTTTCCTCATGAATTACATCACTGTTATTCAATTCGGAGTGAAATGTCATTACTGTTATTCACCAGCGCCGCGCACCTGAGTGGGACGGCTCCTCGGAAGCCCGCTCGGCGGCATACGTGAGCTGCGCCCACCCCGACCGCCGGGACGTGGGTGCAACCCACGCCCCCCCCGGCGACTCGCTATAGAGTCCGAACATGGACAAAGTTGTCAGCTCCCCCGAAGAGGCCATCGCCGGGATCCGCGACGGGATGTCGCTGTCGGTGGGTGGCTTTGGTCTGTGCGGCGTACCGAGCGTCTTGATCCAGGCGATCCATGACGCCGGCGCCAGCGGCCTGACCGCCGTCTCCAACAACTGCGGCGTCGATGACTGGGGTCTCGGGATTCTGCTCAAGGACAAACGACTGGCCAAGATGATCTCCTCCTACGTCGGGGAGAACAAGGAGTTCGAGCGGCAGTACCTCTCCGGTGAGCTCGAAGTCGAGTTGACCCCCCAGGGCACCTTGGCCGAGCGGCTACGGGCGGGTGGGTCCGGTATCGCGGCCTTCTTCACCCGGACCGGGGTCGGCACCCAGATCGCCGAGGGCGGGTTGCCGTGGCGCTACGACGCGCAGGGCACCATCGTGAGCGCCTCGCCGCCCAAGCAGACCCAGGACTTCGAACTCGACGGCGAGTCAAAGACCTTCGTCCTCGAGACGGCCATCAAGACCGACTACGGCCTGGTCCGCGCCGCGAAGGGCGACCGGCACGGCAACCTCGTCTTCAACCTCTCGGCCCGCAACTTCAACCCGCTCTGCGCGATGGCCGGACGAATCACCGTCGCCGAGGTCGAGGAGCTCGTCGAGCCGGGTGAGCTCGACCCTGATCAGATCCACCTCCCGGGGATCTTCGTCCAGCGGGTGCTGCCCCTCACGCCGGAACAGGCCGCCACAAAGCGGATCGAGCGTCGCACCGTCCGCCCCCAGCCCACCGACCAGCAGGAGGCCTGAGCCATGGCACTGACTCGTGAGCAGATGGCCGCCCGGGCGGCCCAGGAGTTGTTCGACGGCATGTACGTCAACCTCGGGATCGGGCTGCCGACCCTGGTGCCCAACTACGTTCCCGACGACGTCGAGATCGTGCTGCAGTCCGAGAACGGCATCCTCGGCGTCGGGGCCTACCCGTTTGACGGCGAGGAGGACCCGGACCTGATCAACGCCGGCAAGGAGACCGTGACGCTGCGCAAGGGAGCCGTCTTCTTCGACTCAGCCACCTCCTTCGGGATGATCCGTGGCGGCAAGGTCGACGCCGCGATCCTCGGTGCGATGCAGGTCTCCGAGGCCGGCGACATCGCCAACTGGATGATCCCCGGCAAGATGGTCAAGGGCATGGGTGGCGCGATGGACCTGGTCCACGGCGCCAAGAAGGTCATCGTCCTGATGGAGCACACGGCCAAGGACGGCTCCTACAAGATCGTCAAGGACTGCTCGCTGCCCTTCACGGGCAAGGGCGTCGTGGAGCGGATCATCACCGACCTCGCCGTCATCGACGTCACCGCTGCGGGGTTGGTCCTGCGTGAGTTGGCGCCTGGGGTCACCGAGGACGAGGTGCGTACCAAGACCGAACCCGACCTCACCATCGAACTGGCCTGAACTCCAGCGCGCCTCGTTTGAACCGGTGCGACCTCGCCGATCCGTGAAGGGCTTGCCGACGACGGGGGCCTGCCGGAAGTGGACCTTTCGCCGACGTCATGCCTTCCCAGACACGGAGAAGGCGATCAGGCCCCGGCGCGAGCCAATGCGTTGACCGCCTCAACGATTCGCTCGAGGTGGGCCTGCGTCAGGGACGGATGGACCGGCAGCGAGAGGCACTCGCGAGCGGCCCTTTCGGTCTCGGGCAGGTCTACGTCCACCTGGAACGGGGTGAGGCGGTGGTTGGGTACGGGGTAGAACATGCCCGAACCGACGTTGTACTGCTCGCGCAAAGCGGCAGACAGTCCATCGCGGTCCTCGGGCACGCGCACCGTGTACTGGTGGTAAACGTGCACAGCATCCTGCGCCACCGGCGGCGTGGTCACACCGTGCAGGTTCGCCGAGAGGAAGGCGGCGTTGTCCTGACGCTGCTTCGTCCAGGCGTCGACCTTGGTCAACTGCACCCGGCCGATGGCCGCGTGGATATCGGTCATTCGGTTGTTGAAGCCGACAACTTCGTTGTGGTACTGCTTCTCCATCCCTTGATTGCGGTAGAGCCGCATGAGCCGCTCGATCTCAGCATTCGCGACCGAGACCATGCCACCCTCTCCTGAGGTCATGTTCTTGGTCGGGTAGAGAGAGAACATGCCGAAGGAACCGAAGGCGCCGACGGGTGTGCCACCCAGGGAGGCCCCATGGGCCTGTGCCGCGTCCTCGAAGACCTGAATATTGTGCTTGGCCGCGATCGCCATGATCTGGTCCATCTTGGCTGGGTGCCCGTAGAGGTGCACCGGCATGACACCGACCGTCTTGTCGGTGATGGCCGCCTCAATCGCTGCCGGCGAGAGACAGAAGTCGTCGGCATCGATATCGGCGAACACCGGGGTCGCCCCCGTTAGCGCAACGGAATTGGCCGTAGCTGCAAAGGTGAATGACGGCACGATGACCTCGTCGCCAGCCTTGACCCCGGATGAGAGCAGGCCTAGGTGCTGGCCAGAGGTTCCCGAGTTGACGGCGACACACGCACGTCCGAGACGGAAGTGTGTGCCGAACTCTTCTTCGAACGCCTTGACCTCGGGTCCTTGAGCGAGCATCCCCGAGCGCAACACCCGATCGACGGCAGCGCGCTCTTCCTCGCCGACGATCGGCTTGGCCGGGGGAATGAACTCAGACATGCGTCCTCCAAAGTGAGCGATGGCCAACGCAAGCGACGAGGCCAGCGCAAGGTTATCGCCTCATACCGAGAGCGCACTGCTAGTCGCGGCGAGCCCCGCGCCCGTGTCCCGAGTGACCGAGCCCCCTAAGGTTTGCCCATGCCTACCCAGCCGCGCCCTCCCGGTCTCCCCCACGCTGCCGGGCACACGGCTGATGCCCCGAGGATCGGCGTCATCTCGCTGACCCAGGGTCGACGGCCGGAGGACCTGCGCACTTCACTCGAGTCAGTCCTCGCTCAGACCGACGTGCTCCTCGACATCGTCGTCGTGGGCAACGGCTGGCAACCAGCCGGTCTGCCGGAGGGCGTACGGTCCCTGGCACTCCCGGAGAACGTCGGTATCCCCGCCGGGCGCAACGCCGGCGTTGCCGAAGTCACCGGAGACTTACTCCTGTTCATCGACGACGACGCCCACCTCCTGGACGCCCACTTCCTCGCTACTGCCGCCCGACGCTTTCGCCAGATGCCCGACCTCGGTGTCCTCCAGCCACGGGTGGAGGCCGACGACGGCAGCGCACCGACCAGGTGGATCCCCCGGATCCGCAAGGGCTCCGCCATGACCTCGTCGCCCGTCGTCAGCCTCTGGGAGGGCGTGCTCGTCGTCCGTCGATCCGCGTTCGAGCAGTCTGGCGGGTGGGGCGCACCGTACTTTTACGCTCACGAGGGCATTGAGTTGGCCTGGCGCGTGTGGGACGCCGGCTACACCGTCTGGTACATGGGCGACCTGCGTTGCAGCCACCCGGCCATCGACCCCACGCGCCACGCGGAGTTCCACGTCAACCAGGCCCGCAACCGGGTTTGGCTGGCCCGACGTAACCTGCGCTGGCCATTCAGCTGGATCTATGTCTGCGCCTGGACCGGTGTCACCTTGGCCAGGGCTGCCCGCCCGGCCGGCGAGCGAGATGGCGTGCGGCCGTACCTACGCGGGCTCGCGATCGGATTGCGCGAGGACCCCGGTGGACGCCGACCAATGCGATGGTCGACGGTGGCACGCATGACCCGCCTAGCTCGTCCTCCCTTCATCTGAGTCCAATGTCACCACCTGGGGCGGCGACATTGGACTCAGAACTTCCGGACCTCTCGATATCAGGGACTGCTCAGCCGTGTGATGTCCTGAGCCTGATCGCCGTGTCGAGGGCACGCAGGAAGGAAGCCGTTGAGGCACCGGGCGAAGTGTCCCCGAAGTGCCGTCGAACGAGTTGCGTCCAGCGTGGGTCGGGGCCTCGCGCGAGACCCCGGACGATGGCATCCGCCTGGCCTGCCGACTTCGCCGTCAGCCGGGGAGCGACATCGAGGAGTTCCGACGACGTCGGTCTCGCCCGCTCATCAGCGGGAGCGGTGATGACCATCGGCTTGCCTGTCGAGAGCCAGTCGTAGGCGACCGATGAGATGTCGACGATAGCGGCGTCAGCGGCATCCAAAGCCCATCCGTAGCTGCCCGTGTCCACGATGTGCGGCTCACCGGCTGACGAGATGCGCGCCCGCAGATCGTGATCAGCGGCTGCATGAGCGGGGTCGAGGGAGCCGGTCAGCGGGTGTGGCCGATAGATGAGTCGCACGTCGGGGTCGGCCAGCAGTGACTCGACGATCGCGCGCCCGTGCGAGACGACAGTCCCGAACGCCATGCTGGGCAGTCCGCCCTCCCAAGTGGGCGCGTAGAGCACTGTTCGTCGCGAGGTCTCAGACACGTTGGCCGGCCGCGCCATAGCTGCCACCCGGTCAGGTGAGTCGAGTTGGGGTCGCCCGATGATTGGCGCCCGGACTGCGACGTCGAAAAGCGGGAGCGCCTCGGCCAGACGCTCCTGTCCCGCCTCTCCTGCCACCGGGCAGTAGTCGTAGGCCATGTTCTGATGGGACGCGCTCGCGCCCTTGTCGCTCTCGCCATGGCCGAGGTACACGTGGGACACCTGCTCATAGCGCAGCATCCGGAAGTTGGGCTCGCGATGGTTGACGTAGAGGATCACGGCCGGTCGGCGCTCGTGAACGAGCTGCTCGAGTTGAGCCCCCCGGGGAGCGAACAACACCGGGAAGGGCGTGTGTTCCTCGACGAGCCGCCCGATGTCAGGTCGAGTGACGAGGACGACGACCGGATGCCGCTCCCCCAGAGTCTGGAGCGGGTACTGCCACTGCTCGAGTTGGTAGATCTCCTCGGGAATAGCCGCAAAGTAGACCACCGCTGAACGTTCAGGGACGTCGTCGACGGCAAGCACCGACTTGGCGTAGGCCGGAGCGCGCATCCGGTTGGCGACAGCTTGAACAGTCCGCTTGACGACCTCTCGCGAGATGATCATGGCGTGGGCGCCTTGAGCTTCGTCGAGGCCATGATGGTCGCGAAGTGGCCGAGGACCGTCACCGCGGCCAACGGCACCAGGACTCGCAGCAGCCACTGCGCCGCACTGGTCGACGGGTCCACCGGACCTGCGATCATGGCCACGAGCGTGGCCGCGAGCGCCAGGCTGGCGACCAGTCCGCCTCGGGGGGCACCGACGCGCGAGGCCTCATCGATGCGCGGCATCCCGCTGAAGGCACGGGAAACGTGGACCATGTCGTTGAGTGCCTTGTTGAGCACGATGAGCAGCGCCAGCAGTGCGCCGAGTGTTGTCCACCCATAGCCCGCCGACAGGTCACCGAATCCGCCGGCAGCCCGGACCCCGAGGCAGAGCGGGATCATCGACTCTGCCGTGTAGTGGCCGACCTTGTCGAGGAAGAGCCCCGCGGGACTGAAGGTCTGACGCCAGCGGGCGACCTCGCCGTCGGCAGCGTCGATGAGCATCTGTACCTGCGTCAGGACGGCCGCCAGCACGACACCCGGAAGCCCGGGAATCAGCAGGGCGAGCCCAGCGCACGCGCCGGCGATGATCATCATTGCGGTCACGGCATTGGCGCTGAAGCCCAGCCGCACGAGCGGCCGGGACAAGTACGGTGAGATGTCGCGCTGATAGAGGTCGCCGAGCCAGTGCTCGGAGGAACGCCGGTTGCGCACCTCGGGTGGCTGTGCGATGGCCCGGTACTCCTCCATCGGGGGCACCTGCCTGCGCCTCCGGCCCTCCATCACGACTGCGCCTCGACCTCTACCGAGTATTCCTCGAGCACATCGTGGATCGAGCCATCGCCGACGAGCCGCCCCGACTTCAGATAAAGACCTCGGGTGCAGAAGCGGGTCAGGTCCTTCTGGCTGTGACTAACGAGGAACAGGGTGCGGCCTTGAGCGAGGAGGTTCTCCATTCGGGCGTAACACTTGTTCTTGAAGGCCTTGTCACCCACGGCAAGCACCTCGTCGACGAGCAGGATCGGCTCGTCGAGCGATGTGATGACCGAGAAACCCAGGCGCACCTGCATCCCAGAGCTGAAGTGCCGAAAGGGCGTCTCCAGGGCAGCGCGTACCTGCGGGCCGGCGAACTCGACGATGTCGTCGAAACGGTCGTCGACCTGCTCGCGCGACAGCCCGTGCAGACCGGCTGTGAGGTAAATGTTCTCCCGCGCAGACAACTCCCCAATGAACCCACCCGTCAACTCGATGAGGGGCGCGACCCCGCCGTTGACCTGCACTGAGCCCTCATCTGGGATGAGCACCCCAGCGATCATTTTGAGCAACGTGCTCTTGCCGCAGCCGTTGGCGCCGATGAGTCCGACGGCCTCTCCCTGACCGACGCTGATGCTGACGTCGCGCAGCGCCCAGAACGTCTCAGGGCTGTGGGTGGTCTGCTGACGGAAAATCATCTCGCGCAGCGACAGCCTGCGGCGTCGAGAGCGATAGAACTCAATACCGAGGTTGTCGGTCTGGATCACCGGAACCATGCTCAGATCTCCTTGAGGACGGCGCGCTCAAGGCGGCGAAAGGTGCGCAATCCGAGGAAGAGCACGACCAGCGTCATTACCACTGATGATCCCACGGCGGGCCAACGGATCGCGGCGTCGAAGAAGCCCGCACGCATCAACTCGAGCACCCCGGTCAGCGGGTTGAGCCACATGACCTTGTCGAAGGGCTCCGGCACCCTGTTGACCGCATACAGGATGGGCGTCATGTAGAAGGTCATCCGCAGCATGATCCGCACCAGTCGCTGCATGTCGGTCACCAGAGCCGTCACGGGGGCGAGGAAGAGCCCCACCCCGGTGAGCAGCACGAATTCAAGCGCCACACCGAGCGGGAAGAGCAGGATTCCCCAACCGAAGTGCACGTCGCCCAAGAGCGCGTAGACCAGGGTGAACCCGAGGAGCACCGGGAGCGAGAGCAAGTACTCGATCGACTTTGCGATGACGACCCTGACGACCCAGATCTCGCGGGGCAAGTTGGTGGATCGTAACAACTTCGCCTCCGCCAACAGGGCTCGCGCCGTGTCGATGACCGTCGCGTTGAACCACTGCCACGCGAGCAGCCCGATCACCAAGAACAAAAAGTAGGGCTGGTGTCCTACGTCGCCGCGTTTGAAGACGAAGACGAAGACGACGAAGTAGATGAACGACATCGCCAGCGGATCGAGGACAGTCCACACGTAGCCGAGCCAACTGCGCGCATAGCGAACACGCAGGTCGCGCTGGACGAGAGTCCAGAGCACCTGACGTTTGGCCGCAAGGTTTCTGGTGGTTGAGACCACGCTCACAGTCAGCTCCCGGGGATCAGCGCAAAGACGCGAGTGCAGCATAGCCGTCAGTCCGGATACGGGATCGGACCTGCCCCTTCGGGTCCCCGGATGGGTCTTTGCCCAGGGGTCGGTCCTCGCCTCACCACCAGGGTCACCACCTCGTCGACGGCCCGGCGCGTACCAGTCTACGAACGTGTCTGAGATAGCCTGATTCCGCTTCCCGGCCCCGAGAAAGGTACGTTCATGCCCGATTCACCCCGGAACATCGCCGTAGTTCTGGCAGGCGGCACCGGATCGAGGGTCGGATTGAAGATCCCCAAGCAGTTGCTCAAGATCGCGGGAAGGACGGTGCTGGAGCACACGATCGAGATCTTTGAGCAGGCGGACCAGATCGACTCGATCCTCGTGCTGATGCACCCAGAGCACCTCGCGGCCGCCGAGCAGATCGCGAAGAGCCACCCGAAGGTGCTTCGTGTGCTGCCAGGCGGGGCCACCCGCAATGAGACCACCAATGCGGCGCTCTCAGCGTTGGCCGAAATCGGTGGCGATGACCTCAACGTGCTGTTCCATGACGCAGTCCGTCCGTTGCTGGATCACAGGATCATCGATGACGTGATCACCGCCCTCGACTCGTATGCCGCCGTCGACGTCGCGATCCCGTCTGCCGACACCATCATCACCGTCAACGAGGACGAGGTCATCACCGGTGTGCCCGACCGGTCCCTCCTGCGCCGAGGCCAAACACCCCAGGCGTTCAAGCTCGGGACCATTCGGGCGGCATATGAAAAGGCGTGGCAGGACCCGGAGTTCAAGGCAACCGACGACTGCTCCGTCGTGCTGAAGTATCTCCCCGATGTCGCGATCACGGTGGTTGCTGGTTCCGACCAGAACATGAAGATCACTCAGCCGATCGACGTCTTCATCGCCGACAAACTGTTCCAGATCGGGTCGAGTGCCGCTCCACCCCGTGCCGATGCCGACGACTACGCCAAGGCGTTGAAGGACAAGGTGGTAGTCGTGCTCGGCGGCTCCTACGGCATCGGCGCCGACATCGGCGAACTGGCCTCGGGCTTCGGCGCCACGGTGCACAGCTTCAGCCGCTCGACTACGGGCACCCACGTGGAGCGCACGGAGGACGTCGACGCTGCGCTCAAACACGCCCATGATGCGAGCGGCCGCATCGACTACATCGTCGTGACTGCCGGAATCCTGAGGCGCGGACCGATCGACAAGATCCCACTGGAAGACGTGCTCGACTCCATTCGGATCAACTACATTGCGCCGGTAGCGGCTGCCAGGAGCGGACTGAAGTACCTTCGCGAAACCCACGGTCAACTCCTGCTGTTCACGTCGAGTTCCTACACCCGCGGCCGCGCCGACTACTCGATCTACAGTTCCACCAAGGCTGCAGTTGTCAATCTCACGCAAGCGCTGGCCGACGAGTGGTCGGACATCCCCGTCCGGGTCAACTGCATCAACCCGGAACGCACCGCGACCCCGATGCGCACCCAGGCGTTCGGGAAGGAGCCTGCCGACACGCTGCTGTCGAGCAAGGCAGTCGCCTTGACCTCGCTCGATGTGCTGCTGTCATCGCTGACGGGCCACATCATCGACGTCCGCCGTATCGAACCAGCCGAGACCGGAATGTCCCGCACCGAGCTCGAGGCCGTCCGGATCGCCGCTGCACTCGCTGACGCTGACTCGAAAGCAGACGCCTCATCGGCGATCTGAGGCCCCGAGTGTTCGAGTCGATCGTCGACCGTCCGGCGAAGTCCGTGCCTGGGCTGATCCTGCTGGGCGGCACGGTGGCGGCCCAAGTGGGCGCGCTCGCTGCCGCGATCGTCGGGGCGCCACTAGCTTTCGCCATCGCAGTCGTCGTGGGTGTCGCGTTCGATCTGGCAGGGCACGAGATGGCCGCCGTGCGGACGCTGTTCGCACGGGCCCAGAACGGTCTGGCTCTGCGCTCCCTCGTCCGCGAACTCAGCTTCATTGTCCTCGCGGCCCGACTGGTCGACTCCGACGCCCTGCTGTTCACGGCGGTGGCAGTGGCCACGACCTCGGTGCCGCTCGTCCGAGG
>CAJDUR010000013.1_pt1 | contig 24202 bp, 20 predicted proteins | sample 7391191 | NCBI WGS metagenome assembly CAJDUR01 (sample SAMEA7055688, study PRJEB34461) | soil metagenome | biome: terrestrial ecosystem; feature: Peninsula; material: soil | place: Antarctica | collected 2016 | reverse complement strand
GTCACGACCTTGTCGTCCCAATGTGGCTGCGGTCGGTCGTCGCGAATCCGTTTGAGGTCGAGGCGGGTCCGGGCGAGCCAGGCGGGGTCATCCGGGTCGAACGGAAGCTGCAGGGTGGAGGACCCGTCCTCGAAGGTGCCAGCCTGAGTGACCCCGAACGTCGTGGCGGCCCGCGCACCCTCGTCCGGGCCGAGTGCCGCGTGCAACTGGGCCGGCGTCCACACGTAGGTGAGTCCCTCGACACCGTCGGTGTCCGCGTCCAGGGATGAGGCGAAGCCGCCGTCTGCGGTGAGCAGGTCCCGGAGCAGGAAGTCGATGGTTTCGCGCACGACGCGCTCAGCCAGCGATGAGCCGGTGAGGCGCCACCAGTGCAGGTAGACCCGCACGAGCAGGGCGTTGTCATAGAGCATCTTCTCGAAGTGGGGGACCACCCACCGGGCATCGACGCTGTAGCGGGCGAAGCCGCCACCGAGTTGGTCGTACATCCCGCTGCGAGCCATCGCCGTGAGTGTCTGGTCGGCCATGGCGAGGGAGCGGGGCTCCCCGGTCCGGGCGTGGTGACGCAGCAGGAACTCAAGGACCATCGATGGCGGGAACTTCGGCGCACCACCGAATCCGCCCGACTGGCGGTCGAATCCGTGCTCGAGGGCAGCGACGGCGGCCTGCAGGGCGTCGGAGTCGAGGGCCTCTGGGGCTCTCGCGGTGACGGCGCGGCGCAACTCGGAGGCGATGTGCACCCCGCTGGCCCGCACCTCGTCCTGGCGGGTGCGCCAGGCTTCCCCCAAGGCAGCCAGCACGCGCAGGAACGCCTCTCGTGGGAAGTAGGTGCCGCAGTAGAACGGCGCCCCGTCCGGGGTGAGGAAGACCGACATCGGCCACCCGCCACTGCCCGTGGTCGCAGTGAGCGCCGTCATGTAGACGGCGTCGACGTCCGGTCGCTCCTCGCGGTCGACCTTGATGCTGACGAAGCCCGTGTTGAGCACCTCGGCGACGGACTCGTCCTCGAAGGACTCGTGCGCCATGACGTGGCACCAGTGGCAGGCGGCGTAGCCGACGGACAGGAAGACGGGCACGTTCCGCGCGCGGGCCTCGGCGAAGGCAGCCTCTCCCCATTCCTGCCAGTGCACCGGGTTGTCGGCGTGCTGGCGAAGGTAGGGGGAGGTGGAGTCGGCGAGTGCGTTGACCATGCGGCCACGCTACGCGGCAGCGCCTCGCCGCCCGATCCGGATTGCTTCCAGTGGGGTGGGCCACAACAGATCACGCATCGTCGGGTTACCCTCCTCGGGTCGATGGGCCGGGCCCGCTTCGGCGCGGGGTCCCGCTCGAAGGGCTCCAAGCAGAGGCCAGTATGCCGTTCACCGCCTCGCGTCCTCGGTCGTTCAGTAGGTCAGTAGGTCACTAGGTCACTAGGTCACTAGGTCAACCGTCCACTCGGTCACTCGTTCATTGCCTTGATGATCATCCTGCGCCGCGCCCAGCGCGTTGTCGGCCTCCCGGACGATCGTCCACGCGCGGGCCCTCCCCTCGTCGATCCCCGCGCGTTCGCAGATGATCTCGAGCCGACGGCGCAGCGACCAGCGGATCGCCGACCCGGTGCCCAGCTCGTCCGATCGATTCCACAGGGACGGGGCCACTTCGAAGGCGGGGTCCCCCGTCATCGGCTTCGGGTCGATGGCCAGCCACGGGGAGCGATAAGCCGCCAGGACGTTCGTGTAGTGCAGGTCGGTGTGCAGCAGTCGCTCCTCGTGGGGAGCCTGTCGGACCAGCTCAGCCGCGAGATCTGCGGCCTGGTCGAGGTAGCGCCGGGGAATCACCGGGTCAGCGGTGCGCAACTCGTGGGCCTGACGTCGGGCGTAGTCCTCGAGCCGGGGGATCCGGGGATGCCCGGGCGTGCGGAGCCTTGCGAGCAGGTCCCCGATCACGGCGCAGGCCTCGTCGATGTCGATCCTCGTGAGGTCACGGGGGTGGAGCCGTTCGAGGAGCATCGCGAACCGCGCCGGGTCGGCGCGCAGGAGGCGGACGGCGCCGTGACCGTTCCACGCCTGGAGTGCCAGGTGCTCGGAGGCAGCCTCCGGGTGCGGCCAGGTGACCTTGAGGACGCCCTCTGCGCTGACCCCGGCGGCGGCCCGCCCCGCCCCGTGCAGCCGGACCGGGATCGCGACTGCGCACACACCGTGCTGGCTGGCCGCGATCGGCTCGAGCTCCCACTCGTCCAGCAGGTCCGACAGGAGCCGCGGCAGGCCCTCGATCCAGTTCTCGCCGGAGGCATAGCCATGGGCGCCATAGCCGCTGACGGCGTGGGCGAAGTGCGCCGGGATGAGGTCGTAGCGCATGGGCTCGTTCACGTCGTGCCGGGGAAGGGGACCAGGGGGAGGGACCAGCCCGGGCCCAGGGCCTGGACTCGCGCCCCCCACGTGGCGGCGTCCTGCAACGCCTCAGCCGTGGGCGCACCATCAGCGACCGTCAGCGCCGCCCCGATGGCCGCCGAGAGCAGGTGGGTGGCGAGCCGCTCGGCGTCCGCAGGCCGTGTGACGGGAAAGGGGAGGGACCAGGCGCTGGCTGTCGGCTGGCCGCCGAGGTCTCGGGCCAGGGCGTGCAGGGAGGTGAGCGTGGCGCGGGCCTGCTTGCGTCGGTCGGGGGCGCTCTGGGCCGCGACGACCCCGAAGCCGTAGACGAGTTGGGCGCTCTGCTCGACCAGCTCCGCCCGATGTGTTGGGGATGGGGAGGCTGTGGAGGACGGAGCGGCTGTGGAGGACGGAGCAGCTGTGGCTGTGGCCTCCATGGGGAGGTCGTGGCCCAGCAGCACGGCGCCGGCCAGTCGGGTGATCGTCGCGGAGAAGAGCAGCTCCCGGGTCGGATCCGTCGCCGCAGCCAGGTTCTTCCAGAAGGCTGGGTCCCGATCCGCGAGTCGGGCAGCCAACTGTTTCGTGTCGGTCGGCACGGCCTTCGATGTGGATGTCGGAGTCGACGTCGGGGTGGATGTCGGTGTGGATGAGGATGTCGGGGCGTCGATCTCGGCCCCGGGCACCCCGTCATTGGTCAGCCGTCCGACCAGGATCCTGCGCTGTGCCTCGAGCAGCTTCTGGAGGGCGGCCGCGACCCGGCCACCCTGACCGGCGGCGATCACGTCCGCGCCCTCGGCGATGACCTGGCCCAGGTCGCGCACGAAGCCGATGAGGATCTCCTCGTCGGGAACCCTGCGGCGGGTCGGGACCGGTGGGGCGGGCTGGGGGAGGTCGAGACGCACCCCGCACCCGGAGACCAAGGCCAGCCCAGCGGCATACGGAAGGGCGGTGAGGAGGGTGCGACGGGACGGTTGGGACGCGCCGCGCTCGCTGCGTGAGGTCTCACCGTGCATGCGGTGATGATGGCACGCGGTCGGTGAGTGGGCGCGCCGCGACCTGCGCGGTTAGAGTATCTGGCGTGGGGCCACGCGGGCTCACCCATTCGAGAAGAGCAGGAGGCGTCGTCCGATGAGTACGGCCCAGCAGATCAGAGCGGCCATCGAGCCCGCCGTCGCGCCTCTCGGTCTCGTGGTGGAGGACATCATCGTCTCCCAGGCCGGCAAGCGCCGGCTCGCGCGCGTCCTCGTGGAGGCCGACCTCGCCGCACTGGACCTCGCCGATGGCACCAGTGTTGTGGAGCCGGTGTCCCTCGATGCCGTCGCGGAGGCGACCCGAGCGATCGGTGACGCTCTCGACGCCTCGGATGTCATGGGCTCGTCCGCCTACGTGCTCGAGGTCTCGTCGCCGGGCACCAGCCGACCGCTGACGACCTGGGACCACTTCCGGCGCAACGTCGGCCGTCTGGTCGAGGTCCACCACGACGAGGCCGTGACCACGGGACGCGTGGTCGACGTGGACCCCGCCACCGTCACCCTCGAGGTGCCCGCCGACAAGAAGAGACCCGCCCAACGACTGAGCATCCCGCTCAGTGATGCGGTGCGCGGCCTGGTTCAGGTCGAGTTCAAGCATGCCCCAGCCGCCGGCACCGCCGATGAGGTTGCAGACACTGCTGCGGACGACCCGTCCGACGTGGAGGAGGAAGACTGATGGACATCGACCTGGCCGCCCTGCGCGCCCTCGAACGCGAGCGCGACATCCGACTCGAGGTGCTGATCCCGGCCATCGAGCAGGCCCTGCTCGTCGCCTATCACCGGACGGAGGGCAGCTACCGGATCGCGCGCGTCGAACTCGACCGCAAGACCGGTCACGTCATCGTCTGGGCCCGCGAGGAGGGCGAGTTGATCCCGGCCGTCGACGACGACGAGCGGCCGACCCGGGGGGAGCCCGGTCCCGAGTTCGACGACACCCCGGCCGGGTTCGGCCGCATCGCCGCCTCGACGGCTCGACAGGTCATCGTGCAGCGGTTGCGCGACCTCGAGGACGAGGCGATCCTCGGCGACTTCAAGGGTCGCGAGGGTGATGTCATCTCCGGGATCATCCAGCAGAGCCAGGACCCCCGCAACGTCCTCGTCGACTTCGGCACGGTCGAGGGGATCTTGCCCCTCGCCGAGCAGGTGCCGGGGGAGAAGTACGTCCATGGCGAGCGGTTGCGGTGCTTCGTCGTCAGCGTCAAACGCGGCCACAAGGGCCCGCAGGTCGGCCTGTCTCGCACCCATCCCAACCTCGTCAAGACGCTGTTCAAGTTCGAGGTGCCGGAGATCGCCGACGGGACCGTCGAGATCGCGGCCCTGGCGAGGGAAGCGGGACACCGCACCAAGATCGCGGTCCACTCCAAGGTCGCCGGTGTCAACCCCAAGGGCGCGTGCATCGGCCCGATGGGTGCCCGGGTCCGTGCCGTGATGACCGAGTTGCGCGGCGAGAAGATCGACATCGTCGACTACTGCGAGGAGCCCGCTGCCTTCATCGCGGCGGCGCTCTCACCCGCTCGGGTGCAGTCGGTCGAGATCGTCGATGCGACCGCCCGATCCGCCCGCGTGGTCGTGCCGGACTACCAACTGAGCCTGGCCATCGGCAAGGAGGGCCAGAACGTCCGACTGGCGGCCAAGCTGACCGGGTGGCGCATCGACATCCGCCCGGACACCGAGGCTGCGCAGGGTTCCGGGCCTTCCTAATCTGGGCACCGTCGACGGTCGTTGCCTGTTCCGTGGTTCCTCGGTGCGGCCCAGGTCCGGCCCAGACGCGGCCCCAGTGGTGGCCGCGGAGCGAGTCAGGCTCAGGACGCGCTAGACTGATGTGTGGCCGACCGGACTGGACTCCGCTCCGAGCCGTCCCGCACGTGTGTGGGATGTCGTGGGACGGATAGCTGGTCGGCTCTGCTGCGAGTGGTCGCGGTGACGGATCCAGATCCATCGACTCCTTCGGGACCGTTGGTGCTGAGTCCAGACCCGGGGCACCGGATGCCGGGGCGTGGTGCATGGCTGCACCCGACGCCCCAGTGTTTTGAGTTGGCAGTGCGCCGGAAGGCGTTCGGACGGGCCCTGCGACGCAGGGAAATGACGGACGTCAGCAGGATCGCACTGCATCTGGGCATCCCGCACCCGTAGCAGTTCATCCCGGAGCGTCGCGCCTGCGGCGGGCCGGTCAGCACGAATCATTCACGAACGAACCACAAGGTGGGTTGAAACGCTATGAGCACCCGATGAGTCCTCAGCGATGAGCAAGCCCCAGCTATAACGACGGTTCGGCCACTCCTGTTGCCGGACCAAGACAGGAGAAATGTGGCTAAGGTCCGCGTCTACGAGCTCGCCAAAGAGCTCGGAGTCGAGAGCAAGGTGTTGCTCTCACACCTCAAGAGTCAGGGCGAGTTCGTCCGGTCGGCGTCATCGACCATCGAACCCCCGGTCGTGCGCAAGATCAAGGAGACGTTCCCTGCGGAACTACGCTCCGGCGGCGCCGACAAGCCAGCGGCCAAGGCCGCAACCGGAACGGCCCCCAAGCCGGGTCAGTCCACCCCTTCGACCCCGGCCCCGAGTGCTCCGAGCGCCCCGACCCCCAGCGGTTCGACGCCGGCGGCCGTAGCACCCTCGGCGCCGAGTGTCCGCAGCGCGGCACCCGCTCCCGCGGCCCCGGCCGCCTCGACGTCGGCTCCAGCTGCCAGGGCCACGCAGGCTCCGGCAGCTCCGGCGCCCCAGGCTCCGGCGCCCCACGCTCCCGCAGCCAAGGCCGCGCCTGCGGCCCCGGCGCAGGTCCAGTCCGCTCGTGATGGTGGCCAGCAGGGCCCCGGTGTCCCGGCGGCCCCGCGCCCGGCCCCCCGTCCCGGCCAGCCCCGTCCGGGCAACAACCCGTTCGCGTCGAGCCAGGGCATGCAGCAGAAGCGTCCGCCGCGCCCCAGTGGTGACAGCGCGCCCCGACCGGGCAACAACCCGTTCAGCCCCAGCCAAGGCATGCCCCGGCCGCAGCAGCGGCCCGGAGGCCCCCGTCCCGGTGCTCCGGCTGCGGGCACGGCCAGGCCCGGGGCTCCGCGTCCCGGTGGTCCTCGTCCGACTCCGGGCAACATGCCCGAGCGCAGCACCGTGGGACGTCCGGGCCAGCGCCCGGCCGGTGGTCCCGGACGGGGTGCGCCTGGCGGCGGCGGTCGCGGCGGCACCGGTGCTCCTGCCGGTGGCGGCGGTCGCTTCGGCGGCGGCGGCGGCCCGGGCCGGAGTGGACCCGGCGGCCGTGGTGGCACGCAGGGCGCGTTCGGTCGCGGTGGCGGGCGCCCGGTGCGCGGACGCAAGTCCAAGCGCGCCAAGCGCCAGGAGTTCGAGCAGATGCAGGCCCCGTCGCTCGGCGGCGTCAGCGTCCCCCGCGGTGACGGCAAGACGGTCATCCGGATGCGCCGCGGTGCATCACTCAACGAGCTCGCGGACAAGATCAACGCCAACCCGGCCTCGCTGGTCACGGTGCTGTTCCACCTCGGTGAGATGGCCACCGCGACGCAGTCGCTCGACGAGGACACCTTCAAGCTCCTCGGCGGCGAGCTCGGCTACGACGTGCAGGTCGTCTCCCCGGAGGACGAGGAGCGCGAGCTGCTCGGCTCCTTCAACATCGACCTCGACGCGGAGCTCGAGTCGGAGCACGACGAGGACCTCGAGGCACGGCCGCCGGTCGTGACCGTCATGGGGCACGTCGACCACGGCAAGACCAAGCTCCTCGACGCGATCCGGTCGGAGGAGGTTGCCGAGGGTGAGGCCGGTGGCATCACCCAGCACATCGGTGCCTACCAGGTGAACACGACGCACGAGGGCGAGAGCCGCGCGATCACGTTCATCGACACCCCGGGTCACGAGGCCTTCACCGCCATGCGTGCCCGTGGCGCGTCAGTCACCGACATCGCGATCCTCGTCGTCGCTGCCGATGACGGCGTCATGCCGCAGACCATCGAGGCGCTCAACCACGCCCAGGCGGCCAACGTGCCGATCGTCGTGGCGATCAACAAGATCGACAAGCCGACGGCCAACCCGGCCAAGATCCGTCAGCAACTGACCGAGTACAACCTCGTTGCGGAGGAGTACGGCGGCGACACGATGTTCGTCGACGTCTCGGCCAAGAACGGCACCAACATCGACGGGCTCCTGGAGGCGGTCCTGTTGACCGCTGACGCTGCCCTCGACCTACGCGCCAACCCGGACAAGGATGCCCGAGGCGTTGCCATCGAGGCGCACCTCGACAAGGGCCGGGGTCCGGTCGCGACCGTCCTGGTCCAGTCCGGCACGCTGCACGTCGGTGACTCGATCGTCGCAGGCAACGGCTACGGACGAGTCCGGGCCATGCTCGACGAGCACGGCGACCACATCGAGCAGGCTGGGCCCTCCCGGCCGGTCATGGTGCTGGGCCTGACCTCGGTGCCCGGCGCCGGTGACACGTTCCTCGTGGCACCGGACGACCGCACGGCTCGGCAGATCGCCGAGCGTCGCGAGGCGGCCTCGCGGGCGGCCTCGCTGGCCAAGCGTCGCAAGCGCATCTCGCTCGAGGACCTCAACGAGGCACTCGCAGCGGGCAAGGTCGACACGCTCAACCTCATCCTCAAGGGTGACGGGTCGGGCTCGGTCGAAGCGCTCGAGGACGCCCTGCTCAAGATCGATGTGGGCGACGAGGTCGACCTGCGGATCATCCACCGAGGTGTCGGTGCGATCACGCAGAACGACGTCAACCTCGCGACGGTCGACAACGCGATCATCATCGGCTTCAACGTCCGTCCTGCGGAGCGGGTCGCCGAAATGGCCGATCGGGAGGGCGTGGACATGCGCTTCTACTCGATCATCTACCAGGCGATCGACGATGTTGAGTCGGCGCTCAAGGGCATGCTCAAGCCGATCTACGAAGAGGTCCAGCTCGGCACGGCCGAGGTCCGCGAGGTCTTCAAGTCGAGCAAGTTCGGCAACGTCGCTGGCTCCCTGGTCCGATCGGGTGAGATCAAGCGTGGCACCCGGGCCCGGATCGTCCGTGACGGCACCGTCATCGGCGAGGCCGACATCGCGGGCCTGCGCCGCTTCAAGGATGACGTGACTGAGGTCCGCGAGGGCTTCGAGTGCGGCATCAACCTCGGTGGCTTCAACAACATCGAGGTCGACGACGTCATCGAGACGTTCGAGATGCGCGAGAAGCCGCGCAGCTGACCGCACGCCGAAAGGCCAGCTCCGTGCCGTGGTCCCAACGGCACCTCCGCCCGGAGGTGGGAGCTGGCCTTTCGTCATGTTCCGTCCTCCTCGTCGGCACCGAGAAGCAGGCCCATCGATCAGGTCCTGGCTCGCCACCGGGCCGGTGAGGGTGCCCGGACCGCGCTGGGCGAGACCCTGCGGGTGCTCTGCTCTACCAGCAGTCGGCGCAGATCTTGGTCTTGCCGTGCGATGACACGCTCATGGTGCTCGACGCACCCGAGACCGTCGCCGCGGCGGGCGTGACGACGACGAGCAGGAGGATGGAAGCCAGTACGCGGGTGACTCGGCGCATCGCACGGTCCTTTGTCCGAGGCTGGGGGTGGGCCAGCCAGATGTCCCTGATGGGTGAAGACTGGCCCCGACGTGCGCGGGTTGTCTGCGTTTTCGGGTGGCCAGTTGGTGACATGGCTGTTTGTCACCAGCCGAGCTGTCCGGTGCGCCCGTCACGGGTTGCCCCCGTTCCCGTGCGTGGGCCGATGCGGCGGAGGTTCAGCGTCACCGCTGAACCGACCCGCCACGAGGGTGCGCCGGCGAGCGCAGCGATGGACTGCTCGACGAGAACCCGGACCCGGCCCGCTTCAGCCGCACCGAAGACAATGAGGACGCCCGACTGGTCGGGTGGGACGGAGACGTGCTCGATCAGGCGGGAGGAGGCGCGCAGCGCTCGAGCCACTGCGACGCCGGTGCTGGGCCACTCTCGACCCGGATCGACCTGACCCAGAGGGGTCAGCACCACGTGAACCATGAGCATGGCACCTCGTTCGGTGGGAGATCGCACTAGTCTGATCGCAGACGAGTCCGCCTGGGAGTGCGACGCGAGGCCGGTCGTGGCCACGGCAAGGTATGGACAGGGGGAGCGAGCGGTGCAGGATCAACGACCCTCAGCCGAGATGCTCATGCTCTACGAGTCCTTGCTACGGCATCCGGACTGGGACCTCGAGACGACCGCAGTCGAGTTGGGCTGGTCGGCCGAGCAGTTGCGAGCCCGTCTGGACGAGCTTGCCGGTGCCGGCCTCGTCGTCGCCTCTCAGGAGCACGCGGATGCGCACCGGATCGTCACGCCGGAGTTGGGGATGTCCAGGATTCTCGACGCCATGACGGCTTCGCTCCAGCAGGGCCAGGCGGACCTGGCGCAGCTGCGCCGTCGAGGACACGAGCTCTCCGAGGTCTACCGGACCGAGCGTGAGGCGCGAACGGTCCGCGCTCTGGAGGTCTTCGATGATCGTGATGCGGTGGTCACGGCGCTCGGCGAGCTGCTCAGCAACGCTTCGCACAGCGTCGACACGATGTTGTCCCACCGCCCGAGCGAGCCCGCACTCGCGCAGGCCAGGCGCACCGACCGAGAGCTGCTCGAACGAGGGGTGCGCACCCGGTTCCTCTACATCTCGAGCGCGGCCAACGACAGCCATGCGAGCGACTACATGAAGTGGCTGGTCTCGCTGGGCGCTCAGGTCCGGCTGGCGCCGGTCCTGCCGACCCGCATGATCGTCGTCGACGGGGCTGCGGCGATGGTTGCCCAGGATCCCGATGACCCTGGCCGTGGCGCCCTGCTGGTCAGGCACCCCGGCCTGGTCCACACCTTCTCGGCGCTCTTCCGCTCCTGCTGGGACGCAGTCGTGCCCGCGCCGGGTCTCGAGTCGCCGGGGAAACCCGCAGCGCCCTCGCCTGTCGAGCGGCAGGTCCTCGTCCTCATGTCGCAGGGCTACAAGGACGAGACGATCGCGCGGCATCTCAAGGTCTCGGTCCGCACCATCCGACGCCTCATAGCGGACCTGGCGACCGCGGCCGGCGCCGGCTCCCGCTTCGCCCTCGCCGCACACGCGGTGCGCAGCGGCTGGATCTCCTGACCGGTTAGGCCCGTCCCGACCCCGCGAGACACTCGCCGACCCGCAAGACACCATGCCCGACCCTGCGGGACCGGGCCCGGTAGTCGGGCCGGATCCGGGGCGGCTGTCGGGTCCCCGGCGTGTCGGCGGTCCCAGACGGCTCAGGTGGCCGCTTCCTGCCATGTCCACTGCGCGTCGGGTGAAGTGATGGATTCGTTCCGGACGCTGCTGCCATCGTGAGAGTGCTCGAGCAGATTCGGCCTCACACACCAAGGAACGAAAGGACAGCTCTGATGAGAAAGACATCTTCGCGCTTGGCGCGTTCGGGAGTCGCAGCGGCGGTCATGCTCGGGCTCGCGTCGGTACCGGCCCACGCCGGAACCTCGGTCAGTATCGGGGGAGACACGAACTGGACGATCACGGCCAAGGCTACGACATCGGCGGACTCCGTCGTCGTGGGCGGCTCCGTCAAGGGGACCGCCAACATCGTCTACGACGCCCACTTCCTGGGGATCCCGCTCCCCGTCAAGGGGTACTACGTCAACAGCCACCCCTATATCCCGATGAAGTTGCCGGTGCTCAACAGTTCGAACGCGGACCTGTACCGGCTCAACTACATCAAGTACTGGAACTCCAAGACGGGGGCCTACTCGTGGGAGGTTCGCGGCAACTCCAGCTTCTGGGGTGACAAGAGCGTCACGGTGGCGGGGACGGCCAAGGGCGACATCAAGGGGACCACCGGCTTCTTCCTCAGTGGTACCTACCCCTGCGGCTCCGGTTGCACCCACGCGAACGCGATCGTTCGAATCTCGGTCAAGTAGATCACCGCGGACGACCGAAGGGAGCGGGGGCATGCCGAGCACCAACTCAGTGGGATCGCGGTGGCTGACCCTGGTCCCGATCGTGCGCGGGGATCTGGTCAGGTTGGCAGCCGCTGTGACGGCGGCTGTCAGCCTGGCCGTCGCGCTCGGGCTGATCTACTCCGTCCAGCGCGAGCTCAACCTGGCCCCCTACTCTCGCGGGCTCTACGACACCACCGCCGACGTCATGTTCGTGCCGAGTGACGTCGACCGCGTCTTGGCGGACTTCGGTCCCGACGACACGTTCCTCGGTGCCTGGTGGCAGGCCTCGATCGCGGTTCCCGGCAGCAGCGCGACGATCGACGCCGACGTCATCATGACGCTCACTCCGCACACCACCGACGTGTCCTTCTTCCCGGCGGCCACCCGGGTCGACGGTCCAGCGGCGGTCGGCGATGACGAGTGGATCGACCTCGACGCAGCACTGGCGAGGGCTCTCGGTGTCGGACCGGGCGACGCCATCGAGATCCCCACCACGGGTGGAGCACGGATCCCCTACACGGTGCGGTCGGTGCATGCGCAGCGACTGGATTCGCGCCCCTACAGCGCCCTGGCCAGCGCCGTACCGGCCTTCCGGGAGACCCGAGGCACGGACGAGGAGACCATGTCCCTCCTCATGGTCCGGGGAAAGACCGGCCCTGAGGTGGCGACGATCCTCGCGCAGCCCTTCTACCAGCAGCGGTTGCACGAAGGTAAGCTCGAAGAGGCCTTCGTCACCTCGCGGTCCTCCCTGCTCGAGAGCGTGTCGCGGTCCTCCTCGACCAGCATCGGCATGGTCCTCGTGCTGGCCGTGCTCGCTCTCGCCGGCGGCATCGGGATGGCCGCTCGTGAGATCGACGTCTTCGGGCGGCGCTACGAGGCGCGAGCCGCCCTGCTGTACCGGCTGGGGATGCCCGGCCGGGAGAGTGCACCGTTTGGACTGGTCGCCGTCACCGTCGTGGTGACTGCTGCGCTGGCTGCCGGTGGTGTCGTGGGTAGCGAGTTCTACACCCGCGGCGTCCTGGCGCCGACACTGCCACCCTCGACGGTCTCGCTCCTGCGACAGGCCCTGGGGGGCGCGCTGCTCGTCGCTCTCGCGCTGGGCACGATGCGGATGCTGGCCCTCCGGCGCGCCTTGGGAGGCCGGTGATGACCGCGACGACGACGGGCCTCGGCGTGGCCACTCGGCACCTGTCCTGGCGTGACCTCGTGCGTGACCTGGTCGTGCTCACGCTGGCCGGCTGCCTCGCGGCCTTCATCATCCTGTTCAGCAGTCGGATCCTCTTCGATCGGGTCTACTTCGAGGCGGGGCTCGACTACACCACTCGGGCCGAGCTCCAGAGCCCCGCCCCCCCAGCTGCTGCGGGCCTGCAGGTCCTGCACCTGCGTGACGTGCAGGCCTCGGCAGCGGGGCAGGCCTCCGGGGGCTCCAGGCTCGGTGACTACGAGCGATCCCGGCAGATCTCCGCGTTCATCTACGACGGGGCCGACCGGGCGAAGGTGGTCGGAGTGCTCGGTGCAAGTCTGGTCGAGGGCGAGCCACGAGCCGGTGCGGTGCTGGTGGACGAGGCGACGGCGGCCGCCCTGCACAGCGAGATCGGGGGTCAGATCGTCCTGTCCGGGCTGGACGACGGCGTGCTGGTGGAGACGCTCAGCACGGTCAGTGGCATCGTGCGCCCGTTCCACGAGCCGGACCGCATCGCAGACGGTGGCTTGGTGATCCTCGACGACGACGTCTACCGGGCCGCAGGCTGGGAACGGGTCCCGTGGTCCGAGCAGGTCGACTGGGTCGTCTTCGACCCAGACCCGTCGGTGAGCGGGGCAGCCTCCTCCCACGTCGCGAGCATGCTCGCGGTGCTGCGCCGGGCACCGTCGTCGACCGGCTTCATCCTCGGCGTTGGGCTGGTCGGACTCGCGGTGTGGATTCTCGCCGTGTCCCGGATCAGCGCGGGGGTCCGGGACCGCCTCGCCGCCACCCTCGCCATCCTGCTCGGGCTCGGCTTCCGGGCATCCGCGGCCCGGTGGGGGATCGTCGGGCTGGTGGGCATCATCGCAGTGATCGCATCGTCCGCTGCCTCCCTGGCCGCCCAGACCGTCACCCACCTGTGGACCGGCTTCCACGTCCAGACGCCCCACCTCGTTCTCGTGGTCGTCATCCTCAGCGCCGTGGCGATGATCGTCGCGCGGCTACGACTGCGTCGTCTCGAGTCGATCCCGTACCGGAAGGTGGAGGACCTGTGAGCAGCTTCCCTGACCTAGCAAACCAGACCCGAACGGCGCTGGAGTTCCGCGGCGTCAGTTTCGCCCGCCATCGCCGTCGTCGCCGCATCGAGATCCTGCACGACCTCTCGTTCCGGGTGGCGGTGGGTGAGCGAGTGGCGATCTTGGGTCCCTCCGGATGTGGAAAGTCGACGATCCTGGACCTGGCCTCCGGGATCCTTGCGGCCGAGAGTGGGACCGTGGTCACGCTGGGCCACGACCTCGCGGCGATCGGCGCCCCCGCGCGAGCCGAGTTGCGGCTCGGGCACATCGCCCACATCTACCAGGACTTCCGCCTCTTCCCGATGCTGAGCGCCCTCGACAACGTCGCCCTGGTCCCGAGGCTCAAGGGCATGTCGCGTGAGCAGGCCCGGGCCGAGGCGGCCGAGGCTCTCGACCGGGTGGGGATGTCCGCTCGGACCGGTCATCGACCCGGTGAACTGTCCGGAGGGGAGCAGCAACGGGTGGCCATCGCGCGTGCGGTCGTGACCAGACCGACCCTGCTGCTGGCCGACGAGCCGACCGGCTCTCTCGACGCCGACCGCCGCGACGAGGTCATGCACCTCATCACCTCGACGTGCGCCGACGCCGCCCTCGTGCTGGTCACCCATGACCCTGCGGTCGCCGCGGTCGCCAGCACCGTACTGCGCATCGACGACCAGCGACGGCTGCATTCCGTCGCCTGTTGAGGCCGGGCGCCCCGAGTCGGTCGCACCCGACCATCCTGTCCTTGGGGCGGACGGTGGCTCGGCTGCGCGCGCACCGTAGGGTGGGCGTTGGCTCCGGCCGAAGCACCGTCCACGAGAGAAAGAGGCAGTCATGGCTGACCAGGGCCGCGCCCGCAAGATCGCCGACCGGATCAAGGTCATCGTGGCCGAATACCTTGAGTTCCGGGTCAAGGACGAACGCCTCGGCTTCGTCACGATCACCGACACCCGTGTCACTGGAGACCTGCAGCACGCCTCGATCTTCTACACCGTGCTGGGGACCGACGAGGAACGTGCCGCGACCGCAGCCGCCCTTGAAGCCAACAAGGGACGGATCCGCTCGGCCGTCGGCCAACAGATCCAGATCCGGTTGACGCCGTCCCTCGAATTCATCGCTGACGCCCTGCCCGAGGGCGCCGCGCACCTCGAGGACCTCGTCGCCGCGACCCGGGCCCGCGACGCGGAGCTCGCTCGAGCAGCAGCCGGGGCCACCCACGCCGGTGACGCCGACCCCTACAAGAAGCCGGCCGACCAGACGGACGACGATCTGGACGACGATCTGGACGACGAGGACTGATGCCCGACGGCCTCGATGGGCTGCTCATCGTCGACAAGCCATCCGGATGGACCAGCCATGACGTCGTGGCCCGGACCCGTCGGCTCTGCCAGACCCGACGGGTCGGCCACGCCGGAACCCTCGACCCGATGGCGACCGGAGTCCTGGTCCTCGGGGTCAACCGCGCCACCAAACTGCTCACCTTCCTCGTCGGGTGCGACAAGGCCTACACCGCAACCATCCGGCTGGGGCAGTCGACGCTGACCGACGACGCCGAGGGGGAGGCCACGACCTCGCAGGGAGTGGCAGACCCGGAGGCCACCCGATCCGGGCTGGCCGACGCAGTGGCCGCCCTGACCGGTGACATCCAGCAGGTCCCGAGCTCAGTGAGCGCGATCAAGATCAAGGGCGTCCGCAGCTACACCCGAGTCCGGGCGGGTGACGAGGTCGAGTTGCCAGCCAGGCCGGTCACCGTGAGCCGCTTCGAGGTCACCGCGATCCGGAGCGCCCAGGCGACCCTGCCGGACGGCACCCCTCTAGAGGTCCTCGACGTCGACGTGGAGGTCGAGGTCTCCTCCGGCACCTACGTCCGGGCGCTGGCCCGAGACCTCGGCGGGGCCCTCGGCACCGGGGGCCACCTGACAGCGTTGCGCCGCACGCGGGTCGGTGGCTACGGCCTCGACCTGGCCGTATCGCTCGCCGAGCTCGAGGCCCGGAGCCAACCAGCGCCCGCGGTGGCCGACGCGGCCACGCCCGAAGGGGGCGGACGGGCAGAGGAGCACAGCGGCATACCCCTGATCCCGTTGGCCCAGGCGGCCAGCACGCACCTGCCCGTCCACGAGGTCTCAGCTGCGGAGGCGATCGCCATCGGCTACGGCCAGCGCATCCCCAGTGGCGCGCACCGCGTCGGGGCCGTGGCTGCGATCGACCCGGCCGGGGACCTCGTGGCCGTGCTCGACGAGACCGGGGCGACGGCTCGTCCCAAGGTCGTCTTCCGCACCCAGTGAGGCGCCCGTGATCGCCCGGTGAGCACCCGGTGATCGAACCCGGGGATCGCCCTCCCGACAGCCCACCCGGGGCGAAGTACGGGACCCGAGTCGTCGTGTCGCTCGCGTCTGGTCGGAATGGGCCCGGCCTGAGCACTACAGTGGTCGCCGTGCAGCGCTGGTACGGCTTCGACGACATCCCCGGGGACCTCGGGGCGACGGTCGTTACCCTCGGCAACTTCGATGGTGTCCACCGCGGGCACCGGGCGGTGCTGTCGCGGGTGGTCCGCGAAGCGTCCCAGCGTGGTGCCACCCCGGTCGCCGTGACCTTCGAGCCGCACCCGATCGCCGTGCTCTACCCGGAGCGGGCACCAGAGATGGTCACCTCGATCGGGCAGCGTCTCGACCAACTCGCCGACGTCGGCATCGCAGCCACTCTGGTGATCGAGTTCACCCGTGAATTCGCCCAGCAGACCCCGGAGGAGTTCGTCCAGGAAACCTTCGTCAACGCCCTTCATGCGGCCGCGGTCGTGGTCGGCAAGGACACCCGCTTCGGGGTGCGCAACTCCGGCGATGTCGCCACGCTGCGTCAGCTCGGGCAGGTCCACGGCTTCGAGGTGCTGGCGCTCGACGACATCGGCGAGGGGGTGCGGTGGTCCTCCACCCAGTTGCGCGCGGAACTGCTCGACGGCAACGTCGCCCACGCCGCCGAGATCCTCGGCAGGACGCACCGCGTCAGCGGGACGGTCGTCCACGGGGACCACCGCGGCCGCGAGCTCGGCTTCCCCACGGCGAACCTCAGCCCCGATCAGGAGGGGCTCGTCCCGGCTGACGGGGTCTATGCCGGCTGGCTCGTCCGAGCGGACCTGCAGCCGTCCGATCCGGACCGGTCCCTGCCAGCGGCCATTTCGGTCGGCACCAACCCGACCTTCGACGGCCAGCATCGGCGGGTGGAAGCCTACGTGCTGGACCGGTCCGACCTCGACCTCTACGGCGAGCGGGTGGGCATCGACTTCGTGTCGAAGCTACGGCCGACGCTGCGCTTCGACGACATCGCAACGCTGGTGGCGCAGATGCGGCGGGATGTGGCTCAGTGTCGCGAGATCCTCTCCTCGACCGTCCCCGGCTGACCGGACGGGGGGCGGTGCGGGGCCCCGTGACCGTCCGCCGGCGCACCGGGCCGGCCGGGCGCGGCTGGCTGCGGGTCGACCTCGGCTTGATCATCGCAGCGAGTGGGCTCTCCCTCATCGGGGTGCTGCTCATCTGGTCGGCCACCCGCGCCGACGACGGCACCTCGGTGGCCCTGAAGCAACTCGTCAGTGTCGGGATCGGCATGATGGCCGGCTTCGGGGTGACTCGACTCGACGTGCGGACGCTGCGGGCGCTCGCACCGATCATCTACGTCCTGGCCACTCTGGGCCTCGTGGCGGTGCTGTCACCGCTCGGGAGCACGGTCAACGGGTCGCGGTCGTGGATCCGGCTCCCGGGAGGCTTCTCGCTGCAGCCGTCCGAGCTGGCCAAGGTGGGCCTCGTGATCGCGCTCGCGATGATCCTGGCGGATCGCGGCGACCGGGGGAGTCCCCAGCGGCACCGGGACGTGGTGCTGGCCTGGCTGCTGGCAGCGGTCCCCATCGGGCTCGTCCTGCTCCAGCCTGATCTCGGCTCAGCGCTGGTCCTCGTCGCGATGGCGGTGGTGATCATCGCGTCATCCGGGGCGCCCTGGCCCTGGACGGCCGCCGTCGTCGGAGCCGGAGTGGCGGGAGTCGTGGCGGCCTTCACCACCCCCTTGCTGAGTGGCTACCAACGGAACCGGTTGCTCGCCTTCTTCGATCCCGACCTGGACCCGCAGGGGATCGGCTACCAGACGAGGCAGGTGCGGATCGCGATCGGATCGGGCGGGCTCGATGGGCAGGGGCTCTTCCACGGGCTGCAGACCCAGGGCGGGTTCATCCCCTTCCAGGAGACCGACTTCATCTTCTCCGTCGCCGGGGAGGAGCTCGGCTTCCTCGGGTCGGTGGGGTTGATCATCCTCGTCGGGTTCCTCGTCGTCCGGGCCGGCATCGTGGCAGGCCGAGCCGACGCGTTCGGACGCTTCGTCGCCTTAGGGGTGGCGCTCTGGTTCGGCGTGCAGGCGTTCGAGAACATCGGGATGAACCTGGGACTGATGCCAGTCACCGGGCTGCCCCTGCCCTTCGTGTCCTACGGCGGTTCGTCGATGATCGCCTCGTGGATCGCCGTGGGCCTGGTCGCGAAGGTGTCGTCCGGGTCGTCACGCTGACGGAACATCCAGTGGCGGCGGGCCCGCGTGAGACGGTGCGGCGGGCCCCCGTGAGGCGGTGCTAAGTTACCGATGGGTCACAAACGGGTCTCATCACGGGCCAAGAGGTGTCGAACCGGGCTACTTCTTGACATCATCCGCACTGAGGGTGGGAGACCGCAGATGCCGCTGAAAGGCCCCACGACGACAAAGGAGTCTTGTATGGCCCTGAAAGCCATCTCCGATCGGGTGGTCAACCACTCGGTCCTCGAGAACCGCGCCAAGAGCGTCGGGGCGCTGTTCCGGAGCAGAGTGGCAGCGACCCCCAACTCGCCGGCCTACCTGTACTTCAAGGACGGCGCCCCGGAACTGACGACGGTGACGTGGTCCCAGACCAACGACATCGTTCAGGCGTGGGCGGCCGGTCTGGTCAGCCTGGGGCTGGGAATCGAGGACCGGGCTGCCATCGCCTCGACCACCCGGCTCGAGTGGATCCTCGCCGACCTGGCCATCGTCTGCGCGGGGGGCGCCACGACGACGGTTTATCCCACCACCATTGCCGACGACGTCGCGTTCATCCTGAGCGACTCCGGCAGCGTCATCGTGTTCGCGGAGGACGACGCTCAGGTCGCCAAGCTCGCCGATCGTCGTGCCGACCTGCCCGACGTCCGTCAGGTCATCACCCTGACGGGTGCCGCGAGCGAGGACGGGTGGGTCATCACCACCGACGACCTCGCCGAGCGGGGCCGGGCGCTGCTGGCCGAGAACCCGACGGTCGTGGAGGACCGGATCGACCAGATCGGACCCGACCACCTGGCCGTCCTCATCTACACCTCGGGCACGACGGGTCGCCCCAAGGGCGTGCGACTGGTTCAGGACAGCGTGGTCTATGAGGGCGCAGTCATCGAGGCCGTCGGTGTGTTGAGCCTGGACGACGTGCAGTTCCTCTGGCTGCCCCTGTCCCACGTCTTCGGCAAGATGCTGGTTGCGGCCGGCCTGCAGATCGGCTTCCCGACCGCGGTCGACGGGCGGATCGACAAGATCGTCGACAACATGGCGGTCATCAAGCCGACCTTCATGGCCGGCCCGCCTCGGATCTTTGAGAAGGCCGCCGGACGGGTCGCGCTGATGTTCGACGGCGAGACCGGGGTGAAGAAGAAACTCATCGACTGGGCCCTCGGCGTCGGCGGCCAGGTCCGCGACGTGCTCGAGAAGGGCGAGTCGCCGTCCCTCCTGCTCGGGATCCAGCACGGTCTGGCCACCAAGCTCGTCCTGTCCAAGGTCCAGGAGCGTTTCGGCGGACGGGTCCGCTTCATGATCAGCGGCTCGGCGCCCCTGCACGCCGACGTGGCCAGGTGGTTCGGGTCCGTCGGCATGCTCGTGCTCGAGGGCTACGGGCTGACCGAATCGTCGTCGGGGACGACCGTCAACCAGCCGGACCACGGCTTCTATGCCTATGGGTCGGTCGGCTGGCCGCTGCCCGAGACCGAGGTCAAGATCGCGGACGACGGCGAGATCCTGGTCAAGGGACCCGGCGTCATGCGCGGCTATCACAACCGACCCGAGGCCACGGCCGAGGTGCTCACCGAGGACGGCTGGTTCAGCACCGGCGACATCGGCCACCTCGACGAGCGCGGCTTCCTCTACATCACGGACCGCAAGAAGGACCTCTTCAAGACCTCGGGCGGCAAGTACATCGCGCCGTCCGTGATCGAGGCGAAGTTCAAGGGCCTGTGCCCCTACGCGAGCCAGATCCTGGTCCAGGGCGCCGGGCACAACTACGCCACGGCCCTGATCACCCTTGACCCCGACGCGATCACGACCTGGGCCGCCTCGGCCGGGATGGCCGCCACTCCCTATGCCGAGATCGTCACCTCGGAGGCGGCCAGTGAGCTCGTCCAGGGCTACGTCGACCAGCTCAACGCCGGCCTCAACCGGTGGGAGACGATCAAGAAGGTCACGATCCTCGACCACGACCTCAGCATCGAGGCCGGTGACCTCACCCCGAGCATGAAGTTGCGCCGCAAGGCGGTCAGCGAGAAGTACCAGCAGCAGCTCGACGGCCTCTACGACGGCTCCTGACCGACCCGGACCTCGTCGCGCCCGCCGGCCCCTTTCCTGGGCCGCGGGCGCGAACGGGATGGATCCATCGGGGTCTGGTTACCATGGTGCCCATGCCCGGAGAGTCGCTGTTCCACGCCCTCGAGCCATTGCTGGAGCGGGTCAGCAAGCCCATCCAGTACGTCGGTGGCGAGCTCAACTCCGTCATCAAGGACTGGAACGTCGGTGGCTTCGGCCCCGATGGGGAGGACCTGAGCACCCGCTGGGCGCTGATGTACCCCGACGCCTACGAGATCGGCGCGCCCAACCAAGGCGTGATGATCCTCTACGAGGTGCTGAACGAGCGCCCTGACGTGCTCGCCGAGCGGACCTACGCGATGTGGCCCGACATGGAGGCCCAACTGCGGACGGCCGGGCTGCCGCAATTCACCGTCGACGGGCACCGCAGCGTGCGCGACTTCGATCTCTTCGGTCTCTCGTTCTCCACGGAGCTCGGCTACACCAACATGCTGACCGCGCTCGACCTCGCCGGCATCCCGCTGTATGCCGCTGAGCGTGGTCTCGAGGACCCGCTGGTCATCGCGGGTGGTCACGCCGCGTTCAACCCGGAGCCGATCGCCGACTTCCTCGACGCCGCGATCGTCGGCGATGGGGAGCAGGCCGTCCTCACGGTGACGGCGATCGTGGCGGAGTGGAAGGCGCAGGGTCGGCCGGGTGGCCGCCGTGAGGTGCTGCTGCGCCTCGCGCGGACCGGAGGGGTCTACGTGCCGTCCTTCTACGAGGTGTCCTACCTGCCCGATGGCCGGATCCAGCGGGTGGCCCCCTCGCCGGAGGCGCCCGGGGTGCCGTGGCGGGTGTCCAAGCACACGGTCATGGACCTCGATGCCTGGCCCTACCCGAAGCAGCCGCTCGTCCCCATCGCGGAGTCGGTGCACGAGCGGATGTCCGTCGAGATCTTCCGAGGGTGCACCCGCGGCTGCCGCTTCTGCCAGGCAGGCATGATCACCCGCCCGGTGCGAGAACGCTCGATCACCGGGATCGGCGAGATGGTGGAGCGTGGCCTGGCCGCAACGGGATTCGAGGAAGTCGGCCTGTTGTCGCTGTCGTCGGCGGACCACTCCGAGATCGCCGACCTCACCAAGGGACTCGCGGACCGCTACGAGGGCACCCAGACCGGGCTGTCGTTGCCCTCGACCCGGGTCGACGCCTTCAACATCGACCTGGCCAACGAGCTGACCCGCAACGGCCGCCGGTCCGGGCTGACGTTCGCCCCCGAGGGCGGGTCGGAGCGGATCCGCAAGGTGATCAACAAGATGGTGACGGAGGAGGACCTGATCAGCACCGTCGCGGCCGCCTACGGCGCGGGGTGGCGTCAGGTCAAGCTCTACTTCATGTGCGGGCTGCCCACCGAGACCGACGAGGACGTCCTGCAGATCGCCGAACTGGCCACGAAGGTCATCGAGACCGGGCGGGCGACCTCGGGTCGCCGCGACATCCGGTGCACCGTCTCCATCGGCGGCTTCGTCCCCAAGGCGCACACCCCCTTCCAGTGGGCCGGCCAACTCGGGGTCGAAGAGACAGATGCGCGGCTGGCCAGGCTTCGCGACGCCATCCGGGCCGACAAGCGCTATGGCTCGTCCATCGGCTTCCGCTACCACGACGGCAAGGCCGGGATCGTCGAGGGCCTGCTGTCCCGCGGCGATCGCCGGGTCGGCCGGATCATCGAGGAGGCCTGGCGCGCCGGGGCCCGCTTCGACGGCTGGAACGAGCACTTCTCCTACGAGGGGTGGCTGGCGGCGGCCGAGACCGGCCTGGCCGACCTCCCGGTGGACCTCGCCTGGTACACCACGCGTGAGCGTGAGCAGCACGAGGTGCTGCCCTGGGACCACCTCGACTCCGGGCTGGACAAGGAATGGCTCTGGGAGGACTGGCAGGACGCTCTGTCCGAGACCGAGGTCGATGACTGCCGGTGGACGCCCTGCTTCGACTGCGGCGTCTGCCCGCAACTGGGCACCGAGATCGAGATCGGCCCGACCGGCAAGACCCTGCTCCCGCTGACGGTCCTCGGTGGCGGCCGGGCCGACCTGCTCGAGCACCAGCACTGACGGGCGGGGCCGCTCGACCTGAGGACCTGCCGGTCGAGTGGCCCCGTCGTCCCGCTGGGATGGGATGGCTCAGATCGGGTGGCCGAGGTGGGCCAGGGCCTGTCGGACCAGCACCCCGTGCCCGCCGGTCATCTCGCCACGACCGGACATGTAGGCGGCCTCTGCCGGCGTCACCCAGGCCAGGTCGAGGGCGTCCTGTTGCGGCCGGCAGTCACCCGTGATCGCCACGATGTAGACGAGTGCCACTGCGTGCTGGCGCGGGTCGTGGAACGGCGTGACCCCCGGGGTGGGGAAGAACTCGGCGATCGTGAACGGCTGCGGGGACAGCGGGATCCGGGGCAGAGCCATCGGGCCGAGGTCGGACTCGATGTGCCGGGCCAGAGCGTCCCGGATCCTCTCGTGGTGCAGCACCCGACCACCGACCACCTCGTGACCGATCTCGCCCTCGGAGCCAGCCCGGAGGAGCAGCCCGAGGTGCATCACGACGCCCCGGTCGTCGACCCGCACCGGGATGGCATTGACGTAGAGGATCGGGAGGTGCTCACGGGCGTTGTCGAGTTCCTCGCGGCTCAGCCAGGCACCAGTCGTGTCGAGTTCGGTCATGGCCTCATCCTGCCAAACGGTCCAGCACCGCACGAGCAGCCCATGACCGGCCCGTCACCAGAGTGCGCTCACTCGGCAGTGAAGACGGCGCCGGGGTTCATGATCCCGCGCGGATCGAAGACCGCCTTGACCCGGCGCTGCCGGGCCACCTCGGCCGCCCCGAGCTCGACCTCGAGCCATCGAGCCTTGACCGACCCGATGCCGTGCTCGCCGGCGATGGTGCCACCGAGGTCGAGCCCGAGCCGCACCACCTCGTCGAAGGCGCCCCAGGCCCGGGCCAGGCTGTCCGGGTCACCGTGGACGAACATGATCGAGGGGTGCAGGTTGCCGTCTCCGGCATGGCCGCTGACCGGGATGGTGACCCCGGTTCGTTCCGCGACGGCGTGCACCCCGCGGATGAAGTCACCGAGCCGCGCGACGGGAACGCAGACGTCCTCGGCGAGTCGCCCGCCGAGGGCCTCGATGGCCGTGCTGAGGACCCGTCGGCCGTGCAACAGGGCATCCGACTCCTGCGCGTCGTCGGCCACCGCCACCGCGGTCGCACCCGCGTCGGAGAGAAGCTGCCCATAGCGGGCCACGTCCTGTGCGACGTGGTCCGGCCGGTCCGACTGGACGAGCAGGACGGCTGCGCAGTCCGCCGGGAAGCCGTGGTCCCCCACAGCTTGCACCGCGGCGATACTGGCGTGGTCGAGGATCTCGAGCAGGCAGGGGCGGTGTCGGTCGCGGCGCAGCGCGAGGACCCCGGCGACGGCCGCCTCGATGGAGTCGAACGTGGCCAGGGCGGTCCGTGCCGGGTCAGGGGCCGCTTGATCCAGTCAGCTGTGACGCCGTACTTGACGCAGCACAGGCCACCGGCGTTGGTGGCGACGTTGCCCCCGATCGTGCAGGTGGCCGCCGAGGCGGGATCTGGGCCATAGAAGAGGCCGGCTGCCGCAGCCGCTGCCTTGAGGTCGTCGGTGACGACGCCGGGACCGACGACGGCGTAACCCTCGAGCTCGTTGACCTCGTGCACGCCGGCCAGTCCCTCGACATTGAGCACGATGGCGCCCGGAGTCGCCCGCGCGCCACCGACGCGCGAGGTCCGGGCCCCTTGCGGGACCACCGGCGTCCCGGTGGCCTGAGCATGTTCCAGGACGGCGATGACGTCGTCGCGGTCGCGGGCCCGCACCACGGTGAAGTCCGTGAAGGCCGTGAAGTCGGCGGGGGACGGGCTGGGCGCGGGGGAGGCGTCAGCGGCATACGACTGCTTGACCTGCTCGTCGGTGACGACGCGGTCGGCGAGGCGTGCGGGCCAGGAGGTCACGCCAACAGGTTAGACTGACCGCACAGCGTTCGAGCCGTCATCAGCGGCGAGCCTCCGGAAGAACGGCATCCCCCCGGGTGCCCAGTAGACCCGGA
>CAJDUR010000044.1_pt1 | contig 24498 bp, 21 predicted proteins | sample 7391191 | NCBI WGS metagenome assembly CAJDUR01 (sample SAMEA7055688, study PRJEB34461) | soil metagenome | biome: terrestrial ecosystem; feature: Peninsula; material: soil | place: Antarctica | collected 2016 | reverse complement strand
CAAGTTCATCCTCGACGGGATCGAGGTGCCCAAGATCATCGAGGTCAGCGGCCTCAAGCAAGAGGTCGAGAAGATCGAGATGAAGCAGCAGACGAAGGAGGGCAAATACCTGATTCGCAACCTCGTCGGGCGTCCGAAGCCCGGCGAGCTGTCCGTCACCCGCGGCCTCACCGACAGCAAGACGATCAGCGACTGGCTCAAGAGGGTGATGGAGGGTGATGTCGCGGGCTCGCGCAAGACCGCGTCGGTCGAGATCACCGACTACAAGGGCACGACGCTCAAGACCTACAACTTCACGGACGTCTGGGTCAGCAGCATCGAGGTCAGCACCCTCAAGGCCGGTGCCTCGGAGACAGCGACCGAGAAGTTCACCATGTCCTTCGATTCGTCGACGGTGGCGTGATGCAGCGCTCGAGGGGGAACATGCTGGCTGCTCCGGTCGACACGCTCGACCTGGATCGTCCCGCGCCGTTCACCCCCGAGCGTCCAGTCCTGCGCACCGAGTTCGAGTTCGAGCTGCCCCGTGGCTACGTGGACGGCGACGGGGTGGTGCACCGGGCCGGCACGATGCGTCTCGCGACCGCGCGGGACGAGTTGCTGCCGCTCTATGACGCGCGCGTCATGGAGAACCCGGCCTTCACCACCGTCGTCCTCCTCGCGCGAGTCATCACCTCCCTGGGCACCTTGCCTGCGATCACGTCCAATGTCATCGAGAACATGTTTGCCAGTGACGTGGCGTTCTTGCAGGACTTCTATCGCAGGGTCAACACGGAGGGCCACACCCGTGCTGCGGTGACCTGTCCGGAGTGCTCCCACCGGTTCGCGGTCGATCTGTCCGGTGGGCGCCTGGGGGAATCGTGACGTACGCGCCCGACCGGATTCACGAAGAGGTCGCGTACGTCGCCTACCACTTCCACTGGAGCCTCGACGACATCCTCGACCTCGAGCATGGTCAACGGCGCCGCTACGTCAAGGAAATCGCGGACATCAACACGCGAATGGCAGAGGAGCGGTGAAGGGTGCGATGGCCGTGGAGCCGGGGTCGTGAGTCCGAGGAGGCCCCCGCTGAAGCGCAGACCTCGGGGGTGGCTGCATTGGCGCAGAGTTCGGCCAGAGTCTCACCGGAGGGGTGGGCGAGCCTGCCCGCGATAACGAGCCACCTCGCCGTGATGCCGACGACGATCGGGGTCGGCTCGTTCGGTCCGAGTCTGGCTTCGTGGGAGTCTCCCGCGTCGATGGGCGTCCTGCAGCGCGAGATCAGCGACAGACCGATGCTCTCCGCGAGCCGGGGTGATCACGGCCCCCCGGGCCGGTCCGAAGTGCCGAGCAGCGCCATGCCGTTGCTGCAGCGGGTCCTGCATCGACCTACCGAGACGCTGGGGTCGTATGCCGCTGCGCCCACCTACTCGCTTGACTTCACTCCCGCCGAGCCCCCGTCCCGACGCTTCATCGCGGTGCCGGACCCCGGCTTCCCGGTCATGCTGCTGGCTCCCGAGAAGCCGCGCCCCCGTGCAACGCTCGGTCGCCGGGTCCGTCATAGACCGGGCTCGCCCGACGGTCGCGGTCGCTCATTCCGGCGTCCACGGACCGTCATCCGCTGTGCTGGACACACCCGGCTCGTTGCCCTCGATGGACCTCACCTTGCCGCCGGGCAACGCCGATTCCGCGCCGGACGAATTCGCGACCGACCACGCCGCTCACCCTGACCGCGGTGCGAACTCGGACCAGGTCGGTGCAGCGGTGCCGTCCTTCGCCCCGGACGGATCGTATGACAGCGGCGCCGCAGGGTCGACTGTCGTTGAGCTGCCGCGCCTCGCGTCCGAACCGAGCTACCTGCCGGTCAGCCCGGCGTCGACTGGTCAGACGTCCTCCCGTCCAGCAGCGACGACGCCCCAGGGCCCACCCATCGTCCAGCGGTCCACCTCGCCCGGGCCCGATGGCACGCGGTCCGATGGCACCCGCACCGTGCGCCTCGGACTGGGGGCGCCACTACCCGCTCCGGACCTGCCCGTGTCCCGGCGCTCGCGTGAGCAGGACCGAGCAAGCGGCGAGCCCACGGTTCAGACCTGGGCTGCAACGACGCCGCACGCCCCGATATCGCACGCGGCAAAGTCCAAAGCGTCGTCATCCCCTGCCCCGAAGCCGCAAGCGTCGTCATCCCACGCCCCGACAGACCAAGCGTCTGCAGCCCACGTGTTGAGCCCCCCGGCAACTCCCAGAGCCAGTGACGTGGGGGCGGTATCCCCGAGCGAAGCTACTCCAGCGACACCCCCTCCAGCAGTACCTGGTCCGGGTGGACCGGTCACCGACGTCGGCGGAGCCGGGCCGAGCGGTCGTGACCAGATCGATGCCGCCGACCTGACGAGTGTCACCGCCGAGCCGCCGACTGCGCCAGAGCCGATCGATTTGTCGGTGGCGAGGTCAACCTCTGACGAGACTCCCGAACCCGACCGGACAACCCCAAAGAGCACGTCCTCGTCACCTGACTTCTCGCCACCGGGCCATGCCCATGATGGTGCCCCGTCCGTGCAACCGGCCACCGACGTGGCAGCGGGCATGAGCGCCTCAGATGCGCTGGCCGGGCTGACGAGTGTCACCGCTGAGCCGCCGACCGCGCCGGGGCCGATCGAGTTGACCGTCACGAGGTCGGCATCTGACCAGACGCTCTCGACCGACCGGACCCCCGGCGATTCCACCACGGCGCATGCGAGTGACGCGACCTCGGGAGCCTGGGCGGTGCAACGGGCTACCGACTCGGCGGCGGGCACGGCTGTCCTGGCTGGCCCTGTCGACGCGAGTGGTGACGGCGGGCCGGGCGAGCGCGATGAGGTGACTTCCACGGCTGGCCGGGCCGAGATGACGAGTGTCACCGCTGAGCCGCCGACCGCGCCGGGGCCGATCGAGTTGACGATCGCGAGGTCGGCAACTGCCCAGACACCAGCATCCGACCTCGTGCCCTCCCGCGGTCGGCCGTCCTCACCGGAGTACTCGTCACCCCAGTATTCGTCATCCGGGCAGCCTGCCACGGACTCACGGTCAGCGGACGGCGCCCGCGACGGTGGTCACCCACCGGAGTTGCCGCCCGCGGGCTCGACGAGTGTTGACTCAACGTCGGCGACAACGCTCGAGTCCACCACCGCGTCGGTGGCAACCGCAGCCTCGGGAGTCCAGTCGGTGCAACGGGCCGCTGATGTGGCGGCGGCCATGGATCTCTCGGATGCTCCCGCCGGGCTGACAACTGTCACAGTCGAGCCCCCGCCCGTGCCGGGGCCGATCGAGTTGACGGTGACGAGGTCAGCGGCCGACCGGACGCCCTCGCCAGAGCCGGCGCACCCATCCGCGACGGATCACTCGTCAGAGCAAGCCTCCTCACCCACGGGGGCGTCCTCGGCGGGGAGGGCCCTGTCCTCTGGAGTCCAGCCGCTGCAACCGCTACAGCGGATTCCCGGCCCGGGAGGCGCCGCGACTGGTCCGGGCCCACGGCCTGTTGATGGCCGGCCCGGCGGGTCGGGCTTGACGGGCTCGAGATGACGGTCGCGCGGTCTGCCGTCGGTCGAAGCGCCGCGCAGGGTTCGGGTGACACGATGGTGCAGCGTGCCGTCGATGATGGACATGGCGAGGGCCGGTTTGATGCGGACAGCAGTGTCGATGCGAACAGGAGCGTCGATGCGAACAGGAGTGTCGATCCGAGCAGCAGCGTCGGAGTGGGGGAGCCGTTCCACGAGTCGGACATCTCGCGGCCAGAGCAACAACCGCTCACCGTGTTGACCATGGTGCAGCCGGATCCGCCGACTGCGGCGGACCTGCCCGCGTTGTCGCTGTCGGCATCGCCCGAGTCGGCTCATGGGGGCAGGGCGGCCGACGGGATGGGGCTTCGTGCCTCCGGGATGCCCGCCTCTGTGATGTCTGCCTCCGGGGTGCCCGCCTCTGTGATGCCGCCGTCGTCGTTCGGTTCGTCGGCGCCGAGTGCTTCTACGACCGGGGTCGCGGCGAACGGGGGTCGCGGCGAACGCCTCCCCGGTGCTGCAACGCAGCGCGACAGGACGCGGCGCCGCGACGATGGCCAACTCGCTGACCGCGCCACAGTCGGGGTTTCTCACCCTCGTGCGGCCCGAGCGGCCAGTGCGGCGTGCGTCGCTCACGGGTCCACTCGCCAACCCGTTCACCAGTCCATCGACGACCAGTCGATCGTCCTCTGAGCCGTCCACCACGAGCCCTTCGGTCGAGAGTCCTGTGACCGGGTCGGAGGGTCTTGTCGCGCAACGGTGGACGCCCGGATCGGTCACCCGTCGCCTGCGGTCGAACGCAGACCAGCTGGGGCGCACTCGAGGCGGGCCCGTCATCGGCGCCCGGCCCCAGGCTGGGCGTGATGGGACGGTCCTTGACGCGCCCGTGGACATGCCGGTCATCAGTGCGCCTCCCACTGTGGGGCAGGCAGTCGCCCCAACCAGTGCCAAAGCACCGAACGCGGCGCCGCAGTCCGATGAGCAGCAGGCGCCTGCGAGCCAGCCACTCGCGGCGGAGGAGACCCGTGTGACCGGTGCCAGCGGCATACGGAATTCCAATGATGAAGCGGGACGGATCGCCCCGACGGCCGCCGAGCTCGACGAGCTCGCGAGCCGGCTCTACGAGCCGATCGCGAGTCGCCTGCGGGCGGAGCTGTTGATCGACCGTGAGCGTCGCGGCCAGCGCACGGATGCATGGTGAGGAGGAGCGATGACGAGTCCGGATCTTGACGACCTGGCGGTATCGGTGAGCTTCCAGGTCAAGCTCGACGACCAGGACCTCGGGTCGTTCAGCGGCTGCGAAGGACTCGGCTGCGAGGTCGTCATCGAGACCCATGAAGAGGGCGGCAACAACGGCTACGCGTGGCAGCTGCCGACCAAGCTGCGGTATCCCAACATCAAGCTGACCCGGTCGCTCACTCGCGACTCGGAGAAGATCGTCAAGTGGCTCACCAGCATGCAGACGGGCTACACCCGACGCACGGGCACCATCATCGCGATGCGCGCCGACGGCAAGGTCATCGCCACGTGGGGGCTGCTCGATGTGGTGCCGGTCCGGTGGAGCGGGCCGTCCTTGGCGACAGACGATTCCAGAGTGCTCACCGAGTCCGTGGAGATCGCGCACCACGGCTTCATCGCGAGCAGTGGGGGTGCGTGATGGGCAGCCCTCCCGTCGCCATGGAAGCGACCACGGCAGGGAAGACGACCCTCGGAGCCAATGGTCGCCCGAAGCTGGAGCATGCCTACCTCCTGCTGCACGAACCGTCACCGGACGGGACGCTGTCCAAGCCGGGACCGCAGATCGGCAAGATCGTCTTCCAGTTCAACCCCACGGAACTGAGCGTCAGCAAGGCGTCCAGTTGGGAGCGCGAGACCGGGACGGGCAACAAGAAGTCCGGCCCCCCGCAATACAAGGGGCCGCTTCCGTCGAAACTCTCCCTGGAGATGTTCTTCGACGCCTCGGACACCCAGGACAACAGTGTCGTCAAGAGTGTCGAGCAGCTCCTGTCCTGCTGCGTGCCGACGGTGGCATCGCACCAGAAGGACAAGGGGTCCCCACCGTGGGTGCTCTTCCGCTGGGGTGGGCTCACGGGATTCCTCGCCTACGTCAGCAGCGTGACTGCGAAGTACACGCTGTTCGCCCCGAGCGGTCTGCCCATCCGCGCGATCTGCACGGTGGCGCTCGAGGAGATCGCCGGCGAGGCTCCGCGGCAGAACCCAACCTCGGGCGGGCTGGTGCCGCGCCGCGTGCACGTCCTGGTCGAGGGCGACAACCTGGCCATGCTGGCGTACCGGGAGTACGGCGATGCGGCGCGGTGGCGAGCGGTGGCCGACCTCAACGGGATCGATGATCCGATGCGGCTGCGACCGGGCCGCACGCTCCTCTTGCCCGCGGTCGAGGATCTCGGTCGAACCGATGCGGCGCGGGATTCGAGGCACGAACTCGGGCGCGATCCCGAGCGTGAGGGCCTTGAGTCGCGGCGCTCGATCCTGCAGGCCTTGGCGGTGGATCATGCCCGCTGAGGGGGAGGAGATCAGCAACACCGCCCTGGTCAAGGTTGCGGGGCGGCCCTTGGCCGATGACGTCGAGGCCCGGCTCACGACGATCGTCGTCGACAACAGCCGGAACGTGCCCGACCTGTTCGTCCTCACCTTCCTTGACCAGGAGGCCGCCGCCCTCGATGACGGCGGGTTCGAGATCGGCGTCAAGGTCGAGATCCTGGTGCAACGCAGTGGTCCCGGCGGGCCGCAGAGTCTGTTGACCGGTGAGGTGACCGGCATCGAGGTGGAGTCGGGGCCGGGCGGGATGCACACGATCGTGCGCGGCTATGACCAGTCGCACCGCCTCTACCGAGGGCGGCGCGTCGAGGCCTACCTCGATGTCAAGGCGGGTGACGTCGCCCGGACGGTCGCGGGACGGGCAGGGCTCGGGATCGGCACGATCGACTCGTTCGAGCCGGTGCTCAAGCACGTCGGGCAGGGGGGCGTCAGCGACTGGGTGCTCCTGCACGAACTGGCCTCGGACGCCGGCGCGGAGGTGGTCGTCAGCGACGGGGCGCTGTCCTTCCGGAAGCCGACGCCGGCGTCGAAGGCCCCGTCCGGGTCCGATGCCAGAGCGAACGCTCTCGTGCTGGAGCGCGGGGTCAACCTCCTGTCGTTCCGCGCGGGCATCACGGCCGCCGACCAGGTCGCCCAGGTGGAGGTCCGCGGCTGGGACGTGCAGGGGATGAAGGCCGTCGTGGGCCGCAGCCCAGCGCACACGACCAGCGCGGAGCCGACCGGTGTCGACCCGTCGACGTTCGCCCGGAAGTTCAAGGCCCCGAACTGGGTGGAGTCGCGCTCCACCCTGACGCAGGAGTCGGCCTGCACGTCGACGGCCAGGGCCATCGCCGACCGCATCGCGGGCTCGCACGCCGAGATCGAAGGGATAGCGCGTGGCAACCCGAAGCTGATGGCGGGTGCAGCGGTCACCCTGTCCAAGGTCGGCAAGCCCTTCGACGGCCACTATGTCCTCACCAGCACCAGGCACGAGTTCTCCGGCGACCGCGGCTACATCACGAGGTTCACCGTGAGCAACGCCTCCGAACGATCCGTCTACGGCCTGGCGACCGGGGCGGGCGGCGGACCCTCGTCCGGCTCGGCGCGGATGCCGGTGGGCGGGGTGATCAGCGCCGTGGTCTCCGACGTCAAGGACCCGGAGGGTCTCGGGCGCGTCCGGGTGACCTTCCCGGTGATGTCGGATGACTACGTCAGCTGGTGGGCACGGACCCTGCAGCTCGGTGCCGGGGCCAACCGGGGATCACTCGTCCTGCCCGAGGTGGGCGATGAGGTCCTCGTCGCCTTCGGTCTGAGCGACTTCGATGAGCCCTACGTCCTCGGTGGCCTGTACAACGGAAAGATGGCCCCCCAGGTTGCCTGGAAGGGTCACATCGACGGCACGAGTGGCGCGATCACACGACGCGCGTTCGTCTCGCGCAGCGGCATGCTCGTCGAGATGATCGAGACCCCGAGCGAGGAGAAGCTCACCATCAGCACCAATGATGGGAAGCAGCGGATCACCTTGGTGCAGAAGAGCGCCGCGGCCATCGAGATCATCTCGGAGGGCCCGGTCACGGTGACGGCTCAGAAGGACGTCTCGGTCACGGCGAAGACCGGCAACGTCACGGTCGAGGCCTCCAGTGGCAACGTCACGGTGCAATCGCCGACGGGCACGCTGGCCCTCAAGGGCATGACGATAGACATCGAGGCGCAGACGGCACTGACGATCAAGGGCCTCAATGTCACGGTCAGCGGGTCGGCGATGACCGAGTTGAGCTCCAGTGGCATCACGACAGTCAAGGGGTCGCTGGTGAACATCAACTGACTGTGACAACCCACCCGGACAACCAACCCGGACACCCAAGAGTGAAGCCTGGCCTGCACACCCGTCCCTGGAAAGGAGCCGAAGATGCCCTTCGCGGCCCGCGTCGGAGACCAGACCGGTCACCCCGGCCTGATCACGGGGCCCGGTGTGCCAACCGTGATGATCGGGGGGCTGCCCGCGGCCGTCGTCGGGGACATCCACACGTGCCTGATGCCCCCACTGGCCGGCCCGCACCCCCCGGCACCCTTCCCGATGGGGAGCATGACGGTTCTGATCGGCAGTCGGCCGGCACTGCGGGTCGGCGACGTGTCCTCGTGTGGTGCCCCGATCATTCCGCCCGGGTGCCCGACCGTCATGATCGGAGGTTGACATGGCTCAGGAGTTCGTCGGCTCGGGATGGGGCTTCCCGCTCCGCGTCGACCCCACCGGGGGTATCACCCTCGTGTCGGGCTCGCGGGAGATCGAGGAGAGCATCCGCCTGATCCTCGCCACCGCCCCCGGGGAGCGGCCGATGCGGCCGGAGTTCGGCTGCGCGGTCCACGACTACGTGTTCGCGCCGGCCGACGTGGGCACGGCAGGTGACATCGCGTATGCCGTGCGCGTCGCCCTCGAGCGATGGGAGACTCGGATCGATCTGGAGAGCGTTGACGTGCGCTTCGACGCTGTTGACCTGGGCACCTTGTACATCGACATCCACTACTCGATCTCGGGGACCAACGACCCACGCAACCTGGTCTTTCCCTTCTATGTCATCCCCACGGACGGTGAAGCGTCATGAGCCTGCCCCTGCCCCACCTCGACGACCGACACTTCCAGGACCTGGTCGACGACGCGAAGCGGATGGTCCAGAGGCGCAGCCCGGAGTGGACCGACCACAACGTCTCCGATCCCGGCGTGACCTTGATCGAGACCTTCGCCTTCATGGTCGACCAGCTGATCTACCGGCTCAACCGCGTACCGGACAAGCTTTATCTTGCCTTCCTCGACCTCGTCGGGGTCCGTCCGCATCCACCCGGAGCGGCCATCGTCGACACGACCTTCTGGCTCTCCGCGCCGCAACCCGAACCGGTGTTCGTCAAGACCGGCGCCCAGGCCGCAACCCCGCGCACCGAGCTTGAAGAGTCCGTGGTCTTCGAGACGACCAGCGACCTGAGCATCCCGCCGCGGCGACTCGTGGCGGTTGCGACCGCGGCAGTGGACAGCGACGTCGTCCAGCGAGCCCTCGAGTTGCGGGAGGAATCGGGCATCCCCTGTTTCGGTCAACCCCCGTCCGTGGGGGACGCGCTCCTGTTCGGGCTGGACGACTCCGCGCCGCGTTGTGCGGTCGTGCTGCGCGTGGACTGCCACGTGCAGGGTGCTGGTGTGCACCCTGACTTCCCGCCATTGCGCTGGGAGGCCTGGACCGGCGACGGCTGGCAGCAGTGCGATCTCGACACCGACCAGACAGGCGGCCTCAACCGTCCGGGGGATGTGATCGTCCACGTGCCAGCCACACACCTGGCTTCGACCTCGGGTGGCATCCACGCCGGCTGGCTCCGGTGTATCGTCACTGACCCGGTGGGGGACTACCCGCCCTATCGCGTGTCACCGCAGGTCCGTTCGGTCACCGCCTTCACGATCGGAGGCACCATCGGGGCCGTCAACGCGGAGGTCGTCACGGACGAGATCATCGGGATGTCCGAGGGCGTGGCCGGGCAGGAGTTCTTGCTGGCCCACAGCCCTCTCGTCCGGGATGGTTCGCCCCTGGTGCTCGATGTGGCTGGAGGGTCAGGATGGGAGGAATGGGTCGAGGTCGCTTCCTTCGCGGAGCACGACGCCGACGATCGGATCTTTCGGGTCAACTCTGCGGCTGGGATCATCGAGTTCCCGCCCGCCGTGCGCGAACCCGACGGGAGCCTGCGACGCTACGGTGCGATCCCGCCCAAGGCGGCACCCCTCCGGCTGCAGTCCTACCGCTTCGGCGGGGGCCCCCGGGGGAACGTCGCGAGCCGGGCGCTGCGGGTCCTGCGTACGTCGATCCCACTCATCGAGCGGGTGGAGAACCGTCGGCCCGCGCTCGGAGGAGTCGCGGCGGAGACGCTCGACGAACTGCGGGTGCGAGGCCCGCTCGACCTGCGCACGCTCGACCGTGCTGTGACGGCGGAGGACTACGAGGTGCTCGCGATCCGGTCGACTCCGACCTTGGCTCGAGTCCGGTGCATCGCCGAGCCCCAGGGCGGGGCACGCCTGCTGGTGGTCCCCACTGCAGCACACGAGGAGAACGGGACCTTGCGATTTGAAGACCTGGTCCCGAGCGAGGAGTTGCTCACCGCGTTGACCAGTCACCTCGACGAGCGTCGGGTCGTTGGCACCCGTCTGGTGGTCGAGCCGCCGTTCTACCAAGGTGTCACGATCGTGGCTCGCCTCACGGCGCGACCGCGCACCGACCCGGACAACCTTCGCGAAGCCGCCCTGAAAGCTCTTTACCTCTACTTCGACCCGTTGCTCGGGGGGCCCGACGGGACCGGATGGCCATTTGGACGGCCCGTTCAGGCAGGTGAGGTGTATGCGGTGCTGCAACGCCTCCCGGCCACCGAACTCGTCGAAGAGGTGCGTCTGTTCGCCGTGGATCCACTGACATCCGAACGGGGCCAGCAGACTGATCGGATCGAGCTCGAGGCCAACGCCCTCATCTTCTCGTTCGGACACCAAGTACGTGCGACAAAGGGGCGATGACGATGCGAGGGCGTATCGACGGGCTGCAGAACCCACGGAGCGGTTCGTCGGAGCCTTCGATGACGGCTTGGCGCCGGTCGTTTCGACGCTTGACAACCTGGCGGCCTACGTCGATCCCGACCTGACCCCGCCGGACATTCTCTCCTGGCTCGCCGGGTGGGTGGCGGTTGAACTTGATGACCAGACCCGGACCCAGGATTTGCGACACGCGGTCCGGGCATCGGTCCCCACCCATCGGCGACGCGGCACTCAGCTGGGCCTTCGGGAGATCGTCTCCCACCTGACCGGGGCGCAGGTCGAGGTCACCGACTCCGGTGGCGCGATCTGGTCGGTGACGCCGGGGACCCCGTTGCCCGGCGACCCGGACCCGGTGGTGCGGATCCGGGTGTTCGTCGACGGCGTGGAGGGCTTTGACCGGACCCGGTTGGAGGCGGTCGTCCGCTCCGCGAAACCGGTCCACGTGGCCGAGGTCATCGAGATGGTCGAGCGGAGCACCTCGGGGAGTGAACAGTGAATCGGGCCAGGCACCAGAGAGATGGAGGCGGATGATGATCATCTGCGATCAGTGCGGGTCGGCCAACGAGAGTGGCGAGTCCTTTTGTGGGGTCTGTGGTGCCTACCTGGAGTGGGAGGACAAGACGACCGAACCGGCAGCCGCGGAGGTGGAGCCGACCCCGCCTGAGGAGGAGCAGGCGCCAGAGCCCGAACCCGCGCCCGCCAAGACGACCCTCCTCGACCGGGTGAAGGCCGCAACCGGCCTGGTGGATGCCCCTGCTGCAGACGTGTCTCCGTCCACCCCGAATGCGCCGGGTACGCCCGTCGCTCAGGACGCCCCTGCGGTCCCGGGCGCGGAGAAGGCGCCAGGCGAGGTGCGCGGGTCAGCCGCAGCCGACGGGAAGATCGCGGGGGCGGCCGCGGGAGCGGTGACGGCTGGCTCCGCCTCGAAGGCAGCCGCCTCGAAGCCGGCTATCGCGAAGGCCGCCATGGCGAAGGCCGCCACCGCGAAGTCGGCCACCGCGAAGTCGGCCACCGCGAAGCTAGCCACTCCGACCAAACCGGGTGCCCCCATCAAGAAGGCCGTCGCGGCGGTTCGACCGGGTGTCGCGGCCCCCAAACCTCGTCGACGTGATCTCCCGCCGGAGGACCGAGCACCGCTGCCGGGTGAGACGGTCTGCCCGGCGTGTGGTGCGGGGAACGTGGCCACACGCCGCTTCTGCCGTCGCTGCGGCACCGACCTGGTTGACGCGGCGGTCGTCCCGGAACTCCCGTGGTATCGACGTCTGTTCCGGCGGTCCCCGAAGGCTGGTCCGCTCGCAGGGGATCGGCCCAAGCGCCGCCGGCGTCACCGCGGATACCGCAGACTCGTCGGAGTCATCATCGCGCTCGTCGTCGTCGGTGCCGGGGCCTGGTACGCGCTGCCCTACACGGGCACGGCCGGTAACGCGATCAAGGACCGCATCTCTGGATCGCAGGTGGTCAATCCCGCGTCCATCGCCGCATCAAGCGCTCAGAAGGGACATCCTGCCGCCGCGCTCCGCGACGGCGCCACGAACAAGTACTGGTCCCCCGAGCCCACTGGCGCCGGCAAGGGGCAGTACATTCACGCGACCTTCGCCGATCCGATCCGGCTGATCAGCATGCAGGTCTTCAACGGCTCATCGGAGATTCCCAAGGACTATCTGACGACCGCCCGGGTGAATACCTTCGCGATCACGGTGACGCTGGAGGACGGCCAGACCCAGAAGTTGAACCCGGCCACACTTGCCGACTCGCCGGGCCCGCAGGAGATCGCGATCGGGGTGAGCAATGTGACAGGGATACGCCTCACGGTGGAGTCGGCCTACGGGGCCGCGCCGAACCGGCGGCTCGCGGTGGGAGAGATCGCCTTCTTCAAGCGCTCCTGACCGAGGTCCAGCGGCCCCGCGTGACTGGTCGGTGGGTGAGTGCGACGTGATGAAGCGGACTCATCGACTCCCAGTGACTCAAGAAGTTGCTGGTAGGAATGCCGGGCCCGCTCGGCAGCAACCCGGTCGTGGCCCTGTACGTGGGCCGTGATGAGCGCGCGCCACGCGGAGTCGCTCCACCTGTCCAGTTCCACGGCTCGCTCGGCAGCCGCTATGGCGGCAATGGGGTTGCCGGCGCGCAGCCCCAGGTCGCAGAGCTGGGTCGCGGCCCGGGCGACCGAGATCCGGCAGTGTTCCCGGGTCTCGACCACCCACTCGGCCGCGCCGTCGTCGGGTAGGACGTCCGCGGTGTACATCTCAAGGGCCGTGGACAAGGCTGTCGTCTGGCCGGCCACGTCACCGGCGTGACCCAACTCGCCCGCCACCCGCAGCTGGGCCAGCACCCGCTGGAGGTCCGTGACGAGGCCGAGGCCGCGAGCGAAGATGTAGGTCTCCCCGTCCCTGGCCAGCAGGATGGGGGACAGCCCGGGAGCGTGCGCCTCCAGCGCCTGCCGGAGCGCAGAGATCGCGACGTGGAGGTTGTGGACGCCAGAAGCCGGTCGGAGCGTGGGCCAGAACCGCTCCACGAGCCAGTCCCGGTGCACTGGAGTGGAGGCCCGGATCGCGAGGGCGCGCAGGACGCTCCGGGCTACCGGGCGGACCCCGGAGAGAGTGACCTCGGTCTGGCGGAAGGTCAGGTGGAACGTCCCCAGGCAGCGGACGTTCACGTCCGGCGCGGATGCCGGGTGGTTCGGCTCCGGGGGTAGTTCGCGCAGATGCTCAGCCGGCCCGCTCAGCCACTCCCACGGACGGATCGTGCGGGCCGCCTCCCGCCGGTCCGGTGGACTGATGCCGGTGTCAGAATCACCACGTGCCGTAGCCGGAACTGCAGAGCGCCCTGCCGGGGAATCCGAGAGCTCGCGGGCCAGATCGAGCAGTTCGCTGCGGCTGCCGGGATTGACGATCGCAAGAGCGGCATAGGCGGTCGCGTGAGCGCCGGTGGCACCCGAGGCGCGCGCCAAGGCCTCGGCCGTCTCGGCGGCGACGGCGGCCTCGGGCAAATCGGCGTTCGCGACCGCGAGGGCAAGACCGGAGCTGAGCCAGGCAACACCCTGGACGGACCCGAGCCCTCGGGCCCGGACCATGAGTTGCTCGAGCCGCGCCAGGTCGGGACGCCCGGCACGGAACTCGGCGAGGGCGACGGCGCACTCGAGGAGGAAGGCTCCCGGCTGGTCACCGATCGCGCGCCGTTCGGTGGCCAGCCGGAGCACGGCCTCGACGCCTTGGCCGGTCCCGTCACGGATGAGCCCGATAGCCAAGGCGAGGCGGGCCATCCACGTCTGACCCCGTTCGAGGCTCTCCGCATGGAGGGCATCGAGCGCCTCGGCCGGGTCAGTGGCGTCGAGCAGGACCGCCAGTGCCGCGCACAGCAGCCGGGCGCCGTCCGGCTCAGCAGCCCGAGCTGCGAGCGGGTCGCCGACGGCACCATCTGTGCCACCCGCGCAGCGGACAGCAGCGGCAGCCACCTCTTGGCAGAGGCGCGAACCTTCCGCCTCGACCATCATCGAGGCGGCCAGGCGGGCGGTCCTCTCGGCGTCTTCCGCTCGCCCATCGGCAAGCAGTTTGCGCGACGTGGCCAGCACGAACCAGGGCTCCTGGTCTCGGACGGCGGGCGGGAGCAGGTCGAGCCACGTCGAGGTGTCCGGTCGGGTAAGGAGGGCGCCGTGGCTGCGCACCAGATTTGCCAGGCCCGACCAGTCGGCCGCGCGGGCCCGCGCGGCCGCCTCTTCGCGAGGCACCCCGGCGCGCGCGAGCACGTCGATGGCCGATGCGCGCACCGTGCGGAAGCGGTCGGTTCCGAGTTGCTCGCGCAACTGGACCCGGAGGAGGTCCCGCAGGACCGAGTTGTAGTGGAAGACCTCCGGATCGGCCGAGTCGCGACGGACCAGTCCCTCGCGCCGAGCCAACTCCAGCAGCACCTGGCGCGATCCGGTCCAGCCCAACAACTCGTCGCACCGGCCCGGCGTGACCATATCGAACACGCTCGTGAGCCGGAGGAAGTGGACGAGCGGTGGTGGGAGGGGACGCAGGACCTCTCGAGTGAGGTAGTCCTGCAGATAGAGGTCGTTCATCGTGAGCGCATGGGGCGCAGCGCTCGATGGTCGGGGTCGAGAGCCCTGGGCGAGGTGATGCAGGTGCAGCGCAGCGGCCCATCCGTCGGTCTCGCGGGCGAGTTGCGCCGCGGCCGCACCATTGATGGGGGCGCCGTAGACGTCTCGATAGAGCTGGGCGACCTCGCGTGGACGGAAGCGCAGATCGTCACCGGTGATGAGCACGGGCGTCGGGAACTCGCGGTGCGCGAGGTTGAAGGCGGGCATCGTGCGTGAGGCGACCAGGACCGTGACGCTCGGCGTGGCTCTTTCGATGAAGTGCTGGACGAACTCGATGTCGTCGGATCCGATGCCGTCCGCGTCATCGATGACCACCGTGCACGAGCCCCGGGGCCCGGACGACGTGATGGTCTGCGTGGTGAGGGAGCGCACATCGGTGGGGTCCGATGCGTCGACCCAGCGCACCGGTCGCGCCCAGCGGTCCGTCCACTGCTCGAGGAGAGTCGTCTTGCCACTGCCCACCGGAGCCACGACCAGTGCGACCCCGGTCGGGAGGGCCTCGTCGAGGCAGTGCAGCAGGCGATCCCTGCGCAGCGCTCGACGCTGATAGGACACGCGCGCTCGCCTCCCGAAACGATCGTCGCAAAACTGCCCCTGTCTCCTTCCAGTATCGGGCCGGTCGCCATGGTCCGCGCTGAAGTGCGGCAAACTCTTACACTCTCTTTACCAAGAGTGCTGTTTGTGCTAGCACATAAGCATCTTTACTTTTGATCGTTTCCTTCATCCGGTCGACGCCGTGACCGAGTGGTGCGGTGGCCGTATGCCGCCCAGCTCGCCACGCACCGCAGCAAAGGCGCTCGCGGGGTCGGCTCAGCGGCATACGCTGGCAGGGACACCCGACCGACCTTTGGAGGACCTGATGTACGGCACTGTGAAGGACGAGATCGCTGCCACCCTGCAGGAGATCAGGGATGCCGGCCTCTACAAGGACGAGCGTGAACTGACCTCCCCGCAGAGCTCTCACGTGCGCACCCTGCAGGCAGACGCGCTCAACTTCTGCGCCAACAACTACCTCGGTCTGGCCGATGACCAGGCCGTCATCGCGGCGGCCAGGTCAGCCCTCGACGAGTGGGGCTTCGGGATGGCGTCCGTGCGCTTCATCTGCGGCACCCAGACCCAGCACACCGCGCTCGAGGCGACGATCAGCGACTTCCTCCGGATGGAGGCGACGATCCTCTACTCGAGCTGCTTCGACGCCAACGGCGGGGTCTTCGAGGTGCTCTTCGGCGCCGAGGACGCCATCATCAGCGACGAGCTCAACCACGCCTCGATCATCGACGGCGTGCGGCTGTCCAAGGCGCAGCGCTTCCGCTACAAGAACGCGGACATGGCCGACCTGCGGGCCCAGCTCGAGGCCGCCCGCGACTGCCGGCGCACGGTGATCGTCACGGACGGGGTCTTCTCGATGGACGGCTCCTACGCGCCACTCGACCAGATCTGTGACCTGGCCGACGAGTTCGGCGCGATGGTCTTCGTCGATGACTCGCACGCGGTCGGCTTCGTCGGTGACGGTGGCCGTGGCACCCCCGAGCTCTTCGGAGTGATGGACCGGGTCGACATCATCACCGGCACCCTGGGCAAGGCCCTCGGCGGCGCATCGGGCGGCTACGTCAGCAGCCACCGTGAGATCGTCGACCTGCTGCGGCAGCGCTCCCGGCCCTACCTCTTCTCCAACTCGGTCGCGCCGGCCGTCGTCGCGGGCTCGATGGCTGCGATCGGCCTCGTGGCCAGCTCCGGGGAGCAACGCGACCTCCTGCGGCGCAACACCGCGTTGTTCACCCAGTTGATGACCGAGGCGGGCTTCGACCTGCTGCCGGGAACCCACCCGATCCGCCCGGTGATGTTCCCCGGTGCGGACGGTGCCCGGCAAGCGGCGGCGATCGCTGAGCACATGCTCTCGAGCGGTGTCTACGTCATCGCGTTCAGCTTTCCCGTGGTCCCGCAGGGCAAGGCGCGGATCCGGGTCCAGCTCTCCGCGGCGCACTCGGAGGATGACGTACGCACCTGCGTCGCGGCCTTCGTCGCCGCGCGTGACGCCGTCGGCTGATCCACCGACTGCTGGGTGGTGCTGGGGCGCGACTTCGGCTCCCGGCTCCGGCGTAGTTCGCTATCGTTCCGCTTGACCTGCAGTGGCCTGACGTCAGGAGCCCGATGACCGTCGAGAAGCTGGGACGGCGCTCGCTGGCCGAGCGGTTGGAGAGCATGCTCGAGGGCCTGACTCCCGGCTACTTCGCCCTGGTCATGGCGAGCGGGATCATCTCGCTCGGGCTTCAACTCACTGGCTTCGACGTGCTGTCGACCATCCTCTTCGCCATCTGCATCGTGTCCTACGTCGTGCTCTGCGTGCTCAACCTGTGGCGCTTCATCTCCTACCGGCACGCGATGGCGAGCGACTTCCGGGCGCCGCGCCGGGCGTTCGGTTTCTTCACGTTCGTCGCCGGCACCAATGTCCTGGGCGCCCGGGCGGGGGCTGAGGGCTGGTACTCCTTGACCGGTTGGCTCCTGCTCGTCTCCGGTCTGGTGTGGCTCGTGCTTGGCTACGTCATCCCGTGGAGCGCCGTGGTGGGGCAGAAGGAGCGGCCGGTCGTGGCGCTCGCCAACGGCACGTGGTTCATCTGGGTCGTGGCGAGCCAGTCGGTCGCCGTCTCCGCGGCGACCCTGGAGGTGGTGTCCACCTCGGGTCGGCAGTACCTCGCGATCCTGGCCATCCTGTCGTGGTCGGTCGGGGTCTTCCTCTACACCGCGTCGGCCATCATCGTCTCCCTGCGGATCATGCTCTATCCCCTCGACCCCGAGGACTTCGACCCGCCCTACTGGGTCTCCATGGGCGCCATCGCCATCACGGTCGTGGCCGGAGCGCGGATCGTCGACATGTATTCAGCCCCGATGGTCGATGCCACCCGGGGCCTGATCGCCGGCATGTCCGTGGTCTTCTGGGCCTTCGCGACGTGGCTGATCCCGGTGCTCATCGCCGTCGGCGTCTGGCGCCACTACGTGCGCAAGGTTCCGTTGATCTACGAGCCGACTCTGTGGAGCATGATCTTCCCGCTCGGGATGTACTCCGTCGCGTGCATCACCTTGGGGCGCGCCGACAAGTTGCCGATCGTCGAGTGGGTCGGGGAGCGCTGGCTCTGGGTCGCCGTGGCGGCGTGGGTGATCGTCTTCGCCGCGATGCTGCGCGCGCTCGGTCGGGGGATCATCGGACGCTCGTGAGCGGTCGCCAGCCCAGCGGCCTACGGGCGTCGTATGCCGCTGAGTTGGCTCGGGAGCGGGCGTGCGCTCAGGAGGGGGTGGCCTGCAACCACGGACGGCGCAGGTTGAAGCGGCGCCCGGTGATCTCGTCGACCGTGATCGCCACGACCCCGTACTTCGGGGTGCTCACCCAGGGTCGGACCGGGAGTTGCTCGACGACGTACTTCTCGCTGCCCTCGAGCTGACGGGCCCGACCGCGGGCGATGACGCTCATCGCGTGCTCGTCGGTGATCTCATCGACCTCGAAGGCGACATCGGCGTTCATCGTGATGCCCAGCAGCTTGCTGCCCTCGGCCGTCATGAAGAGGATCCGGTCGCCGTCGACCGCATAGTTGATCGGCGCGATGTGGACCTCCCCGACGAGGTGGAACGCCAAGCGCCCGAAGTCGTGCTCTCGGAGGAACTCCCAGGACTCCTCGGGGTGAAGGACGTTCGTCGGTTGGTCTATGACGTCATCCTGATAGTGCGACATGGTGGCCACCTGCCCTTTCTGAACCTCGCGTGGGGGTCGAGCCGCTGCTCGAATACTACTAATTGTAGTAGAAGAGCGGTCGGGAAGGCAGGGATCGAGCGGGTGAGACAGGTCGCATGACGGGAGCTGGTGGGCGGGCTGGTCGGTCGGGCTGTTCGGGCGTGCTCGGTCAGGCGTGCTCGGTCAGGCGTGCTCGGTCAGGCGTGCTCGGTCAGGGTCTGGGCCAGCAGTTGCACCAACGCATCCCGCTGGAGGGTGTCGCCGGCGGAGACGTCCTCGTCGCTGCCGTCGAGGGCCCGTGCGGCGAGGCCCTGCTTGGCGTCGATGAGTTCGGCGATCTTGGTGTCGATCGTCGCGGCGGCCAGGATGCGCCACGCGGTGACCGGCTCGTCCTGACCGATCCGGTGCACGCGGTCGATGGCCTGGCCCTGCTCGGCTGCCGTCCACGACAACTCGGAGAGGACCACGTTGGAGGCGGCATGGAGGTTGAGGCCCACGCCGGCCGCCATCAGGGAGCAGACCGCGACCGACACGTCGGGGTCCGTCTGGAAGGCATCGATCGCTGCCTGGCGTGCCGCCGTGCTCTGGTCGCCGCGGATCGAGACGGTGCGCAGACCGGCCTCGGACAAGACCCGCTCGGCCGTGTCCATCACGTCGATGTGCTTGGCAAAGAAGACGACCTTGCCGACGGAGTGTGACAACTGGCCCGCGTAGTCGGCCGCGAGTTCCGCCTTGGCCTGGCCGATCTTGCGGACCAGCGTGAAGACGTTCTCGCCCTTGGCGCTCTTCTCGGCGGAGCCGGCCTTGAGTTCGGCCGCCGCGACTCGTTGCATGACGTTGAGGTTGGGCTCGCCATCCTCTTCGGTGAGACCGGAGTCGGCCAGCATGGCGTGGTAGCGCTTGGCCAGTCGTTCGCCGAGGGCTCGTTCGGCCTTACGGATCGACCTGCCGAGCTCGTCTTCCAACTCGACCGTGATGTCGGCGATCCGCTTCTCCGGCAGGTCGCTCGCCACGTCAATCTTGCGGCGCCGCACCATGCCCATGTCGATGACGGCCTGCCGCGCCTCGGGGTAGAACCCCCGGTCGGCCGGGGTGTAGCCGATGTCGTCGAGTCGTCGGACCAGCTCGGCGACCGGCTTGCCGTCCTTGGTGACCCAGCCGAGGAAGCGCCAGATCGCGTCGAAGTCCTTGACGTCGTTGATGAGGGGGGTTCCGGTGAGCGCCATCAGGAGCGGGTTGCCCCCCGGGGTCGTGGCCCGGAGCCGGTCGGCCAGGCCGAGGACCTGCTGGGAGCGCTGCGAACTGAGGTTCTTGATGAAGTGCGCCTCGTCAACGACCATCGACCGGAAGCCGAAGGACGAGAGCCACGCGAAGTGGCGGTCGAGGATGGCGTAGTTGACGACGAAGACGTCGGCAAAGGCGTCGACACCCTGGCCATCGCCGTGGATCACCGTCACCTTGCGTTGCGGCGTCCATCGCTCGACCTCGCGGGCCCAGTTGATCTTCACGACGTTGGGGACCACCGCGAGCATCGGGTAGGCGCCTGCCACGGAGGCTGCCACGACGGACTGGGCGGTCTTGCCGAGGCCGGGCTCGTCAGCGAGCAGGAAGGTCCGGTGCCCTTCTCGCACCTTCTCGAGGAAGCGGGCCTGGTGGTCCATCAGCGTGGTGCCCGGGGGGGAGAGCCGGTCGATGGCGGGCTTCGGCGGGAGCGCCATCGAGGCGGCCTCGCCGCCCGAGCCGCGCTCGAACGAGCGGTAGAGAGGTCCGAGCAGTTCCCAGCCGGCGAGGCGTCCGGGGAGGTACTCCTCCCGGATGGCCTTGGTCAGGTCGGGCGCCAGGAAGGGGTTGGCCGCGACTCGGGCCGGGACCGATCGAGGCAGGACCTGCTTGGCCGCGAGCTGGGGCGACACCATCGGCGCCGGTGGTGGTGGTGCGGTGATGACGAGGTCCTCGGGGGCCAACTCGGCGCCCGACTCGAGGAGCCAGTCGTGGCGCATCTGTCGCGCCGTCACGCCCGGGGTCGCATCGGCATCGAGCAGGGCGAGCAGGCTGGTGTCGCGGGCAGCGATCTGCGCGAGGATCGTGGCGACCCCGTCCAGGCGTTTGAGCAGCACGGCTCGAGTCGCTGACGGGATCGAGGTGTCCGCCTTGACCCGGGCTCGCTCGGAGCGCATGAGCAGGGCGACGACCTGGAACTTCGTGCGGTTGGACGGGGTGGCCCGGCCCTTGGCCGCGACCCGGGACTCGACCTCCCGCACCCGCCGCGCGAGGACCTGGATCAGTGGCGCCGGGTCGTTCGAGCGATTGTCGGCATGCTGCTGGCCGGATCGGTCAGAGCCCCGATGGCGAACTCGAGTGGTCATCTTCCTCCTGGTGTCACCGGGCGGCTGGTCGGGTCCGCCGAGGGTGGCGGGTCCCGGTGCCGAGTGCACCGATTCGTGTCGACCGGAGTCGACGTGGATCAAGGCCACGTCCCCACGTGGCCAGCGTCCCGACAGCGTGGAGACGGGACGCCTCGCACGGGCGGTCAACGATCTGGCACCGTCTCGTGCGAGGTGTCGGCTCCTGCGGCACAAGCCACGAACGGCGCCGGACGAGTCAAACTCTACAGGTCTTGGAGCCGTGGTGGCTGACCAGTGACGTACGAATTCCGATCAACCGATGTGCGGCCCGATGAGGGAGCCGATCAGGTAGGTGACGCCCATGGCGAGCAGGCCCCCGGCCACGTTACGCGCGACGGCGCGCACGGGAGCGCTTCGGCCGATTCGAGCGCTCACCCAACCGGTGAGGACCAGGGCCAGGGTGACGGCCACGACGGTGATGACCGTCCGGAGGGCGGGTGGGCTGAACGTGATGGTGAGCAGCGGCAGGAGCGCGCCGATGGTGAAGGCCGCCATGGACGCCCACGCGGCGTGCCACGGGTTGGTCAACTCGTTGGGGTCGATCCCGAGCTCTGCCTCGGCATGGGCTCCCAGCGCGTCGTGCTCGGTCAGCTCCGCGGCCACCTGTTCGGCGAGTTCCCGACCGATGCCCTTGGCTTCGTAGAGCTGGGTCAGCTCCTCCAATTCGCCGGCAGGGTCCTCCTCCAACTCGCGACGCTCGAGGTGCAGCAGAGCACGCTCGGAGTCGCGCTGGGTGCTCACCGACACATATTCACCGGCAGCCATGGACAGGGCACCCGCGGCCAGGGCCGCGACGCCAGCCAGCATGATGGCGCCCTTGTCGCTCGTCGCCCCAGCCACGCCGACGACGACTCCCGCGGTGGAGACGATGCCGTCGTTGGCGCCGAGCACGGCGGCGCGCAGCCAGTTGAGGCGCGAGGTCATCGACTGGTCGTGCGGCTCGTCGCGAGTGTTCGGGTAGGTCATGGGTTGGGTGTCAGCCATCGTTGCTCCGGTCGGGAGGGGTGCCTCTCGATCGTGTCACCCACAGGTGGGCCTGTCACCAAAGGTCAGGCTTGCCTCAGTAGCGCGGGTGGGGCCGCAACTGCGGGCTGCGACCTACGGGAAATCACACAGGATCCGCACAGCGGACGTGTGGCGCGGACACAGGGCCAGGGGGTTGACTAGCGACATGAAGGACAAGGTTGCGACACCGATCACCCGACTCCAGCGGCTCGACGGGACGCCAGTACGGGTCCTGGTCGTTGATGACGAAGCCAACTTGGCCGAGCTGCTCGGCATGGCGCTGCGCTACGAGGGCTGGGAGGTCCGCTCGGCCGGCACCGGCATGGATGCGGTGCGGGTGGCTCGCGACTTCGACCCCGATGCGGTCGTCCTGGACATGATGCTGCCCGACTTCGGGGGGCTCGAGGTGTTGCGGCGGATGCGAGCGACCAACCCCAACGTGCCCGTCCTGTTCCTCACCGCGAGGGACGCGGTCGAGGATCGGGTGGCCGGTCTGACCGCCGGCGGCGACGACTACGTCACCAAGCCGTTCTCACTCGAAGAGGTGGTGGCGCGGGTCCGGGCACTGATGCGACGCACGACGGTCGCGATCTCCGCGAGTGACTCGATGCTCACCGTCGGCGACCTCACGCTCGATGAGGACAGTCACGAGGTGACCCGCGGCGGTGTTGAGATCCACCTGACCGCAACAGAGTTCGAGCTGCTGCGCTACCTCATGCGCAACCCCAAGCGAGTGCTGTCCAAGGCCCAGATCCTCGACCGGGTCTGGAACTACGACTTCGGTGGGCAGGCCAATGTCGTCGAGCTCTACATCAGTTACCTCCGCAAGAAGATCGACGCCGGGCACGAGCCCATGATCCACACGATGCGAGGCGCCGGGTATGTCCTCAAGCCCGCTGTCTGAGCGAGCGCGATCGATTGCTGCCCGGTCCCGGTCGTCCTTGGAGAAGGCCCGGTTGCGGACCCGGCCCATCTCGAGTTGGACACTCCGGTCCAAGTTGGTGGCCTCGATGCTGGTCCTCTTCAGTGTCCTCAGCCTCGCCACCGGTGTCGTCACGGTGCTCGCCCTCAACCACCAGCTGACGACCCAGGTGGATGACCAGTTGGCGGCTGCGACGCAACGGATCTTCAGCAGCCACGCGCCGCTCGACCTCGCGGGTGACGACGCGGTCACCCCCAGCGGTCCACGCGGCCCTGGCAACGAGGGATTGATTGCCTTCTTCCCCTACTCGCTGTCGACCCAGGACGCTGGGGCAGCGACCTCGACCGATGGTGGGAGGCCCGCCCTCACGAACGAGCAGCTGGGAAGGATCGAGGCTGCCGGCTTGGGGCCGCGCCCGCAGAACATTGATCTCGGAGGCGAGCTCGGCCCCTATCGCGTGGTGGCGGAGCAGACCACCATCCGGGCCCAAGGTCTGCTGATCCCGGGCACGCTCGTGGTCGGTCTCCCGACCGCGCCCTCCGAGCGGACGGTGCGACAGATGGTGTTCATCGCGATCTCCACGATCGCGGCCGGGGTCATCCTCGTCGGACTGCTCGGCACCTGGATCGTGCGCCGCAACCTCGAGCCGCTACGCCGCGTTGCCGGGACCGCGACCCGGGTGTCGCGGTTGCCCCTCGACTCGGGGCAGGTGGCGCTCGCCGAGCGCGTTCCGCTGGAGGACACCGACCGAAGAACCGAGGTCGGGCAGGTCGGGGCCGCGTTCAACGAGATGCTCGACCACGTCGATTCGGCGCTCAACGTTCGGCATCAGAGCGAGCAACGAGTGCGTCAGTTCGTCGCGGATGCCTCCCATGAGTTGCGCACCCCCCTCGCCTCCATCCGGGGTTATGCGGAACTGTCCCGGCGCGAGCCGGCGCAGGTCCCGGGATCGGTGACCCATGCGATGAGTCGGATCGAGTCCGAGGCCGCCCGGATGTCGTCGCTCGTCGAGGACCTGCTCCTGCTCGCCAGGCTCGATGCAGGGCGTCCGCTCGAGGATGGGCAGGTCGACATGTCGATGCTCGTCATCAACGCGGTCAGTGATGCCCACGCTGCTGCGCCCGACCACGCCTGGGACCTCGACTTGCCACCTGACCCGGTCGAGGTGCGCGGTGACGGGGCGCGGCTGCACCAGGTCGTGGCCAACCTGCTCGCCAATGCACGCACGCACACCCCTGCTGGGACTCGGGTGACCACCTCGGTGCACCCGGTCGGAAACTTGGTGCGGGTCGCGGTCCACGACGATGGCCCAGGCATCCCGGCGGCCTTGCAGCCCAACGTCTTCGAGCGCTTCGCTCGTGGTGACGATGCCCGGGTGCGCGCTGGCGGGAGCACCGGGCTGGGTCTGTCGATCGTGGCGGCAGTGATCCGAGCCCACGGCGGGCAGCTCGAGATGGCCAGCCGCCCCGGGGACACGACCTTTTCCATCCTGCTCCCGATGGCCTGACCGACTCGGCTGGCGGGGCGCAGGGCCCGGCTGGACACGATCCCCTGACCCGCCCCCTGCCATGAGTCGGCCCCGGTCATGACGTCGACGTCCCAGCGCGACCCGCTGCCGCACCAGATCCTCCGCTTCGCGCGGCGGGCGCGCTGGCCACCGTGCTGAACCTGATCTCCTTCGCCGCGCTGGCGAGGTCAGGGGTCGCCACCCAGGTCGCCAACGGCGTATCGCTCGTGATCTCAA
>CAJDUR010000093.1_pt1 | contig 24618 bp, 18 predicted proteins | sample 7391191 | NCBI WGS metagenome assembly CAJDUR01 (sample SAMEA7055688, study PRJEB34461) | soil metagenome | biome: terrestrial ecosystem; feature: Peninsula; material: soil | place: Antarctica | collected 2016 | reverse complement strand
TCTGCGACGATGACGTTGGCGCCGGCCATTGAGTAGGGCGCCTCCAGCCCACCAGCATGGGTCGCCGGCTGGAAGCGGGTGCGATAGACCTCGAGGGCACTCATCAGCGCTGCCGGCGCGAAGTGTGAGGCAAACGAGTAGGGCAGTCCGAGGGCGGCCGCCACCTGCGCGCCACCGTGGCTGGAGCCGAGGATCCAGATCGGGACGTGGGTGCCCTCGCCGGGGATGGCCCGGACCGTGGCGTCCGGGTCGGGGTCACCGAGGTAGCCGATCAGCTCCTGCACCTCGCCGGCGAAGTTCATCGCCGCGGCCTCGTTGCGGCGCAGCGCCCGAGCCGTGGGCTGGTCGGTGCCCGGCGCCCGGCCCAGCCCGAGGTCGATCCGGTCGGGGTGCATCGTGGCCAACGTGCCGAACTGCTCAGCGACGACGTAGGGCGCATGGTTGGGCAGCATGATCCCGCCTGCGCCGACCCGAAGCGTCTGCGTGTGGTCGGCGACGTGGCCGATGAGGACGGCCGTCGAGGAGGAGGCGACCCCTCGCATGTTGTGGTGCTCCGCCATCCAGAAGCGCTCGTACCCCCACCGCTCCGCGTGCTGGGCGAGGTCAACGGTGTCAGCAATGGCCTGGGCGGGCGTGCTGCCTTCGGAGACGTTGACGAGGTCGAGGACGTTGAGTTTGGCGAGAGTCACAGTTAGGCCAACCCCGGCGGGTCCCAAACCCTTCCCGGCGCTGGCCCGAACGGCGGTGGCCCGAACGGCGGTGGAGTGCCGGGTACGGCTCACCCCGTGGGCGACAGCTGCCCGACCTGCGAGTCGTAGTCGGGACAGAAGGCGGGAATCGCTGCCGCTATGAGGAGGGTGGCCCGTGGGGCCTCCTCCGGGGTCAGTTGCGCGACCAGATCCTTGATCTGCACCCCGCCGTTCTTCAGCGCCCAGCAGATCGTGGTCCCCGTCTCGATGTCGTCATCGACAGTGGCGCCAGTGATGTCGGCCCCGTGCGCGTTGGCGTCGAGGACGAACGAGGAGCGACACGGCCAGCGCCGACCCGAGTGCCACTACGGTGCCCGCCGCGGCACGACCGAATCTGCCCCTGGTCGTCACGCCGCTCATGGGGCCATCATGCCTGCTCACTACGCTGAGCTGATGACCGACTCCCGTGACGCCAGCGACGTGAGCCTCGCCGCGGTCGCTCCCCTGGCGCGAGGCGCGGTGGTCATCTCGCTCGCGGGGGTCGTGTTCGGCTGGGCCTTCATCCCGCAGGTGCTCGGGATGGCACTCGGCGTGCTCAGCCTCGCCCGCCGCGAACCGTCCAGGGGACGGGCCTGGCTCGCGATCGGCATCAGTCTCGCGCTCACCGTGGTCTGGGGGATCGCCCTGGGTCTTGCCCTCAAGTGGTGGGCCGCCCGCGCCGGCTGAGCTGAGTCTTCGCCCGCGCCGGCGCCTACCAGATCCCACCCGGGCGGGATTATCGAGGCCACCACCGAGCCAGCGCCTACCAGATCCCACCCGGGCGGGATTATCGAGGCCACCACCGAGCCAGCGCCTACCAGATCCCACCCGGGCGGGATTATCGAGGCCGCCACCGACCCGGCGCCTACCGCCGCGTTACTGCGTGTAGGTCTTGAGGAAGGTGCCGAGCCGAGCGATGGCCTCTTCGAGGATCTCGACGCGCGGCAGGAACACCAACCGGAAGTGGTCGTTGGTCGGCCAGTTGAAGCCCGACCCGTGCACGACGAGCAGCTTCTGCTCGCTCAGCAGGTCGTAGGCGAAGCGCTCGTCGTCCCGGATGTTGTACACGGCCGGATCGAGCCGGGGGAAGAGGTAGAGCGCCCCCCTGGGCTTGGTGCACGAGACGCCCGGGATCGCGTTGAGCATCTCCCAGGCCAGGTCGCGCTGCTCGAGGAGCCGGCCGCCGGGCAGGATCAGCTCGTTGATCGACTGGTAGCCGCCCAGGGCCACCTGGATCGCGTGCTGGGCCGGGACGTTGGCGCACAGCCGCATGTTGGCGAGCACGTCGAGGCCCTCGATGTAGCTGCGGGCATGCTCCTTCGGACCGGTGAGCACCAGCCAGCCGGCCCGGAAGCCAGCGATCCGATAGGCCTTGGACAGCCCGTTGAACGTGAGGCAGAACAGGTCCGGCGCCAGGGCGGCGATCGAGGTGTGCTTGGCATCGTCGTAGAGGATCTTGTCGTAGATCTCATCGGCCATGATGACCAGTTCGTGCTGGCGCGCGAGATTCGCGATCCCGGTGAGCACCTCGACGGGATAGACGGCACCGGTCGGGTTGTTGGGGTTGATGACCACGATCGCCTTGGTGCGGTCGGTGATCTTGGCAGCGATGTCGTCGAGGTCGGGGGCCCAGTCGGACTGCTCGTCGCACAGGTAGTGGATGGGAGTGCCACCCGCGAGCGCGGCGGCCGCCGTCCACAGCGGGTAGTCCGGCGACGGGATGAGGACCTCGTCACCTTCGTTGAGCAGCCCCTGCATCGCCATGACGATGAGCTCGGAGACGCCGTTGCCGAGGTAGATGTCCTCGATCTCCACGCGCGGGAAGTCACGCACCTCGTAGTGCTGGGCGATCGCCCGGCGCGCCGGAAGGATCCCCTTGCTGTCGCTGTAGCCCTGCGCGGTCGGCAGCGCCTGGATCACGTCGAGGAGGATGTCGCTCGGCGCGTCGAAGCCGAAGGGCGCCGGATTGCCGATGTTGAGCTTGAGGATCCGGTGGCCCTCGTCCTCGAGCCGCTTGGCCTCCACGAGCACCGGTCCGCGGATCTCGTAACACACGGAGCGGAGCTTCTTGGACTGGTCGACCGGGCGCATGGTCACAAGAGTCTCACTGCCGTATGCCGCTCACCGACCATTTCTCGCCATGTGGCCGTGTGGGGTCGGTTACGTCAACGGCGCAGCAGGCATCCCAGCGCCGACGCGGAGCTCGTCGCGGTGAGTTGGACGCCTTGGGCCGCGGGTGAATCAGCCACTAGCAGCACGAGGTACTCGTGGTCCTTGACAGCCGAGGGCCGCTCGAGGCGGAAGAGCGCTGATTCCGAGGTGGCGATCGAGGTGGCGATCGAGGTGGACGACGAGGTTGCCGTCGAGGGGGCGGCCGAGGATCCGCCATCGGGGTCGACCAGGGTCCAGTCACGCGGGAGCAGTGCGTTGCGCACCTCGAGCGCGTTCGGGCCGGCCAGCCTGGAGTAGGCCCGGGTCACCTGTCCCTCCGTCGATGCCTCGCACGGCGCCGTGGACCCGTGGGAGAGCGGCAGGAGGGTGCGGTCGATGATGTCGAATTCCTGCACGAGCTCCTCGAAGGCAGCGACGTCCTCGGCGTGCACCCGACCGAAGTGCACCCACGCCGCGAAGGCCGGCAGGATCACCACCGCCACCACGAACAGGATGGGCAGCACCCACCGTCGCCCGCGTTTCGGCCGCGAGCCCGCGGGTCGCAGCCCCCCGCGGTCGCGGGGTGCCTCGTCGATGAATCCGGACTCGATCATCAGATCAGTCTGCGTGCCCTGTGGTGCGGGGTCCGACTCCGACGCCCGAGAGATCGAGGAAATGTCGCCAATCCGTGACCGTCCACCACCGCCAGGCGGCGCGCAGCAGCAGCGCCGTGGCCACCAGGACGATGGGGACGCCGACCGCGGTGGTGGTCAGCCCGAGGCTGTAACCGTCGGGCAACTGCGCGAAGCAGAGCAGCGTGGCAACCACCGCCAGCCAGGTGATCGTGCGCCGGTGCGTTGCGGGGCTGATCGTGACCGCCAGGATCGGCAGGATCCACAGGGAGTACCACCCGAGGAAGGCCGGCCCGAGGACGACGACGGCGACCAGGGCCAACCCTGACGCGCGGACCACTGCCACCCGGTCAGCCGCCCGGCGGGCCGTGGCGAGCCAGAGCAGGACCAGGACCAACGCCATGACCCCGAGCGCGAGGGTCCGGGCGACGGAGATCCCGGTGTCGCGCCACTCGTCGTGACCGATGAGGTGGCCGATCGCACCCACGGCCATGCCCAGGCCCGTGGGCAGCGAGGTCCACTGCTCGTTCTTGCCCGATGCGGCCGTCGGGTTGAGCCACCCGAAGCCGAGCCCGGTGGCCACACTGACGACGAGGATGGGGACGGCAGTCACGAGCAGCGAGAACGCGCCGGCTCGGACGATGCCCAGCCAGGTGAGCACCCTTGCCCCCGAAGGGAGTTGATCAGGACGGCCCCCGACAGCCGGGGGCGCAGCGACCCGGTGCGCGGCCCAGAGCAGCACGACGAACGGAACTACCACGATCGCGGTCACCTTGACCATCGCGGCGAGAGCGAGGACGAGGCAGGCGAGGACGAAGCGGGCTCGGAGGGCCAGCACCAGACCGGTGAGGATCCCCGCGACCATGAGCGCATCGTTGTGCGCGCCGCTGATGAAGTGGGCGCCGACCAGAGGCGCGGCAACCCCGAGCCACAGGGCTCGCGACGGCTCGACGTGGCCGAGTCGTCGGGCCAGCTCGGGCACGGCCCAGGCCATGACCACCACCGCGAGGATCGCGATGACCCGCAGCAGGATGAGCGCGACGACGAGGTCACCCCGGGCCAGGGTGGCGCAGAGCCGGGCCAGGGCGAGCCACACCGGGCCGTAGGGCACGGTGGAGTCGAGCCAGGTCGGCGCGGTCGAGTCCTTCCAGTCCGAGTCCAGCGCCGAGACACCGTGCTCGTAGGGATCGACCCCCTGCGCCCACAGGGCACCTTGAGCGGCATACGAGTAGAGGTCCCGGCTGTAGAGCGGGACCGAGGCGACGAGCGGGAGGAACCAGGTCGCCGTGGTGACCCGCCACCAGCGCAGTGAGGCCGCCGCATCACGCAGTTGCCACCAGGCCCAGACCAGGACGCCCATGGCCAGGATGGCGAGCGTCGCCAGGAGCGGCGACCCGCCGGTGCTGGACCACCGCTCCAGTCCCGGCCAGAGGATTCCCGTGTTGAGGGTCGCTCGGGACCCGGCGCCCCACGACGCTGCGGCCAGCGCGATCGCCGCCGCCATCCCGACCAGCGTGTTGTCGATCCGGCGTGAGTCGAAGAAGTCGGGCGCCAGACCCAGGCTCGTCGCGCACCACACGCGCATCGCGGCCCCGTGGGTGACCGCCACCGCCGACTCCTGGCCACCGTCGGCGATCGTGCGGATGGCACGCTCGTAGCGAGCGAGGAACGCGACCCCGCTGTCGCCGCCGGGGATCGGGTCCCGCGGGAACTCATGCCACCGGGCCACTGCCTCGATGAAGGGCACCCAGTCGGTCGACATCTCGTAGTCGCCGGCCTGGATCTCGCGCAGCCCCGGCATCGACACCGACTCGATGCCCAGGGAGACCGTGAGGGGTCGCGCGGTCTGCACCGTGCGCACCAGGTCCGAGGTGTAGATCGCGGTGCCGCCAGCTCGCTCGAGCCGGTGCTCCAGGTTGCGGGCCAATGCCCGAGCCTGCTCGCGGCCGGTGTCGGTCAGGTCCGCTCCGGGGAAGGCCGTGTCGAGCTGGCGGGCGACGTTGGCGTAGGTCTCGCCGTGCCGCACGAGGAAGAGGCGCATGTCAGCCGCCCTTGACGGTCGCACCGGTCAGGCACTCGAGGCCCTTGGCCTGATCGGTGTGGAAGTCCGGAGCCGTGACGGGCCCGCTCTCACCGGCGGGCACCGTCACCTCGATCTCCTTGGTGTAGGCGGCCGACATGTCGGAGGTCTGCACCAGGGTGATCGCGACGGTGAAGGTCTGCTCGGTGGAGGTCGGGTTGGCCATGGTGCCGTCATAGCTCCACACCCCGTCGATCGCGGCGCACGAGGTCGTGGTGAGTTGATCGGACGCGTCGAACGAGCCTCCCGCGCCAGCCGCGGACGGATCCATCGTGGGCCACGCGGTGTCGAGCGGGGTGACGGTGGGTTGGATGGGGACGCTGACGGTCCCGGTCGGGGCGGCGCTGCCCGCCGGCGGGGTGCCGCAGCCTGACAGGACCGCGATCCCCAACCCCAGCACGACGGCCGCGGCGAGCCGGTGCGCCCAGACCCATCGAAGGGTCGGCTCGGGCCTCGACTCTCGTCGGTGCGTGCCGTCCTGCGTCATCCGTCGTGCCCGCCGTTTCACTGCGCCGTTCCACTCTTTCGCCGTCTCGCCACGCTCTGTGGCGCCCATTGTGCCCCGCCGACCGGGTCAGTGGTGTCAAGGGGCGGGAGGCCGGTCAGCCGGGCCAGAGCTGTCGCGCCACCACTGCGGCCGCGATCACCAGGGCCCCGGCCAGCATCGCCAGCCAATCGGGGCCGCGCCACGGGGCCGGCCCGGCCCAGGTCCGGCGCTGGCTCTGGGCGAAGCCGCGCGCGTCCATCGCGAGGGCGAGCACCGCAGCCTGCCCCAAGGCGCCGAGCAGCAGCCCGACGGTGACCTCTCCGGCTTCGCGGACCTTGCGGACCAGACCCCGGTCAGCCCGTATGCCGCGCACCCGCCTCGTGCGCATCAGCTCTGCCCAGAGGGTGTCGAGCGACTGCAACCGCTGCAGGGCAGCCGTCGCCGCCACCACCGGTCGTGCCGGAAGTCGGAGTCGCTGCGCCAGGTGGTCGCCGAGGGCCTCCGGGTCGATGAACCCGACGACGAACGCGGACGGCACGATGAGGCACAACACCCGCAACGCGGCGCCCGCAGCCACCTCCAGGTCGCGGCCGCCGAGCAGCCACGCCGACCAGGCCACCCCGACGACGGCGAGGCTCGCGGGCGCCAGGCGCAGCAGGAGACCACGCAGCCGCCCCTCGGGCGCCCGGCCGGGACCAGGGGCCAGCAGCCCGATGAACCCGAGGACCAGCTCGACGGCCAGGACGAGCAGGCCGTGCCGCCAGTTGCCGAGCAGCGCCGGAAGCGGCAGCACGCTGAGCCCGACCCCCAGCAGCGCGAGCGGTCCCACCCGGGCCAGCAGGGGACGGTTCACCGTCTCACCGGCAGCACCCGTGCCTGGTCCGGGTCTGGGTGCTAGCTCGGGTGCCGGGCCGGGTTCTGGGCCGGACTCGAGGAGGGGCTCAACGCCGGGCTCGCCTGTCGGGGCTTGGCCCAGCGAGGGTTGCTCCGTCGGGTGCTCCAGGTGCACGACCTGGTCCGCAGCGTCGATGACCCCCGGGTCGTGGGTCGTCACCAAGACTCCGCTGCCCTCTCGTCGGGCGAGGTCGAGCACCCCCAGGACGGCCGACCAGGTGAGCCGGTCCTGGCCCACCGTCGGCTCGTCGGCGAGCACCAGCGCCGGCCCATGGGCCACTGCGGCCGCGACGGCGAGCCGTCGCTGCTCACCACCGGAGAGGTTGCGCGGGTCCACCTGCGCCAGGTGGGCCAACCCGAGCGCCTCGAGGAGGGCATCGACGCGGCGGGCCGCGAGGTCGCGATCAAGCCCCACGGCATACGGCGTCGTGAGCACGTCCTCGCGCACGGTGCGCCCGACGATCGAGGTCGCGGCCCGCTGCGGCACCCAGGCGACCGCCCGGGCCAGGTCGACCGAGGCCCAGTCCTCGGGCGGCGCGTCGCCCTCGGCGGAGATGGCCTCCGCGAGGGTCACGGTGCCGGAGGCCAGTTCGACGAGGCCGCCGAGGGCCGCCATCAGGGTCGACTTCCCGGCCCCGCTCGGCCCGACCAGCGCCACGGTGGCACCGGCCGGCACCGACAGGTCCGTGTCTCGGACCGCGACGGTCGTCCTCGACGGCTCGCCGAGTCGACGGCTGCGGTGCTCCACGGTCACGCCCTTGCCCGTGACGACCGGAGCGTCGCGGGCCACCAGCCCGGCGGTCGACCCGGCCAGGGTCGGCACCTCGAGGGCCAGCGGCGACGGAGCGGGAGCACCCGGCACCCAGATCCCCTGAGCGAGCAGCGACTCCCCCTCTGCGGCGAGGACTCGGCTCGGCTCCCCGTCCGCGACGACGGCGCCGCTGGCGTCGAGCACGATCAGCCGGTCGACGAGATCGACCCAGCCGTCCAGCCGGTGCTCGACGACGACGAGCGTCAGCTCGCGCCGGGCCACGACCGTGTCGACGACTCTGCGGACCGTCGCGGCCGTTCCCGCGTCCAGCATGGCGGTGGGTTCATCGAGCAGCAGCACCCGTGGCGACAGGGCGAGCGCCCCGGCCAGCGCCAGCCGTTGCGACTCCCCGCCACTCAAGGTGGACGGCGAGGCGTCCTGCGCCATCACCAGGCCGACCTCGGCGAGCACCTCGGAGACGACTGGTGGCATCGCCGCTGGTGGCACCCGGACGTTCTCCAGGCCAAAGGCGACGTCCCGCCCGATCCGTGAGGCGACGACCCCCGCCCCCGGATCCTGCAGGACCAGACCCACGGCGCCCGGCAGGTGTTGCGGGTCGTCGCCGTCGACGGCGACCGTCCCGGACAGCTCCCCCGCGTCAGCCGTCAGGAGCAGACCGGCCAGCGCCCGCAGCAACGTCGACTTGCCGGAGCCGCTCGGGCCGGCGAGCAGGACGCGCTCCCCGGGGCGGATCGTCAGGTCGAGGTGCGAGAGGACCGGCTGTTTGCGCCCGAAGGGACGCCAGCTGAGGTCCACGACCTCGACCCCGGCGCCGCCCAGCCCCGCCGAGCGAGCTGGGCCGCCAGGACCGACCTGCGAGGCCTTGCTCGTCGGGCCACCTGCACCCCCAGAGCCGATCACGTCTCCCCCTGCCGCCCGCACCCGCTCAGACAGCGCTCTGCTCCCGGACCTCCTGCCCGGGCGGGAACGGGTTGAGCGCTCCCGCCCGGGCCAGGAGCCGGGTGATCGCGACGGCGAGCAGCGAGCCAAAGATCGCCACCGAGCCGCCGAGCAGGAACAGGTAGGCGAGCTTGTAGCCGAAGCCCCAGTCGGTCCAGTAGGAGTACCACTCGTAGACAGCCTCGAACGCCCCACCGAGGAAGCCGCCGATGAGCAGCGGAGCCCAGCGGAAGACGGCATACCCGAAGAGAGCGAAGCCGATCTCGACACCGAGTCCCTGGACGAGTCCGGACACGAGGGTGGTCAGGCCCCACTGGGTGCCGACGAGGGCCGAGACGATCGCTGCGAGCAACTCGGTGAAGATCGCGGCACCGGGGCGCCGGATGACGAGCATCCCGACGATCCCGGCGACGAGCCAGGGCCAGGCGAAGAGGGCGCTGAGCGGGGGGAACCCGGCCGAGACGGCCTTGGACGGGGCCTCGTAGGCCAGTCCCCAGCCCCAGTAGGCGATCCCGAAGGCGACGCCGAGGAAGGCGCAGGTCAGCAGGTCGATGGTCCGCCAGCGCGTGAGTGGTCCGGATGCGGTGATGCTGGTCATGATGTGGTGCTCCCAAGGGTCCGTGGATGGATGCCTCAGGGAGGTCGCACAGCGGCATACGGACGGTATGTCGTGGTGCGACCTGAGAATTTCCCGACTTCCTTCGCCGGTGCTAACCGGAGCAGGTTCGAGGGTCTGCGGCCCGGCGATCATGCTGCCGGCCGCACTCTCAGCGCGTGGAGCGCTCCCCTGTCGTGACGAGGTGGTGCGTGTCTTCAGTTGTGACGAGAGTGACTTTACCCCGCTGACCGTGGCAGAGTCACAGCATGGGTAAGAAGGACGTGCAGAAGACCAGTGCCGAGCCGGCCGACGAGGAGAAGTACACCGTTGCGGGTGGCCTGGTCTGGAAGGTGCTGAGCGCGGGCGCGATCATCGCCGCCAGCAAGGCCGCCAACACGGTGACCGCCAAGGGGTGGAGTGCCTTCACGGGTCGCTCGGTGCCGCTGAAGTCCAACTGGGACAAGGCCAACGTCAAGGACGTCGTCGCCTATTCAGCGATCTCCGCAGCGCTGCTCACCGGGGCCAAGGTGGCCACGGAGCGCAAGCTCGCCGAGTACTACCGCCAGTCGGCGGGACACCTGCCCAAGGCGATCGCCGACCCCAAGCTGACCAAGGCGGAGAAGAAGGCCGAGAAGGCTGCGAAGAAGCAGTTGAAGAAGTCGGCCGCGTCGGTCGACCAGACCGTCGAGCAGCTGCGTCCCTGACGTCGCTGACGTCGGTCGCGGCTCGCACGTCCAGGGCTCACACGTCCAGGGCGCGCACGAGCGGCACGCCCACGCGGTAGGACAGGTGCAGGTGGCTCGGTCCGTCGATGACCGCGAGCTCGGCGGGCCGCCCCGGGGCCACTCGCCGATCGAGTCCCAGCGAGCGGGCTGACACGGCGGTCGCGGCGTGCAGCGCCTCGGCCGGGGTCAGGCCCATCTCCCGCACTGCGAGCGCGATGGCCAGCGGCATCGACGACGAGTAGCAGGTGCCGGGATTGCAGTCCGAGGCCAACCCGACCTCAACCCCCGCATCGATCAACCGTCGGCCGTCCGGGTAGGGAGAGCGCGTCGAGAACTCGACGCCGGGCAGCAGGGTGGCGACAGTTGTCCCCCGGGCCGCCGCGAGCGCGTCGATGTCCGTGTCGGTCAGGTAGGTGCAGTGGTCGACGCTGGCAGCGCCGAGGTCGCAGGCCAGTTGGACCCCGGGGCCGGGCCCGAGCTGGTTGCCGTGGACCCTCAGCTTGAGGCCCGCCGCGCGCCCGGCCTCGAGGATGGTGCGGGACTCGTCCCCATCGAAGGCGTGCGCGGAGTGCGGCTCGCAGAAGACGTCGATGTAGGCCGCTGGGCTCGCCTCCGCGCCATCGGCCACGAGGGCCTCCAGCATGGGACCAGTGACGAGATCGACGTAGCCAGCCCGGTCCTGGGCGTACTCGGCCGGGACGACATGGGCGCCGAGGAAGGTGGTGTGATCGGTGAACTCGCGGGCGATCCGCAGGGCACGTAGCTCGTCCTTGAGCGTGAGGCCGTAGCCGCTCTTGATCTCGACCGTTGTCGTGCCCTGGGCCCGCATCTCGGCCACCCGATGGGCCACGAGGGCCCGCAGCTGGTCATCGGACGCTGCTCGCGTGGCGGCCACGGACACGGCGATGCCGCCGCCGTCGTAGCGCGCCCCGGTCATCCGGGCCGCGAACTCGGCCGAGCGGTCCCCGGCGAAGACGAGGTGGGAGTGCGAGTCGACGAAGCCCGGGATGAGCGCCCGGCCCTCGAGGTCGAGCCGCTCATCGGCCTCTGGAGCCTCAGCAGCTGCGCCGACCCAGTCGATGACGCCATCTCGGACGATGACGGCGGCGTCCCGCACGATCCCGAGCAGCCGGTCCCCGAGGTCCTGGTGGGCCTCCCCGCGGGCCGGGTCGTTGGTGGTCAGCTCGGCGATCCCGGTGATGAGGACCGCGCGCCCGGGCGTCACTGGGCCCCTCCGTGGACGACGCGCTCGATCGAGGTGGCCAGCAGGTGGCCGACGTCACCGATCCGATGCTGCCCGTCGGACACGATGACCCGGCCACCGACGACGACCGTCGAGACGTCCGAGGCCACCCCGGAGTAGATGATCTGCTCCGGCGCCGAGCCCGCCGTGTTGACCGTGTCGGTCCGCACCGTGATGAAGTCGGCGAGCGCGCCCTTGCTCAGGTGTCCACCGTCGGACCAGTCCAGGGCCCGGTAGCCGTTGAAGGTCGCGGCCAGCAGCAACTCCGAGGGAGCGAAGCGGTCTCGTTCGTTGGTCACGAGCCGCTCGTGCATCTCCAGGCCGCGCAACTCCTCGAAGGGGTCGATGATGACGTGCTGGTCCGAGCCGAGACTGATCGGGGACCCCGCGTCGTGCAGCGCTCGGGCCGGACCGATACCGTCCGCGAGGTCGCGCTCGGTCGTCGGGCAGAAGCAGGCACCGGTCCCGGTCCCGCCGAGCAACTCGATGTCGCCATCAGTCAGGTGCGTCGCGTGGACGCTCGTCAGCCTGGCCCCCAGCGCCCCGGCCTCGTCGAGCAGTTGGGTCGGGGTGCGGCCGTAGTACATCTGGGAGGCGAGGTTCTCGCCGGGCTGCTCGGACAGGTGCACGTGCAGCGGCAGGTCCCCGGCCGCCTCGACGACCTGGGGCAGGTCCTCGCGTCGGACCGCCCGCACCGAGTGGATCGCCGCGCCGAGCCGGACCTGGTCCGTTCCATCGCGCCTCGAGCTCATCCGCTCCGCCCACGCATCGACGGTGCCGTCGCTGAAGCGCCGCTGACCCGGGTGCAACGGGGTGTGGCCGTCCCCGCTCAGGCCTCCTTCGAGGTAGCACGTGTCGAGCAGCGTCAGCCGGATGCCCGCGTCCTCGGCGGCCTGGCGCAGAGCCAGACCCATCGCATTCGGGTCGCCGAACGGCTTGCCACCGGGACGGTGGTGCACGTAGTGGAACTCCCCGACGACGGTGATCCCAGCGAGGGCCATCTCGGCGTAGACCGCCCGGGCCAGCGCCAAGTACGTATCCGGGTTGAGCTGCGCCGCAACGGAATACATCGCCTCACGCCAACTCCAGAAGTTGCCGCCGGCTCCATTGACCCGGCCGCGAAGGGCCCGGTGGAAGGCGTGACTGTGCGCGTTGGCCATCCCGGGCAGCGTGACTCCGGCCAGCCGCACGTCGTCGGGCTCGGGATCGAGGCCGCTGCGCACGTCCTTGATGACCCCGTCGCCCACGACGATGCGGACTCGCCGGGCAAACCCGCCTGTCAGCCAAGCACTTTCGCACCAAAATGCGGTCATCAGTCAGCCTTCTCCCGGCTACAGAGGTCGGTCACGACACGGGCCAGTGCCCTGACTCCGTCGTGGCAATCACTCGCCGCGGCGAACTCGACGGGCGAGTGGGACACCCCGGTCGGGTTGCGGACGAAGAGCATCGCGGTGGGGGTCCCATAGGTGGCGAGGATGCCGGCGTCGTGTCCGGCGCCGGTACCGAGCATCGGGGCGTCGGGCAGTATGCCGCTCAGCCGGGTCGCGAGGTCGGAGTCGAAGCGGGTCGTGGCGGTCCACGACTCCTCCTCCTGCGTGGCGCCGTGTTCGGCTGCGGCACTGAGGACCCCGTCGACCGTGGCCCGAACGGCGCTCTCGTCCGAGCCCCGCGCGTCGAGCCAGGCCGTGACCCGACTCGGGATGGCGTTGACCCCGCCGGGCTCGACCCGGACCTTGCCGACCGTGGCGACGCACCCGTGCTCCGCAGCTGACGCGCGCGCTGCCTGGACGACCTGGGCCAGTCCGAGCATGGCGTCCCGACGGTCCTCGAGGCGCGTCGTGCCGGCATGGTTGGCCTCGCCGGGGATCTCGATCCGCCACCGGCCGTGGGGCCAGATGTCCGTGCCGATGGCGACGGCCCGGGCCGGGTCACTCAGGTCCTCGGAGCCGTCGGGCGCGAGGGCGAGGGCCTTGCCCTGCTCGACGTGCAACTCGACGAAGGCACCGACCCGTCGCAGGGCCTGCTCATCGACCCCCATCGTCGCGGGGTCGCGACCCGCGTCGCGCCAGGCCTGCGCCATCGTGATGCCGTCGGCATCGGTCAGCGCGAGGGCCCGCTCGGCGGGCAGCGCCCCGGTGATGATGCGGGAGCCGGCGCAGGCGATGCCGAAGCGGGCCCCCTCCTCGTCGACGAAGTTGACGACCCCGAGGGGGAGGTCGGGGGTGACGCCCTCGGCGCGGAGGGCATCGATGACGGCCAGGGCGCTGACCACGCCGAGGGGCCCGTCGAAGGCCCCGCCGTCGGGCACTGAGTCCAGGTGCGACCCGATGACGACCCCAGGCTCGGTGTCGGGGTCGCCCCACCAGGCCCACTGGTTCCCGGCCCGGTCCTGCACCACGTCAAGGCCCCGAGCGCTGCACTCACCCATGAACCACTCACGCAGATCATGGTCGGTGCGGCTCCACGCATACCGCCGGTAGCCGCCGGTGGACGGCTCACGACCCACCGGCGTGAGGTCTGCCCACATGCGATCAAAGCCGGACAACGCTGTCTTCACCACAACTCCAAACCTAGGCTGTGCCGGCATCGGACACCGGGTGACCCGGCACGGCCGGGCCCGGTCGCTGGCCGAGGCCGCGGCCGCGCGTGGGATCGAGCCCCGAGACCTGATCAAGACCCTCGTGGTGCGTCGGTCTGAAGGTGACTATGTCTTCGTTCTGGTGCCCGGCGACCGGACCTTCTCCTGGGCCAAGGTCCGGGCCTTGCTGGGCACCAACCGGATCTCGATGCCCGACGCCGAGACTGCCACCAGGGTGACTGGCTACGAGCGCGGGACGATCACCCCCTTCGGCTCCGCGAACCGGCTGCCCATGATCGCCGACTCGCAGCTCGTGGGCCGGCAGATCTCGCTCGGCGGCGGGGCGCCCGGGGTGGGGCTCACGGTGAACGGCGATGACGTCATCCGCCTGTTCGACGCCACCGTGGCTGACATCTCTGACGAAGAGACCCGCCCCGCCCCCCTCGAGTCGAGTGGCCCCGTCATCCACAGGCCACTCGACTGAACGCGACCCACACCGCACAGACACACGCGCCCCCTCAAGTCGAGTGGCCCCGTCATCCACAGGCCAGCGCCCTCAGCCCTCCTGCATGGGCACGCGGACGCCACGCTCGTGGGCCACCTGGTCGGCGATGTCGTAGCCCGCGTCAACGTGCCGGATGACTCCCATGCCGGGGTCGTTGGTCAGCACGCGGGCCAGCTTCTGCGCAGCGAGGTCGGTGCCATCAGCGAGCGAGACCTGGCCAGCGTGGATCGAGCGGCCGATCCCCACACCACCGCCGTGGTGGATCGAGACCCACGTCGCGCCGGAGCTCGTGTTGACGAGGGCGTTGAGCAGCGGCCAGTCGGCGATCGCGTCGGACCCGTCCGCCATGGATTCGGTCTCCCGGTAGGGGGACGCGACGGACCCGGCGTCGAGGTGATCACGGCCGATGACGATCGGCGCCGAGATCTCACCGGTGCGCACCATCTCGTTGAACTTGAGGCCGGCCTTGTCCCGCTCGCCGTAGCCGAGCCAGCAGATCCGGGCCGGCAACCCCTGGAACGCAATCCGGTCCTGGGCCCCACGGATCCACTTGTGCAGGCGATCGTTGTCGGGGAAGAGCTCGAGGACCGCCTTGTCGGTGGCGGCGATGTCCTTGGGGTCCCCGGAGAGCGCGGCCCAACGGAAAGGGCCCTTGCCCTCACAGAAGAGGGGGCGGATGTAGGCCGGCACGAAACCCGGGAACTCGAACGCCCGGTCGTATCCCCCGTGACGAGCCTCGTCCCGGATCGAGTTGCCGTAGTCGAAGACCTCGGCCCCTGCGTCCTGGAACTCGACCATCGCCTTGACCTGATTGGCCATCGACGCGCGGGCCCGGTCGGTGAAGTCCTCGGGCTTCTTCTCGGCGTACTCGGCCCAGTCAGCCAGGTCGACTCCCTCCGGGAGGTAGCTCAGCGGGTCGTGCGCGGAGGTCTGGTCGGTGACGATGTCGATCTCGACGCCGCGACGCAGCAACTCGGGGAAGACCTCAGCCGCATTGCCGACGACCCCGACCGACCAGCCACGCCGCTCACGCTTGGCCGCCAGTGCCTTGTCGACGGCGTCATCGAGGTTGTCAGCGACCTCGTCGAGGTAGCGGTGCTCGACACGCCGGTGCAGGCGGGCCGGGTCCACGTCGACGATGAGACAGGCACCCCCGTTCATCGTGACAGCGAGCGGCTGCGCTCCTCCCATGCCGCCGCACCCACCGGTCAGGGTGAGCGTCCCGGCGAGGGTGCCACCGAACTTCTTCTCTGCGATCGCACCGAAGGTCTCATAGGTGCCCTGGATGATGCCCTGGGTGCCGATGTAGATCCACGAGCCGGCCGTCATCTGGCCGTACATCGTCAGGCCGAGGTGCTCGAGGCGCCGGAACTCGGGCCAGTTCGCCCAGTCGGGAACGAGGTTCGAGTTAGCGATCAGCACCCGAGGCGCCCACTCGTGGGTCTGCATGACACCGACCGGACGCCCGGACTGGACGAGCATCGTCTCGTCCTGCTTCAGGGTGGTCAGCGTGCGAACCATCGCATCGAAGGACTTCCAGTCCCGCGCTGCACGACCGGTCCCCCCGTAGACGACCAGGTCGTCGGGCCGCTCCGCGACCTCCGGGTCGAGGTTGTTCATCAGCATCCGCAGCGGGGCCTCCGTGGCCCATGACTGCGCGGTCAACTTCGTCCCGCGTGCTGCGCGGACGGGTCGTGCACCTTCCATGTCACTCTCCTTCGAGTTCACTTGTGCCTTCCCCCGGTCTCTTCCCCTCGCGTTCGATGTCTCTGCGCGTCGCATGTGACGCTCAAATACATCGAATCGGGGAGGGAGTGGGGCAGTTCCAAGGGTCAGTTGTGGGTCGTCAGTTCATGGGATGTTGTGGGTCGTCAGTTCAGGGGTCCGGTCACGGATTCGACCGCATCAAGGGCTCGTCCGGACTGGACCAGGTCGACGGCGAACTGGATCTCCGGGGCGAGGAAGCGGTCGGTACCGACACCCTGGACGTCCTTGCGCAGCTCGGCGATGACGGCCGCGGTGGCGGGCCGCGGTCAACAACTCGATGGCGAGCACCCGGCCGAGGGCATCGACCGATCGGCGCAGCTTGCGTGCTGCAGACCAGCCCATGGAGACGTGATCCTCCTGCATCGCCGAGCTCGGGATGGAGTCGACGCTGGCCGGGGCCGCGAGCCGCTTCATCTCGGAGACGATCGCGGCCTGGGTGTACTGCGCGATCATGTGCCCGCTGTCGACACCTGGGTCGTCGGCGAGGAACGCGTTCAGCCCGTGGCTGCGGGACGTGTCGAGGAACCGGTCAGTGCGACGCTCGGCCATCGAGGCGACGTCGGCTGCGACGATCGCCAGGAAGTCGAGGACGTAGGCCACGGGTGCACCGTGGAAGTTGCCGTTGGACACGACCCTGCCGTCCGGCGTGACCACCGGGTTGTCGATGGCCGAGGCCAACTCCCAGCCGGCGACCCGAGCCGCATGGTCGACGGTGTCGCGGGCCCCGCCAGCCACCTGTGGGGCGCAGCGCAGCGAGTAGGCGTCCTGGACCCGGGTGTCCTCCACGTTGTCGTGGGAGGCCCGGATCGGGCTGTCCGCCAGCACCTTCACCATGTTGGCCGCCGCGAGAGCCTGCCCCGGCTGGGGACGCAACTCCTGCAGGTCGGGGGCGAAGGGACTGTCCGACCCCATCAGGCCCTCGACGCTCATCGCCGCCGTGACATCGGCGACCGTGAGCAGGTGGCGTAGGTCGGTGATCGCGAGCACGAGCATGCCGAGCATGCCGTCGGTGCCGTTGATCAGAGCCAGCCCCTCCTTCTCGCGCAGGGCCACCGGCTCGATCCCGTTGTCCCGGAGGGCGTCCCCGGCCTGGGCCAGCGTCCCGTCGGCCAACCGGACCGGGCCCTCACCCATGACGGCGAGGGCGCAGTGCGCCAGCGGAGCGAGGTCGCCCGAGCAGCCGAGGGACCCGTACTCGTACACGACGGGGGTGATCCCGGCACTCAGCACAGCGGCATACGCCCGCGCGGTCTCGAGGCGCACGCCCGTGCGGCCGGTGGCGAGAGTCGACAAACGCAGCAGCATGAGCGCGCGGACGACCTCTCGCTCGACCTCGGGGCCAGAGCCGGCGGCGTGGGAGCGGACGAGGGAGCGCTGCAACTGCGCGCGCAACTCCACCGGGATGTGGCGGGTGGCGAGGGCGCCGAAGCCGGTCGAGACGCCGTAGTGCGGCACGGTGTCGGTGGCCAGCGCCTCGATGACCTCCCGGCTGCGACCGATCTCGGCCTCGGACTCAGGCGACAGCGTGACGCCGGCGCCGTGACGGGCAACCGCGACGACGTCCTCGAAGCTCAGTGGCCCGAGGCCGATGGTGACAGTGGTGGATGAGGTCATAGGTCCATGCAACCGCGCTTGCACTGGCGCGTCAGCCCCTTGACGCGCACAATCGTCTCAGATGCGAGACGTTGGGAGGGGTCATGTCGAATGCGCCAGCCGCCACGAACGCCCTCAACGTGCTCGAATACCTCTCGCGCCGGGCCGAGCCCTGCCCGGCGGCCTCGATCGCGCGAGATCTCGCGCTGCCCCGCTCCTCGCTCTACCACCTCCTCACGGTGCTGCAGGGCCGCGGCTATGTCACCCACTACGCGGAGGAGCGGCGCTTCGGTCTCGGGCCGTCCGTCTACGAGCTCGGCTCCGCCTATCAGCGTCAGGCCCCGCTGGCTCGGGTGGCCCGCACGGCGATGCGGCGCCTCGTCGACCAGTCCGGGCGCAACGCCCACTTCGCCACCCTTGAAGGACGCGACGTCATCTACGTGCTCGAGGAACGGGCGCCGGGACAACCAACACTCGTCTCGGATGTCGGCGTCCGTCTCCCCGCCCACCTGACCGCGAGCGGTCTGGCGATGCTCGCGGCCCTTCCGGCGAGCCAGGTGCGGGCGCTCTACCCCGACCGTTCCGCGTTCATCTCACGCAACGAGAACGGCCCACGGTCGCTGCCCGAGCTGCGCGAGCTGCTCGTCCTCGCCCGCGCCGAGGGACATGCCCGCGAGGACGGGACGGTCACGCCCGAGTTGTCGTCCATCGCGGTGGCGATCGTCGACCGCTCCGGCCGCCCGGTCGCCGCGATCGCGGTGACCTTCCGCTCGGAGGAGTCCGACGCGAGACTCGTGGCCGGACTCGTCGCCCGAGCCCGCAAGGCCGCGGACGAGATCGGTCGACGGGTCAGCCCGACCCGCTGAGCACCCCGACCCGCTGAGCACCCCGATCCACTACTGCTACCGATCCGGATCTCCATCGTCAGAGTCCGGCCAGACACCCGACCGACAGCTCGCCCGTCCCGCACTCGATCGTCAGGCTCCAGCCGGTCACTCCCATCCGACCGTGGCCTCGGCGAAGCGCACCAGGCCCTGACGGGCGACCGTCTTGCCCCGCTCGACCATCGCCGCGACCATCACGGCGACGAGGCCGACGGCGGCGATCGCCGCCCAGAGCAGCGGGCCCTCCCACGTGGGCAGGAGCGTCGCCAGGGGGACGGCCACGAGCAGCAGCACGGCGACGAGGACCACCGCCAGACCCGCCCCGAGCCGACGCCTGACCTGCGACACCAGACCCCAGCCGGCGACCGCCAGCCCCAGCACCATGGCCACGCCGGCGTGGACGCTCGTGTCGGTGACCGACCGCACCAGCGACGGCCCGACGAGCAGGGCGATCCCGACCAGTTCGAGCCCGACGACCTCGGGGGTGGCCAACGGCTCGCCGCGCCGCTGCCGGTCCTGACGCCACAGCACCACCGTCGCGAGGCACGCCAGCCCGACCGGAGCGATCACCCACCCTGAATGAGCCTGCAGCGATTCGAGGGCGAAGACGATCCACGCCGCACCGGCCAACGCCGGTGATAGGAGGCTGAGTTGGGCCCGGCGCAGAGCGACCCCGGCGGCGGCTGCCTGCACCGCTGCCACCGCCAGGGGCGCCGAGAGCAAGCCCGGCACCGGTGAGAGGGCAGCCACGGCCACCGCCCAGCCGAGCAGTGCTGCGCCGACGACGAGAACGGGTCGCCGCCACGGCGCGAGCCGGTCGCCGCGCAGGGCGAGCAGGATCACCGCGGCGGCCGCCCCGACGAGGCACAGGGCTGTGACGAGGGCAGTCGGGGCGAGGCCGACGACCCGCTGCGACACGAGCAGGCCGGCCACCACCAACAGCGCCGCGACCTCCCTCAGCCAGCTGAGGCCGGTCGGGTCCGCCGCCGCCGACATCGCTGCCGCGACGGCCAGCAGGGCGCCCACCACGATCCAGCTGGCAGTGGCACCCGGCGCGAGCAGGGCTGTTCCCATGGCGCTGTCGAGCCCCGCCGCGACGACGAGCGCGACGGATCCGCCGCCCCACGCGAGCATCCATCCGCGGTCGAGTTTCGACCACCGGGCGACACTGGCTGCCAGCACAGCCACCACCGCGGCCACCACCGCAGTCACCTCGACACTGACCTGATCCGGCCAGTCGAGCCAGCTGATGGCGGTCCGCCACGCAGCCAGAGCGGCGACCACCCCTCCGCCCTGGAAACCAGGGCGGGCCGGCCCTTCAGTCACGGCGCCCAACACGGTGAGAACCACGGACAGCACGAACAGGGCCAGGGCCAGCCACCCACTCCCGGCCAGAGCCGCGCCCCCGAGTGCCAGCCCCGACCCCACCGCCCCGAGCGTGAGGGCGACCGCGGCCTGCCGCCGGAGCCGGACAGCGACGGCGACGAACTCGGCGCCGATCGCGACCAGTGTGAGGTTCGCGACGGGGCCGACGCCCGCGAGGGCGACCCCCGTGCCGGCGACCGGGGCGGCAGCGATGAGCAGCGGCAGGTCCCAGCGGGCCCACCAGGGCGCGCGCGGACCGGTCCCGGAGAAGGCCTGCGCCGCCAGGAGCAGGCCCAGTGCGGTCAGTGCCGCGAGCCACGGCCGGAGCTCGAGACTCGCCCCGGCGAGCCGGACGAGTGCCCACCAGGCCACGAGAGCGCTCACTCCAGAGAGGGCTCCGGCCCGTGAGAGGACGGCCGCGGCCAGGACCGCCGTGGCGGCCGTCAGCAAGACCGCGCCAGCCGCCGAGCCAGTGGTCACGAACGCAGCCAGGACCAGAGCGCCGGCCACCTCGGCCACACCGACGATGACCGGCGGCACGGCCCAGTCCTGCGCCGGCCGGAGCCTGGGCACCCAGGCCCGACCTCGGAGGTCTGCCGCCGCGGCGCCGACCAGCAGCACCGAGCCGACCGCGACCAAGGTCACGGCAGCCGCAGCCCCGAGCGGCTGGTCGCCGAGCCACGGCCAGGCCACCCTGGCGATCAGCCCCACAGCCGGGGCTGGCGCCAGCCAGGCCACCCAGATCATCACCTGGGTCCTTCGTCCGGCAGGCAGCACGGTGACGGCCAGCGTGAGCGCGGCCAGGCTGGCCGCGAGTGGCAGTCCCTGGCTGGGAGTGGCCGGCGTGACCTGTCCAGCGGCTCCGGCCCAGGCCGTCAGGGACGCCACCAGTCCAGCGGCGAAGCCCGCCCAGGACGTCGCCGCGCCGACCCGGTCGGGCACCCGGAATCGGGCCAGCCCCGCGTAGAGCACTGCCGTGCCAGCCAGCACGGCGACCGCCCAGGGTTTGGCGAGCGCAAGCACGTCGGCGCGGTCGAGGAGCAACGAGACGGTCGCTGGGAGTCCGGCGGCAGCCAAGCCATACGGGACCCAGCGGAGCACCGGCTGAGGGCCGCACCGACCACGGATCGCCCCTGGCTGTCGCGCCACGCGGTGATCCCCCAGGCGATCGTCGCCAGAGCAGTCGTCACGACGAGCGGCCAGCGGGTCGGCAGCGCGAGAGCCACTGCTCCCGTCCCGACCAGGTGGCCGGCCAGCCCGATCCCCGCGGCGTCCGGTCGCTGGGCGACGGTGGCGGCCAGTTGCACCACGGCAACCAGGGCCAGCGCTGCTATGGCCAGGACGGTCAGGCCCGCCAGCGGCGTCAGGTCAAGAGCCTGGCTCGCCGCCAGCCACGCGGCCGATGCCAGCACCACGACAACCACCGGCCGCCACTGCGGCCACCGGCGCGGGATCGGTCCGAGGCCTGCAGCCAGCGCGAGCACGCCAAACGCAATGGCGACGGACCACAGAACGCCGGTCGTCGACACATCTGTGCCGGGGACAGCCGCCCCCAGGGCGCCAGCCCTGCGCGCCTCGGCCCACGACGACAGCGCCAGCAGCGCGACCAGAGTGGTTCCGCCAGCCCACCAGAGCGTCCAGTAAGGCTCTGCCGGTGTCCGGTCCAGCCAGCCACGGCGAGCCGGAACTGAGACGAGCAACACCAGAACGGCTCCGGCGAGCACCCCGGTCGTGAGGGTGGTCGCGGACGCGAGCGCTCCCACCGCGCCGATCGGGAGCAATGCCGCGGCGGCATCGTGCAGTCCCGCAGCCTGTGGGGTCGCGAAAGGTTGCCTCCGGCGCCATCCCGCCCACCCGCTCGCTGCGGTGAAGGCAGCCACGGCCCAGGCCGGCTCGACCCAGGTGGCCAGAAGCGCCAGAGCCAGGCCTCCGGCAGCCAGGGCCCGACTCGGAAGCGGCCGGCGCCTCACCTCCGCCAACTCGAGGATGCCGAGGAAACCCGCTGCTATGAGAAGTGAGCCTGGCCCTCCGGCAAGGCCATCACTACCCGCCAGGAGGGCCAGCCACACGACGGTCCACCAGAGCGGCTCCAAGATTCCGGGCAGGGCTGCGGGCACGCGCCGGTGCAGACACTCGAGCCCGACCAGCAGTGAGAGCCCGGTGAGGAGCACTGCAGCAGGCGACGGGCTGGGCTGCGCCACCCAGGCCAGGGGCGCCAGGACCGCGAGGACGAGCAGCCCAGGGACCGCCGCGACCAAGGTGGGCACAGCCAGCCGAGCCTCGGGCCGAAGCCTCGCCCAGACCGCGCTGGCAGCGATGGCGAGCGCCAGAAAAGCCACTTGGGCGACGCTCGGGGTCGCGACCGCCTTCCCAACGGGCAGGTCCCGCCCCACCCCCAGCGTCGCCATGGCGACCGCGAGCCAGGCGATCGGCGCGACGAGATAACGCAGGGCGCTGGCCGGGTGGCGCCGTGACCAGGTGGCGTACCCGAGCGAGACCACTGCACAGAGTCCGGTCAGCATGACAACCAGCGGTGCGCCGGTGAGGTCCGGGGGCACCGCGACGCCGTCGATCAAGGACGTGACGAGCATGACCGGCAGGATCAGTCCGCCCGCCAGTTCGAGGGCCCGCCCGACGACATCCGCCTTCCGCCGTCGCAACACGGCCCCGGCCGCGAAGGGCGCGGCCGCGATGACCGCCTCAGCGAGCGGACGCAGGTTGGGCGAGACGTCGCCGAAGGCGAAGGCGACCAAGCCGAAGGCCCCGACGAAGAAGAGCAGGACCCCGAGGTAGGCCAGACCGTGGACGGCCAGGTCCGACCCCAGCCTCGCCCTGGTCCGGGACCACCACTCCACCAGCGCGGTCGCCGGTCGAGCGCCGAGCCGCCCGGCGTGGCTGGCCTGCCCCAGGGTGGCCGAGTCGCCTGGCTCAGAGGCGATTGCCTGCTGCCAGTAGGTGGCGCCGCGGTGCGGTCTGGGAGCGGCGGGCACGGCGCGAGGCGGCACCGACCCCGCAGGCGCTGCACCGTGAGGCACAGCACCGGCCGGCACAGCAAGGGCCGGCACGCCGCCAGCAGTTGTGAGGGCGCCCGGAGCTGAGGCAGGCGAGGGCGACGGCGACGGCGACCAGGATGCAGGGGCCTGGGCGCCCGTCGGCGCCGGAGTGGGCTGAGACCACTGCTTGCCCCACTCCACGGCGGTCCCGTACGACGACCAGTAGGACTCGGTTGGCGGCAGCAGCGGCAGCGGCGCCAGCAGCGACTGCGAGGGCGACCGGGGGAGGACGTCCGACGCGGCCGGCGCCGGATCCGCACCAGTCTCGGCCCTCAGGTCGCGCAGGAGCGTCGTCCACGCCGCCTCCTGCCCCTCGGGCAGCAGGCCCCGGGCCCGAGCCCGCGGCATGATGACTCGCGCCAGGAAGTCGAGGTGCGTCACGTCCGAGGCCTCCAGCCCTCGGCGCACCCAGTCGTCAGGCTGCTCCACGTCACCCCTGTCAGTCATGCCCCCGATTGTCGGCCATCCCGCGCCGTCCGGCACGTTGGCCAGCCGGGTGTCGTGGACAGTGCCCATCGGTTGGCCACCCAACCAGCAGCCATAGGGTGAGCTCTATGCGTGCCATCACCATTCCCTCACCCGGCGAGGCGGACGCCCTCGTCCCCAGCGATGTCAGCGCGCCGAAGCCCGGTCCGGGCGAGGTGCTCGTGGACGTCGTCGCGGCCGGGGTCAACCGTGCGGACATCATGCAGCGCAAGGGCTTCTATGACCCGCCCCCCGGCGCCACCGAGATTCCCGGACTCGAGGTGAGCGGCCGGATCGCAGCCCTCGGCGATGGCGACAGCGACAGCTTCGGGGGCTGGGCCGTCGGTGACGAGGTCTGCGCCCTGCTGAGCGGTGGCGGCTACGCCGACAACGTCGTGGTCCCGGTGGCACAGCTGCTCCCGATCCCGGAGGGGGTCTCACTCGAGGACGCGGCTGGCCTGCCCGAGGTCACGACCACCGTGTGGTCCAACGTGTTCCTCACCGCCAACCTCCAACCCGGCCAGTGGCTCCTGGTCCACGGCGGTGGCTCCGGCATCGGGACCATGGCCATCCAGCTCGGCAAAGCGGTGGGCGCGCACGTCGCGGTCACCGCGGGTTCAGCGGAGAAGCTCGCCTTCTGCCGGGACCTCGGCGCCGAGGCCCTAATCAACTACAAGGAGCAGGACTTCGTCGAGGAGGTCCGGACGGCCAGTCAGGGGCACGGCGCCGACGTCATCCTCGACAACATGGGCGCGAAGTACCTGTCACGCAACGTCGACCTGCTCGCGATCAACGGTCGGCTGGTGACGATCGGCCTCATGGGTGGGCGCAAGGCCGAGCTCGACCTCGGCGTGCTCCTGGCCAAGCGCGCCGCCGTCATCGCCACCAGCCTCCGGGCCCGGCCGGCCACGGAGAAGGCCGCGATCGTCGCGGCCGTGCGCGAACACGTCTGGCCGCTCATCGAGTCCGGTGACGTCCGGCCGATCATCCACTCGCGCCACCCGCTCGAGGAGGCGGCTGCCGCGCACCGCGAGATGGAGGCCTCCACCCACATCGGCAAGATCCTGCTGACCGTCTGAGACCGGCCCGGGCCGCTCCCCACCACCCCCGGCCACACCCTCGAGGGCGCCGGGCCATGGGACTCAGCTCAGCGGCATAC
>CAJDUR010000010.1_pt1 | contig 25045 bp, 25 predicted proteins | sample 7391191 | NCBI WGS metagenome assembly CAJDUR01 (sample SAMEA7055688, study PRJEB34461) | soil metagenome | biome: terrestrial ecosystem; feature: Peninsula; material: soil | place: Antarctica | collected 2016 | reverse complement strand
CGGATCCGGTCCCTCAACTGCCGACGGACTGATCGCACGCGGTGGGCTGCATGAGCCCACTCTGCCACTGTGCTGGGCGCGGGTGCTGGGCGCGGGTGCTGGGCGCGGGTGCCGGTCACGGGTGCCGGGCGCGACCCGAGCGCTGTGGCCGCTCAAGGGACCGTGGGCTCGGTGCCATAGGCGACGCGCCCGTCGCCGAGGGCGGTGCGCCAATGGAGCACCTCGCGACCGGAACGGCGGCGCAGTACGCGACTCCCCGTCGACCTGGGCCAGCGCACCGGTGATGGGGGTAGTAGATCGCGTAGCGGGGCGGGAGACCGTCCCGATCCCACCCGACCCAGGTCGCGCAGCACGCCCGCCCAGCCATGCGTCGCGAGGCGCGCCGGCCGCGCGACGACATCGCCCTGCAGGACCAGCCTGCGGCGGGCCCAGTCGGTGGCCAACGTGTGCACCCACACCCACTCGAGCAGGTCGGCCGCCTCGTCGGCCGTGCCCGGCTGACGCGGGGACTGCGGGAGGCGTGCGGTGGGGGAGCTCTCCCGGAGCCCGGCGCGCATCTGGGAGTCCTCTACATCGCGTTGACCAGCCTGTTGGCTAACCTCATGCAGGCCCTGACGGGGCTCGCCCGGGGGTGGCGTTTCGTCTTGTTGGCCCTGCCGCCGCTGCTCACCTCCGGGCTCGGCGGCAGCATGATCGCCCTGATGTCGGAGATCCTCCCCGCGGAGGCCTTCATCCTCGGGCGGGCCACCCTCAACATCGCGGTGGGCGTCAACATCGCGGTGGGCGTCATGCAGATCGTCGGCTTCGGCGCGGGTGGCCTCCTGCTGCTGCGGTTCACCACGTCCGAGCTCTTCCTCGGGGCGGCGGGGCAATGGTCCTGACCCTGCTCCTGGTCCGCTTCGGCCTGAGTGACCACGCGCCACGGGCCGTCGGTGGGTCGATCGTCAACCGCACCCGCCAGGTCAACCGCCTGCTCCTCGGGTCACCGGTGCTGCGACCGGTCTTCCTGGGTCCCCGGTCGTCGCCCACGCCATGGCGATCATGGCGGTGACCTCGGTCGTCGTGACGCTGGCCCTCACTTCCGGCCTGCGTCGGTCCCGCTCAGGAGGACCGGGGAAGCGCCGGAGCGACACTCGGCCTCGTGCGGAAGCAGGGCCAGAATGAGGGTGCACACCTCCTGAGTGGTGATGGGCACCAGTTGGAGGAAGGGGTGGGTCGCGTCCACGAGGGTCATCCCGGCGTCCGTGTCGATCACCGCGACGCGGCGGTCGATGAGGGTGCCGGACGGGTCGGGCCAGGTGACGTCGACCACCGTGAAGCGCCAGTCCCCGGCCCACAGGCGGCTCGCCCACTCGGACCACTCCGGTGGGGCAGAGGTCGCGAGGGCCCTGGACCCACGTTGCCGCACGGCTGGGTCGGACTCGGTCAGCGCGTCGAGCAGGTCCTCGGAGATCGGGATCTGGCCGTCCTCGAGCGACGGCCGCTCCGTCAGGTGCCCCAGCCGGGCCAGGGTGGCCGGCATCGACGTGGCGTCGACGCTGACCAGGTCGTAGGTGTCGTCACCGAGGTCCTCGAGGATGCCGCTCACCTCTGCGAGCCACCCTTGGTGGACCCAGCAGGACGAGTCCTCGAACACGGCGATGCTGAGCTGGGCGTGGGAGGAGGTGACGGCGGCCAGAGCGGGCTCGATCGAGCAGTGGACGGAGCCACCGACGATGACGCCGGCGTCGGCGAGGGCCGCGAGCCGACCGTCAGGGACCTCCCGATGGGCAGCCGCGGAGGCCAGAGCCAGGAAGGTGGCGGAGTCGATCCGCAACCGGCCGGACTCCGGTTCAAAACGGACGGATCGGGTCATCCAGACTCCTCGGGCGCACACCGCGGGTGACGCCCAGATCTTGAGCGAAACTGACGTGCCGACGTGATGGTGTGGAGGAGCATCCCCTGCGAAGGTCCAGGGTGCCGGTTGGCCGCAAGACTACGGGCAGTACGTGATGGTGGTACCCACTTTCAAGGGTTCCACGCTCCCGATCGCCCTGTATCTCATGATCTAAAGAGAGTGCTAGACAGCCGTAGCGTCCGCTCGACAGGCCCGGGCTCCACCGACACCACCGACGCGGACCGCTCCGGCCCCTCGAGGCCGGGCGCGATAGCGTCGAGCAGAGGAGGTCGAAGCAATGAGCTCGGGTCATTCGCACGTGCCGGTCAGCGCCACCGGGCGGCACCGTTGGCGGCTCGTCGTCGCCTTCGTGCTCATCGCGGCCTTTTTCGTCGTCGAACTCGTCAGCGCCTTCCTCGCAGGCTCGCTCGCGCTCTTGTCCGACGCGGGTCACATGGCCGCCGACGTGGTCACGCTGGGCGCGGCACTCGTGGCCACCCGCATCGCTGCCCGACCGGATCCGACCGGGCGGCGCACTTACGGCTCGTTCCGGGCCGAGGTGTTCGCGTCGGGACTGGCCGTGCTCGTCATGGTCGGCGTCTCCGTCTACATCGCGATCGAGGCGATCGGCCGGGTCGGCACGCTCACCCCGATCGCGACCGGACCGATGGTCCTGGTCGGCGCTCTCGGTCTCGTCATCAATCTCGTGGCCATGGTCCTGCTGCGCCCCGGTGCCGCCGAGAGCCTGACCCTCAAGGGGGCCCACTACGAGGTCATCGCCGACACCATCGGCTCGGTCGGCGTCATCCTCGCCGGCATCCTCGTCGCCACGACCGGGGCGACCTGGTGGGACACCGTCGTCGCGCTGGCGATCGCGGTGTTCGTCCTGGTCCGGGCCGTGGTCCTCGGGCGCGAGGTGGTCTCGGTCCTGGGGCAGCACGCACCCGCGGACGTGGAGCCTGCTGAGCTGACTGTTGCCCTGTCCGCGGTTCCGGGCGTCGCCAGCATCCACGACCTCCACGTCTGGCGGCTCACCTCGGGGATGGATGTCGCCACAGCCCACCTCGTCCTCTCCGAGGAGGGCGAACAGCACGCCGTGCTGGACGCTGCCAGCGAAGCCCTTCGGGTGATGTTCGGCATCTCGCACGCCACCTTGCAGGTCGAGCCAGCCGATCACAGTGGCTGCATCGAAGCCACCTGGTGATGGCCGCCCGCCTCACCCTGCGGCGCTCAGCGACAGACGTCCCAACCGTGTGACGTCTGCCCTGCCGGCGCCGTTCGCTCCGGGCCCTCTTGTTCGGTCAGTTCGGTGACGCGTGCCCCGGGTCGGCCACGCCCGGCACGGCGCGCAGGTGGGTGAGCAGGGCACTCTCGCGTCGGAGGACCTGCAGCACGGTGTGGAGCTGCTCGGCCGCGGTGAGCGCCTCGAGCACTGACTGGCGGTCTTCGACCGGCAGGGCAGCGTGTTCAACGACGCGATAGGCCAGCTCCGTGTCGGGCACCAGGGACAACTCGAAGGGCGGCGCGCCCAACGCTGCGGCGTAGCGGGCGTGCGCGGCTCGGACCTGCGCGGCCAGTTCGCGCGGAGGCCTGACCGGCTCCGGCTCACCGTCCAACCAGGTCACCCCGGCGGTCAGATAAGGGGTGCCGGCGCTTTCGTCGATCGCCTCGAGGTGGAAGCGCCGGGACCCACGAGCGAGCAGGTAAAAGGGGGGAGCGGCGCCGATCACGTCGCCCTCGAGGAGCGCCTCGCACCCGACGTCATAGAGCACCGTCGCGGCCCCGGGCCCGACCTCGTGGCCCTGCCGAATCGTCAGGACCCCGAAGGACCGACGCTCCGGGGGCTGCCTCGTGAGGTCCTCGAGCAGGCTCACGTAGCGCGGTTCGAAGACCTGTAGGGGCAGGGGGGCGCCGGGCAGCAGGACGGTGCCCAGCGGGAAGAGCGGCAGCACGTCCATGACGGCGAGCCTACTTCGCGCCCCAGCAGCGAGCGCTCGGATCAGCGACGGCTCCGGTCAGCGAGGGCTCCGATCAGCCGTCATGCCGGAAGGTCAACAGGTAGTCGCCGGTGAAGTCCTGGGGGAGGCGGTCCCAGCAGATGACCGTCTCCCCGACGAAGGGCAGGACGCGACCGATCGCTCGGGCGGTGTCCCAGGCCAAGGTGGTGGTGTGGCCGGCGTGCCGGATGTTGGCGACGTTGAGCACGAGGTGCCCGCCCGGCCGCAGCAGGTCACCTACCGCGCCGGCGATGTCCGTGAGGTCGTCGAGGTAGGCCCGGTAGTCGCCGTCGAGCGTCTCGTACGCGGTGAGGGGGTTGTGCGGGTGCAGGTTGGCCGTCATGTAGGGCGGTGATGACAGGCAGAGGTCGATCGGCTCGGTGACGAGGGCGCGCAGCCCACGCGCATCGCCCTCGATGACGGTCGCATCGGGGGCGCGGCCCCGGCTCAACTCGACGCGCTCGGGGAGCAACTCGATGCCGATCGCCCGCCTGCCGAGCCGGCCCGCGACGGCGAGGGTGGTCCCAAAGCCGGCGAAGGGGTCCAGGACGAGATCGCCCGGCTCGGTGAGGGACTCGATCGCCGCAGCGGCCAACGCCTCGGTGAAGTGGACGTCCTCGTCCGCGCCGGCGAGGCGCTCAGCAGCGAGCTCGGTCAGCGACGCCTCCAGATGGGCAGCGAGGCGGTGGGTGCCGCTGGACGAGGTCGGCTCAGCGCTCATGGTCACTCCTCCATTCTCTTCCCACCATTCGCATCGGCGTTGCCGCGGCCCGGCAGGCAATCCATGGCGTCGTTCACCCTCCTCGGTGGGCAGTGCTGAGGCGCGTCAGGATCTCGAGGGCATCGGTGACCCGGTCGTGCGGAATGAGCAGGTGATCGTGGTGGTAGCCGGCTATGACGTTGCAGCTGATGCCTGAGTCGGCCAGAGCCGAACTGACCGCCGCAGTGAGACCGACAGCTGCGAGGGCGGAGTGGACCTCCAGCGTGATCCAGCCGGCCCGAAAGTCGTAGGACAGGCCGGCCCGGTCTGCGTCCTCCTGCCTCGTCACGATGGAGAGGCCCTCGTCCTCAGCGATGCTCGCGAGCACCTCGACGCCGGGGTCCGGGTGCCCGTCCGAGACGACAAAGACGAAGGAGCCCGGTCGCCGGTGCGGTGACATCGAGGCCAACAACGCTCCGAGGTCGTTCTCGCCGCTCATGGCACGACGGTAGGCCATGACCACGCGCGATCAGCGAGACAGCTGCCGGTGAGATGAGTTCCCGTCCGCCGGTGTCGCTGCCGAGCTCAGGGTCAGTGGGTCGCGGCGAGCTCACCGTCCGGCCGAGCCGGCTCCGCGCTCGCCATCCTCTTCCGGATCCACGGCACCAACGCGAACAGCACGATCGCGACGGCGATCGTGATGATCGCGTTGACGAGGTAGTACTGCGAGTCCGGCAGATCGCCCATCGCCCTGATCACCTGCGCCGCGAGGGCCTGCCCCGCGGCACTGCTGAGGAACCACAGGGCCATCGCCTGGCTGGCGAAGGCCCTGGGCGCCAGCCGGGTCGTCGCCGAGAGGCCGACCGGCGACAAGCACAGCTCACCGCAGGTCTGGACGACGAAGACTCCAGCGAGGATGTAGATCGGCGCGGTGTTGCCCTGATAGGTCGCGAACGCCCACGACATGATCAGCGCCGAGATCCCGATGATGAGCACCCCGAGCGCGAACTTGGTGGGAGTCGATGGGAACGTCCCGGCCCGTCGGGTCCAGATGATCGCGAAGACGGGCGCGAGGAGGATGATCGCCAGCGGGTTGACCGACTGGAACCACTCTGGATTGACGTTGATGCCGCCAACCTGCTTGACCGTCCGATCCGCCGCAAACAGCGCCATCTTGCCGGCGGCCTGCTCGAAGATCATCCAGAAGAGCATGGCCCCGAGCCACAGCGGGATGTAGGCCACGAGGTGGCCGCGTTCCTCGGTCGTCACCTTCGGGCTGCGGAACATCATCGTGAAATAAGCGATGGGCGCGAGGAAGGCGACGATGGAGATCGCGTCGATGATCTGGTCGAGGATCGTGTCTCGCCACAGGCCGGCACCGACGATGATGACACCGAAGGCGATGAGGGCCGCGCCGAGGAGGAGCAGGGCGCGGTTCCGTTCCGCCGGACTGAGCGGGTTGGGCACCTCGTTGGTGCCTTCGGCCAGAGTGCGCCGGCCCAGGACGTACCACACGAGCGCGAAGGCCATGCCGACGGCGGCCGCCGAGAAGCCGGCGTGGTAGCCCCAGCGCTGACGCAGGAACGCGACGACGAACGGGGAGAAGAGCGCGCCGATGTTGATCGACATGTAGAAGATGGAGAAGCCGCCATCTCGGCGAGGGTCCTGCTCCGAGTAGAGGTGGCCGACCATCGTCGAGATGTTGGGCTTGAGCAGCCCGGTGCCGAAGGCGACCAGCGCGATCCCCACCCATGCGGTCGCATCCGCGGGGATCGCGAGGAAGAGGTGCCCCGCCATGATGATGATCCCGCCGTACAGCGTGGAGAGTCGCGCACCGACGAGCCGGTCCGCCGTGTAGCCCCCGACGATTGACAGGAGATAGACGGAGGCGCCGTAGATCGAGACGATGGCGACACCGGTGACCTCATCCAGGCCGAGGCCATGGTTGGCCGCGGTGTCGATGAGGAAGTAGAGCAGGATGGCGCGCATCCCGTAGTAGGAGAAGCGTTCCCACATCTCGACGAAGAAGAGCGTCGAGAGGCCGACCGGGTGACCGAAGAAGGCACGGTCGCCCTCCGGTCGAGTGCGAGGCTGGTCGGCCCCTGGCGTTGCGGTCGGAGCGGACATGGGGGCCTCGTCTCGGGTCGGGCCGGAGCCGCGGTGCAGGTGCCCACAACCTATGACCGCTGGGCGCTTCGCTCAACCTGAAGCAGGCGCGGGCTGAAGGATGAGGCCAGCAGCCCGGCCCGCGTGCCTTCAGCGGCCCTGTCCGTCGGGTCTCCTAGGCTGTGAGGCCGGGGATCGGATGGAGGACCAGATGGACCTACGTGCAGCGCACACCTTGGGTCGCGAGCTGATGGAGCAGCACGGCCTGGCGGGCTGGGGGTTCTCGTTCGACCGCGCCAAGACCCGGGCCGGGGTCTGCCGCTATCGCGAGCGGGTCATCTCGCTCAGCGCCTACTTGACCTACCTGCACCCGGAGGCGGAGGTCCGCGACACGATCCTGCACGAGATCGCGCACGCCCTCGTCGGGGCCCGGCACGGGCACGACGCTGTCTGGCAGCGCAAGGCGCGGGAGATCGGCAGCACCGGCCTGCGGTGCTCATCCCCTGATGCGCCGCAGGTGCCCGGCCCCTGGCAGGGCACGTGTCCCCAGGGGCACGTCGCAACCCGTCACCGGATGCCGACCCGGGTGCTGTTCTGCGCCCGGTGCACCGGGCCGGAGCTCGCCCGCGTCGTCGACTGGACCTTCCACGGGGAGCAGGTGCCGATGCACCCCAACTTCGTGGCTGAGCTCGAGTCCTTCCGCGCCGGTGGGTCGGCCCGCGTGCCCGGCGTCTTCCGGCCCGGCCAGGTGGTCCGCGTCTCGGCACCGGGCCGCTACCTCGGGGTGACCGGACCGATCGTCAAGCGGGGTCGGACGCGCTATCAGGTGCGGATCAAGGGCGGCGAGCTGTCCGTGCCCTTCGCCTACGTCGAGGCCGCGGGTTCGGGCTCATTCGGCCGGACCCGCGCGTAGCAGACCTCGTCCGCAAAGGTCCCGTCCGGATTTCGCAGTCGCCCCACGCGGACGCCCTCCACGACGAAGCCGGCCCGCAAGGCCACCCGTCCTGACGCCGCGTTGCCGATCTTGTGACCGAGCTCCAGCCGCCCGATCGAGGTCTCGCGCAGCACCCAGTCCGTGAGCAGACCCAGAGCGCGCGACGCGAGGCCGCGCCGCCGGAACTGCGACAGCACGCCGTAGCCGATGAGACCGACATCGGGCGGCCCGTCCGCCGTGCCAATCCCGAGGCGCCTGGGCAGCCTGACGTCGGGCAGCGACTTCCGTCAGGTCCCCTCCCCGGAGGTCCACCGCTGCGACTCCTCGTCGTTGTGCTCGGCCAAAAGGACGGGCCAATCCGAGGCCGTCAGTGGGCGAAGGCCGAGCGCCCGGTCCGCGTCATCGAGCAATGCCCAGGTGCCGATGGAGCGCGGCGAGGATGCAACCCCGGTCGATGTCGCCCACGACGCTGACCGGCAGCCCGAACTCACGGTAGGCCGCAAAGGCGGCCTCCCTGAGGGAGGCGCGCCCAGCGAGCCCTCTCACTCGTCGCGGTCTTCGCCCTGGCGAGGCGCGTCGTCCCGGTCCTCGTCATCCCCCGGGTCACCGTCGGCGAGAAGCTGGTAGAGCTGGCGACGGGTCGCGGTGAGGATCTCGGTGGCCTCAGCGCGCTGCTGAGCGGTGCCCATCGTGACGATCTGCCACATGGCACTCATCACCTGGCTGGCGACCGGGAGCAGGTCCCCGCCCGGACGGCCGGGCCCCCGTGATCGGGGGCTGTCGTGATCCGGCGCCTCGAACGCGGCCCACGTTGCGGCCATCTCGTCAGGGTGCTCCTCGACATAGGCTCGGCCCGGATCGGTGAGGCGCAGCATCCGGCGGCCGTCGACGTCGCGGCCCTCCACCAGACCCTCGTCCTCGAGCTGCTGGATGGTGGGGTAGACCGACCCGGGACTGGGCTTCCAGGCGCCGTCGCTGCGATCAGAGATCTGCTGGATGAGCTGGTAACCATTCATCTCGTCGCCCGCGAGGACGTCGAGGATGGCGGCGCGCACGTCGCCGCGACGGGCGCGGGGTCGGCGCCGCCGGCCGAGGAACTCGTCGGCCAGATCCGGGCCGCCGAACTGCCGCACGATCTCATGCACCCACGGAGGCGGCCCGGGACGTCCCTGTCCATGTCCCGGTCCGCCGTGGCCGCCGCCCCAGGGTCCGCCGTGGCCACCGCCCCAGGGCCCGCCTCGGCGGCCCCGGGGTTCCCACGCTGAGTCTTGATTACCGTACATGTCAGGTCTCCTACCTTCACGCGGCTCGAACAGTCGCGATATAGCAACGATATATCGTTTGTGAGGAAAAGAGGGGTGAGCGTGATCTGGCTCCCGAGGTGGTGGCAGGTGGTCGTGGAATGAGTTGATGAGTTACCGTGCACGCGAGGATGCGACCAAGGTGGGCGGACGATGACGAGCGCCGCACGGCCGGGAGGGAACACGCGTGAGCACCGAGCAGGCTGAGGACCCGGGCACCTCGAACTCCGGGGGAGCAGGGTCCGGGGAGCGTCGGACGGTGCGCCTGCCCTGGGCGCCTGCGGCCGCGCCCAAGATCCGCAGCGTCCTGGTCCGGGACCTGCTCGACCGCGAGGTCACGCCCGACGTGGTAGACGAGGCAGAGATCGTCGTCAGTGAGCTGGTCGCCAATGCCGTGCGGCACGCTCGCGCGCTCCCGGACGGTTCGATACGGGTGCACTGGAGGGTCAAGAACAATGTCGTCGAGGTCGAGGTCTCCGATGGCGGTGGGCCGACCGAGCCGCGCCCGGCACCACCGACGACGTGGGGGACCAACGGCCGGGGACTGCGGATCGTGCGATCGCTCGCCCACGAGTGGGGCGTCATCGACGATGGCAACGGTCGCACGGTCTGGGCTTCCCTCGGGGGCCCATCGCGGCGCCGCATCCACTGACGGTTCCCACTGATTCTTCCCACTAGGGTTGAGGACCATGGGTAAGGCATCACGACGTCCTCGCGCGGCACGCGCCGATCGCTCCGCTCGACCAGCACCCGCGCCGTTCGTGGCGCGCCCGTTCGAGGGACTGCCGGGCGAGACCGACTGGGTGGCGATGCGCGAGATCGTGCCGGCGGCCACGGCAACGGTCCGCTTCGCGCCCGGGCGGGCCCCGGAGGGCGCCCCGGACGAGGTGACGATCGCGACCGTGTTGCCGCTCGCCTGGCCCGGGTTGCACCGCGAATCCGGTGAGGTCCTCGTGGGGATCCAGTCCGGCAACTCGGGCGGCGACACGAGTCGAGACATCGCGGCCGCCATCCAGAGCGCTGTGGCCGCGCCCGCTGGTGCTGCGGTCGAGACTCTCCCACCACCGACCGAGCAGACCCCACGGCTGCAAGACCTCATCGACCTGACAGCGCCCCTGAAGATCACGCTCCATGACGGGTTCGACTTCTGGGTGGCGGAGGCTGACCTTGACGCTGACGCCAAGGAGTCGCTCGAGCGGGCCAACGAATCGGTCATCCCCACAGTCCAGCTCAACGCCGCTCCATCCTGTTTCTGGTGCCTGATCGGCGATCGCGCCTACGTCCGTTGGGTGCTGCCTCATGACGAGGACACCTCGACCAACGCGTTGGCGCGGCTGCATGCGGCTGGGACGAGCTCTCTCGGGGAGTCCGGGCGCCTCCTCGGGTGCTTCCGCTCCAGCGGCCTGCTCATCCCCGTGTGGGAGGTCCCGCCCGCAACCGAGGCCGGCGAATTCGAGACCGAGGTGGCGCAGTTGGCCGGCCGGATCGAGGAAGCCGTGGCCAGGACCGAGCCCCTCACCGCGGCAGAACGCGGTGCCAAGGCCGGCCTGACCAACCGCCAGGTCACCCTGCGCTGATGCTGCCGGTCGCCGCGGTCATCCCGGCGAAGAATGAGGCTGCCCGGATCGGCGCGACCATCCGGGCTGTGGGCCAGATCCACGGGGTCGTGGCCGTCATCGTCGTTGACGACGGCTCGTCCGATGAGACGGCCACGATCGCTGACGCGGCCGGCGCTGAGGTGGTCCGGCATGCACGCAACCACGGCAAGGCGGATGCCCTGATGAGTGGTCTCGGCCGGATGGGTGGCCTGCGACGCTCTGGGCGACTCCCCCCGGAGAGCGCCGTCCTGTTCGTCGACGCCGACCTCGAGGAGTCGGCGGCCGCGGTGGCCGGGCTGGTGACGCCCGTCGCAGCCGGGTCAGCAGATCTGACGATCGCCACGCTGCCCCGCCAGCAGGGCTCGGCAGGGGGGCACGGGCTGGTCGTCGGCCTGGCTCGTCGCGGGATCGAGGAGTTGACGGGGTGGTCCCCGGTCCAGCCCCTGTCCGGCATGCGCTGTCTCTCGCCCAACGCGATCGCAGCGGCCACGCCATTCGCCCGCGGATGGGGGGTCGAGGTCGGCATGACCATCGACGTGCTCGATGCCGGGCTGACGATCCTCGAGGTCCCCTGCGAGCTGCACCACCGGGTCACGGGCGCGGACTGGCGATCACAGGCCCACCGGGCTGCGCAGTATCGCGACGTGGCGCTCGCCATCGGCGTCCGCCGCCTCCGCCGTCGGCTGTCTCCGCGCTGACTCCCGCCCGAATTCCAGCTCCCCATCCCACCTCACCCGAGCCCTGCTGGGGACGACGGGGCCACTCGACCTGGCGCGCGCCAGGCGAGGCAGCGCAGCGGCAAAGGGATCCTGTGGACGACGGGGCCACTCGACTGGTGCGGCGCGCGGGCTGTGGACGACGGGGCCACTCGACTGCGGGGTGGTCAGGCGTGGTGTCGGTCGGAGCGGCGGCGCCCCGGGCGACGGCGGCGTTCGATCGTCATGAAGGACATCACCGCCATCATCACGAGCGGCACGGTGATGATGGTGGCGACGGGCGGGATCGCTGCGCCGGAGTCGTTCGTCAGGAAGCCGATCGCCGCCATCACGGCGATGGCGATCAGGGCGTGCCGCAGCAACGGCACCTCGGCGACCAGCCGGGCGAAGGGAGCCGTCCCCAGCGCCCCCGGCCGGATGAGGATGGCCGCGATGCCGGCCAGCACCACCAGCACCACCACCAGGAGGACCGGCTTGGCGACGAGGAGGTCGACGTTTTGCATCAACTTTCGCCAGACGACCTCCCAGGCCCCACCATCGAGGAGGGTCTGGACGAAGCGGCCCGGGTGCGAACGCTGCTCGGGCGGCCGGCGCCAGTCGAGGTAGGCCACGAGGGCCAGGATCACCGCCCCTGCGGCGACGATCACACCGAGGTTGCGCAGGCTCGGCCGGACCCCCATGACCGCGAGCAGCAGCAGGCCGAGGGCCGGGACCAGGGCGATCGGCCCCCCGAAGTCCGCCCCCCACGCGGGGAGGACGTCGACCGCCACCGCCGCGCCCCCGATGACGAGGGTCGACACCAGCGCCAGCCGGGGAGCCCCACGCCGGATCAGCCCGTGGGCCAGCGCCGCGATCAGGAGCAGGACGGCGGGGGCGTAGATCGCGAAGGCGACGTTGCCCATGCCATAGAACCGGCCCCCGACGAGCGGTTGCAGTCCGAAGATCGATGCGGTCTGCAGAGTCGAGCCCGTCATCAGGTCGATCCCGATCACCGCGACGGTGATGGCCGCCGTCGCGGCCATCGGCCCGAGCGCGGAGCCGACCCACGGGCCGCGGCGACTGATCTCGGCGAGCAGGAGGCTGATGACAGCGACGATCACGATCAGGATGAGGACCAGCACCCACGTGGTGCTCGACCAGCGCCACCACGGGAGGAGGTTGGCCAGGAAGGTCGCAGCAGGCATGGCGGCTGTGAGCCTGGTCACGACGTTGACCAGGCGCAGCACCCGCGACCGGGTCAGCCGGACGTTCCAGGGCCGAGCCCGTCGCCACGAGAAGGCCAGAACGGCCAGGAGCAGGGCGACACCGCCGAGCCACAGCACGAGGAAGGGGGCGACGACGACGCGCATCGCGGCGGTCCTGGACTCGAGGTCGGTCAGCGCCGTCTGCTTGGCCAGGGCGGTGGCCTCGCTGTTGTTCTTCGTCGGGTGGACCGTGAGGGGGCGCCCACCCAGGTCGGTCACCGGGTGGGCGCCACCTCGCTCGAGGATCGTGGCGCTCACGTCCGACAGTTGCGCGAGACCCTCCACCCGGGTCGACGTCGACTCGAACGTCCCCGGAGGGTAGTGCGGTCCGGTCGCCGCCAACACCCGCAGGCCAGGCTCGCCGCTCCGGCCCGCGCCGCTGCCGTTGCTGCTGGCGCTGGTCTCGTCGTCACTGATCCCCACGAGGATGACGTCGGCCCCGGTCGGGGCGGCCCGCAGGACCTGACCGAGCCGCTGATCCAGGGTGGCGACCTGCGAGGCCTGCGAGGCCTGCGAGGCCTGGCCGGCCGGGGTGGCCGGGGAGAGCTGGGCGCCCGGGTCGACGGTGAGGGCCCCGATGTCGACCAGGCTGACGGGACAGGTGGCCAGGTCGCTCAGCAACGTGCCGACCTGCAGCGGCGCGTAGTGCGAGACCAGACCATCCGCCGTGGCCGCAGCGAGTGCCGCCCCGGGGCCGACAGCCTGGATGCAGCGGTCCGTCTGAGCGAAGGCGTTTCCGAGCAGGCCGAGCCGGGCGCGATAGGGACCATCCAGCGAGGCCTGTGCGATCGCCTCGAAGCCGCTGACCCGGAAGCCGCTGCTGGCATCGCCCGAGACGTCGGGCAGCGGCCCGCAGCCCGGAGGGGACGTTACCGTCCCAGCCCCGGTCCCAGCCTCGGTCTCAGGCCCCGACCCAGCTGCTTCCCCGGCGCCGAGGGTCGCCCAGCCGTCCGTGGGGCAGGTCGTCTCTCCCATCGCCTTGACCGAGACGTTCGCCGTCGAACCGTCTCGGAGCAGGCCCCAGAGGACGGGCGTGTCGGCCGCCGAGACATCGCTCCACGACAGGCCACCGACGCCCACGACGACGAGGGAGTCCCCCGGCTGCGTCGCGATGGGCGGGGCGACGGCATACGTCGGGCGCGCGACATAGGCGAAGGCCAGGGCGAGCACGAGCGCCAGCAGGGCGAGCGTGAGCGACTTGACCGGGTGCCGACGGATCACGCCGACAGCCTACGCACGGCGCGACGGTACCCGACGGTGCCCCTGAGACGGATCCCACGCGGCCGCCCTGCCGACTACTGTTGCCGATCGTGAGCGACACGATCCTGGCGACGGTGGCCATCGGTGCTGCGGTCATCGCCGTGCTCGCGCTGGTCCTGGCGCTCACGGCGGCGCGTCGCCTGGCTCGGGTGCGCCGCGACTTCACGGTCCTGCACGGCACCGGCGAGACCGACATCGCCCGCATCGCGGCGGCCCAGCAGCGCCGTCTGGATGAGGTGACTGCGGAGCTTCGCCGCCTCGAGGCGCGGCTGGCCGACGCCCAGGATGACATCGGTCGCAGCCTGCGCCACGTCGCCGTCGTGCGCTACGACGCCTTCGGTGACATGGGCGGCCGGCTCTCCTTCTCGGCCGCCATCGTCGATGACCACGGCGATGGCCTCGTCGTGTCATCGATCCATGCTCGTGGGGAGTCTCGGACCTACGCCAAGGGGATCGTCAGCGGCGCGTCTGCGATCACCTTGACCCCGGAGGAGCAGCAGGCGCTGCGCTCCGCGAGCCGCGACGACTCCAGGCGGGCGCCCGGCCACGGTGCGCCCACCCACGGTGCGCCCACCCACAGTTCGCCCACCCACAGTTCGCCCACCCACAGTTCGCCTACCCACAGTGCCGGAAACCTGACCAAGGAGCAGCCATGACCCCGCGCCACCCCGACGATCTGCGCCGGTTCGGCTACTTCGGGCCGGCCGGGACCTTCACCCAGATGGCCCTGCAGGCCTGGGCCGGGGCGCTCGACCGGGAGCAGGTCCCCTACGGCTCGGTCGACGCGACGCTGAGCGCGGTGCGCAGCGGCGAGGTCGACGCCGTCATGGTGCCGATCGAGAACTCTGTCGAGGGGGGTGTCTCGGCAACCCTCGACGCGCTCGCGACCGGGGAACCGCTCGTCATCATCGGCGAGGTCCTCGTCCCCATCACGTTCGTCCTGTGCGCTCGATCGGGTATGCCGCTGACTGACGTCCGTGCCGTCGGCACCCATACGCACGCCTGGGCGCAGGTGCGCGGGTGGATGCAGCGCCACCTCCCCGAGGCCAACTACGTTCCGACCCTGTCGACCGCCGCGAGCGCAGCGGCCCTCGCGCAGCCGGGGGAGGTCATGTTCGATGCAGGGGTCTGCGCCCCGGTCGCGGCCGCCAACCTCGGCCTCGAGGTGCTCGCCGCGGACATCGGGGACAACAAGAATGCCGTCACCCGGTTCGTGCTCGTCGCCCGACCGGGCACGATGTCGGAGCCGACCGGTGCCGACAAGACGACGGTCGTGCTCTATCAGCGCAGCGACCACGCCGGTGGCCTGCTCGAGTTGCTCGAGCAGTTCGCGGTTCGTGGGGTCAACCTGACGCGGTTGGAGTCGAGACCGACCGGGACGGCGATGGGCAACTACTGCTTCTCCATCGACCTGGAGGGCCACGTCCAGGACGCCCGGGTGGGAGAGACCCTGATGGGCCTCAAGCGGGTCTGCGCGGAGGTGCGCTACCTCGGGTCCTACCCGCGGGCTGACGGGGTCGCGCCGGGCATGCGCACGGGCACCGCCGACGTCGACTTCGGCAGCGCGCAGGCCTGGCTCGAGCAGTTGCGCGCCTGACTGGTGCTCTGGTGGGAACGGTCACCGGGCGCCCCTACCCCCCTTGGCAGGACCCCCTGCGGGCACCCGGTGACCGACGTCCCCCATACCGCTCAGAGCAGCTCGGGCCGGTCCTGATACATCCTTGGAAAAGAAATCCACGGGACGTATCACCCGGGCTATCGCTGTCTCTGTGCAGGTGGAAGGCTCTTGAGGTCAGGGGCTCGCCGAAACATCGCCGCACAGGAGGCCAACCATGACTGACGCCGTCTCTCCAGGACCCGCAGATCGTGATCATTCGACCGCGCGACTGCTGGACCCGACCACGGCCGGTCTCGGCAGCAGGGGAGAGCGGCCCTCCCCGACGCTCTACCTGGGCGACCGGCTGTTGCTCAGCGGTTTCCCGCAGACGGCGCGCGGCCTGCAACTCGATGAGATCGGTTCGGCCCTGGCCGACCTGGGGCTGACCTATCGGCCCACTGAGCGCAGTGAGGCGCGCCTGAGTGCGGCGCGCAGCAGTCGGGGGCTGGTGAAGGGACTGGCTCCCGAGATCCTTGACTCGATCTGGGTCTCCAGCGTCGTCATCGACTCGGTCCGTGAGCCGGCGAACCCGCCGGACGCCTGGACCGTGCTGCAGCAGTTGCGCCAGCACGCTCCCGAGGTGGCCACCCGGGTCAGTCTCGAGCACGTGATCCGCCCCTCGGGGTACTGGGGTGGGGTCGCGGGGTACTGGGGCGGGGTCGCCGGCTACTGGGGTGGCGTCGCGGGCTACTGGGGTGGCGTCGCGGGCTACTGGGGTGGCGTCGCCGCGCTGCAGGAGTACGAGATGCCCGGACGCGGCGGCCGATCACCGGTCCGCCTCATCATCGAAGACCCCGCCCGGCACGCCAGGCAGGATCTCGGACGGCCACCGGTCGTGGCCGTGTTGGACACCGTCATCCACACCCACCCCTGGTTCGTCGACGGGGCGACGTTCACCCAGCTGCAGGTCTCCAGTGGGCAACTGGTCCCCTCGACCGCCCCGCCCCTCCCGCCCAACAATCCCCTGACCGGGGAACGCAAGCAGTTCGAGGGCCACGGCACCTTCATCGCCGGACTGATCCGGCAGGGCTGCCCGGAAGCGACCATCCTGTCCATCCCGATCATGGACGACGATGGGGTGGCGGAGGAGTCGGACGTGCTGGAGGCGTTGACCTTGTTGCTGAGCCGGCACATCGCGGGCCAGCACAACGGGGTGCCGCGGGACGTCATCGACGTGCTGTCCCTGTCGGTGGGCTACTACGCCGAGGACAGCAGCTATCTGTCGAGTCCGACGAAGCTGATCCTCGACCGCTTCACCGAGCACGGTGTCATCGTCGTCGCGGGTGCCGGGAACGACGCGACGGACCGCCCCTTCGTGCCTGCGGCCCTCGCGGCCCCGGTCCCCAAGGCCATTCGCGCCACCAGCCGGCCCCCGGTGTCGAGCGTGGGGGCCCTGAACCCCGACGGCGCGACCGTGGCCCTCTTCTCCAACGCGTCGGTGCACCTGAGCGCACTGCGCCCCGGCGTAGCCCTCGTCAGCACGGTGCCCGCCGTCAACGGGGGCGGGCAGTCCTCGGTCGGGGTCGACGGCCCCGACGGGAGGCCGCGCCGGACGATGGATCCGGACGATTACACGAGCGGGTTCGCCACGTGGAGCGGCACCTCTTTCGCGACCCCCGTCCTGGCGGCTGAGGTCGCAGCCGAACTCGTCGGTGCCGCTGACCTGGATGACACGGATGACCTCGTCATGCGCCGGCGGGCCATCAAGACCCTGCGCACCTGCTTCGGGAGGAACCCCAGATGACTGCCAACCGTGCGGCCCCAGATGGCCTCGGCACTCTGGCCGGGCAGGCGTTCGACGCGTACTGCCGTGGTGAGCTGGAGCGACTCAGTGACCTGGTGGACCTCGCCACACCGGTGCTCTGGAGCGTGGCCCGGTCGCAGGGGGCCAGCGCCCCGATGAGCGAGGACGCCATCCAGACCGCGTGGCTGCAGTTGGTCACGCACGCCGACTCTATCCAGGAGCCCGGCGCCGTGCTCGGGTGGCTCGTCGTCGTCGTGAAGCGGGAGGTCTGGCGCCTCTCCCGTGGCGGACGCCGAGAGATCGGCGTCGAAGAGGTCCCGGAGGCCCCGGCCCAGCAGCTCGACCCCGAAGCCGAGACCATCCTCAACGAGCGTCAACGGGTCCTCTGGGGACACGTCTCGACGCTCTCCCCGCGGTGCCAGGAGTTGCTCCGAGTCATCGCCTTCGCCGACCGACCCGACTACAGCGCCATCGCCACGTCGCTCGGGATGCCGATTGGCAGCATCGGCCCGACCCGCGGTCGGTGCCTCAACAAGCTGAGGACCTCGCTCGGCTCCGACCCGGTCTGGGGGGTTTGACATGTCTTCACACACCGACGCCATCGACGCCATCGATGAGGCGAACCTGGCCGCCATCCGGGACCTGTTCGCACGGACGGACCCGGTCCCGGCCCAGCTCACCGAGCGATTGAAGTTCGCCATCACCGTGCATGCGCTGCACGCCGAGATCGCGGAGTTGACCGACTCCGCCCTGTTGGTGACCCGTGGCGGCGCCCCGGACGTGGACTCGCTGGCGCCGACCCCCACCGAGTCGGTGACCTTCACGGCGGCATCGGTCAGCCTCATGGTCACGATCAGCGCCAGCGACGGGGTGCAGGTGCGCATCGACGGATGGGTCACCAGCCCTGGGGCGCGGATCGACGTAGTGACGGCCGAGGGGACGACAGTGGTGGACGCGGATGCGGACGGACGGTTTGTTCTGGATCATGTACCTCATGGCCCGGTTCACTACGTGATCCGGACCGACGAGGACGACACCGAGAACCGCCCGGTCATCACGCCGACGATCCAGATCTGACGCGTCACCAGGTGGTGGGAAGGGCTGGCACCACCCATCAACGCCTTGGAGCGCGCCACGGCCCTGCGGGAACAGGGAGCCGATGACAACATGGCCGGCCGGCTCGTGGAGGCCGAGCAGGAGCTTCACGCTGCGCTCGCCGAGCTCGATCAGGCCAGCGCGGATGGCGGTCCGGGTGCTTCGGGGACGCTGGGGCCTGTCGGGTGGGCCGACCTGCTCGAGTTGCGGTGCAAGACGCTGATCACGTTGGCCCTGACCGACTTCCTCCTGTCGGGCCTGGACGCAGCCCGGGCCCGTTTCGCGGAGGCCGAGCTGGTGGTCGACGAACTCGGCGACGACGACCTGCGCGCCCGACTGGACTACCAGCGGGCCAACATCAACGGGAGGGCCGGCGACCTGACCGCCGCGTGGGACGGGCTCGAGGGGGCCGTGCACCGTCTCACGGCGTTCACCCCACGTGAGCAGTGCTCGGTCCACCTCAGTCGTGGCGTCCTCGCCATCGAGCGGTCCCAGCCCGAGCAGGCGCTGGAGTCGTTTGCGTACGTGGCGCAGCTCGCCCACGCCGAAGGGTTCGCCGAGCAGGAGGTCATGGCCCGGCACAACATGGGGCTCGCCACGTATCTCCTCGGTGACCTGCCGGGCGCCCTGACCCACATGTCTGCGGCAGAAGAGATCGGGGCGGACATCTCACGGGGTCAGGCCAAGTTCGACCGCGGCGACGTGCTGCTCGAGGCCGGTCTCGTCAGCGAGGCCATCGCGACGTTGGAGTCGGGGCTGGTCGGGCTCGAGGGAGAGGGGCATGCGCAACTCTGGGCGGAGCACGACCTCCGGCTGTCGCGGGCCCAGCGGTTGGCCGGCCGCCTCGACGCGGCGGCCGAGGCCGCTGCGTCCGCCGCCACGTCGTTCCGTGCACTGGGGGCTGCTGGGTGGGAGGCCAAAGCGGTGCTGGCCGGGCTGGTGGTGGAGCTCGACCGGCCGATCAGCAGGTCAACTGCCACGCGGGTGGCCTCGACAGCGGAAGCATTGGCCGTCGCTGCCCACGCGCTGGGCAACCGCGAGCTGGCGTCGTCGGCCCAGATCCTGGCGGCGGAGGCACTGCTCTGGCTCGGTGACCTGCAGGGGGCCCGGGACCACCTCGACCGGGCCCGACGTCACCGGTTCGGATCGGTGTCGGCTGACCTGCGCGCAGCGTCCGTGCTCGCGGGCGTCCTGGCGGCTGACGGTGAGACGGCCGCCGCGCGCCGCGTCCTGGCCAAGTCAGCCCGACGCCTCGAAGCCGGGCAGCGGGGCAGTGCGAGCCTGGACCTCCGGACGGCGAGCTCGATCCATGGAGTCACCCTGGCGTCGCTCGACCTGGATCTGGCCCTGCAGCGCGGGAGCGCCGACGTGCTGCGGACCCTCGAGCGGTGGCGAGGGGCGACGGAGCGACTGCCCTCCCTGGGGCGGCCCGATGACGACCGGCTCGCGGACCTGACCGAGAGCCTGCGGAGTGCTCGTGGCCAACTGCGTGGTGGGCCGGAGCCCGAGCGTGAGCGGGAGCTCGAACAGCGGGCCACCGAGCTCGAGGTTGAGATCCGAGCCCGGGACTGGGAGCTGCGCAGCCAGGACACTCCGGAGGCCTCGACCCAGGTCCGGATCCGGGAGGCACGGGCCGGCCTCGCCTCCACCGATCGTGATCTCGTCTGGTTCTTCGCCCACCAGGAGCGATTGCTCGGTGTCGGGATCATCAATGGACGTGCCGCCCTGCGAGATCTCATGCCACTGGGTGAGGCCGCCGAACTGGCCCGGCGCATCCGGGTTGACCTGCGCACTGCGGCCTCCCATCGGCTCGGACCGCTGGGGCCCGCGGTGTGGGGGTCGTTGCGATCGTCTGCGGAGCGGCTCGACGCGGCTTTGGTCCGGCCGTGGCGCTCCACCTCCGGTGGGCTGGTGCTGGTCTCGTGCGAGCAGGTCTCAGCACTGCCGTGGGCCCTGTTGCCCTCGATGGTCGGACGTCCGTTCACCTTGGCGCGCTCTCTCACCTCCTTCGCCCGCGCCTCCTTCCCGGGCGGCAAGGCCGGTGGGTCCGGCCCCGACTCGGTTCGGCCGTCGGTGCACATCAGCGTCGGACCGGGGCTCACCCGAGCAGAGAGCGAGGGCTCGGCCATCGCCGCAGCCTGGGGCGGCGACGTCCACGTCACCAACCCCTCATCGAGCGCCGGACTGGTCCGGGCTCTGTCTGCGGCCGGTGTGGTCCACGTCGCCGCTCATGGGACTCACCAGGTCGAGTCCCCGCTCTTCTCCTCGCTGTCCCTGCACGATGGCCCCGTCTTTGCCCACGAGCTGCAACCGACCGGGGTAGCGGCCGACCACGTCGTCCTCTCCGCGTGTGACGTGGGGTTGGCGGCGTCTCGACCCGGCAACGAGGAGCTCGGCCTAGCGGTCTCGATGCTCGCCCTGGGTGCCCGCTCCGTCGTGGCAGCCGTCGCCCCGCTGCCGGACGAGGTGGCAGCTGACGTGATGGTCCGCCACCACCGCTTGCTGGCCGGCGGGGCGGCGAGCGACACGGCCCTGGCGAGCGCCATCGCCGCCTCGGACCCCATCGCTGCAGCGTTCGTCAACCTTGGCGGCCGCTTCCTCCCCGGCTCCGGCTAGCGGGAGGTGGCTAGCGGGAGGACGGCGGCGCCTGTCGGGCGGCCGCGCGGGCCAGCGACATCGAGATGGCGATCTTGGTGGAGTCGATGGCGATCTCGCGCAGCATCCCGGAGATCGGGTTGGTGAAGCCGGTGTAGTAGAGGCCCGGGGCCTCGGGCAGCGTCCGTGCGCCGGTGGCGCCCGGATGACCTTTGTCGTCCAGGACGCCCAGGTGGCCGATGAGCGGAGCGAGGCCCTGTGTGTAGCCGGTGGCGAGGATGACCGCGTCCGGCTCGATCCGGCTCCCGTCCGCGAGCTCGACCTCAGCACCGTCGAATCCGGCGAGAGCGGCGACGGGCTCGACCCGGCCACTACGGATCGCGTCGATGATGCCGACGTCCTGGACCGGGATGGCGTTGTCTCGGACCACGCGGGTCAGGATCCCGGTGTCGGGCCGAGGCAGGCCCTGCGCGCTCAGATCCGGTGTCTGCAGCCGGCCGGTCAACGCGCCGAGCCAATCCGCCACGGGGAGCGGGAGCCTGCGCACCGCGATGCCGGTGTACTGCGCGGCGATCGGGCCGGTGTTGCGGCGCACGATGTGCGGCACGGTCCGGACGGCGAGCCGGACCCGGCGGGCTCCGTGCTCGACGAGGTCGACCGCGATCTCCGTCCCGGTGTTACCGGTCCCGACCACCAGGACGTCCCGGCCGGCGAAGGCGCCGCCGTTGCGGTAGTCGTGGGCCGTGCAGAGCTCTCCCGTAAACCCCGCGAGGCCGGGATAGTCCGGTGTGACCGGCGTGTGGTTGAAGCCGGTGGCCACGACTGCGTACGGCGAGGAGAGCTGCGATCCGTCCGTGAGCGTCAGTGACCAGCCCGCCCCGTCCGCACCGTGGTCGACGCGAGCCACCGGGACCCCTGTGCGTACGTCGAGGGCGTGGTGGGCGGCATACGACTCGAGGTAGGTGACGACGTCGTCGCGCGCGACCCAGCGCCCCATCTCCTTCGGGATGGCCAAGCCGGGGAGCCCGGAGAGTTCGCGAGGCGTGTGCAGGTGGAGTCGGTCGTAGTGGCCGCGCCAGGAGTTGCCGATGTGGTCGCTGCGTTCGAGCACGATGCTGCGCAGACCGCGCTTCTTCAGCTCCGCAGCGACAGCCAGACCCGCTGGTCCACCGCCGATGATGTGAGCATCTACTTTGACGTCGCGCTCGGTCACGGTCTCAGGCTACCCAGAGCCGCTCCGGTCAGGTCTGGCTGACCCGAATCGTCAGCACGGCCGGACGCACCACGGCGTTGACCTCGGTGGCCCCACCGATGACGTCGCCGTCGATCTGGACCGGCAGTGGTCGGTCGACCCGCACCCGGATCTTGCTGCAGACCTTGTGATCGAGCGTCGGGTGCCCCTTGCGCCGGCGAGTGATCGCCCGGGCGAACACCGGGGCCCACCCGAAGAAGCCACGAGGGGAGGCGATGATGACGTCGAGTTGCTGGTCGTCCACGCGTGCGTCGGGCATGAGGACGAGGCCGCCGAGGAGCTTGCCGCAGTTGCCGATGACGACGGCGCGAGCCCGGCGCTTCAGAGGTGGCTCTTCGTCGATCCGGATCTGCGCCCGGAACTCGGGTGAGAACAGGTGTCGCACCCCAGACAGCAGATAGGCGGGCCAGCCGACCCTGCTCTTCAGGGCATCGTTGGTGTCGCCCATGATGAGCGCGTCCATGCCGATGCCGCCCATGACGAGGAACTGGTGCGTGACCAACTCGATGCCGTCAGCCGCGTTCCCCTCCTCGTCCGTCTCACCGATGATGAGCTCCCCGACATCGATCCGGCGGTCTCTCCCGGTCAGCGCGACCCCGACCGCGCCGTCGAGGTCGACGACCGGTAGGTCGAGGTTGCGGGCGAGCAGGTTGCCGGTGCCCGCGGGGAGGATGCCGAGCGGGGTCTTCGTGCCGATGAGGGCGTTCGCGACCCAGCGCACGGTCCCGTCGCCGCCGAGGCTGCACACGACGTCGGCTCCGGCCTCGATGGCCTCGCTGGCCTGCCCCCTGCCTGGATCGGCCACGGTCGTCTCGAAGAAGAGGGGGTCGCCCCAGCCGCGGGAGTGGCACGAGCTCGTGATCCGCTCCTGGACCATCGCGAGGTCGGCGACCTTGATCGGGTTGATGATGACCGCAGCGCGCTTGAGCGCCACTCCGGGCAGGTGCCCGGCGCGGGAATGGCCGCCTCTGGGAGGAGAACGACGCAGGTTGAGCGCTGACATCGGATTGGCTTTCGCTCGGGCAAAGAAGTACCCACCGATGATCAGCGCCAGGACGAGGACGCCAACGACGATCCACGGCAGGTAGTCACTGAGCACCTTTGAACGCTACCGGAGGCCTGCCCCCGTTCCGTACGCTGCCTGTATGACGGACGATGTGCTGCAGGATCCCGGGCCAGCCGCCCCGGACGGTGCCGACTGGACCTGGGTGCTGACCCGACCGTGCCCCGACTGCGGATTCGACGCGGCCCACCTTGGCCGTGACCAGATCCCCGAGCTCCTCCAGGACGCCAAACGGAGGTATGCCGCTGTGCTGGGTCAGGGCGAGGTGCGGGCTCGCCCTGCGTCCGGGGTCTGGTCACCGCTCGAGTACAGCTGCCACGTGCGTGACGTCTGCGTGGTGATGACGGCACGCCTCGAGCAGATCCTGGACGGCTGCGGACGGGTGGTGACCTTTGCTGACTGGGACCAGGACCGGGCCGCCGCCAACGGGCGATACTGGCGCTCCGATCCGACGGCGGTCCAGCAGGAGGTGACCGACGCGTTCGACGCCGCGGCGGCGGCCTACGCCCGGCCCGTGGAGGGTGAGTGGGCCTGGCCGGCGTTGCGCAGCAACGGGTCGCGCTTCACCGCAGAGACCCTGGCGCGCTACTTCCTGCACGACGTGCGTCACCACCTGTGGGATGTGCGCGGATGAGGTTGCCTGAGGCTCGCACCCCCGACCCGCGCTGCGCCCCTGCGATCCGATGGGGGATCCTGGCGCCCGGTGGGATCGCTCACACCTTCGCGCAGGCCGTGGCGCTCGGGCCGTCCACTGTCGTAGCGGTCGGGTCGCGCAGCGCGGACCGGGCGCAGGCGTTTGCCAACGAATTCGGGATCAAACGGGCCCACGGCTCCTACGAGGCGCTCGTTGCCGACCCGGATGTGGACGCGATCTATGTCGCCTCGCCGCACTCCGAGCACCGGGAGCACGCCCTGCTCGCCATCGGTGCTGGCAAGCCCGTGCTCGTCGAGAAGGCCTTTGTCCGCAACGCCATCGAAGCCCGCGAGGTGTTCGCTGCGGCAGCGCGCGGTGGGCTGCTCGTGGCCGAAGCGATGTGGAGCCGCTACCTGCCGCACTACGACGTCGTGCGCCAGGCGATCGACTCCGGACTGATCGGCGAGGTCGCCCTCGTCACCGCCGACCACTCGCAACCGCTCTATCCGGGCGGCCCTGAACGGCTGGAAGCGCCGGAACTGGCTGGCGGAGCGCTGCTCGACCTCGGCGTCTACCCGATCTCCTTCGCCGACTTCGTCCTCGCGGCGCCGACCTCGGTGACCGCCCGCGGGCGACTCACCGATCGGGGGGTGGACCACACGGTGGGCATCCTGCTCGAAGCCCAGTCAGGTTCTGATCCCGGTTCCGAGTCCGGCCCGGGCTCAGAGACCACCGGGCTGGGAGCGGAGGCAGCGCTCACTACCTCCATGCACGGGCTCGGCCCGGTCACCGCCGTGGTGATCGGGACGAAGGGGCGACTCGAGCTCGACGGCTGGTTCTACACGCCGACGACCGTCCGGCTCGTGGCCCCGGACGGGACGGTGCTCGATGAGCGGCCGGGGGTACTGCCTGACGGCGTGATCGGCTTCAGCTACGAGACAGCCGAATTCGCCCGGTGCCTGGCCGCTGGAGTGACAGAGTCACCAGTCATGCCGCATGCCGCGACGCTGCGGGTCATGGAGACGATGGATGAGATCCGAGCTCAGATCGGGGTGGTCTACCCCGGCGAGTGAGCCGCGAAGCGCGACCCGTCATCTGGGCGTGTTGGTGGCCCCGGCCGGTGGGGTCGGGGCTCGGGGCGATTCAGTCAGGTGTGCCAGGTGACGGTGGTCGTGGTGATGGTGGCGTGCAGGTCGTGGCGGTGCACGTAGGTGTGATGCCTCCCGCAGAGCAGGGCGCAGGTGGTCAGGGAGGTGGTGCCGCCGAGGTACCA
>CAJDUR010000088.1_pt1 | contig 25386 bp, 18 predicted proteins | sample 7391191 | NCBI WGS metagenome assembly CAJDUR01 (sample SAMEA7055688, study PRJEB34461) | soil metagenome | biome: terrestrial ecosystem; feature: Peninsula; material: soil | place: Antarctica | collected 2016 | reverse complement strand
GAGGACGCGTCCTGCGCCCGAGCGCTCAACAGTTGTCCAGAGGACACGATCGGTCCGCTCTCGCGGATCTGGCGTCGGACGATGGTCGACGGGCGTCAGACCGCCCCCTGGGGGAGCGTCGGGCTGACCTGCCACACGGACATCGCGCCGGGGGCGCGACCGACGATCTCCATGGCCGACATCAAGGCACAGTTCATGCGCACGCCGTGGGCCAAGCCGCAGGTCTCGAGTCAGCCGGCCGGGAATGTCACGTTGGTGAACTTGGCGACGTTCTATCAGGTGGGCTGGTCGGAGACGGGTTTCGAGCCGGGCGAGGTTGATTCGTCGATGCTTCGGGGGTTCAACGTCCGGATCCGGCCGAAGCTGGTGGGCTTCACGTATGCCTTTGGTGACGGTTCCTCACTGGGCCCCACCTTGTCGCACGGTGGGGTGTACCCAGATGGCGAGGTGACCCATGTGTACCGGCAGCGGGGAGAGTTCCCGGTGCGGGTCGACACGACGTTTGGTGCGGACTTCAGCCTCGATGGACGGACGTGGGATGAGATTCCATCCACGGTGACGGTTCCTGGCCCGGTCACCGCAGTCACGGTCAGGGAGGCCCGGGCGGTGCTGGTCAACGAGTGACGACATCGTCAACGAGGCACGGTCACGCAGCCGCGAAAGCTGGCTCAGCGGCATACGCCAGATGGTAATTGGGCCCCCTGGCGGACTTCAAGATTGGGTAACGTTTCGCCGTTCTGCGCAGGACGCTGCGACTTCTGGGGTAGGCATGGGAAGTGCGGTGGGCGCACAGCAGGGTGCGCGCCCTCAGGGATGACCAACGGGTTGGTTGGAGTATCGCGTGGCGGAAGTCAGGTTGGACGGTGTGGGGAAGGTCTATGCGGACCGGACCCGAGCGGTCACTGACCTGAACCTGACCGTGGCCGAGGGCGAGTTCCTCGTCCTCGTCGGTCCGTCCGGCTGCGGCAAGACAACGGCGTTGCGGATGATCGCCGGCCTCGAAGAGATCAGCGAGGGCACGATCACCATCGGCGATCAGGTCGTCAACCGCGTACCGTCCCGGGATCGGGACGTGGCCATGGTCTTCCAGAGCTACGCCCTCTATCCGCACCTGTCGGTCCGCGACAACATCGGCTTCGGCCTGCAACTGCGCAAGATGCCGAAGGCAGAGATCTCGCGCCGGGTGGAGCACGCCGCCGAGATCCTCGGACTGACCGCACACCTGGACCGCAAACCCCGCAACCTCTCTGGTGGGCAGCGACAGCGGGTCGCCATGGGGCGGGCCATCGTGCGTGAGCCACAGGCGTTCCTCATGGACGAGCCGCTGTCCAACCTCGACGCGAAGTTGCGCGTGCAGATGCGTGCCGAGATTGCCTGGCTGCAAAGGGATCTCGGCGTCACGACGATCTATGTGACGCACGACCAGACCGAGGCGATGACGCTCGGCGACCGGGTGGCGGTGATGAGCAAGGGACTCCTGCAGCAGGTGGACAACCCACAGACGCTCTATGACCACCCGGTGAACCTCTTCGTCGCGGGATTCATCGGCTCTCCGGCGATGAACCTCATGCGGGCTCGACTCGAGCGCGACGACGGGCACCTGACGATCCTGCTCGGTGACCAACGCCTCACGGTGCCCGAGTCGGTGCTGGCTGAGCGTGAGGGCCTACGCGAGCGGATCGGGACCGAGGTCGTCGTGGGGATCCGGCCCGAGGACATGGAGGACGCGGACATGAGCGGCACGGACACTAATGTGCTCACGTCCACGGCTGAACTCGTCGAGGCGATGGGCTCCGACGTCATGGTCCACTTCATCGTGGCTGCGGCACGCGTCGACCCCAGTGATGCCGCGGAGGCCGCCCTTGAGGCGCACCCGAGTGCCGGAGTGGCCAGTGCGAGCGGGGACCAGACCACCGTCACTGCTCGCTGCAGCCCGCGGACTGAGGCCCGGCGCGGGCAGCCGGTGCGCATCGCCGTCGACACGAGACGGTTGCACTACTTCGACCCGGCGGACGGCGGCGCGATCGGCTACCAGGTGCCCGCCGGAGCCGGTTCATCTCAACCAAACCACAGAACCGAATCCCGGAAGGAAGCATGATGAAGAGCACCGTGCGAATGACTGCTGTGTTGGCTGGGCTCGCGCTTGCTGCTGCAGGCTGTGGCTCGTCCGATAACGGCAACACCACCGCCCCGCCGGGATCCACCGGCGGAGCGGGAGCAGGGACCTCGACCGAGACGGGCTCCGCCGCCGCGCTGCCCAAACTCGACGGCACCACCCTCGAAGTGGCCGCCGTATGGACCGGCGACGAGCAGAAGAACTTCCAGAAAGTGCTGGCTGACTTCGAGCAGAAGACCGGCGCCACCGTGAAATACACCTCGACCGGCGACCAGATCGCCAGTGTCCTGACCCCGCGCGTCAAGGGTGGCAGTCCACCCGATGTTGCGGTCCTGCCCCAGCCCGGGCTGATGGCGCAGTTCGTTGCCAGCGGCGCCCTCAAACCGCTGACCAACACGGTGTCGGATGCCGTCGATGCCAACTACTCGCCCGTGTGGAAGGACCTGGGAACCGTCGACGGGAAGCTTTACGGCGTCTGGTTCAAGGCGTCGAACAAGTCGACCGTCTGGTACAACGTGCACCAGTTCGAGGCGGGCGGTGTGCAGCCGCCCAAGACCTGGGATGAGTTCGTCAAGACGGCCAAGACGCTCTCCGATGCCGGTCAGGAGCCCGTCTCGATCGGCGGCGCCGACGGCTGGACGCTCACGGACTGGTTCGAGAACGTCTACCTCAGCCAGGCGGGACCGGAGATGTACGACAAGTTGACCAAGCACGAGATCCCGTGGACCGACCCGTCGGTCAAGCAGGCGCTCGAGACGCTGGCCCAGATCTGGGGCGACCCGGCGCTGCTGGCGGGCGGTACCAGTGGGGCGCTGCAGGCCGACATGCCGACCTCGGTGACCAAGGTCTTCTCCGACCCGCCGAAGGCGTCCATGGTCTACGAGGGTGACTTCGTCGCGGGCGTCATCACGAGCTCGACGAAGGCCAAGCTCGGCATCGACGCGAAGTTCTTCCCGTTCCCCTCGGTCGGCGCGAACCCGGCCGTCGTCGGAGGTGGAGACGTGGCCGTGGCGTTCAAGGACAACGACGGCGCCATGGCCCTGCTCCACTACCTCGCCACCCCGGAGGCGGCCGAGATCTGGGTCAAGGCCGGGGGGTTCACCTCGCCGAACATGGTGCCCGCCCTGATCGTGCTCGCGGTGCTCATGCTCTACCCGATCGGGTACTCCGCGGTCCGCAGCCTCTTCGACGCGAGCGGCAAGCACTTCGTCGGACTCGGCAACTACGTGTCGATGTTCACCGACCCGGTCACCTTCCAGGCCATCCGCAACAACGTCATCTGGGTCATCGTGGCGCCGACCGTCGTCACGACTCTCGGCCTGATCTTCGCGGTCCTGACCGAGCGGGTCGCCTGGCGGACGGCCTTCAAGCTGATCATCTTCATGCCGATGGCGATCTCGTTCCTGGCTGCCGGCATCATCTTCCGCCTCGTCTACCAGCAGGACCCGAGCCAGGGCGTGGCCAACGCGGTCCTCGTCGGGGTGCACGACATCTTCTCGAGCTCATCCGAATATCCCGGGGCCCGGCCGCGGGACACCCAGGCGCTCGTCGAGGGCTCGGACGGCTTCCAGTCAACCAAGGCGGTCGCGGCTGGCGGCATCGTCGAGCTGCCGCTCATCGGCTTCGCCCCCAACCAGTTGCCGAACAACGCAGCACCCGCGGTCCCGGCCACCCCGACGGGAGACCAGATCGCTGGCGTCGTGTGGCTGGACTTCGCCGCGGGCGGTGGCGGCACGTCTGGGGCGATTGACTCCAACGAGAAAGGTATGCCGGGCATCACCGTGCAGGCCGTGCGCAACGGAGAGGTGGTCGGGTCGGCCACGAGCGCGGACAATGGGGCCTTTGCGTTGGCCGTGCCGCCAGGTGATTACACGATCCGGTTGCCGGCGTCGAACTTCGCCGAACCGTTCAAGGGCGTGACCTGGCTCGGACCCAACCTCGTCACCCCGGCGATCATCGCGGCCTACGTGTGGATGTGGGCCGGCTTCGCCATGGTCCTCATCGCGGCCGGGCTCTCCGCGATCCCGCGAGATGCCCTCGAGGCGGCCCGGGTCGACGGTGGGACGGAGTGGCAGGTCTTCCGTCGGGTCACCATCCCGTTGCTGTCCCCGGTGCTGCTGGTCGTCTTCGTCACGCTTGTCATCAACGTGCTCAAGATCTTTGACCTCGTCTACATCATGGCGCCCGGGTCGGTGCAGCCGGAGGCCAACGTGCTCGCTCTGCAGATGTGGCTGGTGTCGTTCGGCGGCGGCAACGACCAGGGACTGGGCAGCGCGCTGGGCATCTTCCTCTTCTTGCTCGTGCTGCCCGCCATGGTGTTCAACATCAGGCGATTCCGTCGACAGGAGGACCAGTGAGCGACCTCGATGCCCGGCCCACGGAGACCCCCACGGGCCCCGCTGGCTCCGCGATCGGTGGGGGCGGGGCGATCGCCCGAGGGCCACTCGCCCGAGCCGTCACGAGGATCGGTGGTGGTGTCGTGCAGCTCTTCCTCGTCGCCATCGCGCTCTTCTGGCTCGTGCCCACCTTCGGCCTGCTCATCGCCTCGTTGCGACCCGAGGCGGACAACAGCGCCAGCGGGTGGTGGACGGTGTTCACCAAGCCCGCCCAGTTGACGTTGGACAACTACCACGGGCTGCTCGAGAACAACGCGATCACGCACTCGTTCCTCAACACGATCTACATCACGGTCCCGGCGACCCTGCTCGTCATCATCCTGTCCTCGCTGGCCGCCTACGCGTTCGCCTGGCTCGAGTTCCCCGGGCGCGACTGGCTGTTCATCCTCGTCGTCGGACTGCTCGTCGTCCCGGTCCAGGTCGCGCTGCTGCCCGTGGCCCAGCTCTACGGAGACCTCGGGATCTTCGGTACTCGCCTGTCGGTGGTCCTGTTCCACGTCGCGTTCGGCCTGCCGTTCGCGGTCTTCCTGCTGCGCAACTTCTTTGCCGGCATCCCACGGGACCTGCTCGAGGCGGCCCGGATGGACGGGGGCAGCGAGTGGACCATCTTCCGCAAGGTCGTCCTGCCGCTCGGGCTGCCAGCCATCGCCTCCCTCGGGATCTTCCAGTTCCTCTGGGTCTGGAACGACCTGCTCGTGGCGCTCGTGTTCGCCTCGTCCGACGCGGCGCCACTCACCGTGGCGCTCCAGTCCCAGGTGCGGCAGTTCGGGGCCAACATCGACCTGCTCTCGAGCGGCGCCTTCCTGTCCCTCATCGTGCCGCTGATCGTCTTCTTCTCGTTCCAGCGCTACTTCGTCCAGGGCGTCATGGCCGGCTCGGTCAAGTGAGACGAGGCCGCCGGCGCGTGACCTGACGCGCTGCTGGGAGCTGGCTCAGCGGCATACGGGCTGGGCTCAGAAGACGATGGTGCGGTGCCCCGAGAGGAAGACGCGCGACTCGGCGTGGTCGCGGACCGCGGTCGAGAGCACCCGGCGCTCGACGTCGCGCCCGATCTCGACGAGTCGCGCCGGCGACTCGGCATGCGTGACCCGCACGACGTCCTGCTCGATGATCGGCCCCTCGTCGAGGTCAGCCGTGACGTAATGTGCTGACGCCCCAATGAGTTTCACGCCGCGGTCGTAGGCCTGGTGGTAGGGCTTGGCACCCTTGAAACCCGGCAGGAACGAGTGGTGGATGTTGATCGCACGGCCCGAGAGCGCCCGGCACAGCGAGTCGGACAGGATCTGCATGTAGCGCGCCAGGACGACGAGCCCGACGTCCTGCGCCTCGACCATCTCCAGCAGTTGGGCCTCGGCATCCGCCTTGGTGTCCTTGGTCACCGGGATGACGGTGAACGGCAACCCGTAGTACTCGACGAGCGAGCGGCAGTCCTCGTGGTTGGAGACGATGCCGACGATGTCGATCGGCAGGTCGCCGGACTTCCAGCGGTGCAGCAGGTCGAGCAGGCAGTGGTCGAACTTGCTGACGAGGATGATCGTGCGACACCGCTCCTCCACGGGCCGCACGGCGAGGTGCTGGTGCTCGATGGCCGGGCTCGCGTCGATGGCGGCCAGCACGGTCTGCACGTCGGCGGTGTCGGCGTCGAAGAGCGTCCGCATGAAGAAGAGGTCGGTCCCCAGGTCGGAGTACTGCTGGTTCTCGACGATGTTGGCTGAAACCTGCAGGAGTGCGGACGAGACGGCCGCGACGATGCCGGGGCGGTCGTCGCAGGTGAGGGTCATGATGTGCCGGGCCATGGCAGCAGTGTGGACCAGGCCGCAGACAAGGGCCCCATCGACACCCCGCGGCGACACAGGTGTGACGTGTTCGTCCACAGGGTGGGCGCCGGATCGCCGTTGTCCCCAGCCCTCCTCCCGGGGCGCGCGGGGCCGGGCGGAACTGCCTACCTTCACCGTATGCCGCTGAGCCGAGTCCCACGGCCGCCCGACCTCACGCGCGTGCGGGCGGTCCTCGGGGCGACCCCGAGGAACGAGCAACCTGACGGTGACTCGTCCGGTGTCGCGTCCGGTGTCGCGGCCGTGGTGCCCGCCATCGTCCCGGATCCGGACGCAGCTTCGTCTGATCGCGGCTGGGTGCCGGACGCACCGGCGCTCTCCCTGGCCGCACAGCGGGGACGCAGCGACCATAGGTCGCGGGTGAGGAAGCGGGTCGTCGCTGATCTTGAGGACGTTGAGGGCCCTGGGGGGCGCGAGGGGGGTGAGGCAATTGCCGGTGGGGAGGGGGATCTGGGGGGCGACCAGGGACTCCTGGACGCCCAGTTGCGCCGGGCCAGGCGCCCCGGGTTGCTGACGATGCCGGAGGAGCTGCGGGCCGGGCGGATTCACGTCTCGAGTGCGGCGATCGTGGCGATGCTCGCCCTCATCGTCGCGGTCGGGTGCGCGTTCCTCCTGCGCATCCTCTGGGCCGAGCGGGCTGCTCAGGCTCCTCCAGTCGCTCCAGGGGTGGTGAGCACTCGCGGCGCGGACCGCCCCAGTGCTGCGGCCCCGCCGGGCGGCGTGACGATCACGACCGGGACTGAGTCCACGGACGCCGGTGCCGGCGCCGTGGCCGCGAGCCAGCTGGTTGTGCACGTCGTGGGACAGGTGTTGCGGCCGGGGCTGGTTCGGCTCAAGGGCGGGGCTCGGGTCGCGGATGCGATCGAGGCAGCCGGGGGCGCCACCAAGGCCGCTGACCTGTCCGGCCTCAACCTGGCCCGGCCGGTCGTCGATGGGGAGCAGGTGGTCGTGCCGAAACCCGGCGAAGTGCCCGTGCCGGTGGGTGGGCTGGGAGCCGGGCCGGGCGGCGCTGGTGGTGCCGTTGGTGGTTCAGGAGGCTCGGCGGGGGCCGGTGGGGCGGCTGGGCTGGTCAACCTCAACACGGCTGGCCTTGCCGAGTTCGACACGCTGCCCGGGGTGGGACCGGTCCTGGCCCAGCGGATCCTCGACTGGCGCACCGAGCACGGTCGGTTCAGCTCGGTGGACGAGCTCCGCGAGGTCAGCGGGATCGGCGACACCCTGCTTGGTCGGCTGCGGACCAAGGTGACCGTGTGAGCCCCGTCGCTGATCACGGTGCCGATCACGGTGCCGATCACGGTGGCAGGCCCGTCGCTGACCTCGATCGTCGAGGACAGGTCCGGGCGACCCGGGCCGTCCTGGCAACCCTGGTGCCCCGGCGAATCCCGAAGGAATCACGCCGAGTCGACCTCCGCCTGCTCGTGCCAGCCCTGATCACGTGGCCGGTCATGGGCTTCGTGGCGCTGCTCGTCCCGATCGGGTGGGTCTGGCTCGGAGCGGCCCTCTGTGGCGTGGGTGTACTGGCTGGCCTGCGGCGATTCCCACGGGTCGTGGACGTTCACCGACCCGGGCGCGTGGGTGATCTTCCACCATCGCGGGCACAGCCCCAGTCGCGGGGGCAGCCACAGTTGCGGAAGCAGCCCCAGCTGCCACCACAGTCACGGCCGGGGGCGCCACGACCGGCTGCCGGGCTGCTGCTGCTCACCCTCGTGGCACTGTGTCTCGGACTGCTGGCAACGGCCGGCCACCGGACCCTGCGAGCCGTAGGCCCGATCGCGGAGCTCGCCCAGCAGCGGGCGATCGTGACGATCCGCGCGCAGGTCGCCACGGAGCCACGGATCCTGCTCAGCGGCATACGGGAAGAGGAGGGTGCGAGCGAGCCCAAGGTCATGGCCCGGCTCGACGTGACGGAGGTGACCGGGCGCGGACGGACCACCACGGTGGGCGTCCCGATGCTCGTGTTCGGCCCGGCCGAGTGGGCGCAACTGCACTGGCACGACGAGGTGGAGGTCCTGGTCCGGCTCAGTCCAGCAGACCCGGGAGACGATGTCGTCGCGATCGTTCAGCCGCGAGGGAGCCCGCGCGTGCTGGCGTCGCCAGGAGTGGTGTTCCGGGCGGCTGACGTCGTCCGGGACGACTTTCGGGAGGCCACCGACCACCTCCCGGCGGATGCCCGCGGGCTCGTCCCCGCCCTCGTCATCGGTGACACGTCGCGGACCCCGCCGCCACTGTCCCAGGACATGCTCAACACCGGCCTCAGCCACCTGAGCGCGGTGAGCGGCTCCAACGTGACCCTCGTCCTCGGTGCGGCGATGGGGCTGTCCCAGATGCTTGCGATTCGGCGTCGTCGGCGACCGTGGGTGGCCCTGGTGGTGCTGGTCGGCTTCGTCATCCTGGCTCGCCCGGAGCCGAGCGTGATCCGGGCTGCGGTGATGGGATCCATTGGGCTGCTGGGACTCTCGACCTCGCGGCGACAGATGGGGGTGCCGGCCCTCGCGGGGGCGATCCTGGCGCTGCTCGTCTGGGACCCGTGGCTGGCGCGGTCCTACGGCTTCGCGCTCTCGTGCGTGGCCACCATGGGGTTGCTGCTCTTCGCACAACCGTGGGGGCGCACCTTCGGGCGTCGGCTGCCCGCTCGGCTGCGTTGGCTCGGGCCGGTGCTCGCCGTTCCGGTTGCGGCTCAGGTCGTGTGTGCACCGATCGTCGTGCCGTTGCAGGGCAGCGTCTCGCTCATCGCGGTGCTGGCCAATCTGCTGGCGGCGCCATTGGTCGGACCGACCACGATCCTCGGGGTGAGCGTGGCGCTGCTGTCCATCTTCTGGGTCGGAGGAGCGGGGTTGCTGGCGTGGACGGCGGCGCTGCCGGCCCTGGGGATCGCGTGGGTGGGCCGGGTCTGTGCCCGGGCGCCCTTCGGGCAGATCGACTGGGATGACTCGGCTCTGGCCGCAGTGTTGCTCGCCGCCCTCACGGTCATTGCGGTGGCGGCGGCGCCATGGGTCTGGCACCGCTCCCGGCTCCGCCCGCTCGTGGCCTTCGCCGCTGTGCTGGTCGCCTCCGCCATCGCGATGCCGGTGTCAGTCATCGGATGGCCGCCTCCGGGGTGGGTGCTGGTGATGTGCGATGTCGGCCAGGGCGATGGGCTCGTCCTCAACGCAGGAGGTGGGCAGATCGTCGTCGTGGACACCGGGCCGGACCCGGACGCCATGAACGGCTGTCTGAGGCGGCTCGGGGTGATGACGGTGGACCTGCTCGTCCTGACGCATTTCCACGCGGACCACGCCGGGGGACTGGCAGGGGTGTTGGACGGCCGTCGGGTCGGGCAGATCCGCGGGACACCGGTCCGCGAACCGCGGGGAGTCGCGGCCGAGGTCGACCGGCTCGCAGGGCAGGCGGGGGTGCCGGTGGGGCCGTTGCGTTCCGGCGACGCGCTCCGGGTCGGGGCACTGTCGGCGGATGTCTGGCTTCCCGGTCGCCCGATCCACGAGGGGTCGGTGCCCAACAACGCGTCCGTCGTCCTCACGGTCCAGGTGCGCGGTCTGGGGATCCTGCTCACTGGTGACATGGAGCGGGAGGCCGCTGGCCAACTCGTTCGTGCTGAGCGGGCGGATCCCGAGCGCTGGGGCCGGATCGACATCCTCAAGGTGGCCCACCACGGATCGAGCAACCGCGACGACCGGCTGCTTGATGAGGTGGTTGGGCGGATCGCCCTGATCAGTGTCGGCACGGACAACGACTACGGTCATCCAGCGCCATCGACCGTGAGGGCCCTTGAGGGACAGGGCTTTTCGGTGCACCGTACCGATCTCGAGGGTGACTTGGCCGTCGTCGACCGCCCGTCCGGGCTGGTCGTACTCGGTCGTGGCTCTGCGGGCTCAGCTCGCTGATGGGTCGGGTGCGTGGCGTCCGTCTCTCGCCATAGGTCAGGAGACGCCGACCGCTGCTTCGCGTCGGGAGTCGCCAGCCGCGGTCAGGGAGCCATCGGCGCGCCGAACCGCCGCGCCGACCCCGCCGAAGTACATGTCCAGTCCGTCGAAGACCTCGTGGTCCAGCCCTGCCTCTGCGACCGCAGCGGCGATGTCCTCGGCCGCCTCGTAGTCGACCCGGTAGGCATCGTCGTCGAGGAGTCGGACATGTGACCGGGGCGCGGAGATCGCGTCCTGGATCAGGGTCCCCTTCAGGCAGGCTGCTCCGATGACCTGCATCAGGGCCGTGGTGATCCGGTCCGCGCCTGGCGAGCCGATGGAGAGGGAGCGCCCGTCGGCGGTCCGTCCCGTGGTGGGGGCCATGTTGGAGGCCAACCGGGTGCCTGGCGTCACGGCGTGCAGGCCGAGTCGGTTGAGTTCCGGCTCACCCAGCGCGTTGTTCAGCAGGATCCCGGTGTCGGGGATCGCCAAGCCCGAGCCGTAGCCGGACGACATCGTGATGGAGCAGGCGGTTCCGTCGCTGTCGACGGTCGAGACGTGTGCGGTCGAGGCTGACGTCGGTAGGCCTGCGAGGCCGTAGCGCTCAACCGCTTCGAGCAGGTTGCGACCATCGGTGTCGAGGTCCCAGGACCGGTCATGGACGTTGCGGCGATACGACAGGACCCGACGCTGGATGTCGATGACATCCATGGCGTCCCAGGTCCCCCGGCGATCGAGTTCGCCCAGCATGATGGCCAGCATCGGGCCGCCGACCGACGGTGGCGGATTGATGGCCAAGGTCCAGTCGCCCAGGGCGCGCAGGACGGGTTCGCGGACGATCGGTGCATAGGCAGCGAGGTCCTCGTCGGTGATCAAGCCTCCGTTGGATTCCATCATCTCGACCAGCGCCCGCCCGACCTCGCCGGTGCTGAAGAGCGTCGGGCCTTGTGCCGCGAGCAGATCCAGCACATCTGCGAGGTCGACGTTGCTCGACATCTCTCCGGGGCGCAAGGTGCTGCCGTCGCTTCCCATGACGAGCGCGTGGGCCGCGTCGTCGTGCCCGAAGAGCGACTCTCGCACAAAGCCGAGGAAGTAGGAGGCGGCGCTCCCCATCGGGTAGCCGGCGCGACAGGCGTCGGCGGCGGGAGTCACGAGCCTCTCCCACGGCAGGTCCCCGTGCCGCTGGGACGCCAGGTCCAGTGCCGGCACCGCGCCCGAGTTGGCGACCGACCCGTGACCGGCCCACATCGTCACCCCGCCGCCGTAGCCCGTGACGACCTGGCGGACCCCCTGACCGAATCGAACCCGGGGGAGACCGCGGCCCGGCATCTCGACGTTGCCGTCGATGACCTCGGGTGGGCCGTCCGCGGGCCAGACGTTGATGAAGGCGCCGCCCATCAGGCTGACGATCCCGGGCTCGGTGCTCATGGTCACCACCGCTGCGGCGATCGCAGCGTCCACGGCGTTGCCCCCGTCGGCGACTGCGGCCAAACCGGCGTCACGTGAGAGTGGGCTGGTGCAGGCGACCGCGACGGTCCGGGTCATCCGTGGGCCAGCGTTCGAGTGGCCTGCGTTCGAGTGGCCTGCGTCGGTCGCGTCAGGGTCAGCGTCAGCCGCCTTGGGGTGGCGAGCGTCATCCGCGGCCCTGCGAGTGGTACTCCGCGTTGGGTACGAAGCCCAGGGCGGTCGACACCCGGTTGGTCATGTTGAACATGCCGATGACCTGGACGGCCTCCACGATCTGGTGGTCATCGAGTCCGGCCGCCCGCAGTGGTGCGAGGTCCGCCTCCGTGATGTCGGCGGGGTGCAGCGTCAACTTCTCGGCGTACTCCGCCATCGCGGCCTCCCGCTCGGGGAGGTCGGCCTGGCGCCAGTTGACGCCCACGAGGTCAGATGTGCGCTCGTCCTCGGTATAGCTGCGCAGCGCTGCGCCGTGACTGACCGAGCAGTACGTGCAGCGGTTGATGCTCGACACGACAACGCCCAGCAGCTCCCGGTCCGCGTTGGACAGGTGGCCTTCCTTGTTGACCAGGAGGTTGAAGTATCTCCACCACGCGAGGAACTGCTCACCGTTGGTGGCCTGGGCCCGGAAGACATTGGGCACGAAGCCGAAGGCCTCCTCGGACTTGTCCCAGAGACGGGTCACCCCTTCGGGAACGTCCTCCCGCTCGGGGATGGGCAGGTAGGAAATTCGCTCGTGGTTAGACATGGAGTCAGCCTAGAGGTCCGGGCCTGTGGACGGCGGGGCCACTCGACTGGTGGGCGGCGCCTGGGGGCCTGTGGACGGCGGGGCCACTCGACGGGGGGTGCGTTGTTGTGGGCGGTTCAGGGCGGTTCAGGCGGGTTGGAGGGTGGGCTCCCGGGGGACGCCGGCCGACTCGCACAGGGCGTCGAGCGCGGCCGCGACGGCCGGGACACGCTGCATGTCCGCCGTGGTCACGGCCAGGATCTGGCGCCTGGAGGCGGGGTTGAGCGGTAGCGCCACGACGTCGTCGTCCTGCCGGGCGGCGGTGAGGATGAGGTCGGGCACCAACGCGACCCCGAGACCGGCGGCGACCAAGCCGATGACCGCGACGTAGTCCTCGGTCTCGAAGGCGACGTTGGGCACGAAGCCGGAGTGGTTGGCGAGGGAGAGCAGGTGGCCGCGACAGCGGGGGCACCCGGCGATCCACTCGTCGGCCGAGAAGTCGCTCAGTTGGGCGACCGTGCCCCCGGCGAGGGGGTGCGTCTTCGGCACGACGAGGCGCACCTCGTCGTCGAGGAGCCGGCGGGTGACGAGCATCGACAGGTCCTCCTCGAGCTCGCCGAGGTCCATCCCCTCGTAGGCGAAGGCGACAGCGACGTCGGCGTCGCCGCTGCGCAGCGCCGCGAGGGACTCCGGCGGCTCCGCCTCGGTGAAGTGGATGGTCACGTCCGGATGCCGCTGCTTGAGGATCGCGAGCGCCTTGGGCACGAGGGTGGCCGACGAGCTGGGGAAGGCCATCAACCGGACCCGCCCGGCGCGCAGCCCGGCGATCGCGCTGATCTCCTCCTCGGCGGCGTCGAGCGCAGCGAGGACCCCGACCGCGTGCCGGGCCAGGATCTGGCCCGCTTCGGTGAGGCGGACCTGACGGCCGTAGCGCTCCACGAGGATCGTCCCGGTGCGCTGCTCGAGCCGGCGGACCATCTGGGAGATGGCCGGCTGGGTGAAGCCGAGTGCGATGGCGGCGCCGGTGAAGCTGCCCTCGTCGGCGATGGCCTTCATGATCCTGAGGCCCGCTGCATCAATCATGCGGCAAAGCATAACTGCAGATTATGTTTCCGGTCGTGTCGCCCCGACGCTCGTGATGGATCCGCGATCGGGTCCGGCCCGGCCGTAGGCTGGATGGGTGCCACCACAGTCCAGCCCCCTGAGCCGCTTTGCGACGTCGCGACGCCTCCCCCTCGAGGTCAGCGACCTCGGGACCCTGGACGACTTGGTCGATCTGGTCAGCGCCGGTGGCGTCGTGGTGCTGAGCGGGGCCGGCCTCTCGACCGACTCCGGCATCCCGGACTACCGGGGACCGGACGGCCTGCGCCGGGTCGAGCCGATGAGCTACGGCACCTTCGTCGGCAGCTCGGAGGCCCGTCGGCGCTACTGGGCCCGCAGCTACATCGGGTGGCAACGCTTCAGTGCAGCGCGGCCCAACCGTGGCCACGAGCACGTCACCGCCCTGCAGCGGGCCGGCTACGTCGGGCCGATCATCACGCAGAACGTCGACGGCCTGCAGCAGGCCTCGGGCGCGACCGACGTCGTCGAGCTGCACGGCTCCCTCGAGCGGGCGACCTGCCTCACCTGTGGTGAGGTCACCGGGCGCCAAGAGTTGCACGAGCGGATGACGCAGGCCAACCCCGGCTTCATGGAGCGCTTCACCGAGGCCGCCGAGGCGGTCGGCTCGCAATGGGGGGAGCAGGTGCGCCCGGACGGCGACATCGTCCTCGCGGACGAGCTGGTCGAGGCCTTCTTCACGCCGCGCTGCATCGTGTGTGGCAACGACACGATCAAGCCGGACGTCGTGTTCTTTGGCGAATCAGTGCCAAAGCCCTTGGTGGAGAAGTGTTTTGCTCTCGTCGAGTCGGCGGGCTCGCTGCTCGTCCTCGGCTCGTCGCTGGCCGTGATGAGTGGCTACCGCTTCGTGCGGCGCGCCGCGACCATCGACGTCCCGGTCGCGATCGTCACCAGGTCGGCGACACGCGGCGACGCCGAGGCGAGCATCCGCATCCACGCGCCCTTGTCGGCGACACTTGACGCACTCGGGGCCGCGCTCGACGCGTGAGTACCCAGACGTGCTCAGAGGGAGGGATCATGCGCGCCGGCGAACGCCACCGCCCCCTGCCGTATGCCGCTCTCCCGCCCGCCCTGCCGCCGCCCTCCGCGCGCTGGGCGACCCAGGAGTTCCGCGCGGAGGTCGAGGCCTGGGCGGCTCCGCACATCGGTCCGTTGACCTCGTCGCACCAGGTGCACCTGCGGCCGTGGGCGACGGTGTGGCGGCTCGAATCAGCAACCGGCGTCTACTACGCCAAACAGAACTGCCCCCTGCAGAACTTTGAGGCGAAGCTGACCCTGCTGCTCTCCACGCTCGTGCCCGAGCGCGTGCTGCCGGTCACGGCCGCAGACCCGGAGAGGGGGCTCTTGCTGACGCCGGATCAGGGCCTCGTGTTCGGTGATGTCGTGGCCGAGAACGACGTCGACGCCTGGTGTCGACTGGTCGCGGCGGCCATGCAGTTGCAACGGGAGCTGGCCGGGCACGCCGATGAGCTGGCCGCAGCGGGGCTCACGACGCTGCACCCGGGGAACTCAGCGGCATACGTGCGGGGTCGTGCTGCTGCGCTCGCAGCCTTGCCGGTCGACGACCCTCGCCACCTGGCCCCGGGACGGGCCAAAGCCTTGCGCGCCCAGGATGGCCTGATCCGTGGGTGGGCGGACGAGGTGAGCTCGTTGGGGCTGCCGATCGCCTTGGTGCACAACGACCTTCACGAATACAACGCGTTTGACGCGACGACGGGGATTCGCTTCTTCGACTTCGGTGACGCGGTCCTGGCACCACCCCTCACGGCGCTGCTCATCCCGCTCAACGTGCTGGCCGGCCGGCTCGGCGCCGGCAACCGCGACCCGCGACTGGTGCGGGTCGCCGATGCGGCCCTCGAGGTGTGGAGCGACGTGACGCCGATGCGGCAGTTGCGGGCCGCGTTGCCGGCCGCGCTGCGGCTCGGTCGGATCGGGCGGGTCGAATCCTGGTTGCGGGTCTGTGCCTCGGTCAGCCCTGCCGAGCTCGCGGAATACGGGGCCTCCGTCCCGGCGTGGCTCATCAGGGTGCCCCAGGATCCGCCGATCCGCTGAACGGTCAGATGCGTCGCAGGACAGCGGTGACCTTGCCGAGGATCGTCGCGTGGTCGCCGTCGATGGGGGAGTAGGCCGAGTTGTGCGGGAGCAGCCACACGTGCCCGTCGGTGCGTTTGAAGGTCTTGACCGTGGCCTCGTTGTCGAGCAGGGCCGCGACGATGTCGCCGTTGCTCGCGGTCTGCTCGCGGCGCACGACCACCCAGTCCCCGTCGCAGATCGCGGCGTCGATCATCGAGTCTCCGACGACCTTGAGGAGAAAGAGCTCGCCCTCGCCGACGATCTGGCGGGGCAGCGGGAAGACGTCCTCGACGAGCTCGTCGGCCAGGATCGGAGCGCCGGCGGCGATTCGGCCCAGCACCGGCACATAGGAGGCCTCGGGGCGGGCGTCGCCGGAGCCGGTCTCGACATCGGCGCCCGCCCTGCGGTAGTCACCGTCGAGGCCGGGCGCGATCGAGGCCGTGCCGCGGTGGCCGATCGCCTCGAGGTCGGCGTCGGGGGAGATGATCTCGAGGGCCCGGGGCCGGTTGGGGTCGCGGCGTAGGTAGCCCTTGCGCTCGAGAGCAGCGAGTTGGTGGGAGACGCTCGAGGGGCTCGCGAGACCGACCGCCTCGCCGATCTCACGCATGCTCGGGGGGTAGCCGCGGCGGTCGACGGAGTTGCGGATCACCTCGAGGACTCGGCGCTGACGCACCGTCAACCCATCGCCCTTGTCGCGGTCGGGAAACTGCTTCACGTCAGCCATCGTCGCCCCTCGGCTCCCTCGCCAGAACCGCTCGCCGACCCAGTGTCAGTGGTGACTGATGAGGTTGTTGTTGTGAGGGAAGACTACGAGATTCGAACAAGGATGCCAAACACCTGTTCGACGCGTGTCTCGACTTCATCGAACAGTTGTGCTAGAAATCGTACAGACGTTCCATCGAACAGATGTTCGCCGGACTGCAAGCAGGAGGACACCATGAGTGCCATCGCCATCGCCGACCCGCAGGTCACCCGCCCCGACCGTGGGAGCGTGCGCCCGCAACTCGTGCTGCTCCCGACCGGAGCCGAGGCCGTGTGCGCTGCGAGAGCGAGCCGGCCGGTCATGCGGCTGACCGGCTTCGGTCGCCTCCTCGTCGGGCTCCTCGTTGCTGTTGTGTTGGCGATGGGCGCGGTGGCAGCCGCGGGCTCTTTTGCCTCGGCCGCCGGCCCGACGGTGACGATGACGGTCCAGTCCGGCGACACCCTGTCCCAGATCGCTGCGCAGCGACTGCCTGACCTGTCGATCCCGGAGGGCGTCGTGGCGATCCAGCTGGCCAACGGCCTGTCGACCTCGCAGGTGCATGCCGGGCAGACCCTGGTCATCCCCGCCGGGTGAGTCTCGGGCCCCCGGCCACGCCTCATCCTGATCGGCAGTGCCGATCCCCAGAGCGCCGCGTTGGCTCCACCAGCAGCGGCTTCGTGTGTGGGCGCTTCGACCCCGTTCACACACACCCGAGCGCCGCTCCCCACGACCATGGGGGGCGGCGCTCACTCGTGCGCCGTGGGTCGGGCACCAGGCGCTACGAGAGGGGCCCCTTTGTGTTCCTGGGCCAGAGGCCGGGATGCTGTCCCCATAAGCTCTGCGAGTCGCCTCCGGCTCGGCGAGCGCTGCACGACCACCCAGGCACGACACGCGACTCGGAAGAAGGATCAGGCATGAAGAAGATTGGTGTCATCGGATGCGGGCTGATGGGGTCTGGCATCGCCGAGGTCTCGGCGCGGGCCGGGCTCGATGTCGTGGTCTCGGAGTCGAGTCCGTCGGCAGTCGCGGCGGGGGTGCACCGGCTGACGGAGTCGCTGCAGCGGGCGCAGTCCCGCGGGAAGATCGACGACGCCCAGGCCGTGCTCGACCGGATCCAGGTCGTCGAGGGGCTGGACGCCCAGGCCGACCGCGAGATCGTGGTCGAGGCCATCGTCGAGGATGAGGCCACCAAGGTCGCCCTCTTTGCCGAGCTCGACCGGATCGTCGAGTCGAAGGAGGCCGTGTTGGCCTCCAACACCTCCTCCATCCCGATCATGAAGCTGGCCGTGGCCACGCAGCGACCCTCACACGTCCTCGGAGTGCACTTCTTCAACCCGGTGCCCGTGCTGGCTCTGGTCGAGCTCGTGCCGAGTCTGCTCACGGCGCCCGAGACGACCGAACGGGCCCGGACCTGGGTCGAGGGCACGCTGGGCAAGCAGGCGATCGACTGCAAGGACCGGGCCGGCTTCGTCGTCAACGCCCTGCTGATTCCTTTCATCCTGTCGGCGATCCGGATGCTCGAGTCCGGCTTCGCCACGGCGGAGGACATCGACCGTGGGCTCGTCCTCGGGGCGGCTCACCCGATGGGCCCGCTCGCGCTGGCCGACCTGATCGGGCTCGACACGACGAAGGCGGTCGCCGAGTCGCTCTACGACGAGTTCAAGGAGCCGCTCTACGCCCCGCCGCCGCTGCTGGCACGCATGGTGGAGGCGGGCCTGCTCGGGCGCAAGACCGGGCGCGGCTTCTACACCATGTGATTNNNCACAGACTCAACGGGGGGAGTTGAGCGGGTAGGGGTTCGCCGTGAAGCTGGTGGTGGAGGTCGCGGCCGTCGAGGCTGCGGCGAGGCAACTGGACGATGCGGTGGCCGCGGCGCGCCGGATGGGTGCCGCTCGGCGGCTCGGCCTCGTGGAGTCCGCGCTCCCGGGCTGGACGGCGTCGCGGGCAGCCGCCGAGGCGGCGGAGGACTGGGGCCGCATCGAGGTTGCCCTGGCCCTCGCGCTCGGTGGGCAGGCGCAGGCCATGCTCGAGGCAGCGCAGGGCTATAGAGAGCTCGAGACGGTCACGACCAGTGCCTTCGGGGCCGGTCGATGAGCATCGGGGTGCTCCAGGTGCGTCGGGGCCGGCCGGAGCTGCTCCGCGAGGTGGCTGCTGGGCTCGAGCGGGACCGGCTGGCCTGGCTGCAGGTCATCGCCTTCGTGCTGGCCGCCAGGTCGGGGGCGGCCTGGCGCGGGCCGGCCGCAACCGCTTCGGCTGACCGTGAGCAGGGCATCGCGGCGCGGATCCGGACCGCCTGCGTGGGCCTGGCCGTGACGGCTGGGGCCCTGCGGCACGCGGCGGACCGGTTGGAGGGCGCCCGCAGCCTGGTGACGAGAGCTGATCGTCTGGCCCGCGACGCGGGCGGCTGGGTGGACCTCGATGGGCGACTCGTCCTGCCGACCCGACCCACGCTCGAGGACCCCATCTCTCAGGCGGTCCGAGCGCGTGAGGACGAACGGACCCGGTGGGAGGTTGCCGGTCTGCTTCGCCAGGCGACCGAGGCGGGCACAGCCGTTGACCGCGACCTGGGCCGCGACCTGCGTCAGGCGCTGCACCCCAACGCCTGCGTCTCGGGACCGCCGCCCGGGCCGGCCATCCCGCCACCACCCCCGATCCGGTCCGGGGCCGCGGGGGTGGGAGAGGTCTTCGCCAGCGCGGCGTGGTGGCGGGTCCTGTCCGGACAGGAGCGGCAGGTCGTGATCGCCACGCACCCGGAATGGATCGGCAACCGGGACGGGATCCCGGCGCGGGACCGGCACCAGGCCAACCTCATCCTGCTGGCCCGGGCGCAGGCTCAGATCGCAGCAGACCCCGAGATCCGGCAGGCCTGGTGGATCCGGGGCACCTCGAGCGGACCCGGTGATCTCGGGCTTCCTGCCCTGATCGGGGCAGGCCCGGCGATGGATCGCTACCTGGACCTGCGGGCGGTGCGGCAGGTCATCGATCGCGGCGACCCACCACGACAACTCCTGTCGCTCGACGGGGCCGGGGACCGGCTCCGGGCTGTGGTGGGTATCGGAGACGTCGACACCGCCGACCACGTCGCGACGTTCGTCGGAGGCTTCACCACGACGCCCCGCGGCTCCCTGGGGCGCTATGACACCCAACTGGCCCAGGTCCGCGACCGGACGGGCCAGATCGCCAGGACGTCCGGGATGGCGGATGCCACGACGGCGCAGGTGGTGTGGCTCGGCTACGACGCCCCGCAGCAGCACGAGGTGCTCGACCCGTGGGGGCGCAGCGTCCTGTCCGAGCAGACCGCCAAGGAGGCGGCGCCGGCCCTGGCCCGCTTCGTCAACGGCATCGACGCCGCGCGCGATGTCCCGCCGCACCAGGTGATCGATGCGCACTCCTACGGCAGCGTCGTCGCGGCGCACCTGCTGACCCACAACACCGGCGTCGACGACGTCGTGCTGCTCGGCTCGCCCGGGGTCGGGGGAGCCTTCACGTCGTTGGCGGGCGCGGGACTCAAGCCCGGGGCGCTCAACGTCCTGGCGGCCGACTGGGACGCCGTGGCCCACTCCGGGTGGTTCACCGGCGATCCGACCGAGGTGCCCGGCGCACTGGTCCTGTCCTCCGGGTGGTCCCTGGTCCCGGACTTGCCGCTCGGCACCGGGGCCGCCTCGTCCGGGCACAGCGACTACTTCACCGCTGGCTCGACCAGCGTCGAGAACCTGGCTGCCGTCACGCTCGGACGGCGGGACCTGCTCATCCTCGACGGTGAACGCCGCAAGGGTGGCCGGCCCTGACCCGGTGTCGATCGCGTTTGTGCAGGTCAGCGGCACGCCACGCCGAGGGTCAATCCAGGTGTTGCGGTGTGGGTCACATCGATCTATGGTTACCCCTACATCTAGTAGTTACACACCTGTAAGTCATCCACATGTAGTCCCCAGGGTGGAGTGGGTTACCCACAGTTCATCCACACCCTGTCCCCAGTTTTATCCCCAATCGCGCTGCTGACTGAGCCTGACCACCGGGCGAGCTCAGCGGCATACGACATCGCTGAGAAGGAAGGTGACCGCAGATGCACTGTCCGTTCTGTCGGTACACCGACTCACGCGTCATCGACTCGCGGACCACCGACGACGGCACCTGCATCCGCCGCCGCCGTCAGTGCCCGGAGTGCAACCGGCGCTTCACGACCCTGGAGACCTCAAGTCTCAGCGTCGTCAAGCGCTCGGGGGCCTCCGAGCCGTTCAGCCGGGCCAAGGTGCTCTCCGGCGTCCGCAAGGCGTGCCAGGGGCGGCCGGTCTCCGAGGATGACCTGGCCCTGCTCGCCCAGAAGGTCGAAGAGGCCATCCGGGCGCAGGGCAACGCCGAGATCGAGGCCCACGAGGTCGGCATGGCCGTCCTCGAGCCGCTTCGCGAACTCGACGAGGTCGCCTTCCTCCGGTTCGCGTCCGTCTACCAGGCGTGGGGCAGCCTGGAGGACTTCGAGGGAGCCATCGCGCTCCTGCGGGCTGAGCGGGACGTCGCGGGGATCGACCCCCACGCCGAGCCCGGCCGGCCACCCGGCGAGCGGGTCTGACCCGCCACCAGCGCCGTGGGGCGCGGGGACGCGGGGGCTCGAGGTAGCAGAAGGGGACTGTCAGACCCCGGCGAAATACTGATGTTTGACGACGAGTTTCACCTATGAGACAGCAGAATCACCACACGGGCACCATTCGGTCAGGGAGGCCGCAGCATGACGGAAATCGGTAATCGCAGCTCACGCTCGAAGGCAGGCGCCAAGAAGGGCGTCACCATCGAACGCATCTACACCACGCCTGGCGTGCACCCCTACGACGAGGTGAAGTGGGAGAAGCGCGACGTCGTCCAGCAGAACTGGAAGACCGGCGAGACGATCTTTGAGCAGCGCGGTGTCGAGTTCCCCGATTTCTGGTCGGTCAACGCGAGCACGATCGTCACGACCAAGTACTTCCGCGGGGCGCTCGGCACCGACAAGCGCGAGACGGGCCTCAAGCAGCTCATCGACCGCGTCGTGCTGACCTATGCGGCGGCCGGCAAGCAAAACGGCTACTTCAGCTCCGACGAGGACGCTGAGATCTTCGAGCACGAGCTCACCTACGCGCTGCTGCACCAGGTCTTCTCGTTCAACTCGCCGGTGTGGTTCAACGTCGGCACCTCCTCCCCGCAGCAGGTCTCCGCCTGCTTCATCCTCTCCGTTGACGACTCGATGGACTCGATCCTCAACTGGTACAAGGAGGAGGGCTTCATCTTCAAGGGTGGATCCGGTGCCGGCCTCAACCTGTCGCGGATCCGCTCGTCCAAGGAGCTGTTGTCCTCCGGCGGGACCGCCTCCGGCCCGGTCTCCTTCATGCGTGGCGCCGATGCGTCCGCCGGGACGATCAAATCCGGTGGGGCGACGCGTCGGGCGGCCAAGATGGTCGTCCTGGACGTCGACCACCCTGACATCGTCGAGTTCGTCGAGACCAAGGCGCGCGAGGAAGACAAGATCCGCGCCCTGCGTGACGCCGGCTTCGACATGGATCTCGGCGGCAAGGACATCGTCTCGGTCCAGTACCAGAACGCCAACAACTCGGTCCGGGTCAACGACGAGTTCATGAAGGCGGTCGAGGACGGCACCACGTTCGGCCTCAAGTCTCGCGGCGACGGCTCGGTCATCGAGACCATCGAGGCCCGCGAGCTCTGGGGCAAGATGGCCAAGGCCGCATGGGAGTGCGCCGACCCCGGCATCCAGTACGACGACACGATCAACGCGTGGCACACCAACCCGGAGACGGGCCGGATCACCGCGTCCAACCCGTGCTCCGAGTACATGTCCCTCGACAACTCCTCGTGCAACCTCGCCTCGCTCAACCTGCTGAAGTTCCTGCGGGACGATGACACGTTCGACGCGGAGGCCTTCCAGAAGGTCACCGAGTTGGTCATCACCGCCATGGACATCTCGATCTGCTTCGCGGACTTCCCGACGGAGCCGATCGCCAAGACGACGCAGGACTACCGTCAGCTCGGCATCGGTTACGCCAACCTCGGCGCGCTGCTGATGGCGACCGGTCACGGCTACGACTCCGAGGGTGGCCGGGCGCTCGCCGCGTCGATCACCTCGCTGCTCACGGGCGCCTCCTACAAGCGCTCCGCCGAGCTCGCCGCGATCGTCGGCCCCTACAACGGCTACGCCCGCAACGCCGACGCGCACAAGCGGGTCATGCGCAAGCACCAGGCTGCCAACGACAACATCAAGACGCTCGACGTGATGGACTCCGACATCCACAAGCTGGCGACGAAGGCTTGGGACCAGGTCATCAAGCTCGGCGAGAAGGACGGCTACCGCAACGCGCAGGCCTCCGTGCTCGCGCCCACCGGCACCATCGGCTTCATGATGGACTGCGACACGACCGGCATCGAGCCCGACTTCTCGCTCGTCAAGTTCAAGAAGCTCGTCGGCGGCGGCTCGATGCAGATCGTCAACCTGACGATCCCGCGGGCCCTGAAGAAGCTCGGCTACCAGCAGGAGTCGATCGAGGCCATCGTCGAGTACATCGCCGACAAGGGTCACGTCATCGACGCGCCCGGGCTGCGCCCCGAGCACTACGAGATCTTCGACACCGCGATGGGGGCCCGCTCGATCTCGGCCATGGGCCACGTGCGGATGATGGCTGCCGCGCAGCCCTTCCTGTCCGGCGCGATCTCCAAGACGGTCAACCTGCCGGAGGACGCCACGGTCGAGGAGATCGAGGAGGTCTACCTGCAGGGGTGGAAGCTCGGCCTCAAGGCGCTCGCGGTCTATCGCGACAACTGCAAGGTCGGCCAGCCCCTCTCCGATGGTGGCTCGACCGCCAAGGACGCGGCAGCGGACAAGGCCGCCGGCGAGGTCAAGGTCGAGAAGGTCATCGAGTACCGCCCGGTGCGTCGTCGCCTGCCCAAGCGCCGTGCCTCGCAGACGACGTCGTTCGCCGTCGGTGGCGCCGAGGGCTACCTCACGGCCGGCACCTACGCATGGACGCCTTCTCGATCGCCGTCTCGATCGGCCTTCAGTACGGCGTGCCGCTCGAGACCTTCGTCGAGAAGTTCACCAACCTGCGCTTCGAGCCGGCCGGCCTCACGGACGACCCGGACGTGCGTATGGCGCAGTCGATCATGGACTACGTCTTCCGCCGCCTGGCGCTGGACTACCTGGACTTCGAGACCCGCTCCTTCATGGGGATCCACACGGCCACCGAGCGCGCCCGCCAGGTGGAGACCGGCTCCTATGAGGACGACTCCTCGGACGAGCTGGATGAGGACCTCGCGGACGAGCTCCAGACGCTGTCCCAGTCGGTGCAGATGCGCCGGACCGAACCCAAGGCCGACAAGGTCGAGGACAAGGCGTCCGAGGTCAACTTCGGGTCCGGCGCCGCGTCCGCCCGGGAGACGTCCAGCGAGATCCACAGCTCTGCCGAGTTGATGGACAAGTTCCAGGGCAAGTCCGCGGACGCGCCCATGTGCCTGACCTGCGGGACGAAGATGCGCCCCGCTGGCTCGTGCTATGTCTGCGAAGGTTGCGGAAGCACCAGCGGCTGCAGCTGATGACGAGTTGAGTGCAGTGTCACATGTTTGCGTGAGTGACAGTTGCCGTCGTCGCTTCTCGGAGCGATAACGCAACAACGGCGCCGCCCCGGCCCCTTGCGGGGGCCGGGGCGGTGGATTTTGGGGAGCAACTGGATAGAGAAAGCAGTAGCCATAAAGCACGATGCGCCCGGCTGGAACCGGGCGCATCGTCGGCAGAACTAGGTCTGCATGTTCTCCAAGCACATCAGATCACGTTCCTGTCGCTCGCGTCCAGATTGCTGGCGTGTTGCTCGAATCACTACCCAAGGAATGAACCTGATGACTAACAACGTCTTTGACGCCTTCAAGGCCTTTGACAAGAAGCTCAAGCTCGAACCCGACGTGACCCAGCAGGCCCGGGACGTCGCGACGACTCTGGAGGAGTGTCTGCGCGATGCGGGCCTGCTCCAGTCGCGGCTCCTGCAGGGTTCGTTTGGTCGCAAGACCATGCTCGTCGTTCTACCAAACTCCCTGTCCGAGCGCCGCACCAAGCCCGGCATGTCTGAGTGGGCCATGAGCGAGTTCAGCAAGGCAATCGTCGCAGCCAACGTCTTGCCCGGCGTACGGTTCGATGTGGACCAGGCACACGCGCACGCCCTTCAGTTGACCATCCCGGGGATGACCTTCACGGTCGACCTCGTGCCGGCCTTCGAAACCGAGAGCCCCGATGGGGGCTGGCTTTACATCGCTGACCGGGACAAGGACCAATGGACGAAGCGGTCCGACGTCCGCCGACTGCGCGACAAGGTCGCGACCCGCAACCAGGAGTGTGGCGGGGTCTGGGTCAACCAGGTCCGGCAGGCCAAGCACTCGCTCGACGGGAACAGCGACGTCGAGAGGCTGGTCTGCGGGCTGCTCGTCGAGTCCCTTGCGTACGAGGCCGTGACCAAGAGGATGGCGCCCCAGCATGCGACGGTCGCCATTCTCACCGTCGCAGGGGAAAAGCTCACTGGGCCGTACGCGGGGCTCGCCCAGAACGACCTGACCGACAAGTGGTCCGGCACTGAACGGGCCCAGGTCCTGCGGTTCTTCGAGATAAACCGAGGCAAGGCTCTCGAGGCGGTGTGCCTCGAGAACGCCGGTGATGCTGTCGCGGCCCTGAAGGTCTGGCGTGAGGTCTTCGGCGACCTGTTCCCGCAAACCGAGGTCAGCTTCGCGGAGCGGCTGAAGTCTGTGGGTCTCGTCGGCGGCGCAGTGACCTCCGAAGGCCGGCTCACGACCGCAACCGGGAACGTGCGCCCGTCCCGACCTTGGCGGGCCGTTGGCTTCAACGAGGACAAGCCTCTGACGGCCACGTCGTTGCGTGCGAAGCGGACGAGGGCCGAGCGGCCAGCGTCGTCGATGGACGACCTCCTTGCGGACCCCTCCGGGGTTGTCAAGGACGTCGCCTCAGGCCAAGTGGTGTGGGGGGTCCAGAACGTGGTGGGC
>CAJDUR010000036.1_pt1 | contig 25771 bp, 23 predicted proteins | sample 7391191 | NCBI WGS metagenome assembly CAJDUR01 (sample SAMEA7055688, study PRJEB34461) | soil metagenome | biome: terrestrial ecosystem; feature: Peninsula; material: soil | place: Antarctica | collected 2016 | reverse complement strand
CGCGAGATCCAGGCGCAGTTCGAGGCGCTCGGGCCCTGGTCCGGCGCCCGGGCCACGCCCACCGCCGCTCCGGTGGCGCCGGCGCCCACGAGCGCCAGCGGGACCGGGGAGTGGATCCTCGCGACCTGGACCAGCCTGCTCGACGCCGGCCGGATGCAGGACGGGGAGCCGTTCCTGGCCGGCACGGCGCCGGCCGCCGTCGCCCGACTGTCGGTGGCCTCGGCCGCCGGGCTCGGCCTCGCCGACGGCGACCAGGTCACCGTCAGCGGCCCGCTCGGCAGCGTGACGGTGCCAGCCGTCGTCGTCAAGGGCATGGTCGATGGCGTCGTCTGGCTGCCGACCAATGCCAGGGAGTGCTCAGTCCGGTCCGGACTCGGCGCGGACGCCGGGGAGCGGGTCGCGGTGGCGCGGGTCCCGGTGGCGCGGGTCCCGGCCACGTCCACGAAGGGTGGTGCGCTATGAGTCTCAGCACAGCGGCATACGGCCTCACTGCGTTGGTTCCGGCCACGGAGAACCCGGTCGCCGACTTCAGCGACACCCCCTGGTGGGTGGCGGTGATCAAGGCCCTGTTCATCTTCGTCTACCTGCTGATCTCGACGCTGCTCGTCATCTGGTTCGAGCGACGCGTCATCGGCCGGATGCAGCAGCGTCCCGGCCCCAACCGCAACGGCCCGTTCGGGTTGTTGCAGACGCTGGCCGACGGCATGAAGGCGATGCTCAAGGAAGACATCACGCCGGCTGCGGCCGACAAGATCGTCTACCGGACGGCGCCGCTCATCACCGCGACGATGTCCTTCGTCGCCTTCTCGATCATCCCGCTCGGTGGGACGGTCTCGATCTTCGGTCACGAGACGCCGCTGCAGTTGACGGACGTGCCCGTCGCGGTGCTGCTGGTGCTCGCCGTGGCCGGTGTCGGCGTCTACGGGATCATCCTCGCCGGCTGGTCCTCGGGCTCGACCTACCCGCTCCTGGGCGGTCTGCGCTCGACGGCACAGGTGATCTCCTACGAGATCGCGATGGGCCTCTCGCTCGTCGCGATCTTCCTCTACAGCGGCTCGATGTCGACCTCACAGATCGTCTCGGCGCAGAGCTCGCTCTGGTACATCCTGCCGGCGTTCTTCTCCTTCGTGGTCTACGTCATCACCATGGTCGGCGAGACCAACCGCCTGCCGTTCGACCTCGCCGAGGGTGAGGGCGAACTCACTGGCGGCTTCCACACCGAATACTCCGCGATGAGCTTCGCGATGTTCTTCCTCGGTGAGTACATCAACATGTTCACCGTCTCGGCGCTCGCCACGACGATGTTCCTCGGCGGACCCGCGGCGCCTCCGCTCATCTCGATGATCGGCGACGGCATGTTCACCGGTGGCTGGTGGGGCCTGCTGTGGTTCACCGTCAAGCTCTGGATGTTCATGTTCTTCTTCGTCTGGCTGCGTGGGTCGTTGCCGCGCGTGCGCTACGACCAGTTCATGCGCTTCGGCTGGAAGTTCCTCATCCCGATCACCCTCGCGTGGGTCGTGGCCGTCTCCTTCATCCGAGGCGCGCAGCTCGGCTTCCTCGGTGAGGGGCGGCTCACCGTCGGCGGGTTCGACCTGTCCGTCGCCACCCTCGTCATCGTCGGCATCGTGGCGCTGATCGCGCTCGGCGTGGCCTACATGTGGGACGTCAGGCGCGAGGATCAGCTGGCCGCCAAGGCATGGCACCCCGAGGAAGAGATCGATCCGTTCGAGGGCGGCTACCCCGTCCCGCCGATGCCCGGACAGCGGCTGCGAGAGCCGAGTGTCGCCCTCGCGGCAGGCCCCGAGGCCACGACCGTCACCACCTCTGAGGAGGTCAGTCATGACTGACGACGACAACGTCGGCAAGGACGTCACCGGACGCGCCGGCGCCGGCACCCCCGGTCCCGTGGCCTCGAGCAGCTCGGTGGGCGGAGCAAAATCGGCCCACCCGGAGAAGGGCTTCTTCGCGGAGCTGCTCGCCCCCGTCGCGGGCTTCGGCGTCTCCTTCTCCACGATGTTCCGCAAGGTCGCCACCGAGGAGTACCCGGAGAAGCCGCGCCCCACAGCGCCCCGCTTCCACGGCCGGCACCAGCTCAACCGCTATGCGGACGGGCTCGAGAAGTGCATCGGCTGCGAGCTGTGCGCCTGGGCCTGCCCGGCTGACGCGATCTTCGTCGAAGGTGCTGACAACGACGACAGGCCCGGAGGCACGGGCCGGTTCAGCCCGGGGGAGCGCTACGGCCGCGTCTACCAGATCAACTACCTGCGCTGCATCTTCTGCGGCATGTGCATCGAGGCCTGCCCGACCCGCGCCCTGACGATGACCAACTTCTATGAGCTCGCTGACGACAGCCGAGCCAAGTTGATCTTCACCAAGGACCAGTTGTTGGCCCCGATGCAGGAGGGCATGCAACCGGTGCCCATCCCCATGGTCGAGGGCCTGACCTCGCGCGACTACTATCGGGACCTGGTCGACGGGCCCACCGACGCCCAGCGCGCCTACGTGGACGCGCGTGAGGCGGCTGAAGCCGCGCAGACCTCGAGCTCCGACGAGGCCAGCGGCGCCGCCACGACCCGGGAAGGGGTCCAACCGTGACCAGCACCGCTGAAGCCGTCGCCTTCTGGATCCTCGCGCCCATCGCGGTGCTCGGCGGTCTCGGGCTCGTCTTTGCGCGCAAGGCCGTCCACGCGGCCGTGGGGATGGCGCTGGCGATGATCGTCGTCGGCATCTTCTACGTCATCGAGAAAGCGGACTTCCTGGGCGTCGTGCAGGTGTTCGTCTACACCGGCGCGGTCATGATGATCTTCCTCTTCGTCATCATGCTCGTCGGCGTGGACTCGTCCGACTCGCTCGTCGAGACGATCAAGGGCCAGCGACTGGCCGCTCTGGTGTTCGTCCTCGGGCTCGCCGGAGTGCTGTTCTTCTCCCTCGGCAAGGTCGTCTTCGACCAGACCACGGTCCAGGCCGGGATGGACAAGGTCGTCGCGATCAACGCCTCGACCGGCAACGTCACCGGGGTGGCCGAGCTGATCTTCGGCCAGTACGTCTGGATCTTCGAGATCACCTCCTCGCTGCTGATCACCGCCGCGCTCGCTGCGATGGTGCTCGCGCACCGCGAGCGGATCTCCCCCAAGCGCACCCAGGCCGAGTGGGCCCGCAAGCGGATCCGGGACAACCACGACGTCGCCGGACTGCCCGCACCGGGTGTCTACGCCCGCCACAACGCGGTCGACACGCCGGCGCTGCTGCCCGACGGCACGCCGAGCGCCAAGTCCGTCTCCCGCGTCCTCGTCGCCCGTGACCAGGTCGCGTCGGTCGACGGGATCAAGGACGTCGAGCGCCATCTGCATCGCGCGATCGAGGAAGGGGGCGAGAAGTGAACCCCATGCACTACATCTACCTCTCGGTGGTCCTCTTCTCCATCGGGACCGCGACGGTGCTCGTGCGTCGCAACGCGCTCATCGTCTTCATGGGGATCGAGCTCATGCTCAACGCGACCAACCTCTCGCTCGTGACCTTCTCGCGGATGCACGGCCAGCTCGACGGGCAGGTGATGGCCCTGTTCGTCATGGTCGTCGCCGCCGCTGAAGTGGTCGTCGGCCTCGCCATCATCATGGCGATCTTCCGTGCCCGCCGGTCGGCCTCGGTCGACGATGCCAACCTGCTGAAGCTTTAAGGAGCACCGGTCGATGTCAACTGGCATGGGAACACTTGTGCACCAGGGCGCGTATGCCGCTGGGCTACTCGCGCATGAGGGCGAGACCCACGCGGCGACGGGTTTCACCGCCTACGCGTGGCTGATGATCGCGCTGCCGGCCTTCGGGGCGCTCTTCCTCCTCGTCGGAGGCCGTCGGACCAACAGCTTCGGCCCGGTCCTCGCGACACTGCTCTCCTGGGGCTCCTTCGTCATCGGGGCGATCATCACCATCTCGATGATGGGCCGCAGCGTGGGTGACCGCCCCAAGAGCGTGCACCTGTTCGACTGGATCACCGGCGGCTCGTTCGACGTGCAGGCGGGGCTGCTCATCGACCAGTTGTCGATGGTCTTCGTCCTGCTCATCACCTTCGTGGGCTCCCTCATCCACGTCTACTCCATCGGCTACATGGAGCACGACCCGGACCGGCGACGCTTCTTCGCCTACCTCAACCTCTTCGTGGCAGCGATGATGCTGCTGGTGCTGGCCGACTCCTACCTGCTGCTCTACGTCGGCTGGGAGGGCGTCGGTCTGGCCTCCTACCTGCTGATCGGCTTCTGGTATCACAACCCGGCCTTCGCGACCGCCGGCAACAAGGCGTTCATCACCAACCGCGTCGGTGACTTCGGGCTGACGATCGCCATCATCTTGATGTTCTTCCACTTCGGCGCGGTCGACTTCGCGACGGTCAACGCGGGCGTGGCCGGTGTGCAGGGACTCAACCAGGGCTTCATGACCGCCATCGGGATGATGCTGCTGCTCGGAGCGACCGCCAAGTCGGCCCAGCTGCCGCTGCAGAGCTGGCTCGGGGACGCGATGGCCGGCCCGACACCGGTCTCGGCGCTGATCCACGCAGCGACCATGGTCACGGCAGGGGTTTACCTCGTCGTGCGGTCGGGCCCGATCTTCGAGTCCACCCCCACGACCCAACTCGTCGTCGTCATCGTGGGCGCGGCCACCCTCATCTTCGGGGCGATCATCGGCTGCGCCAAGGACGACATCAAGAAGGCGCTGGCTGCCTCGACGATGTCCCAGATCGGCTACATGATGCTGGCTGCCGGGCTCGGCCCGATCGGCTACGCCTTCGCCATCTTCCACCTGCTGACGCACGGCTTCTTCAAGGCCGGGATGTTCCTCGGGGCCGGGTCGGTCATGCACGGCATGAACGACCAGGTCGACATGCGACGGTTCGGCGGGCTGTCCGGCGTCATGAAGATCACCTGGGTGACGTTCGGCTTCGGTTGGCTGGCCATCCTCGGGGTGCCGCCCTTCTCGGGCTTCTGGTCCAAGGACAAGATCATCGAGGCGGCCTTCGTCGGAGAGGGGTGGCGGCCCTGGGTGTTCGGTCTGGCCGCCCTGATCGGCGCGGGCATCACCGCCTTCTACATGTCGCGCCTGTTCTTCATGACCTTCCACGGCAAGAAGCGCTGGACCGATGACGTCCACCCGCACGAGTCGGGGCTGCTCATGACGATCCCGATGATCGTGCTGGCCCTCGGGTCGGCCTTCCTCGGCCTGATCCTCGGCCCGACCGGGATCTTCACCTCCTGGCTGGAGCCGTTCACCGGCGGGGTGCAGGAGCACAGTCCGGTGATTCCGGTCCCCGTGATCATCACCTTGACCATCCTCCTGGTCATCGGCGGCACCGCGCTCGCCTGGCTGATGTACTGGCGCGACCGGGTGCCCGAGACAGCGCCCAAGGGGAACCTGCTCACGCAGGCTGCCCGCGTGGACCTCTATCAGGACCACGCCAATGAGGCCCTCTTCATGCGGCCCGGGATCCACCTGACCCGTTCGCTCTTCTTCGCCGACAACCGTGGCGTGGATGGAGCAGTTGGCGGGCTCGCCGCCTTCGTCGGTGGGACCTCCTCACGGCTGCGCAAGATCCAGAACGGATTTGTCCGGTCTTATGCCCTGACGATGCTCATCGGTGTCGTCGCCATCCTCGGTGCACTCTGGGTGATTTCCTGATGCTAGACACGACCACCTCCATGTCCACCGTGCCGTGGCTGACGATCCTCGGCCTGGTGCCGCTGGTCGGCGCGTTCGTCGTCGCCTTCCTGCCGGGCTCGGCCGAGAACGCCAAGCGGATCGCGCTCGGGACCTCGCTCGTCACCCTCGTGATCGGGATCGTGGCTGCGACCACCTTCCACGTGGGCTCCTCCTCGCAGTTCCAGCTCGGCGAGCAGATGTCGTGGATCCCGCAGCTCGGGGTCAGCTACGCCCTGGGCGTCGACGGCATCGCGCTCGTGCTCATCCTCATGTCGCTCGTGCTGACGCCGATCTGCATCCTGGCGGCCTGGCGCGACGTGTCGGAGTCCGAGCGTGGGCCGCAGCGAGTCAAGACCTACTTCGCCCTGCTGCTCGTCCTCGAGACCTTCATGGTCGGTGTCTTCGCGGCCACGGACGTCTTCCTGTTCTACGTCTTCTTCGAGGCGATGCTCATCCCGGTGTACTTCCTCATCGGCCACTACGGCGGCCCGCGTCGTCAGTACGCGGCGATGAAGTTCCTGCTCTTCTCGCTGACCGGCGGGCTGCTCATGCTCGTTGCCGTCATCGCGCTCTACCTGCAGGGTCCTGGCGGCGCCGACGGCTTCCTCATCAGCAAGCTCACCGGCCTCAACCTCGACCCCACCACGGGACGACTGCTCTTCGTCGGCTTCTTCGTGGCCTTCGCGATCAAGGCCCCGATGTTCCCGTTCCACACGTGGCTGCCAGACGCCGCGACCGAGGCGACCCCCGCCACCGCGACGCTGCTCGTCGGGGTGCTCGACAAGGTCGGCACCTTCGGGATGATCCGCTTCTGCCTGCAGCTCTTCCCCGAGGCCAGCGCGTGGGCGACGCCGGTGGTCGTCGTGCTGGCGGTCGTGTCCGTGGTCTACGGGGCCCTGCTGGCCATCGGCCAGACCGACATGATGCGCCTGATCGCCTACACGTCGGTCAGCCACTTCGGCTTCATCGTGCTGGGCATCTTCGCCTTCACCGGTGTCGGGGGCGCGGGTGCGTCGCTCTACATGCTCAACCACGGCTTCTCGACGGCAGCCCTGTTCCTCTTCGCCGGGATGTTCATCTACCGGCGCGGCAGCAAGCGGATCCCCGACTACGGAGGTTGGCAACGGGTGACGCCCGTGCTCGCCGGCGTCTTCCTCGTCGCCGGCATGTCGACGCTGGCGCTTCCGGGGCTGGCCAACTTCGTGTCCGAGTTCCTCGTCCTGGTCGGCACCTTCCCGACGCAGCCCGTGGCGGCTGTGATCGCGACGTCAGGGATCATCCTCGCGGCGATCTACATCTTGTTGATGTACAAGCGGATGGCGACCGGCCCACGCCCCGAGGGCCTGTCTGGAGTGCGCGACCTGTCGGTGCGTGAGAAGTTCGTGGCTGCCCCACTGGTCGCCTTCCTCCTCATCATCGGCTTCTATCCCAACGTTGCCCTCAAAGTGATCAACCCGGCCGTCCACACCTCGCTGGCGCAGGTGCACCAGACAGGTCTCGTAGTCGATACGACTGCGGCCGAAGGGAGCAACAAGTGACGACCTTTCAGACGGCCAACGTCGACTACCTCGCGATCCTGCCGCTGCTCATCGTCTTCGGCACTGCGCTGATCGGTGTCCTGGTCGAGGCGTTCGTCGGGCGTGAGCGGCGTCACCTGATCCAGACGATCCTGGCCGTGGCCGGACTGGTGGCCGCCTTCGTCGCGGTGATCGTGGCGACCGGCCACATGGGCCTGACGCTGGGACACGTCGACGGGGCCACCGACCGACGCCTGTTCGCACTGTCGATCGACGGCCCGGCCCTGTTCATGCAGGGCGCGCTGCTGCTGATGAGCATCCTCGCGGTGCTGACCATGGCTGAGCGGCTCGGCGGCACCGGCTCTGACACGTTCACCCCGAGCGGTGCCTCGACACCGGGCTCGCAGATCGAGGCGGTCTCCGCCCGGGCCGGCCTGATCACCTCCGAGGTCTTCCCGCTGACGATGTTCGCGGTCGGCGGCATGCTGCTCTTCCCGACCGTGAACGACCTGATCGGGATGTTCGTCGCGCTCGAGATCCTCTCCCTGCCGCTCTACGTGCTGACCGGGCTGGCCCGGCGGCGGCGGTTGCTGTCCCAGGAAGCGTCCCTGAAGTACTTCCTCCTCGGCGCCTTCAGCTCGGCCTTCTTCCTCTTCGGGACGGCACTGCTCTACGGTTACGCCGGTTCGGTCTACTTCCGCGACCTCAGCAAGGCGGTGTCGACGGCCCCGTTCGAGCTCAACGGGCTCCTGGTCCCCGGTGCGTTCCTCGTCTTCGTCGGCCTGCTCTTCAAGGTCGGTGCGGTGCCCTTCCACGCGTGGACCCCCGATGCCTACCAAGGAGCGCCGACCCCGGTCACCGGGTTCATGGCGGCCTGCACCAAGGCGGCTGCCTTCGGAGCCATCCTGCGACTGGCGTACACCGGGCTGGACACGGCGCGGTGGGAGTGGACCAACGCGCTCGTCGTGATCGCCATCCTGACGATGGTGGTGGGCTCGGTCCTGTCCGTTACCCAGACCGACATGAAGCGGCTGCTCGCCTACTCCTCGGTCGCACACGCGGGCTTCATCATCGTGGGCGTGCTGTCCTTCGACCAGAAGGGGGTCAGCTCGGTGCTCTTCTACACCGTCGCCTACGGCTTCTCGGTGATCGCGGCCTTCGCCATCGTCGGTCTGGTGCGTCAGAACGGCGGCGAGGCCACGCATCTGTCGCAGTGGGCAGGTCTGGGCCGTAGCCATCCGCTGGTGGCCGGCGCGTTCGCCTTCCTGATGCTCGCCTTCGCGGGGGTCCCGCTGACCTCGGGCTTCGTCGCGAAGTTCGCGGTCTTCTCCGCAGCCATCGGCACGGGTGGGGCCACCGGCAGCGTCCTGGTGGTCATCGGTGTCCTCTGCAGTGCCATCACGGTTTTCGTCTACCTGCGGATCATCGTGTTGATCTACTTCAGCGATGCTCCGGATGACTCGGTCATCGTGGTCACGCCCTCCGCGGTCACGACGTTCGCGATCGCGACCGGCACGATGATCACCCTCGCGCTCGGGGTCCTGCCGTCGGCCCTGCTCGATCTGGCTGACCGGGCGTCGGTCTTCATCCGCTGACGCGGGTGGACGATGACCCGGCCTCCGCACTGGACGACTTCCCTGACAGGCACCTGATGACGACCTTCGCAACCCCTCCGATCCTGACCGTCCCGGGAGCGACGCCTGAGCTCAATGCACGGCTGCGGGACGGTCTGGCCCGCGTCGACGCGCTGCTGCACGAGGTGATCGACCACGACGACGCGTTCATCGTGAACGCCTCGGGGCACCTGCTGGCAGCCGGAGGGAAGCGTTTCCGGCCGCTGCTCACCCTCCTGGCGGCCGAGCTCAGCGACGGGATCAGTGACGACGTCATCCGGGCCGCAGCCGGGGTGGAGTTGACCCACCTCGCGTCGCTCTACCACGACGACGTCATGGACGAGGCCGACGTGCGGCGTGGGGTGTCCTCGGTCAATGCCGCCTATGACAACTCGACCGCGATCCTCGTGGGGGACCTGCTCTTCGGGAAGGCCTCCGAGCTCATCGCCGACCTCGGCGCGGAGGCAGTCAAGATCCAGGCGAAGGCCTTCGTCCGGTTGTGTACCGGACAGATCCGCGATGACCGGCCCTGTCCCCCCGACACGGACCCGGTGGATTACTACCTGCGGGTGCTGGCTGACAAGACCGGCGTGCTGATCGCGACGGCGGGGCGCTACGGCGTGATGTTCAGCGGTGGCTCGGCTGAGTTGGCGCAGATCCTGACCGCTTACGGGGAGAAGGTCGGCATCGCCTTCCAGCTCGCCGACGACCTCATCGACATTGCCTCTGCGGCCGATGACACCGGCAAGACGCCCGGGACCGACCTGCGTGAAGGCGTCGACACCCTGGCCGTCCTGCACGCCAAGGAGTCGACCGACCCCGCGGACGCGCGACTGCAGGAGCTGCTCTCTCGCGACCTGTCGACCGACGACGCGGGAGTGGCGGAGGCGCTCGACCTGTTGCGAGCCCATCCGGCGCTGCGGCAGGCGCAGGAGGAGGCCTTTGACGTGGCGCGGGCCGCGCAGGACCTCCTGGCGCCGTTGCCGGACACCCCGGCCAAGACGGCCCTGCAAGCGCTCGCCATCTCCGCCGTCACCCGCGTCGGCTGACAGACCAGCCACCCCACCCCCCCTGCGATTCGATGTATCTCCGCGTCGAATGCGACGCCCAGATACATCGAATCGCCGGTGGCCGGTAGGTGGTCGGTAGGGTTCGGGCATGCCACGTCGCAGCCAGGCCGGATCCGTCGCCGCACGGCTGAGTGCGGCCACGGCGGACCTGCCGGCGCCCCTGGCGGTGGTCGACCTGGATGCCTTCGACGCCAACGCCGCCGCGCTGGTGGCGGCCGCCCGGGGCAAGCCGATCCGGATCGCGACGAAGTCGCTGCGCTGTCGCCCCCTCATCGAGCGCGCGCTGGAGCGGGACGGCTTCGCGGGACTGATGTGCTTCTCGGTGCGCGAGGGGGTCTGGTGGGCTCGGGCGGGGCACGTGAACGTCATGGTCGCCTACCCCAGCGTCGACGTGCCAGCCCTCACGGAGCTCGCGGGAGACCCGGCCCTGATCGGTGCCGTCACGGTCATGATCGACAGCGTCGAGCAGGTCGACTTCCTGTCCAGGAGCGTGCCTGGCCACGCCGGGCTGCGGGTCGCCATCGACATCGACGCGTCACTGCGCCTCGGCTCCGTGCACCTGGGGGTGCGCCGGTCACCGACCCGGACCCGGTCCGATGTCGAAGCGGTGATTCGCCGCGCGCAGGAGCGGGGCCTGCTCGTCACCGGTCTGATGTTCTATGACGCGCAGATCGCCGGGCTGCCTGACTCCTCGCCGGCCGTTCGCGTCGTCAAGCGGCGCTCACACCAGGACCTGCTGCAGCGCCGGGGCGAGATCGTCACTGCGGCAAGGACGCTCACGGACCTCGAGTTCGTCAATGGCGGTGGTACCGGCAGCCTGCAGGTCACCGGGCAGGATCCCTCGCTCACTGAGCTCGCGGCCGGTTCCGGGCTCTACGCGCCGACGCTCTTCGATGGCTATGACGACCTTCGGCTCCAGCCGGCCGCCTACTTTGCGGGTGCGGTGGTGCGCCGCCCGGCGGAGGGCTTCGTCACGGCCTACGGCGGTGGCTACATCGCGTCGGGGCCGCCGGGATGGTCGCGGGTGCCGACCCCGCTCCCAGAGCTTGATCTCGGTTTGACCCGTTCCGAGGGGGCGGGTGAGGTGCAGACGCCGCTCAAGGGGCCGGGCGCCGACCGGCTCGGGCTGGGGGACAAGGTGTGGTTCAGGCACGCCAAAGCCGGTGAGTTGGCCGAGCGCTTCGCCGAGTTCGTGCTCGTGAGCGGGTCCGTCGTGACCGGGCGAGCGCCCACCTATCGAGGAGAGGGGCAGTGTTTTGGCTAGGCGGATGAGCACTCGAGACGGGCTCGACTGGAGCAACTGGGGAGGCACCGCGCAGTCGCGGGTGTGTCGCGTCGCGGTCCCTGCCTCAGAGGAGGAGCTGGTCACCGAGCTGCGCCGAGCCGCCTCCGATGGCCACCGGGTCAAGCCACTCGGGGCCAGTCACTCATTCACGGGGGTGGCGGCCACCGACGGCGTCCAGGTGCGGCTCGACCGCCTCCAGGGTGTGATCCGCGTCGACGCGACTCAGGGAGTGGCGACGGTCCCGGCCGGGACCACCCTGCGCAGGCTCAACACCGCGTTGGCGGCGCACGGGCTCGCCTTGCCCAACCTCGGCGACATCGACCGTCAATCGCTGGCTGGCGCGCTCGCGACGGGGACCCACGGGACCGGGTTGGCGTTGCGCGGGCTCTCGGCAGGAGTCCGCGCGTTGCGCATCGTGCTCGCCGACGGCTCGGTCCGGGTGTGTTCACCGACCGTGGAGCCGGACCTGTTCGCGGCGGCCCGGCTCGGCCTCGGCGCCCTGGGGATCATCACAGAGCTCACCGTTGAGGTCGTCCCCGCGTTCCTGTTGCGGGCGCACGAGCGTCCAGAGCCGTTGCTGGGATTGCTGGAGGGCCTCGACGAGCAGATCGATGGCCATGACCACTTCGAGTTCTACTGGTTCCCGCACACCGACCGGACGCAAACCAAGCGCAACAACCGGGTGCCGACCGGGACCGAGGCCGCGCCGTTGCCCGGGTGGCGCCGGCGGCTCGACGACGACCTGCTGAGCAACGGCCTCTTCGAAGTGACTAACCGCGTGTCGACCCGGGTCCCGTGGCTGACCGGCCCGATCAACGAGGTCGCGGCCCGGGCGCTCACCGAGCGCGAGTACGTCGACTCCTCGCACCGAGTCTTCGTGACCGACCGCCGCGTGCGTTTCGCCGAGGCGGAGTGGGCCTTCCCGCGCCACGCCCTCACCGAGGTGCTCCTTGAGCTACGCGCCTGGATCGACGCCCACGACGAGCAGATCTCCTTCCCGGTCGAGTGCCGGGTCGCCGCCGCTGATGACGTGTGGCTGTCCACCGCCTACGAGCGCGAGAGCTGCTACATCGCGATCCACCGCTTCCACCGGCAGAATGGCGGCCGCTACTTCGAGGCATTCGAATCCCTTGCCAGAGCGCACGGGGGACGCCCTCACTGGGGCAAGCTGCACGACTGCGATGCCGACTACTTCCGCTCGGTCTACCCGCGCTTCGACGACTTCCTGGCTGTGCGAGAAGCGGTGGACCCGGACCGCCGCTTCGCCAACCCCTACCTCGACCGCGTCCTCGGCCCCTGACCGATCCGGTGCAACCACCCGCCTACTCCCGCCCTCCCCACCCCGCGATTCGATGTATCTGCGCGTCAGATGCGACGCGCAGATACATCGAGTCGGGGTGGATCACTCGGCCTGAGGCGGTCGGGTCATCGCCAGCACATCCAGGGCTTCGTCGAGTTGTGCTTCGGTGAGGCGCCCGGCCGAGACGTGTCCGTCCTCGACCACGACCTCCCGGATCGTCTTGCGTTCCTTGATGGCTCGCTTGACCACGGACGCTGCCGCCTCGTAGCCGATGTAGCGGTTGAGCGGGGTCACGATCGACGGTGAGCTCTCGGCGAGCTCCCGCGCATGCTCGACGTTGGCCACGACCCCATCGACGCAGCGGTCGGCCAACAGCCGTGAGGTGGTCGCCAGCAGGTGAATCGACTCGAGGATGTTCTTGGCCAGGACGGGCAGCATCACATTGAGCTCGAAGTTGCCGGCAGCGCCAGCGGCCGTGATCGCCACGTCGTTCCCGAAGACCTGGACGCACGCCATCACCGTTGCCTCGGCGATCACCGGGTTGACCTTGCCGGGCATGATGCTCGAGCCCGGCTGGAGATCGGGCAGGTGGATCTCGCCGAGCCCGGTCCGCGGACCGGAGGACATCCAGCGCAGGTCGTTGCAGATCTTCGTCAGGCTCACTGCGACGACCTTGAGGGCACCGGACAGTTCGACCACGGCGTCCTGGGCGGACTGGGCCTCGAAGTGGTTCTCGGCCTCGCGGAAGCGGATGCCGCTGTCCTGCGCGACCTTCGCGATGACCTTGGCTGCGAATCCCGGGGCCGCGTTGAGGCCCGTCCCGGCCGCGGTGCCACCCAGGGGCAGCTCTGAGGTCGACTCGGAGGCCTGTGATACCCGCTCGATTCCGAGCTCGATCTGCCTTCGGTAGCCGCCGAACTCCTGCCCGAGGGTGACCGGCACCGCGTCCATGAGGTGCGTTCGACCTGACTTCACGACGTCCTTGAATTCGATTTCCTTGCGGCCCAACGACTCCGCGAGGTGGCGCAGGCTCGGGACCAGATCTTGGAGTGCGGTGCGGGTGGCCGCGATGCGCAGGGCGCTGGGGAAGGTGTCGTTGCTCGACTGCCCGGCGTTGACGTGGTCGTTGGGGTGGATGTTGACCCCTCCGGCGAGGTTCGCGAGGCGGGCGATCACCTCGTTGGCGTTCATGTTCGTCGACGTGCCCGAGCCGGTCTGGAAGACATCGATGGGGAAGTGGTCGTCATGTTCCCCGGCGGCGACCGATCGGGCGGCCTTCGCGATGGCCTGAGCGCTGTCCTGGTCAAGGACCCCGAGCTCGGCATTGACCTCGGCGGCGGCTGCCTTGAGCAGGGCCAGGGCGTGGATGACCCCGGGCGGCACCGGTTGACCGCTGATCGGGAAATTGGCGACGGCGCGAGCCGTCTGGGCTCCCCACAGGGCCTTGGCGGGCACCTGCACCTCGCCCATTGAGTCGTGTTCGGTCCTGGTCTGCTCGGTCTCTCCGGTTTCGTCGCTCATGCACCCATCATGCAACGCCGGACGTGGCCGTGTCCGCGTTGCGGGGTTCTGTGGATAGCGAGGCCACTCGACTCAGGGACAGTCGAGTGGCCCCGGGCTGTGGATAGTGAGGCCACTCGACTCGGGGTGGGGCAGTCGAGTGGCCCCGGGCTGTGGATAGTGAGGCCACTCGACTCGGGGTGGGGCAGTCGAGTGGCCCCGTCCTCCACAGGGTGCGGTGGAAAGTGAGGCCACTCGAGTTGGGGTTCTGTGGATAGTGAGGCCACTCGAGTTGGGGTGCGGCTCGGGGGCGGCGGTCAGCGGTGGACGAGGGCGGCGGCCTGCTGAGCGATCTCGAGCTCCTCGGCCGTGGGGATGACGAGCACCGTCACCGGGCTATCGGGCGTCGAGATGACGTGCTCCCCGGACCCTGCCGCGGCATTGGCCGCTGCGTCGAGCTCGATGCCCAGCAGGCCAAGGCCCTCGAGCGTGGCGGCCCGCAGGATCGGGCTGTGCTCACCGACCCCCGCGGTGAAGGCCACGGCGTCAAGGCGACCCAGCACAGCGGCATACGCTCCGATGTACTTGCGCAGCCGGTGGACGACGACATCGAAGGCCAGCTGCGCGTCCGAGTCACCGGCCTCCATGCGTTCTTCCAGCTCGCGGAAGTCATTGCTGCCGGTGAGGCCCTTGAGGCCGCTCTCCTTGTTGAGAGCCCGGTCATAGTCCTCGACCGAGATGCCCATCCGGCCGAGGTGGCCGGGCAGGGACGGGTCCAGGTCGCCGGCCCGGGTGCCCATGACGAGTCCCTCGAGCGGGGAGAGCCCCATGGACGTGTCGATGCTGCGCCCGCCCTGGACCGCGGTGGCGCTGGCCCCGTTGCCGAGGTGCAGGACGATGACATTGGCGTCGTCGATCGGGTGGTGGATCAGCTCGGCCGCCCGCCGCGAGACGTAGGCGTGCGACGTGCCGTGGAAGCCGTAGCGACGGACGCCGTAGTCGGTCCGCCAGGTGGAGGGCACGGCGTAGGTGTAGGCGTGCGGCGGCAGCGTCTGGTGGAAGGCGGTGTCGAAGACGGCGACCTGGGGCACGTCGGGGAAGCGCTCCCGGGCCCTGCGGATGCCTTCGAGGTTGCCGGGGTTGTGCAGCGGCGCGAGCGGGATCAGTGACTCGATGGTCGACTCCACCTCGTCGTCGATGAGGACGGGCGCGCTGAAGCGGTCACCCCCGTGGACGACTCGGTGCCCGACGGCGACGAGGTCGATCTCGTCCAGCGAGGGGCCGAACTCCTCGAAGGAGCCCGAGAGCAGGAGGAACGCCGCGTGGTGGTTGGGGCAGTCGACATCGCGGCGATGCTTGCCGTTGGGCCCGGAATGCGCTGCGTACGAGTCGGATTCGCCGATCCGCTCGATGATGCCGCTGGCCTGGGTCTCGCCGCTGTCGGCATCGAGGAGCTGGTACTTGAGCGAGGACGAGCCGGCGTTGATGACCAGGACTGGGGTGTTCATGCTCCGGCCTCCGCCTGGATCGCTGTGATGGCCACGGTGTTGACGATGTCCCGGACGAGGGCGCCGCGGGAGAGGTCGTTGACCGGCTTGTTGAGGCCCTGCATGACCGGGCCCACCGCGACGGCCCCGGCACTGCGCTGGACCGCCTTGTAGGTGTTGTTGCCCGTGTTGAGGTCCGGGAAGATCAGGACCGTGGCGCGTCCGGCGACCAGACTGTCCTTGAGCTTGGTCGCCGCCACCGCCATGTCGACCGCGGCGTCGTATTGGATCGGGCCCTCGACGGACAGCTCAGGAGCGCGTTCACGGACCATCTCCGTGGCGGTCCGGACCTTGTCGACGTCAACCCCCGTCCCGGAGACGCCAGTCGAGTAGGAGAGCATCGCCACCCGAGGCTCGATGCCGAACTGCTGGGCCGTGGCGGCCGAGGAGATGGCGATGTCGGCCAGTTGCGTGGCGGTGGGATCGGGGTTGACCGCACAGTCCCCGTAGACGAGGACGCGATCGGCGAGGCACATGAGGAAGACCGACGACACGACACCGACACCGGGAGCGGTGCGCACGACCTCGAGTGCCGGCCGGATCGTGTGCGCGGTGGTGTGGGCGGCGCCGGACACCATCCCGTCGGCGAGTCCATCCCGGACCATCATGGTCCCGAAGTAGCTCACGTCGATGACCACGTCGCGGGCCTGCTCGAGGGTGACGCCCTTGTGAGCCCGCAGCTGCGCATACTCCTGCGCGAAGCGTCCCCGCAACGGCTCGTCGCGAGGATCCAGCAGGGTCGCCCCCGAGATGTCGAGGCCCAACTGCCCGGCCCGTCGACGGATGTCGTCCGGGTCGCCGAGCAGGGTGAGCCGCACGACGCGTCGGCGCAGGAGTTGGTCGGCTGCGGTGAGGCCCGGTCGAGCAGGAGGTGCTCGAACATCAGCGGCGTGACCACCGAGCTCGGCGACACGTCGAGTCGGTCGAGCAGGTCGGCGCCATCGATGTGCTCGTCGAAGAGCCGCAGGGCGGTCTCGATCTTGCGGGTCGAGCTCCGGGTCAGCCGGGGCGCCACGGCGTGCAGTGCCGAAGTGGTGGCCATGGTTCCCGTCGGGCAGGTGATGATCGGGACGTGGACGTCCAGGCCCTCGACCAGCGTCGCGATGGGCCCCGGCAGGGCGAAGCCGCCGTTGAGGACGATCCCGGACGGGCTGGGCAAGGTCTTGGACCGGTGGGCCAGCAGGAGCCCGAGCAGCACGTCGCCTCGGTCGGACGGGGTGATGACGACAGCGCCTTCGAAGAGCCGGTCCAGGACATTGGGCAGCGTCATCGCCGCAACGACCAGCCCGAGGGATTCGCGATCGAGGAGGGCGTCATCGCCCGCGACGTGGGTCCCGCCGACAGCGCCCATGAGGTCCCGGACGGTCGGCGCGTTGAGCATGCTGTCGCCGGGGATGGCGTAGGTGGGGGCGTCCCCGGCGACGCCGATGAGGAGCGCCTGAGTGGCCTGGAATTCGCTCGGGGCGACCCGGTTGGCCACGACCGCCAGCACCCGCGCGTGCTGGGCTCGCGCCTCGTCGGCGGTGATGTCGGCCGCGGTCCTGATCTGAGCGGCGGAGCGGTCGGTGCCCGTGACGACCAAGACCATGGGGGCACCGAGGTTGGCTGCGATCCTCGCGTTGTAGGAGAGCTCCGTCGGGGAGGTGACGTCGGTGTAGTCGGAGCCGATGATGAGCATCGCCTCGAAGTCGTCGGCCACCGCGTGGAAGCGATCCACGATGGTCGACAGGGCCTGTTCCGGGTCGGCGTGCACGTCGTCATAGCCCACACCCGAGGCGCTCTCCGGCGTCAGGTCGGTGTCGATCCGGGACAGGAGCAGGTCCAGGACGTGGTCTCGCGAGGCGTCCCGCTCGCGGACGATGGGCCGGAAGACGCCGACCCGCCCGACGCGTCGGCTCAGTTGTTCGAGGATGCCCAGGGCGACGGCAGACTTGCCTGACAGGCCCTCGGATGAGGCGAGATAGACGCTGGTGACCACAGCAGGGAGGCTACCGGCTTGGTGGGGCGAGGCTCAGCCGGTCCGAGGCGTGGCGCCTCGGATATCCCCGGTTGACCACGATGGGCGGAGCCAGTCGCGTGGTCACTGCGGGAGCGACGTGCCCCCGCGGACCCGTCAGCTGGGGCAACTGGCGACGGGGATCACCGCACGCCGGGTGCGGCGCAGGCTCACCAGTGAGTCGACGCTGAGGATGATCAGCGCCACCCACACGATCCCGAAGCCGACCCACCGCTCTGGCGGCATGTGCTCTCCCAGCAGGAGCACCGCGCACAGCAGTTGCAGCATCGGGGTGACGAACTGGATCAGGCCGATGGAGACCAAGGGGATGCGCCGGGCCGCCGCCGCAAAGAAGAGCAGCGGGATGGCGGTGGCGATGCCGGAGAAGGCGAGCATCCCCGTGTGCAGACCGCCGTAGCGCCCGAAGGCCAGACCGCCGTTGGCCGAGACGACGAACAGGATCACCACGGCGACGGGCGCCAGCACGGCCGTTTCGATTGTGAGCCCGTGCAGGGCGGGCAGGGTCGCGCCGAGCTTCTTCTTGACGAGTCCGTACGCGGCGAAGGAGAAGGCGAGGGTCAGGGAGATCCACGGCATCCGTCCCCCCTGGATGCCGAGGTAGATACCCGCCGTCGCGCCGACTGCGACCGCGATCCACTGCAGGCCACGAAGTCGCTCGCTGAGGACGATGACGCCCAGTGCGACGGTGACGAGGGGGTTGAGGAAGTAGCCGAGCGCCGCGTCACTGGTGTGGCCGGCCGTGACCGCCGCGACGTAGACGACCCAGTTGACCGCGATGAGGACGGCGGCGATGGCGATCCCGCCGATCATCCTGGGGCGTCGCAGGAGCGGTCGGATCCACCCGAAGTCACGGCCTATGACCAGGAGCACCGCGCAGAAGAGCAGGGTCCACAGGATCCGGTGGGCGAGGATCTCCCACGCTCCAGCCGGCTTCAGCGCGTCGAAGTAGAGGGGGAACAGACCCCAGATGCCGTACGCAGCGAAGGCGAGGATGGTGCCGCGGGTCGATTCTGACCGCGGCTCAGCGCGGTGGCTTCGACCCCATCGCCTGGTGGGGGCCTGCGCGGTCGTCACCGCCCCGCCGCCGACTGGGGGATCAGCCGAGGACGCATCCGACGGAAAGCGGGGCTGGCCAGTGGTCACGCACGAGTCGCTTCGCTGACCTGCCAGGTGTCCCGTCCAGCGAGGAGCGCGTCGATGTCGGCGTCGGTGATCTCACCCGTCCGCGCCGAGGCGATCTGCTCACGAAGGGCGTCGTCATAGGTGGTACGGCTGACGTTGCGGAAGATGCCCATCGGCACGTGTGCGAGGTCGGGGCTGTCCAGCCGGGACAGGGCGAACGCCGCTGACGGGTCCTCGGCGGAGACGTCGTGGACGACGATCCGTCCCGGGTCGGCCTCGCTGCGCGGCACGACCGTCATGACGCCCTGGTCATCCCGGACGACCACCTGCTCACCGGCGGCCACCTGCTCCCCATCGGTGAGCTGGAGGATCCGGGCCTCCGCCTGGGTGCGGTCCTTGAGCACGTCGAACACCCCGTCGTTGAAGATCGGGCAGTTCTGGTAGATCTCGACGAGCGCAGAGCCGCGGTGCTGCGCCGCGGCACGGAGCACCGCGGTGAGGTGGGCACGATCCGAGTCCATGGTCCGTGCGACGAAACTCGCTTCGGCACCGAGCGCCAGCGAGACGGGGTTGAACGGCTTGTCCAGCGAGCCGAGTGGTGAGGACTTGGTCACCTGGCCGACCCGGGAGGTCGGCGAGTACTGCCCCTTGGTCAGGCCGTAGATCTCGTTGTTGAACAGCAGGATCTTGAGGTTGACGTTGCGGCGCAGGGCGTGGATCAGGTGGTTGCCCCCGATCGAGAGAGCATCTCCATCACCCGTGACGACCCAGACGGACAGGTCCTCCCGCGTCGCTGCGAGACCGGTTGCGATCGCCGGGGCCCGTCCGTGGATCGAGTGCATGCCATAGGTGTCGAGGTAGTAGGGAAAACGTGAGGAGCAGCCGATGCCTGAGACGAAGACGATGTTCTCGCGCTTCAGACCGAGCTCGGGCAGGAATCCCTGGATCGCTGCGAGGATCGCGTAGTCGCCGCACCCGGGGCACCAGCGGACCTCCTGGTCGGAGCTGAAGTCCTTCTTGGTCAACGTGGTGCCCGCTGGCAGGGTGGGGACGGCTGCGGTGCCCGTGCGAGGGCCCTCGGGCGCTGCGCGGAGCGAGTCCTCGGTGGCGGTATCGCCGGACGCCGGTTGACCTAGTTCGATGGCGCTCACGTGGCGGCCTCCTTGACGGCTTGGACGATGACGTCCGCGAGTTCGGCTGCCGGGAACGGCAATCCGCGGACAGCGGTGTGTGACTGGATGTCCACCAAGTACTTGGCGCGGAGCAGCAAGGCGAGCTGCCCGAGATTCATCTCCGGGAGGACGACCTTCTTGTAGGCCCGGAGCACCTCGCCGGTGTTGGTGGGGAAGGGGTTGAGGTGGCGCAGGTGGGCCTGTGCCACGTGGGCGCCGGCCTCGCGCGCCAACTGCACCGCCGCTGCGATCGGGCCGTAGGAGGAGCCCCACCCGAGAACGAGCACGTCGGCGTCCCCGATCGGGTCGGTGACCTCCAGGGGGGCGATGGTCGAGGCGATCCCGTCGATCTTGGCCTGGCGCAGGCGGACCATGAGGTCGTGGTTGTCGGGGTCGTAGGAGATGTTGCCGGTGACGTCCGCCTTCTCGATCCCGCCCACCCGGTGCTCGAGGCCGGCCGTGCCGGGGATCGCCCACGGCCGAGCGAGGGTCTCGGGGTCACGCAGGTAGGGATGGAAGACGGGCTCGCCCTTGGCATCCACCGCATTCGGCTCCGAGGCGAAGGTGACCTCGATGTCGGGGAGCTCAGCGGTCACCGGCAGACGCCAGGGCTCCGAACCGTTGGCGAGATAGCCGTCGGACAGGATGATGACCGGGGTGCGGTAGGCCGTCGCGATCCGGACCGCGTCGAAGGCGATGTCGAAGCAGTCAGCGGGGGTTGAGGGCGCGAGGACCGCCACCGGAGACTCTCCGTTGCGGCCGAAGAGGGCCTGCAGCAGGTCGGCCTGCTCGGTCTTGGTCGGGAGCCCGGTCGACGGGCCGCCCCGCTGGATGTCACAGACGATGAGCGGCAACTCGAGCGAGACGGCGAGGCCGATCGTCTCGGCCTTGAGGGCCAGCCCCGGACCCGAGGTGGTCGTCACGCCGAGAGCGCCGCCGAAGCTCGCCCCGAGGGCGGCACCGACGCCCGCGATCTCGTCCTCGGCCTGCATCGTCGCCACGCCGTAGCGCTTGAGGCCAGCCAGCGTGTGCAGGATGTCGGAGGCCGGCGTGATCGGGTAGGACCCGAGGAACAGCGGCAGACCGGCGCGGTGGGCGGCAGCAACGAGGCCCAGCGAGAGGGCGACGTTGCCGGTGACGTTGCGATAGCTGCCTTCGCGCATCGGTGCGGGAGCGATCTCGTAGCTGACCGCGAAGTCCTCGGTCGTCTCGCCGTAGTGGTAGCCCGTGCGCAGCGCGGTGAGGTTGGCTTCGAGGATGTCGGGTTGGCCGGCGAACTTGCTCTTGAGGAAGGCCTCCGTGCCGTCCATCGGCCGCGTGTAGAGCCAGCCGAGGAGGCCGAGCGCGAACATGTTCTTGGCCCGCTCCTTCTCCTTGCGGGTCAGGTCGGTGAAGGCGGCCAGCGCCTCGACCGTGATCGACGTGAGGGCGACCGGGTGCACGTGGTAGGAGTCGAGGCTGCCGTCCCCGACCGGGCTCTCGGTCCAGCCGACCTTGGACAGGTTGCGCTTGGTGAACTCATCGGTGTTGATGATGATCGTCGCGCCGCGCCTCAGGTCGCGCAGGTTGGCCTTGAGCGCGGCCGGGTTCATCGCCACGAGGACGTCGGGGGAGTCGCCGGGCGTCAACACGGCGTGGTCGGCGAAGTGCAACTGGAAACTCGAGACGCCGGGCAGGGTGCCCTGCGGCGCCCGGATCTCCGCGGGGAAGTTGGGCAGGGTCGACAGGTCGTTGCCGAGCAGGGCCGTCTCGGAGGTGAATCGGCTGCCCGTGAGTTGCATCCCGTCGCCGGAGTCACCGGCGAATCGGATGACGACGCGATCGAGCTTCTGAACCGATTTGCTGCTCATGCGGGACGACGTCCTCAAGCTTCCGTGTGAGTTGTTGGTCCGGTGCCTCGGGCGGCGGACTTCCTCCATGGTAGATCCGGCTCGGGGCGCACGCATGGAGGCCATCGCCCTCTGGACATGATCCGCCCCCAGACCCACTGGCGCAGACTCCGCCGCACCGAGGAAGTCGAGACTAGGCTGGCCGCCATGTCCGGGTACATCGTAGTCGCGGCCGTCATGGGAGCAGGAGTACTGCTCGTCACCGTGGCCATGGGCCTGCGGCGACTCGTGGCGCCCTATGCCCCGGTGCCGGAGAAGGTGACGACCTACGAGTCCGGTGTCGACCCCGTGGGCGAGGGCTGGGCCCAGACGAAGGTGCGCTACTTCGTCTATGCCTTCCTCTACGTCATCTTCGCGGTCGACGCGATCTACCTGTTCCCCTGGGCGACCGTGCTGCGGGAGGCCGATCTCGGGACTGCGAGCCTGGTCGAGATGGGCATCTTCATCGCGGTCATCGTCCTCGGCCTCGGGCACGCGGCCCGGCGCGGCCTGCTGCGGTGGGTCTGATGGCAGTCGACCTGCCCATGCCCCGGACCCGCCCGATCGGGGTCGGCCCGATCAGCGAGTACGCCCCCAAACCGATCAAGATCGTGCTCAACTGGGGCCGTCGCTACTCACTCTGGGTCTTCAACTTCGGGCTCGCCTGCTGTGCCATCGAGTTCATCGCCACGTCGATGGGTCGGCACGACTTCATCCGGCTCGGCGTCATCCCCTTCGCGCCCGGCCCGCGCCAGGCCGACCTCATGGTCGTCTCCGGGACGGTCACCGACAAGATGGCCCCGGCGATCCGCCGCCTCTACGACCAGATGCCGGAGCCGAAGTACGTCATCTCCTTCGGGGCCTGCTCCAACTCGGGTGGGCCCTACTGGGACTCCTACTCGGTGACCAAGGGCGTCGACCAGATCATCCCGGTCGATGTCTACGTGCCCGGCTGCCCGCCGCGACCGGAAGCGCTCCTGCACGGGATCATCCGCCTGCAGGAGCAGATCGCCGGTGAGCGGCTGACGACCGAGCGGCTCCGCGGCCGCTACGCCGGGTCGCGGACGGCGACGGCCGGCGAGGTGCGCCGACCCCTGCTGGCGAAGCCAGCCTCCTCCCGGCAGAGCACCACCTCGCGACCAGACCCTCCCGCTGGTGACGACACGTGAAGGTCACCGACATCACCGACGTGGCGCTCGAGGGGTTCCGGGCGGCCATCGAGGAGTTGCGGGCCGGCGGCTATCGCTACTTCGACTGGCTCAGCGCCGTGGACCAGACGGATGCGGAAGAGGCCCCCGGCTTCGACCTGGTGTGTCACCTGATCGACGTGGACCGGGCCGAGGGGTTGCGTTCGATCCTGGTCCGGACCCGCGTCCCGGACGGCGCCGCCGCGCCCTCCCTCACCCCGCTCTACCGGGGCGCCGCCTGGCACGAGCGTGAGACCCACGAGATGTTCGGCATCGACTTCGACGGCTTCGAGGACGGCAGCGGACTCGGGATGCGACCGCTGCTGCTCCCCGACGGCTTCGAGGGGACGCCGCTGCGCAAGTCGTTCATGCTCGCGGCCCGCGCGTCCAAGGCGTGGCCCGGCGGCAAGGAGCCGGGCGAGGGGCACGAGGCCAAGTCCCCGTCCCGGCGCCGGGTGCAGGCACCGGGCGTGCCGCCACCCGAGTGGGGCCCCCGATGAGTCCGGCCCTCGAGGTCGTCGTGCGAGCGGTCTCGGTCCTCGCGGCGTTCCTCGTGCTGCCCCTGCTCGTCGGCCAGACCGAGCACAAGGTGATGGCGCACATGCAGGGCCGCCTGGGCCCCATGTATGCCGGGGGCTTCCACGGCTGGGCCCAACTCGTCGCCGACGGGGTGAAGTTCATCCAGAAGGAGGACATCATCCCGGCCCGTGCCGACCGCGGCGTCTTCCGACTGGCGCCCTTCGTCGCGCTCATCCCCTATCTGGTCGCCCTGTCCGTCATCCCGTTGTCACCCAGCATCGTCGGTGCCGACGTCGACGCCAGCGTGCTGCTCGTGCTGGCCGCCGTCGGGGTGGGCATCATCGGCACGCTGATGGCCGGCTGGGCCTCGGCCAACAAGTACTCGCTCCTCGGCGCGATGCGCTCAGCGGCCCAACTCGTCTCCTACGAACTGCCGATGGTGCTGGCCACGGCGTCGGTCGCCCTGGCGGCGGGCACCCTGTCGTTGACCGGGATCGCCGCGGCGTGGCAGCCGATCTGGCTGCTCTGGCAACTGCCGGGCGCCATCGTCTTCCTCATCGCCGGGGTGGCCGAGCTGCAGCGGACCCCCTTCGACATGCCGGTCGCCGACTCCGAGATCGTCTTCGGCGCCTACACCGAGTACACCGGGCTGCGGTTCGCCTTCTTCCTCCTGGCCGAGTACGCCGGCATCGTCGTCATGGCGCTGCTCTTCGCGGTGCTCTTCCTCGGCGGCTGGGCCGGTCCCTGGTCGGGCACCCTCGGATGGGTGTGGACCCTGCTCAAGGGCCTGCTGATCGCGGTCGTGGTGATCTGGCTCAGGGTCGCCTGGCCCCGGTTGCGGGAGGACCAGCTGCAGCGACTCGCCTGGGTCTGGCTCGTCCCGCTCGCACTGGCCCAACTCGCGCTCACAGCAGTAGGAGTGGTGGTGTTCAAATGACCGACCCCAACCCGATCGACCAGCCCGACCCGCATCACGACCACAGCCGTCCGAGCGGGACCACCCCCAGCGGCATACTGCCCGGTCTGCTCAAGGGGCTCGCGACGACGGCGCGCACCATGGTCCGCCCCGTGCACACCGCGGAGTACCCCGATGTGAAGCCGGAGTTGCCCCCGCGCAGCCGCGGCGTCATCGCGCTCCTCGCCGAGAACTGCACCTCCTGCATGCTGTGCGCGCGGGAGTGCCCCGACTGGTGCATCTACATCGACTCGCACAAGGAGGAGATCCCGGCCACGACCGAGGGCGGTCGGGCCCGGCAACGCAACGTCCTCGACCGTTTCGCGATCGACTTCTCGTTGTGCATGTACTGCGGGATCTGCGTCGAGGTGTGCCCGTTCGATGCATTGTTCTGGAGCCCGGAATACGAGTACGCCGAGCTCGACATCCGTGAACTGACCCATGAGATGCCCCGGCTCGACGAGTGGATGCAGACCGTCCCGGCACCGGCGCCGCCCGATCCCGCGAGCGCCCCGCCCGCCGAGGTGACCGCGGCGGCCAAACCGCCCCGCGCCGCCCCGGCTGCCCGCCCGGCCGCGCGGGTGGCCACGCCTACCCCGACGCCCGCCGCGAGCGCCGAAACCTCCTCGAGTGCCACCCCTGAGCCGGACCCCAGGCCCGAGGAGGGTGGGGGGTGACGACGCGGGACATCGTCTTCGTCGTCGTCGGTGCCATCACGGGGGTCAGCGCGCTGCTCGCTGTGACGACCCGCCACGTCGTCCACGCCGCCCTCTGGCTGCTCGTGGCCCTCGGGGCGCTCGCCGGCTGCTACATCGTCCTCGGGCAGGAGCTCGTCGGGCTCGTCCAACTGCTCGTCTACGTCGGCGCCATCGTCGTGCTCGTCCTGTTCGCCCTGATGCTGACCCGAGCGCCGATCGGCCCGCACGCGGGGATCGACACCCCGTGGTGGCAGCGCGCCGCTGCCGTCATCCTCGGCGCCGGGGTGACCGCGCTCATCGCCGCGCTCGTCATCCCCGTCCTCGGCACCCAGGTCGTCGACCTCGACGGCACGGGTGGCGCGCCGGAGATGAACGCAACCGATGGGTCAACGACACACGGCATCGGGCGAGCCATCTTCGGCACGTGGGTGTGGCCCTTCGAGTTGCTCTCCGTGTTGCTGCTCGTCGCGCTCATCGGGGCCTTCGCCGTGTCCCGCCTCGTGCTGGGGCCGCGGGGCCGAGGGGAGGGGGCGCGATGATCCATCTCTGGTACCCCGTCGGTCTCGCTGCCCTCCTGGTCGGGATCGGGACCTACGGAATCCTGGCCCGGCGCAACGCGGTGCTCGTTCTCATCGGGGTTGAGCTGATCCTCAACGGCGGCAATCTCCTTCTCGTGACGGCGGGCTCGCGCCCGGGTTCACCGTTTTCGACCGG
>CAJDUR010000012.1_pt1 | contig 26459 bp, 25 predicted proteins | sample 7391191 | NCBI WGS metagenome assembly CAJDUR01 (sample SAMEA7055688, study PRJEB34461) | soil metagenome | biome: terrestrial ecosystem; feature: Peninsula; material: soil | place: Antarctica | collected 2016 | reverse complement strand
TGATCACGGCTCAGGAGAGCATTCGCGAATGTGTCCTCCTGAGGGGCCGAAAGGATGGGACCGACCTTAAACGCTCCAAGTGACAGAGCGGCCTTGAGGAGCAAGACCCAGACGCAGGGGCCGACGATCCAGGTATCAAACGTCGAATGCCTGCCAGTCGCCTCCCTTGCGAGGCGTGTCCTTCCAGCCGCGAGTCGGGCATCGGTCTTATCGGATCTGTCGCCGAATGGGTGAGTTGGCCGCGATAGCGACGCGGTCGGCGCCCACTACCTCGATGACCCAGGTCGGCGGCGGCGGAGCGCAGTCAGACGGGCTGGGGCGACGGTGCGCCGCATGACGGTGTTCTTCATCCCCTTGGGCCGCACGAAGTCGAAGCCGCAGCGCTCGTACATCGCCCGGGTGCCGTTGTAGAGGAACGAGGAGGACATCTTCTTCTCGCCGGGCACGTGCGGGTAGCCCTCGACGACACCGCCGCCTGCCTGGGAGATCAGGTCGACCGCGCCGAGGAGCGCGGCCTGGGCCAGCCCGCGCCGACGGTACCGCTTGTCGACGAAGATGCAGGTCACCCGGTAGTCGGGGACGAGGTCGGCCTCAGCGTCGTACTGCTTGCGGTGGTGGATGTTGGGCAGCTCCACCGGCGTGCCGTACTCCGCCCACGCCACCGCTTCTCCGCCGTCGATGACGAGCGCGGCGTGGGCCGCGCACTGCTCGACGTAGCGCTTCTTCAGCGCCCGGTTGGCCTCCGCGCCCTGGCCGCGCTCGTCGCTGTCGGGGTGGAACCAGATGCACCAGCAGCCGCCGAAGATCCCGTTGTGGCGGGCGACCATGGCATCGAACATCGCCCAGGTCTCGGGTGTGAGCGCGACGATCTCGAGTCCCTCAGGTGTGTCGCTCATGGCGGCACGATAGCAACGGTCCCGCACGACCCGCCTCCACTCTTCCGGTTTCGGGCTCGCCGCATGAACACCTCGGGAGCAGCCAACCGCGTCTCGTCCATGATCTTCCAGGATCCCTTGGTCTCGTATCGACCCGGGGCCTGACTGTAGGCATGACCGACCCTTTCCCTACGTGGGGTGCGCTTCGTGCTGCTGCGGCCCGGGTGTTAGCCCCGGCGCCGGGTGGCGGCGCCGAGGGAGCACGGACCCCGCCCACAGGGCCCACACCACGAGCACGGGCTGGAAGAAGAGTCGCACCAGTCGCTTGGTGTCGGTATCCAGGCCGAACGCGTCGGTGCCCTGGAGGTACTGGCCGATGTTGCCGGGGAAGACCACCACGAAGAACGCCGCCAGCAGCGCGCCGATGACCCGCTTCCGGGTGGGCATGAGCACGAACGCGCTGCCGAGGGCGATCTCGGCCACCCCGGAGCCCGGCACGGTCAGGTCCGCGTCGATGGGGAACCAGGAAGGAACCTGAGCACGGAACTCTTCGCGCTGGGTAGTCAGGTGCAAGATGCCGGCTCCGGTCATGGCCGCACCGAGCCCGATCCGGGCGAGGGTCCGGATCGCGTGGCTCATCTCGACAGGCTACGGCCCGTCGTCGGGCGCGACGGAGGGAGGGCGGCCAGACCAGAGGCGGGCGAGGCCCCGGGCCCCGGTGCGTCCTTCCGCCTGCGACCACTCAGGTCGGGCGTGCAGTCACGGCGATACCTTCGCGAGTGCAGGTGAGCGGGCTGGTGCGTGCAGGAAGAAGGCGTAGCTCCTGTGCAGGTCAGGCGTCGACGATGACAGGGATGATCAATGGGCTTCGGCGGTGCTGGCGTTGGGCCCAGCCCGACGCGGCCCGACGGACCAGTTCCTCGATCTGCTCAAGGTCCTCGATGCCGTCGCGGGTCGCCTTCGTGAGCGCTTTCTGGATGGCGGGCGTGGCAGCGGAAAAGTCCATGAGCTCGGGTGGGAAGCCGTGGGCGAGGTAGTCGGGATCCTCGGCGAGGGTGCCGGTGTCGGGGTCGACGATGCACACGATGGTCACCACACCCTCCTCGGCGAGGGTGCGCCGCACATGCAGGGTCGCCTCGGTGGTGCCACCGACGGTCATGGCGTTGATGTAGACCAGGCCCGCGGGCACGGTGCCGGTGATGCGGGCCCGGCCCTTGACGAGGTCGATGACGCTGCCGTCCTGCGCGATCAGCACCCTTTGGGGATCCACGCCAGTGCGGATGGCGATGTCAGAGTTCGCACGCAGGTGGCGCCACTCGCCGTGGACGGGCAGCACGTTGGAGGGGCGGATGATGTTGTAGCAGTAGGCGAGCTCCCCGGCGCTGGCGTGCCCGGAGACGTGCACCTTGGCGTTGCCCTTGTGCACCACGTTCGCTCCCAACCGGGTGAGTTCGTTGATGACGCGGTAGATGGCGTTCTCGTTGCCCGGGATGAGGGAGCTGGCCATGAGCACCGTGTCGCCCTCGGTGACGCTCACGGGGTGGTCGCGGTTGGCCATCCGGGCCAGGGCGGCCATGGGCTCGCCCTGTGACCCGGTGGCGATGATCGTCATCTGATCAGGTCGCAGCCGGTCAAGGGCCTTGAGGTCCTTGACGACGAGGCCATCCGGGATGGTGAGGTAGCCCAGTTCGCGCGCGATGCCCATGTTGCGCACCATCGACCGCCCGACGAACGCGACCTTGCGCCCGTGCCGCTGGGCGGTGTCGAGGATCTGCTGGATGCGGTGCACGTGGCTGGCGAAGCTGGAGACGATGACCCGGCCCTTCGTGGTGCGAAAGACGGTGTCGATGGCGGGGCCAAGCTCATCCTCGGAGAGGGTGAAGCCGGGGACCTCGGCGTTCGTGGAGTCGACCAGGAACAGGTCGACCCCCTCCTCGCCCAAGCGTGCGAAGGCGCGCAGGTCGGTGACGCGGCCGTCGAGCGGGAACTGGTCCATCTTGAAGTCACCGGTATGCAGGACCAGCCCGGCCGCCGTCCGGATGGCGAGAACTCACAGTCGAACGGGCCGAGCGTGCGCCGGTCGCCCTCTACGACCTCGACGGTCACCGGGGTGATGCGGTGCTCGACGAGCTTGGCCTCGAGCAGGGCAAGGGTGAGCCGCGAGCCGACGACGGGGATGTCTGGGCGCTCGCGCAGCAGGTAGGGGACGCCCCCGATGTGGTCCTCGTGGCCGTGGGTCAGCACGATCGCTTCCACCAGGTCGAGGCGCTGCCTGATCCAGGTGAAGTCCGGGATGATGACATCGACCCCGGGCTGGTGCTCGTCGGGGAAGAGCACACCGCAGTCGACGATGAGCAGCCGCCCGGCGTGCTCGAACACAGTCATGTTTCGGCCGATCTCCCCCAGGCCCCCCAGGGGCACCACACGCAGTCCGTCGCGCGGCAACTCCGGCAGTGTGTCGCCGCTCCTGCGGCGCGGCCCTCGCCTGCTCATCGCCGCACTCCCGCCGCGGGCCGTGGGAGGGGCAGTGAGTGGGCGTGGTGCTGCGGGGTGTTCACGAGCTTCTCCGATGCTGAGGATCTGGCGGAGGGATCAAACCGGCGAGAGCAGTCCAAGGCCCCACCGACCCATCCCGTCAGGGTGCGCCGCCGGGGCGGCCGAGTTAGTTCATGGCCTCGTTTGGGGCCGATGAGCACCATCTTGGCAGGAAGTCACAGACGTCCGTCGGCCTGGTCCCCGCTGTCGGTCCCGAACCACACCATCCCGACCGTCCATCAGCGCGTCAGACTGGGTTCTTCGACGCTGGTCGCTCTTCTCCTCGAACGGCGCTACGGTCGAGAACACGGCGGGTCTCCTTGCACGCCGGTGTGTTTGGACGTGCCCAACGAGAGCGAGGGCCTTGCCGATGATCCTCCCAAAGGTCCGGGACCTTCAACTTGTGACAATTCGTCGGGGCGGGACCCTCACCGATGCCGACCACCAACTCCTCGCACTGTGGGCCGCCTCCTGTGCCGAACACGTCCTGCCCCTGTTCGAGTCCGCCCAGCCTGGCGACCCACGACCGCGCGACGCGATAGAGGCCGCCCGCTCCTGGGTGCGGGGCGAGGTGAAGATGATGCAGGCGCGCGCCGTGGGTGGCCATGCCATGGGCGCCGCCCGGCCCCTGAGTGACGCGGCCAGGTATGCCGCCTACGCCGCCGGCCAGGCCGGCGCGGTCGCCCACGTCGCAGCGCACGAACTCGGTGCGGCCGCATACGCGATCAAGGCCGTGCGTGCGGCCGCGCCGCACGGGCAGCACGAGGCTGCAGGTCGACGCGAGTGCCAGTGGCAGCGTGACCAGCTCCCGGGCCCGATTCGCGAGCTCGTCCTTGACGACCAGCTCCGGCGCAACGAGATCTGCTGGTCCGTGTTCCGCCGTTGAGTGCACGGCCACGAGCTTCTGCGTGACCGACGAGCCAGGGCCATGCCCTGAGGCAAACTCGCAGTCGTCGGCACGAGCATCAAAGAGCGAACTCCGGCCGCGAAGGGGGCCACGGAGTCCCGATCCGCCCTTGGCAGGCCGGTGGCGGCCTGTCCTTGGGTGATGTCGTGGTGGCTGGCGCCGGTGGGTGTCGGCTTGAATGTGGCGGTGACCTTGCACACCGACGAGCTCCGAGTGGACGAGGCACTCGTGTGCCGGTTGGTTGCCGACCAGCTCCCCGAACACGCAAGCGCACCAGTGCGTCGACTCAGCGCTTCGGGCTCGAGCAACTCACTGTTCCGGCTCGGGGATGAGCTGTTGGTACGGCTCCCGCGCCAGCCAGGGGGGTCGGCGACCATCCTCAAAGAGGCCCGATGGCTCCCCTACCTTCACCACGCGCTCCCGATCGCCGTACCTGAGATCCTCGCGGTGGGTGATCCTGCGCACGGTTTTCCCGAACACTGGTCGGTGGTGCGGTGGATCGAGGGTGAGCACCCAGCCGGCGCTGCCTCCGACACCGGGTCACGGCACCAGCTGGCACGTGACCTGGCAAAGGTGGTGCGGGCCCTGCGCGACCTGCAGGTACCGACCGGGGCGCGGACCGACGCAGAACTGCGCTGGTATCGCGCTGACCCGTTGACCGCCATCGATGCAGACCTTCGCGGCTATGCAGCGCAGTGTCGCCTCATTCCTGATCTGGACCTTGACCTGGATGCCGTGCTGCGTGTGTGGGACGAGGCGATGGCTACTGCCGAGGGTCCCGCCTCTGGCACCCACTGGGTCCATGGGGACCTGCTCGCGGAGAACCTCCTCGTGCGCCATGGTCGCCTGGCGGCCGTGCTGGACTTCGGCGGTCTCGCCGTCGGCGATCCAACGGTTGACCTGGTGCCGGCGTGGGAGGTGCTCGATGCACCGGCGCGTGCCCTCTTCCGGGCCGAGGCCGGGATCGATGAGCGCACGTGGGTGCAGGGCCGGGCCTGGGCGCTGGCCATCGCGGTGATGACCTTCCCCTACTACTGGCAGACGATGCCCGCGCGCTGCGCCAGCCGACTCGCCATCGCGCGACAGGTGCTGATGGACGCGGAAACGAGGGAGCAGGCCTGACGGTGGCGTCGGGGCCGGAAGCCTTCGCGATCGACGACCAAGGTCACTCAGGTCCCCAAGGATCGCCAACACCCCGCCTCCCGCCGTCGTAGGCTCGCTCGATGAGCACCAGCCGGCGCGTGTACGAGGCCGTGATGAGGCGGGGCGCGCAGTCCCAAGAGGACCTGCCCGATGCAGTGTTGCGCGATGTGCCGGGTAACGCGGTGCGGCTGGTGGGGGCCACCGCCCTGCAGAGCTCCGGCGACCAGACCGTCAATGCTTCGACTGTGCTGCCGTGGCTGTTTCACGCCCTGGGTGTGCCAGCTGCGCTGGTGGGGCTGCTGGTGCCGATCCGGGAGTCAGGCTCGATGCTGCCCCAGGCGATGCTGACCCCGTTGGTGCTGCGGGTGGCCCACCGCAAGTGGGTGTTCGTCGTCGGTGCGCTCGTGCAGGCAGTGGCGGTCGCCGCGATGGCGCTCATCGCGGCGCTCGGTAGCGGTCTGGGAGCCGGGGTGCTCATCCTGAGCGCGCTGGCGGTGTTTTCGCTGGGCCGCAGCCTGACCTCGATCTCCTCCAAGGACGTCCAGGGGCGGACCATTCCCAGGGGTGAACGCGGCCAGATCACCGGCCTGTCGACGACCGTCTCGGGGGTCGTGGCGATCACCCTCGGCCTGGGGTTGCGTGTCTACGGAGGCAGCGGCCTCTCCACGGGTCAGTTCGCATGGTTGCTCGCCGGTGGCGCAGTGCTGTGGGTGCTGGCCGCACTGGTGTATGCCGGTGTGCGCGAACCTGCGGGGGAGGCGACGGACGCGAGCGCGGCCGATCAGACCGACGACCGGGCTGCCGAGGGTTCCGGTGGAGGCGGCGGACCGGAGCGCGCCGCATCGCCGGGGTGGTGGCCCACGATGGTGGCGCTGCTACGTGACGACGCACCGTTTCGGCGGTTCGTCATCGTGCGCAGCCTGCTGCTCGTCTCGGCGCTGAGCCCTCCGTTCGTCGTCACCCTGGCGGTGTCATCCGGGGCTGGGACGTTGAGCGGTCTGGGGGGCTTCGTCATCGCCTCAGGCCTCTCGGCCCTCATCGGTGGTCCGGTTTTCGGTCGGTTCGCCGACCGTGCCAGCCGAACCCTCATGATCGCGGGCGCCGGGCTGGCATCGGCAGTGCTCGTGGTGCTCGTCGTCGTGAGCAGGCTGCCCGGCTTCGGCGGCGACACGGTGTGGAGCGCGGTGCTGTTCGTGTCGGCCTACTTCGCCCTGACGTTGGTGCACACTGGGGTGCGGGTGGGACGCAAGACCTACGTCGTCGACATGGCGGAGGGCGACCAGCGCACCGAGTACGTCGCCGTCTCCAACTCCGCGATGGGTGTCATCCTGCTCATCACGGGCGCCGTCAGCGCACTGCTGTCGACGTGGGGGGTGCACTGGGCACTGCTCTTCCTCGCGGCGTTGGGGATCCTTGGGGTGATCACCGGGGCCCGACTGCCCGACGTATCGGCCGGCTGACCAAGTGCATCGACCTCAGGGCAGGTCAGTCCTCGGCAACGGTCCGGATCTCGAGGCGGCCCTCGAGGGTGCGGTGCACCGGGCACCGATCAGCGATGCGCAGGAACGCCGCCCGCTGGTCGTCGTCGAGGTCGCCAGTCAGCCGCACGGTCCGGCGAAGCAGGTCGATGTGCCCCTCCTGGTGCTCGCACTCCGCGCAGTCGTCAGCGTGCACCCGCTCATGGGTGACCACCGTCTCCACCTCGTCCAGCGGCCAGCCCTTGCGTTCGGCATACATCCGTAGCGTCATCGACGTGCACGCGGCGAGAGCCAGGGTGAGGAAGTCGTACGGCGTCGGCCCCAATTCGTCGCCGCCGGCCGACGCCGGTTCGTCGGCCAGCAGCGTGAACCCGCGAGCCCGCAGACGGGTCGTCAGACCGCCGGAGTTCACCGCGGAGGCGCCGACCTCGCGATATCGATCCGAGTCCGTGGTCACCGAGGCAGGGTGGTTCTCGTGGAGATAGCGCTGCGCCCAGGCACCGATCATCGTGGCCACGTAGTCAACATCTGCCTGGTTGGTGAGCAGGTGGTCGGCCTGGTCCAGGGAGATGAAGCTCTTCGGGTGCCGGGCCGCGCGATAGATCGCCTCGGCGTTGTCGATGCTGACCACCTGATCGATCGGTGAGTGCAAGATCAGGGTGGCGCCTCGGAATCCGGCGATCGCGGCGAGCGGGTCCTGCCGTTCCAGATCCTCCAGGAAGGACCGGCCGACGGTGAAGGTGCGCCCAGCGATCGTCGCCGGCGCCGACCCGTCGCGCATGACTGCGTCGAGGTCGCCGTCGAGCACCTGCCTGACGTGGGCTGGGTCGGCAGGCGCCGCAATGGTGGCGATGGCCCGGACACTGGGTAGGTCCGGTGCGGCGCTGAGCACTGCCGCACCGCCCAACGAGTGCCCCACCAGCAGCGACGGCGGCGCTACCACCTCGGCGAGGTAGCCAGCCGCGGCCCGCAGATCATCGACGTCAGCGGAGAAGGTGGACTCAGCGAAGTCCCCGTCGCTGTGCCCGAGGCCGGTGAAGTCGAAAGAGAGGACCACGAACCCCTGTGCGGTCAGCGCGCGAGTCAGCTGTCGGGCCACCCGCAGGTCCTTCGAGCAGGTGAAGCAGTGGGCGAAGATCGCCGCTCCGAGCGGCGCCCCGGCGGGACGTTCCAGACGGGCGGACAACTGGTGCCCGCGCGGGCTGGGGAAGGTGCAGGTGGTGGAACTCGGCATCGCGGTCTCCTTCGTCGTCACGACGGGCGCAGAGGTGTCGCTGATCGGCGGGATCGTCGTCGTCTCGTCTGCTCCGAGCATGTCAGAGGCGCGGTGGTCCAGGTTGCCCGACGGCAGCACTGAGCACCTCCGCCCAGACCGGGAGCACCTCTGCTCAGAGATGTGGATCGACGCGAAGGGTGCGTGGCCTGGTGACTTGAGCGCGAGGGATCCGCACGGCCTCAGTTCGTCGGATCGCCGTTCGCCGCGGCCACGAGTGTCGGCAGCACCCAGGCGGCCGTCCCGCGCACGACGTGGTGGCACAGGTTGGAGACCTCGGTCTCGACCGGGTTGATCTCGATGACTGTGGCACCCTGTGCCCGAGCCATCGCCGGGTAGCCAGCAGCCCCCTCTGGGCGTCGCGGAAAGTGGGCACCCCCGGCTCAGCGCTCATCCCGGCCCCGGACAGGACCAGGAAGCGTTGGGCACCGCGGACCGCGGCGAGGACCTCCTGCGGCAGGGCCTGGCTCGACCCGGTCTGCCTCATGGTTTCCTCCTACGACCTCGGTCCACGAGGGTGCCGCTAGGTTGGGCGCATGGCGAAGCACGATGGCCGGAACACCGACGGAGGCACCCCGACCCTGTCGTCAAGAGACTACGAGGCGGAACTGTTTCGATTGCAGTCCGAGATGGTCAAGCTCCAGGAGTGGGTCAAGGCCGAGCGGAAGCGCATCGTCGTCGTCTTCGAGGGTCGCGACGCCGCCGGCAAGGGCGGCACGATCAAGCGGATCACCCAGTACCTCAGTCCGCGCGTCGCACGCATCGCCGCACTGCCCGCGCCGACCGAGCGCGAGAAGGGGCAGTGGTACTTCCAGAGGTACGTGGAGCACCTCCCGAGCGCCGGTGAGATCACCTTGTTCGACCGCTCCTGGTACAACCGGGCGGGGGTCGAGAAGGTCATGGGCTTCTGCACCCCCACGGAGTACCGCCGCTTCCTCCAGCAGTGCCCGATCTTTGAGCGGTTGCTCATCCAGGACGGCATCCTGCTCCGCAAGTACTGGTTCTCGGTGAGCGACCAGGAGCAGCAGCGCCGCTTCCGGTCCCGCCTCGAGGACCCGATGCGGCAGTGGAAGCTGTCACCGATGGACCTCGAGTCCATCTCGCGGTGGGAGGACTACTCCCGAGCCAAGGACGAGATGATGGTGCACACCGACACCCCTGAGGCGCCCTGGTTCGTCGTCGAGAGCGACGTCAAGAAGCGCGCGCGGCTCAACATGATGGCCCACCTCCTCTCGACGATCCCCTACGTCGAGCAGCCAGTGCCGGCGCTGACGTTGCCCGACCGGCCCAGGTCCAAGGGCTATGAGCGACCCCCCCGGGAGCACACGACCTATGTCCCCGACCACTGCGCGACGCTCGGGGACTGAGCCCGCGCGTCAGGACTGCAGGTCGGCGAAGGCGAGCGGCTCCCGGGTCACGGCGTACGTGGCGAAATAGAGCCGCTCGACCGCTCCGCCCGACCCGCGCCGGACCTCCAGGACCTCACCCCGCTCGCGTCCCTCCACGGCTCGGAAGCGGTCAGCTCCCTCGGACTCGAAGCGGGTCTCGGAGAGGGGGTCCCGCTCGTCGAGGTAGGACCACAGCTGACCGTCGCGGATGACGAAGGTGATCGGCGACCCCTCGCTCCACCACAGACCCAGCAGCGGCTCGAGCTCCGGACGAGGCCGCTCCGGGGCCCACGCCGCCGGCAGGGTCGGCTCGGTGTCGATGACCGCCTCGATCAGGTCGGTGGCCAGGGCCAGGGTCTGCGCCCCCGAGGTGGCATTGGCGAAGACGACAGCGGCCACCCCGTCCTGGCGGCGGACCCGGAGGCCAGTGAGGAAGCCGGGCATCGCCCCGCCGTGCCCGACGAAGACACGATCACCGCGCCGGCCCATGCCGAAGCCCAGGCCGTAGGCACCGGACCAGCCGTCCGGGTCGGTCATGATGAGTGGTCGGCACATCTCGTCGATGGTGCTCGGGGCCACCACCCGTTCATCGGGGGCGGCGAGGTAGGCGGCGTAGCGGGACAGGTCCCTGACGCTCGACCACAGTCCCCCGAGCGGGGCCGTCGCGTTGAGCTCGAACACCGGCTCCGGCCTGGCGGTGCCCGCGTAGGGGTCGACCTGGTAGCCGAACGCTCGATCGTCCGCCGGGGTGAGGCCGGTGTTCGACATCCCGAGCGGCTCGAGGATCCGGGCCCGCACGACGGTCTCCCAGGGCCGGGCAGCGACCTGCTCGATCACCTGGCCCAGGAGCCCGTAGGCGAGGTTGGAGTAGTGGAAGGCGTGGTGGGCCGGCAGCACCTGCTCAGCCTGTTCGACGCCCTCGAGGAACTCCACGGTGTGCGGAGCCGTCAGGCTCTCCCAGATGTTGCCGACTGGCTCTCGTTGCAATCCAGAGGCATGGGCGAGCATCTGCCGCAGCGGGACCCCCGCATGCTTGCTGTCCGGCAGGTAGTCGCCGATCGTGTCGTCCAGTGTCAGGCGCCCCTCGTCCCGCAGCGACATCACGGCCAGTGCGGTGAAGGTCTTGGTCACCGACCCGATGAGGTACTGGGTGTCGTCCGTGCCGACGACCGGCGACTCCCCCAGCCGCGCTGCACCGACGTGCGTCGACCACGCGAGGCCCCCGTCCCGCACGACTCCCACGCTGACACCGGGGGACTTCCAGCGTCGTTGAGCCGCCACCACCTGCTCCTGCAGGCGGCGGGTCAACCCGTCCGAGAGGGGCGCGACCGATCGCTCCTCGCTCACTCGGCGGCCCGTAGGCTCATCGGCCCGTAGACGACCGCGTCCGCCTCGTGCAAGGTGACCGACTCCACGCCGGCGTCGGCCAGGTCCTGCCACGACTCGCCCAGGTAGCTCTCGGCGTCACTCTGGGTCGGAAACGCGGTCGTCGGGAACGACTCCCCCCGAAGCGGGTTGCCCTCGTCGTCGAAATAGGTCCACGTCCAGTCAGCGCTCATGACATCCCAGCCTAGTTGCCTCGTTTGACGTGTGCGGTGGGGACGTGCGACGGTTCGCTCACCTGATGGAGTGGGGCAAGCCGGCGCGATTCCGGCGCTGACCCGCAACCGTGATCGTCGTCGCAGGCTCCGGCCCCCGACGACGCAGCCGGAAAACCCAGCTCCGTTCGGCTCCAATCAACTGTCTGTCGTGGAATGCGGACCGGAGTCACCACATGGGATGGGTGTCTCTGACGTCTCCCGCGCGGTGCCCCACCGCGAGGAGGAGAACCGTGCACACCCATCATCGCGCCCCGCTCCGGGTCATCGTCGCCGCCCTGCTGGCCGCTGCTTTCGCAGCGTTCACCGTCGGAACGGCCCAAGCGGCGTCCTACCGCTTCTGGGGCTTCTACCAACTGACCGGTGACACGTGGGCCTTCGCCCAGAAGGGACCGGCCGAGACGGTCCCGGCCGATGGCTCCGTCGATGGCTGGCGCTTCGCGGTGAGCGACCCGTCCGCATCCCGGTTCCCCCGCGCCGTGCTGACCTTCGACCAGATCTGCGGTGCCACCCCTGCCGAAGACGGCAAGAAGCGGGTCGGCGTGGTCGTTGACTTCGGCCGCGCCGCCGACTCGGCCGACAACGCCACCCCGCCGGAGCCCAAGGCGGTCTGCGCGGTCCTGGCCACCGACGCCTCGAGCAGTGAGGCCCTCAAGGCGGCCGGGGACCTGCGGGTCGAGGGCGGTCTGGTCTGCGCCGTGGCCGGCTACCCCGCCACGGACTGTGGCGGTGAGGTGGGCGCGGTCAGCGACCAGGCCAAGGCGCCGGACACCGACGTGACCATCGCTGCGCCCGGTGCACCTACCGCCGCGACGACCCCCGCCCCGAGCACCCCTGCGGAGAGCAGCACGACAACTCCGGCCGACTCGAGTTCGACCGCCGTTGCCGCCCCGGAGGCGCAGGCCCCGACCGTGGCCGATGCCTCGTCCGGGTCGAACCCGGCGGCCTACGTCATCGCCGGTATCGCCCTGCTCGCCCTCATCGCGTTCCTCATCGTCCGGGCCCGAGGCGCGGCCGCTCGACGCGACGCCTGAGTCGAGACTGGGTCGAATCCCGGTGGCCGGGCGTGAGCGGCTCCAGCACCCCGCAGCCTGGTGGCTGTGGGGGTTGGGGCTTGCCACGGCCGCGTCCCGGACCACCAACCCGGTCCTGCTACTGCTCGTGATCGGCGTCTGCGTCATCGTCGTGACCGAGCGTCGGGACCCGGCGACGCCCAACCCGCTCGTGGCCTTCCTCGCGATCGGCCTGGCCATCGTCGTCTTCCGGATCGGCATGACGATGATCCTCGGCAACGGGGTCGTGGGCGACACCGTCCTGTTCACCCTCCCCCGGATCCCGTTGCCGGACTGGGCCGCCAGCGTCCGGCTGGGCGGGCCGGTCAGCCTGGAATCACTGCTGTATGCCGCCTACGACGGGTTGCGGCTCGCCGCGATCCTCGCCTGCCTGGGAGCCGCCAACGCGTTGGCCAGCCCCCGCCGGCTGCTGCGCTACCTCCCGGCGACCCTCTACGACGTCGGCACGGCCGTCGTGGTCGGCCTGACGTTCGCGCCGCAACTGCTCGCCGACGCGCGAGCAGTCCGGGCCGCCCGGGCGCTGCGGGGTCACGGTGGCCGCGGCCTGCGGGACCTGGCCCGACTCACCGTGCCGGTCCTCGAGACGGCGTTCGAACGCTCGCTCGGACTGGCCGCGTCGATGGAGTCGCGGGGCTACGGTCGAGCTGTGACCTCCACCGCGGGCGGGCGACGGCTGGCCTCGGCGTTGGCCCTGACCGGCCTCCTCGGTGTGCTCGGCGGCCTCTACGGCCTGCTCGACACCTCGGCCGGCGGCGTCCTGGGGCTGCCGCTGCTCCTGGTCGGCACCCTGCTCGCCGCAGCCAGTCTGGTCGTGGGCGCCTCCCGGGACGGACGCTCCGGTCACCGGCGCGACCCCTGGACGTGGACCGAGACCTTGACCGTCGCGGTCGGCGCACAGGTCGCGGCCGTGATGATCATCGGCTCCGCTCGGTCCTGGGACGGCCTGACCCCGAGCCAACAGGCTCACCTGCCCGCGATCCCACTCGTGGCCGTCCTGGCGCTGCTGATCGCCGCGACTCCGGCCATCTTCACCCCCCTACCGAGGCGGGCCACATGATCACCTTCGACCACGTCACCCTGCACTACGCCGGTGCCCCGGTCCCGAGCCTGCGCGATGTCACGTTGGAGATCCCCGAGGGCGAGTTCGTCCTCGTCGTGGGCCCGACGGGCAGCGGCAAGTCGACCCTCCTGCGGACCATCAACGGGCTGGTCCCCCACTTCAGTGGCGGCACCCTGTTGGGCCGGGTCACCGTCGCCGGCCTGGACACGGCCACCCACCGACCCCGCGACCTCGCGACCGTCGTGGGCCTGGTCGAGCAGAATCCGACCGCCACCTTCGTCACCGATGTCGTCGAGGACGAGATCGCCTACGGGATGGAGACGATGGGGCTGGACCCCACGACGATCCGTCGCCGGGTCGAGGAGACGCTGGACCTGTTCGGGTTGACGCCGCTCCGGGCCCGGAGTCTGCTGGCTCTGTCCGGCGGGCAGCAGCAACGGGTGGCCATCGCTTCCGTGTTTGCCGCCGGCCCCCGGATCCTGGTCCTCGACGAGCCGACGTCGGCGCTCGATCCGGTGGCAGCGGAGGAGGTCCTGGCCTCCCTGCAACGGATCGTCCACGACCTCGGGGTGACGGTGGTGCTGGCCGAGCACCGCCTCGAACGGGTGATCCACCACGCCGACCACGTGGTCCTCATTGACGCGGGCCGGGCCTCACAGCTGCTCGACCCGGCTGCGGCCATGGCGATCTCGTCGATCCACCCACCGGTGGTGGCGTTGTCACGGCTGGCCGGCTGGACCCCGACACCCCTGTCGATCCGCGACGCGCGACGCCGCGCGGATGAATTGCGCGACCGACTCCATGATCTCGTGCCACCGGGCCCACGGGTCCCGCCGACGCCGGGCGGGCCACGGTCACCGAGCCCGGACACCACCGTCACCGTCGACGGGCTCTCCGTGGCCCGCGGCGGGCGCAGCGTCCTGCACGACTTCGACCTGACGCTGGCGCGGGGCACCATCACGGTGCTGATGGGCCGCAACGGGGCCGGGAAGTCGACCCTCCTCGGGGCTCTGGCCGGCACGCACCGTCTCTCCGGCGGCACGATCCGCCTGGGTCGGCACGGCATCGACCCCCACACCACCCCACCGCGGGACCGGGTCCGGGTCATCGGGCTCGTCCCCCAGCAACCAGAACTGTTGCTCTACGCCGAGACGGTCGCAGCCGAGTGCGTCGGGGCCGACCAGGACTTCGACGCCGCGCCGGGCACCACCGCAGCGCTGCTCGACCGGATCTCCGGCGGGGTCGACCCGACCTGTCATCCCCGTGACCTCTCCGAGGGGCAACGGCTCGAGCTCGCGCTCGCGGTCATCCTCGCCGGGTCACCCGAGGTGCTGCTGCTCGACGAACCGACCCGCGGCCTCGACTACGGCGCCAAGAAGCGCCTCGGGGCACTCCTGAGCGAGCTCGCCCAGGGCGGGACCAGCGTGCTGCTGGCCACCCACGACGTGGAGCTCGCGGCGGAGGTCGCCGGCCGGGTCGTCATCCTCGCGGACGGCGAGATCGTCACCGACGGCCCCGCGCGGGCCGTGCTCGCCTCCTCCCCCGCGTTTGCCCCCCAGGTGACCAAGGTGCTGCTGCCGCAGACCTGGCTCACGGTTGACGAGGTGGCCGCCGCGCTGGGGAGGAGCGCATGAGTGAACGCCGGGTGGTGCCGCTCACCTGGCCGTCGCGGATCATCATCGTGGCGGTCGGCCTCGTGGGGGTGCTCGCCTTCACCTGGCCGTTCGTCGTCTCCGCGGAGTTCGCGACGTCCCACAGCAACGACGCACCCTGGCTCTTCGCGGCCCTCCTGTTCCTGCTCGCCCTCGTCTCCCTGGCCGAGGTGACCGCGGGGCGACTCGACGCCAAGACGATCGCGATCCTCGGGGTGGCGGCCGCGGCCGGCGGGGCGATGCGGGTCCTGAGCGCCGGGACCGCGGGGCTCGAGCCGATGTTCTTCGTCATCATCGTCGCCGGGCGGGTCCTCGGCCCAGGAGTCGGTTTCCTGTCCGGGTCACTCGCCCTGCTGACGGGCGCCCTGCTGACCGGAGGGGTCGGACCGTGGCTCCCCTTCCAGATGCTCTGTGCCGGTGGGATCGGGCTCGGCGCCGGCCTCCTGCCCGGCCGCCCCGGCGGGCGCAGCGAGCGGTGGCTCGTCGCCGCCTACGCGGTGGTCACCGGCCTGCTCTTCGGCGCCGTGATGAACCTCTGGTTCTGGCCGTTCCTCGGGGCCAACGCACCCAGTGGGATGGGTTTCGTCCCTGGCGCACCCCTCGATGCGAACCTGCGCCACTACGCCTTGTTCTACGTCACCACCTCCCTCGGCTGGGACCTGCCGCGCGGGGTCCTCAACGCCCTCCTCGTGCTGGTCGCCGGACCGGCCCTGCTGCGCGTCTTCCGCCGCGGCGCCCGCCGAGCCGCTTTTGGCGCGCCGGTGGTCTTCGACTCCGGGGCCGCTCATCTCGAGACGTCCCCACCGGGCGGGACGGCCAGTCCATGACGACCACTCTGGTCACGGGCCCCGCGCGCAGCGGCAAGAGTCGCCACGCGGAGGACCTGCTCGCACGCTTCCCCGAGGTGCGCTACGTCGCCACCGGACAGCGCAGCGACCGCACCGACCCCGCCGACCCAGAGTGGTCACGACGGGTCGATGAGCACCGGGCCCGCCGACCGGCGGGCTGGCACACCATCGAGTCGCACCACCTTCCAGACGCCTTGAGCGGGGCCAGCACCCCAGTCCTGATCGACTGCCTCGGCACCTGGCTCACCGCGATCGTCGACGACGTCGGCTGGGAGGACCTCGATGCAGCCCGGGTGCAGCTGGACCGGGCCCTGACCGCACTGCTCGCAGCCTTGGCCGCAGCCACCCACCCGGTCGTCCTGGTGACCAACGAGGTGGGCTGGTCCCTCGTGCCCACCACCGCTTCGGGTCGCTTCTTCCAGGACGAGCTCGGCCGGGTCAACGCCGCCGTCTCCCACGTCGCCACCCACGTCCACCTCGTCGTGGCCGGCCGCGTCCTCGACCTGAGCGCCGCGCCGCTCGTGCCGCTCACGCCCGCACCTCGGACGCCGCGTGCGTGACGCCTGGCGCCTCGCCGCCGGCACGTTCGTCGCGATCCCCGTCCGACCACCGACACGGGTCACCACCAGCATCGCCGGCCGGGCGATGGCGCTGGCCCCGCTCACGACAGCCCCCGCCCTCCTGGGGTGGGCGCTGCTGGCCGTGGCCGCCTCCCGGGGATGGGTCTCCCCCCTGCTGGCCGCCGCGATGGCCGTCACCGTCACGGCCCTCGTCTCCCGAGCGATGCACCTCGACGGGCTCGCCGACACCGCCGACGGTCTCTGCGCCAGCTACGACCCCGAGCGCGGTCTCGAGGTCATGCGCCGCGGCGACACCGGGCCGGCCGGCGCCGCCGCCATCGTCCTGACCCTGCTGATCCAGGTGGCCGCGCTCGCCCCGATGCTCGCCACGATGGGTGGTGCCGTCCTCGCGGGGACCGCACTGGTCGCGAGCCGCCTGGCACCAGCGGTGCTCTGTCGGCGGGGCATCGCCGCAGCCCGCCCCGACGGACTCGGGGCGACCGTGGCCGGGTCGGTGTCGCCGCTCGGTCTCGGGCTGTCGACCAGCCTCGTCACACTCGTCGGTGCGGCCGCGTGCCAGCTCACCGGAATGCCTTGGTATGCCGCTGTGCTCGTCACCGGCGCCGCCATCCTCTGCTCGTGGATCGTGTCGGGCCGCGCAGTCCGCCGGTTCGGTGGGATCACCGGCGACGTCCTCGGCGCCGCCATCGAGTTGTCGCTGGCCGCGGCGCTGGTGACCACCCAGATCTGCGGCGCCACCCTCCTGGGCGGCTGACCGTCCCGCCGCCGCGGCGTGGCGCACCACCAAATGGAGGACCGCCAACGATAGGTTCGCCTTCCCGCTCGAGATACCGCAGGCATCCACACCCTGGACATCCGCAGTCGCGCGCGGAGCCTCTGCCCGATCGCACCAGACGCGATCCACCACGTTGATGGAGATCTCACATGGATGACTGGACACAGACCCTGACGTCGGGACCGCTCTTGGGGATAGCCGCTGCTGCGATCGCCCTCATCCTCGTGCTCGTCATCCGCTTCAAGATGCATGCGTTCCTCGTGCTCATCCTCGTCAGCCTGGGCACCGCGTTCGCAACCGGCATCCCCACCAGCGAGATCGTGCCGACGATGGTCAAGAGCTTCGGAGGCACCCTCGGCTCGGTGGCGCTGCTCGTGGGTCTGGGCGCCATGCTCGGCAAACTGGTCGAGCACAGCGGCGGAGCCAAGGTGCTCGCGGACTGGCTGGTGGGCGTCTTCGGCGAGCAACGGGCTCCCTTCGCGCTCGGTCTCGCTTCGCTGATCATGGGCTTCCCGATCTTCTTCGACGCCGGCCTCATCGTCATGCTGCCGATCATCTTCGCGGTCGCCCGACGCCTGGGTAACAACGTCCTGCTCTTCGGCATCCCGGCAGCCGCTGCGTTCTCGGTCATGCACGTCTTCGTGCCCCCGCACCCCGGCCCAGTCACCGCGACCGAGCTCTACGGAGCCAACCTCGGCCTGGTGCTCCTCGTCGGGCTGATCATCGCCTTCCCGCTCTGGTACGTCTCCGGCTACCTCTGGGGCCTGCGCGTCGGTCACAAGTACGTCCTGCCGGTGCCGGCGCTCTTCGGCGAAATCGACGAGGACCAGCCGAATGACCCCCCATCGGTCAGCACCGTCGTGGCCATGTTGCTCCTCCCGCTGGTGCTCATCTTCCTCAACACGGGCCTGGACTTCCTGCGTGCCGCTGGGGCCGTCGATGGGAAGGCCACCTGGTTCGCGGTGCTCTCCGCCCTCGGCACCTCCCCGATCGCCCTGCTCATCTCCGTCATCGTCGCTTCGTACATCCTGGGCACGAAGCGCGGAGTGGAGGGATCGGCCCTGGAGAAGATCATCGACTCCTCGCTCGGCCCGATCTGCTCCGTCATCCTCATCACCGGCGCCGGCGGCATGTTCGGTGGTGTCCTGCGGGCCTCCGGGATCGGCGACGCCCTGGCCACGACGCTCGACGGGATCGGGTTGCCGGTCATCGTCGCCGCCTACCTCGTCGCGGTCGTCCTGCGTGTCGCGCAGGGCTCGGCGACCGTCGCCCTCGTCACCGCAGCCGGGCTGATGGCCCCGGCCGTGGCCATCGGCGGGTACGGCGCGATGGAGATCGTCGCGATCACCCTGGCGACGGCGGCGGGGTCGGTGTTCGCCGGACACGTCAACGACTCCGGCTTCTGGCTGGTGGGACGACTCATGGGGATGGACGTCAAGACCACCCTGCGGACGTGGACGGTCCAGCAGTCGCTGCAGTCCGTCCTGGGCTTCGGGATGGCCCTTGCGATCTTCGCGGTCTTCTGATCCCGTCCAGCGACCCGGCCCTCCGTCCCCCCCACACACACAGCAGGTGAGAGCATGACCAATCCCCTATTCGACATCTCCGGCAGGATCGCCCTGGTCACCGGCTCGTCCCGGGGGCTCGGCCTCGCGCTGGCCGCCGGCCTGGCCGAGCACGGGGCGCGTGTCATCCTGCACGGCCGCGACGCCGCCGCGCTGACCCACGCTCAGGCCCACCTCGCGTCGGTGGGGGCTGTCGACACCCCGGTCATCAGTTTCGACGTCACCGACGCCGACGCCGTGCGCACGAGCGTCGCAGCGTTGATCGCCGAGCACGGCGTGCCGGACATCCTGGTGAACAACGCCGGGATCCAGCGGCGCGCGCCGTTCAACTCGTTCGAGCCGCAGGACTGGGACGACATCGTCGCGGCCAACCTCTCGAGCGTCTTCTACGTCTCCCAGCAACTCACCCGCGCCATGGCCGAGCGCGGCTCCGGGAAGGTGATCAACATCGGGTCGGTGCAGTCGATGCTGGCCCGGCAGACCATCGCCCCCTACTCCGCGACCAAGGGCGGGGTCGCCATGCTCACCAAGGGCATGGCCGCCGACCTGGCCCGGTTCAACATCCAGGTCAACGCGATCTCCCCGGGCTACTTCGACACCGAGATGAACACCGCCCTGACCCAGGACGAGGCGTTCAACTCCTGGGTGATCAACCGCACCCCCGCCCAACGCTGGGGGACGCTGGACGAGCTCGTCGGAACCCTGATCTACTTGGCCTCGGACGCCTCGACCTTCGTCTCGGGCCAGAACATCTTCGTCGACGGGGGGATGACCTCCGTCCTCTGAGCCACGACGGGACCAAGCCGACCGGGCCACAGCTACCCGCCCCGCCCACCGGGCCCCGCAGCCCATCGGCCCATCGGCCCACCGGGCCCATCGAAGGAGGATCCATGAGAGCCATCGTCATCAACGGCAAGCTCGACCTGCGGGTGGAGGAGATCGCCACCCCCGTTCCGGGAGTGGGCCAGGTCCGCCTGCGGATGGCCTTCGGAGGCATCTGCGGCTCGGACCTGCACTACTACTACGACGGCGCCAACGGCGCGTTCGTGGTGCGCGAGCCCCTCGTGCCCGGACACGAGGTCTCCGCGACGGTGGACCTGGACCCCACCGCCACCCTCGCCCCGGGCACCCCGGTCACCGTCCACCCGGCCACCTTCGGCACCCCCGAGCCGGGCCTGGAGGACCACCGTCACCTCTGGCCCAACGGGGCCTACCTCGGCAGCGCCTCCACCTGGCCCCACACCCAGGGCGGCATGAGCGAGTACCTCATCGTGGACCACGGCATGATCCGGGTGCTGCCCCAGACGCTCCCACTACGCCGAGCGGTCCTGGCCGAGCCCCTCGCAGTCGGCCTGCACGCCATCGAACTCGCCGGCGGGGTGCAGGGCAAGAAGGTCCTCGTCTCCGGGTCCGGCCCGATCGGCCTGCTCACGGCCGCAGCCGCCCTCGCCCGCGGCGCCGCACAGGTCGTGGCCACCGACGTCTTGCCCGGCCCCCTCGAACGGGCCAGCGCACTCGGCGTGCACCGGACCATCCGCGTCACCGAGGAACACCTCCCCGAGGCCGCCTTCGACGTCGTCCTCGAGTGCTCCGGCGCCCCCGCAGCAATCAACGCCGCCCTGGTCGCAGCCCGCCGGGCGGGGAGCTACGTCCAGGTCGGCATGCTCCCGAACGAGCCACGCGGCATCAACCTGGCACCGATGATCTCCAAGGAGGTCACCATCCACGGGTCCTTCCGGTTCAACGACGAGATCGACGCCGCCATCACCCTGCTCGACACCACCCCGGGCATCGAGGACGTCATCACCCACGTGCTACCCGCCGACCAGGCGCTAGAGGCCTTCGCCGCCGCCAAGGACTCCCAGTCCTCCGGCAAAGTCGTCATCTCGCTCTGGCAGCAGGACTCACCGCACGAGTCGATGCAGCCAGCAACCACCCCACGACCCTGACCCGCCCATCAGCCAGGGTGTCCGGCCACGTCCAGGCAACGTCCAGGCCCCGCCCCGTCCCTACTCGCGGACCTGCACCTGCACGAACGGTGGCTTGACGACAGTCGCAGCCACGGGACGGCCGCGGACATCGATCTCGACAGTGGTGCCATCGGCGACGTCGGGGGCGAGCAGCGCCAGCGCGATGCCCTGCTTGAGGGTCGGTGAGAACGTCCCAGAGGTCACCTCGCCGACGGGGGAACCACCCACGGAGACCACACAGTGGGCCCTCGGGATCCCGCGGCCGGTGACGAGCAGCCCCCGGCTGAGCCGAGACGGCGCCGCCTTCTCGGCGACCAGCGCAGCCTTGCCCCAGAAGGTGTCCTTCTTCCACCCTACGGCCCAACCGGCGCGGGCCTGCACGGGCGAGATGTCGAGCGAGAGGTCCTGCCCGTGCAGGGGATAACCCATCTCCGTCCGGAGGGTGTCGCGCGATCCGAGCCCGCAGGGCTTGCCATCGAACGGCTCCATGGCCAGGACGAGCGCGTCCCAGATCGCGACGGTGTCCTCCCAGCGCGGGAGGATCTCATAGCCGCGCTCGCCGGTGTAGCCGGTCCGGCAGACGATGACCGGTCGGCCTTGCCAGTCTGCCTCGACGAAGGACATGTAGTCGTGCCCGGTGGGCAGACCGAGCGTCGTCAGCACGTCGTCGCTGTGCGGCCCCTGCACCGCGATCACGCCGTACTGCTCGTGCTGGTTGGTCACCGAGATTGCCTCGGGCGCAGCCTCGGTGAGGCGACGGCACACCTCCGAGGTGTTGGCCGCGTTGGGGATGAGGAACACCTCGTCGTCGGACTTGAGGTAGGCGATGAGGTCGTCGACGGCTCCACCGGACTCGTCACAGCACAGCGTGTACTGCGCCGAGCCGGGATGGATGCGCCTGATGTCGTTGGTGAAGCAGGCGTTGACGAAGTCAGCTGCGCCAGGACCGGTCACCGAGGCCTTGCCGAGGTGGCTGACGTCGAAGATGCCGACCCGTTCGCGCACCGAGGTGTGCTCGGCAACCACACCACCCCCGGGGTACTCGATCGGCATGTCCCAGCCACCGAAGTCGGCCATCTTGGCGCCGAGGGCGACGTGTCGGTCGTGGAGCGGGGAGGTCTTCCCCGGCGTCGCGGAAGTCATGGCCGTCAACTTACCGCCCTTCCCGGGCTCCCGCCGCAAACGGATATCATCGGCGCCACTGCTTCGGCGCCCGGGCGGATCCGCCCCGCGCACCCCGATCTAGGAGTCCCACGTGGCCACGTTGACCCTTTCCACCCGTCCCGCGGCCTCGTCGGCCGGTGACGCCCTCGTGCTCGCCCTCGTCGCCGACGGCCAGGGCGCCGCCCTGGCCCCCGGACACGGACTGCCACGCAAGAGCGCAGCGCACCTTGGTTCAGTGGTGACCGACCTCGGGCTCAAGGGCAAGGTCGGAGAGGTGACGACGCTGGCCGCGGTGCCCGAGGTGAGCGCCACCCTCGTCGTCCTCGCTGGCGTCGGTGAACTCGGCGCCCACCCCGACGCATCCGCCCTCGAGCAGGTCCGTCAAGGCATCGGTGCCGCAGTTCGCGGCCTCGGCACGAAGAAGAAGGCCGTCGTGGTGTCCCCCAGCAGCGATGCCGAGATGGTGGCGGCGGTCGCCGAGGGAGCAGCGCTCGGTGCCTACGCCGTGTCCAAGGCCGGGGTTCCGAGCACGGACACGCTGGCGTCGATCACCATCGTGGCGGGCGGCGAAGCGGCGTCCCGCAAGGCCGTCAAGCGAGCCGCGGCCCTGGGCGACGCCGTCGCCTACGGACGCGACCTCGTCAATCTCCCGCCCAACCTGCTCTACCCGGAGTCGTTCGTCGAGTCCCTCGCCGACCGGATCAAGGCGGCCCCTGCCACCAAGGGCAAGTTGAAGCTCAAGTCCTATGACCTCAAGGCGCTGCGGGCCGGCGGGTTCGGTGGCACCGTCGGGGTCGGTCAGGGCTCCGTCAACGAGCCGCGCATCGCCGTCCTCAGCTACACCCCGGCGCGGGCCAAGGCCACCATCTCGTTCGTCGGCAAGGGCATCACCTTCGACTCGGGCGGCCTGTGCATCAAGCCTGCCAACGGGATGCTGACGATGAAGTGCGACATGGCGGGCGCAGCTGCCGTCGCGGCTGCGGTCTTCGCCATCGCCGAGCTCGGCCTCCCGATCACGGTCCACGCCTACCTCGGACTCGCAGAGAACATGCCCAGCGCTTCGGCCCAGCGTCCGAGCGACGTGGTCACGATGCGCGGCGGCACGACGGTCGAGGTGCTCAACACCGATGCCGAGGGGCGGATGGTCCTCGGTGACTGCCTGGCGCTCGCGAGCGAGACGAAGCCGGATGCGATCATCGATGTCGCCACGTTGACCGGTGCGCAGGTCATCGCACTCGCCAACACGGCTGCCGTGATGGCCAACGACGACACCTTCCGGGCCCGGGTACTCGCGGCGGCCGAGACCGCTGGCGAGGCGATGTGGCCGATGCCGCTGACGAAGGACCTGCGACCGACGCTCGACTCGATCAACGCCGACCTGGCCCACAAGGGGGGCTCCGAGGGCGGGATGCTGACTGCCGGAATCTTCTTGCAGGAGTTCGTCGGGAGCGGCATCCCGTGGAGCCACATCGACATCGCCGGACCGGCGTTCAACGACAAGAGCGCCAACGGCTACCTGCCCAAGGGCGGCACCGGGTTCGCGATCCGCACCCTGGTGGCGCTCGTGGAGTCCTACGCCTGAGACCGTCTCCCTGACCAGCACACCAGACCAGCACACCAGACCAGCACACCAGACCAGCAAAGGGCCCGGCTGCGTTGCAGCCCGGGCCCTTTGCGGTGTCGTTCGGTGGTGTCAGCCGCCGGACTTGCGGCGGAACATCTGCTGCGCCTTGGCCGGGCCGTGCGCTCCGTGGATCTTGGAACGGTCCTCCGCCTCGTCGGACACGTCCTTGCCCCCGTGGGAGTGCTTCTTGTCCAGGGCCTCGCGGAACTTGGCCTTCATCTCTTCGCTGGGGCCGCTGTCGGACCCTTCCTGCTTCGTCATGCGAACAACCTCCGTGATCAGTACAGCTGGACGTGCGCTCGACACCGACACTACGTGGTCACGGTGCCAGCCCAGCGGCATACGGGTCCACTGGGTTTGCGTGTCTCCCGGTCACCTGGGGCTGGAACCCCCACGACGCTGCCGGGAGTTCCACTGGCGCATCCGGTTCGGGTAGCCGGTCTGGTTGACGTCGTAGACCGGGATGCCGAGTTTGCGGCTCGCCTCCCAGGCCTCACTCGGGGCCCCGAGAGCGCGGCGCGTCCACTCCCCGTCATGGGCGATGAGCACCACGGTGGTCGGGGACACCGCAGTGGGTGGCTCGACGAAGGCCTCGACCCCGCGCCGAGACTCGATGAAGCTCCGCAGGTGCGCTTCAGCGGCCTTGCGGTCAATCACCATCTGCGGGCCGTCGGAGCGATCGACCTGCAGCTTCGCCTTGGAGGTGCGGCGGGAGAACCAACCCATGCGCAGACTCTACGACGCGCCGGTGTGGTGGGCGGACAGCGACCTGCCTGTGACGAGAAGCCAGATCAGTGACAGGATGCTCCCTGCGGAGGAATCCCCACCGGGAACGCCTTCGTTCGCGACATGATCACGACTGCACAGGACCATCGGCGCCTCGAGCAAGGAGCAGCACCAATGTCGGCTAGGGCCGCAGATGACTACGACATCGTCATCCTGGGTGGAGGCTCAGGTGGCTACGCCTGCGCCTTGCGATCAGCACAGCTCGGCCTGTCGGTGGCACTGGTCGAGAAGTCCAAACTCGGCGGGACCTGCCTGCACCAGGGCTGTATCCCGACCAAGGCGCTGCTGCATGCGGCCGAGGTGGCTGACGTCGCGCGGGACGGCGCCCAGTTCGGCGTCAGGACGACGCTGGAGTCGGTCGACATGGCTGGTGTCCACGGCTACAAGGACGGTGTCGTCGCCCGTCTGTACAAGGGGCTGCAAGGACTGGTGAAGGCGGCCACCATCGACTACGTCGAAGGAGCAGGCGTCCTCGACGGAGCGCACACCGTGGTCGTTGGAGACCGCCGCCTCACCGGCACCAACGTCGTGCTGGCCACCGGCAGTCAGGCTCGCTCACTGCCCGGACTTGAGATCGCCGGCCGCATCATGACGAGCGAGCAGGCCCTGACCATCGATGAGGTGCCGGGGCGCGTCGTGGTGCTGGGTGGCGGGGTCATCGGCGTCGAGTTCGCTTCCGTCTTCAAGAGTTTCGGTGCGGAGGTGACCGTGATCGAGGCGCTCCCCCGGCTGGTCGCCGCCGAGGACGAAGCGATCAGCAAGCAGCTCGAGCGGGCCTTCCGCAAGCGCAAGATCGCGGTCAAGACCGGCGTCCGCTTCGCCGGAGCGACCCAGACCGGGGACGTGGTCACCATCTCCCTCGAGTCGGGTGAGACCCTCGAGGCCGATCTGCTGCTGGTCGCCGTCGGCCGTGGCCCGGTCACCGAGGGCCTCGGCTACGAGGCGGCCGGGGTGACCCTCGATCGCGGCTTCGTCCCGACCGACGACCGACTGCGCACCAACGTCGACGGCGTCTACGCCGTGGGCGACATCGTGCCCGGCCTCCAGCTTGCCCATCGAGGGTTTGCCCAGGGCATCTTCGTCGCCGAGGAGATCGCGGGCCTCGCCCCGGCCGTCATCGACGAGTCCGGCATCCCGCGGGTCACCTACTGCGACCCCGAGATCGCCAGTGTCGGCCTCAGTGAGCAGCAGGCCCGGGACCGGCACGGCGAGGTCGAGACCTACGAGTACAACCTCGGCGGCAACGGCAAGTCCCAGATCCTCGGCACGGCGGGCTTCATCAAACTCGTCCGGGCCAAGGACGGTCCGGTCGTCGGAGTCCATATGATCGGTGCGCGAATGGGCGAACAGATCGGCGAGGCACAACTCATCGTGGGCTGGGAGGCCCACCCCGAGGACGTCGCCGGTCTGGTCCACGCCCACCCCACCCAGAACGAGGCCCTCGGAGAGGCACATCTTGCTCTCGCCGGGAAGCCTTTGCACGCACATGCCTGACAACAGCCAGTACTGGAACTGAGGAGAGAAGCGACATGTCCGAACGCGTGACCATGCCGGCCCTAGGTGAATCCGTCACCGAGGGCACCGTCATCCGCTGGCTGAAGAACGTCGGCGACACTGTCGAGATGGACGAGCCGCTGCTCGAGGTCTCCACCGACAAGGTCGACACCGAGATCCCCTCGCCGATAGCAGGCACCCTGCAGGAGATCCTCGTCCAGGAGGACGACACGGTGCCGGTCGGCGCTGATCTGGCGGTCATCGGCGACGGTGCACCTGAGCAGGCCGAACCCGCCGCCCCCGCTGAGCAGGCGGCTCCAGCCGCTGAGGAGAAGCCGGAGGAGAAGCCGGAGGAGAAGGCTGAGGAGAAGCCGGCCGATCAGCCCGCTCCTGCCGCGCCCAGCACCGAGCAGGAGCCGCAGCCCGCCAACAGCGAGCCGGAGGCAGCCGATTCGGGTGGTGGCACCACCGGTGGCGAAACCGTGACGATGCCGGCGCTCGGCGAGTCCGTCACCGAGGGCACCGTGATCCGCTGGCTCAAGGCCGAAGGTGACGACGTCGCCGAGGACGAGCCACTGCTCGAGGTCTCCACCGACAAGGTCGACACCGAGATCCCCTCGCCGATCGCAGGCACCCTGACCAAGATCCTCGCCCAAGAGGACGACGTCGT
>CAJDUR010000031.1_pt1 | contig 27784 bp, 24 predicted proteins | sample 7391191 | NCBI WGS metagenome assembly CAJDUR01 (sample SAMEA7055688, study PRJEB34461) | soil metagenome | biome: terrestrial ecosystem; feature: Peninsula; material: soil | place: Antarctica | collected 2016 | reverse complement strand
GCGCCGAAGCCCACTGCGCTCTTGCGCTCGGCGCCGGTGACCACGTAGCCCAGTGCGTTGCTCGGCACCAAGACCCGGCCACCCTTGTCGTCGATCAACTCGAGCACGTCCGAGGTGCGCGACTCCCGCACGGCTTGGATGATCTCATCGGCTGACTGCGCCGACTCGAAGGTGATCTCGCGGGCTGCATGCTGCACGCCGATCCGAACCTCCATGGGAATCCCTCTTTCCGGTTGGTCTGTCGTCGCAACCTTAACCAGTGGTGGAGCCGATGGATTCCCGCCCCGGTCCCGAGGGCGCCTGGTCAGTGGTCCGGTCCTGCGGGAAGGCCCCGAAGCCGCGACGAATGATGGCGCTGGTGACCCGGATGGCGGTCTCCTTGGTGATCGTCGCCTCGTGGGAGAGCCAGTGCCGGGCGGAGGTCTGTGCCAGGCCGACGCAGCCCACGCCCACCAGCACCGCTTCCTCCTGGTTCATGGAGGTCTCGGCCCGGATGATGTCTGCCATCGCCTCGGCACAGGTCAGCCCGATCTGATCGAGTCGACGGCGCACCTCGGGTTCGTTGGCCAGGTCCGACTCGAAGATGAGCCGGAAGGCTGCCCCCTCCTGACCGACGAAGTCGAAGTAGGCATTGACCATGGTGTTGATCCGAGCCTTGTTGTCCGACAGGGCCAGAGCATCCCGAACGAGTGTCTCGAGCTCACCGGTGTGCTGGTCGATGAGCGCGAGGTAGAGCTCGAGCTTCCCGGGGAAGTGTTGGTAGAGCACCGGCTTGGACACTCCGGCGTGGGAGGCGATGTCATCCATCGCGGCTTGGTGGTAGCCGTTCTCGACGAAGACGCCGAGGGCGGCATCCAGTAGTTGCGCGCGGCGCTCGGAACGGGGCAGGCGTTGGCCGCGGCCGTTGGCGGGGCTCTCGTCGGTCATCCGATTCCTTCGGTACAGGACACATGGGCGTCGCCCAGGCGGACGACGATGTAACTCCACAATACCGAGCGGTACGGTCGAGGGATGAGCGAACCGCTGGTCAAGACGCCGCGTGTGCTGTCGTCGGCCGAAGTGACTCGCTACGCCCGCCACGTCTTGATCCCGGGCATCGGCCTGGCTGGGCAGGAGTTGCTGGCCGGCGGACGGGTCCTGGTCGTCGGAGCCGGGGGCCTCGGCTCGCCCGCCCTGCTCTATCTCGCCGCCGCCGGGGTGGGGACGATCGGGATCGTCGACGCGGACGTCGTCGAACTGACCAACCTGCACCGTCAGGTGGTCCACTCCGACGCCGACATCGGCCACCTCAAGACCGAGTCCGCCGAGGCGGCGGTCCACCAGGTCAACCCGCACGTGTCAGTCGTGCGACACGACGTGCGCCTCGACTCCTCAAACGCGCTCGAGGTCTTGGCCGATTACGACGTCATCGTCGACGGCACGGACAACTTCCCGACCCGCTACCTCGTCAACGACGCGTGCGTCCTGCTCGGCAAACCGCACGTGTGGGGGTCGATCCTGCGCTTCGACGGTCAGGTGTCAGTGTGGTGGAAAGGGCACGGCCCCTGCTACCGCTGCGTCTTCCCCCAGCCTCCACCTCCCGGGTCCGTCCCGAGCTGTGCCGAGGGTGGGGTGTTCGGGGTCCTCTGTGCTGCCATCGGCTCGGTGCAGGCCACGGAGGCGATCAAGCTTTTGCTCGGCATCGGTGAGCCGCTGACGGGCAGGCTCCTCGTCCACGATGCGCTGCGTCAGACCTGGGACACGCTCATGGTGCGCGCCGACCCCGCCTGCCCCGCCTGCGGGGACTCACCGACCGTGACCGAGCTCATCGACTATGTCCAGTTCTGCGGTGTTCCCGGTGCTGCTGCAGGGGACGAGGATGAGGTCCCGACCGTCACGGTCCTCGAGATGACGGACGAACTAGCGGGGATCGCCCCACCGCTACTCGTCGATGTCCGGGGCGATGAGGAGCGTGCGATCGCCTCGATCCCAGGCTCAATCGCGGTCCACCTCGACCGGTTCCGTTCCGGCGAGGCGTGGCCCGAGCTCCCGCACGACCGGAGGCTACTCCTCTTCTGCAAAGTCGGTGGCCGCTCGGCCGAGGCGACCCGGCTCGCGATGCGGGCCGGCTACACCGACGTCGCCAACGTAGCGGGTGGCGTGATCGCCTACCTGCGTGAGGTCGACCCGAGCCAACCGGAGTATTGATGTCCATCGAGGAGTACGCCGAGCGGGTGCTCGACCTCGTGCTGCGGATCCCGTCGGGCCGGGTGCTCGCCTACGGCGACATCGCCAAGCGACTCGGCGAGGGTGGCCCACGCAATGTCGGTGCCGTGATGAGCCGCTATGGCTCCGACGTGCCGTGGTGGCGGGTCATCCGCTCCGATGGGCGGGCCCCGCAGTGCCACGACGGGGAGGCCCTCGAGCACTGGCGGGCCGAGGGGACGCCGATGGTCCGCGGGTTCGTCGAGGGCGGTCGGGTGGACATGCAGGCGGCACGGTGGGTCGACGAGGTGGCCTCACCTGGAGGGGGCGGCACCCGCGGACAGCTGCACCACCTTGAGATCTGGGTCGCGGACATCGCCACGGCAGGACGCGAGTGGGGGTGGCTGCTCGGCCGACTCGGCTACCGGCTCGGCGATGACTGGGGGCACGGTCAGGCGTGGGAACTCGGCTCGCTCTACGTCGTCATCGAGTCGGGTCCGGATGTAGCGCCCGGACGACACGAAAGAAGGCGGCCCGGGCTCAATCACGTTGCCTTCCAAGGCGGCTCACGGGAGGAGGTCGAGGCGATCGTCGGGGAGTGCACCGAGGGCGGATGGTCGCTACTGTTCGACGATGAGCACCCGTACGCGGGCGGCCGGGACCACTACGCGGCCTACCTCGAGAGTGGTGAAGGGTTCGAGGTCGAACTCGTCGCCCACGCAACTGACGTTCCCCAGCGCGACGGCAAGGAGCCACCCGGAGAGTAGTCGCGCGGGCTGCCCGCAGGTGGTGGTGCGGTGGCTGCTGACCGGGGCATGCAGGGGGCACCATGTCTGCGGGTGGGCACAGCTGGGGTCTGGACCAGACGGGAGCGGTGCGACATATTGGGTGTGAAGGCGCCGACGGGCGGCGCGCGGGCCACAGAAGGGGAAGAACATGCTCGATGACGACGACATGAGTACGACCGCTGAGGGTGGTGCTGAGGGGCCGGCTGACGGTGGTGCGAGTGGCGCTGCTGGTGGCCACGACGGCGGCGCTGACGGCGGTGCTGACGGCGGTGCTGACGGCGGTGCCGACGGTGGTGCCGACGGTGGTGCTGAGGGGCCGGCTGACGGTGGTGCGAGTGGCGCTGCTGGTGGCCACGATGGCGGCGCTGACGGCGGTGCCGATGGTGGTGCTGAGGGGCCGGCTGACGGTGGCGCGAGTGGTACCTCTGGTGTCCACGACGGCGGCGCCGACGGGAGTGCCTGAGGCTCCTGTCGCGGGGCGGTGGCTCGGTCGAGTCCCCGCCCCGCGCGGGTTCCGGCTGCCGTCTCCGAGGATGTGAAGATGATCGAAGGACCGGATCCGGTCGCACGCGCGACCGGCCTCGACCTCGCCACGTTTGCCGAGACCTACTGGGCTCGGCGGCCGCTCCTGTGCCGCGCCGCAGACCTGCCAGGCGACGGATTCGCCGATCTGATCGATCTCGGTGACGTCGATGAGCTGATCTCGCGACGTGGCCTGCGCACGCCGTTCCTGCGGATGGCCAAGGAGGGCGACGTCCTTGGCTCGGGACGGTTCACCCGAGGCGGGGGTGCCGGCGCCGAGATCAGCGATCAGGCTGCCGACGACAAGGTGCTGTCCGAGTTCGCGGCTGGAGCCACGCTGGTGCTGCAGGGGCTGCACCGCATGTGGCCGCCGGTCATCGACTACGCCTCCGCTCTCTCCACGCAACTCGGCCACCCGGTCCAGGTCAACGCCTATGTCACCCCGTCGCAGAACACCGGCTTTGCTCCGCACTACGACGTACATGACGTGTTCGTGCTCCAGTTCGCGGGTCGTAAGCGCTGGCGAATCCACGAACCGGTGCTGACCGCGCCGCTGCGAGAGCAGACGTGGGATGCGCGTCGGGACGTTGTGGCCGCACGCGCAGCCGAGGAACCGCTGCTGGACGTCGTCCTCGAACCCGGGGACGCGCTGTACCTCCCACGCGGCTACGTGCACACTGCCAGCGCGCTCGGCGAGGTCTCTGGACACTTGACCATCGGCGTGCAGCCAGTGACGCGTGCCTACCTGGCTGAGCAACTGCTCGGCACGCTCGGCGACGATCCCGAGTTGCGGGTGTCATTGCCGGCCGGTGTCGACCTGACCGACCCCGCTGTTCTGGAAACCGATCTCAAGGCGACCCGTGGCGCGTTGCACGCTGCTATCGACCGACTCTCCGACGAGCAGGTGGCACGATCGCTGAGGGGTCATCTCGAGCGTCGTACCCGTCCAGTCCCGATCTCGCCAATAGCCCAAGTGGCCGCAGCCGCTGCACTGGACGCGGCGGATGTCGTCCGTCTACGGCCGGGCCTACGCTGCGAGCTGAGCCCAATGGGCGACCGTCTCGCGTTGCGCGCGATCGACCGGACCACCACCCTCCCGGCCAGGCTCGAGCCCGCTCTGGCCCGGTTGCTCGGCGGCGACCGCGTCCGGGTCGCCGACCTGCCCGGCCTCGAGGAGGCCGATGCCCTCACCCTGATCCGTAGGCTGCTGCGCGAGGGCATCGTCGTTTCGGACCCGAGTTGAGGCCGCTGGGGCCAGCACCCCGAGAGTCGGCCAGGCGCTGCGCGCCGCAGGCTGAGTTGCGGGGTGACCCGATGCTCGGCACCGCCCCGCCCGCTGCGAGGATGTTGCTGATTGAGCAGCCGGGACCGTGGGGTCCACGGGCTTTGCTCGACGGCCGGGATGACGCCCGGGTGGCTGAGCAGATCGGCGTGCTCGCGGGCGCCGCAGGTCTGCGTGTGCAGGCGATCCGATATCCCGGTCAGCGCACGAACACGCCCGGTCGGCGCTCGGTTGCGGTCGCTGACATCGCAGCGCGGCGCATCCTTCGGTGGTCCGTGGCCGACCTCCCGGAGCTGCTCCACCAGCTCACCGCGAGCACGGGCAGCAACCGAGACGCGGCGTTGGACGGGTTGCTCGCTCAGCCGGTCGAGATCACCCGAGACCACGACCCCCTGTACTTGGTCTGCACTCATGGTCGGCACGACGCCTGCTGCGCACTCCGCGGAAGACCACTGGTGCAGGCGCTTCATGCGATCCGCCCTGGCCGAGTCTGGGAGACGACTCACGTCGGTGGCGACCGGTTCGCGGCCAACCTCGTCGTGCTCCCCTACGGGGACATGTACGGCCGGGTGCTGCCGTTCGCCGCGGATGACCTCGTCGGCCAGGTGGATCGGGGCGAGGTGATCGCGGGGCTCATGCGCGGGAGGGTCGGCCTGTCTCCGATCGCCCAAGCGGCCCTGGTCTTCGCTCATCAGCAACTCGGGGTGCACCGGCGTGATGCGCTCCGGGTCGTGCGGGTCGACCGCGTCTCCGACGACCTCGCCCGGGTCGCTCTCGAGGCACCTGACGGGCCGGTGCAGGTGGAGATCGCGATGTCGACCTCTTCTCCGGCACAGCTCACCTGCCAAGGACCGGCCCAGAGCCGGGCCAGGGTCTACCGCGGGGTGCGGATCACGGCTCCGGCGGGCTAGGTCAGGCCCAATGAGGAGATGGTCTGCCCACCCAGCCCCGATCGCGCGGTCATGCGGGCGAGAGGGTGCTCAGCGGCATACGGCATCGGCTTTCTGAGGGGGCGCTGTCGGCGGGTCATGATGGAATCGCCACGTGGTCATCCTCCGTCGAGCCCCCGCTCTGCTCACGGCACGGGTGTGTCTCGACCCGTCCCAGCGGGCGGCCCTCGAGGCGAGTGCTGAGGTGGTGCGCGTGCTCGGCGCACCAGGGACCGGGAAGTCGACGCTCGCGGTGGAGGTCGTCGTCGACGCAGTCCGGCGGGGGCAGCGAGCAGACCACTGCCTCGTGCTGACCGCGTCGCGACCTTCGGCCGCTCGGCTGCGCCAGCAGGTCACGGCGCGGCTCGACGGGACCTCCAGCGAGCCTCTGGCGCGGACCTGGCAGGCCTTCGGCTTCGGGGTGCTGCGCGGCGAGGCCGCGCTTCGGGGCGACCCACCCCCGCGACTGCTCAACGGCCCCGAGCAGGATGTCATCCTTCGCGACCTGCTCGCCGGGCACGCCGCCGGTGACGCGCCGGGCCCCGAGTGGCCAGAGTCGGTGCGCGAGGCCCTCGGCACCCGAGGCTTCCGCAACGAGCTACGCGACCTGCTCATGCGAGCCGTCGAGCACGGGCAAGGACCGGACGACCTCGAGGGACTCGGGCAGGCGTACCAGCGGCCTGAGTGGGTGGCAGCAGCGCACGTGCTCCGGGAGTACGACGAGGTGACGTCCTTCTCGCGGCACGGTGCCTATGACCCGGCCTGGATCCTGACCGCGGCGGCCGACCGCCTCGAGGACGAGCAGGGGGCCCTGGACCGGCTGCATGAGCGGATCGGGCTCATCGTTGTCGATGATGCCCAGGAGTTGACCTCGGCGGCGGCTCGGCTGCTGCAGGTGGTCGCGAGAGGTGGGCTGCGCCGTGGGCCGCGGGTCGTGCTGCTCGGTGACCCCGACTCTGCCGTGCAGACGTTCCGTGGCGCGGACCCGCGCTTCCTCGCCGGTGGTTGGGAGAGCCTCGGGACCAGTCGCGAGACGCTCGTGCTCGACGTGACCCACCGGCTGCCCGAGCCGCTGGTTGCGGTGGCGGGGCGGGTGACCAGGCGGATCGGCGCCATTGGTGGTGGGCGGCAACGCTCGGCATCGGCGAGTGAGCGACCGGGCCGGGTCGAGGTCGCCCTGCTGCGCTCGGCCGCCCAGGAGAGCAGCCACATCGCCTCGGTGCTGCGCCGGGCCCACCTCATCGAGGGCATCCCGTGGAGCGACATGGCTGTCATCGCCCGGGCCTCCGGTCAGGCGGATGGCTTGAGACGGCTGCTGACCCACTCGGGGGTCCCGGTGGAGGCCGGAATGGCGGAGGCCCCGGTCCGTGAGGAGAGCGCGGTGCGACCGCTACTGGCCGTGCTGCAGGAATGCACCCGGATCGTGCGGGCGGCCAGTCGCGGCGAGACCTACGACATCGACCCGACGCGGGCCGCCGACCTGATCATCTCGACCCTTGGAGGCTCAGACACGGTCGGTCTGCGACGCCTGCGCAGGACCCTGCGCCAGGAGGAGTTGGCTGTGGGCGGAGGGCGATCGAGTGACGTCCTGCTGGCCGAATTGTTGCAGCAACCAGCCCGGGCCCGGTTGCTGGGTAGCGTGGCCTCGCCGGCGGCTCGGGTCGCCTCCTCGATCGCGGCGGGGGTGGCTGCGGCTCGGGTGACCGAAGAGGGACGTTGGGCGTCGGGAGTCTCGGCTGAGTCGGTCCTGTGGGAGATCTGGCAGGGCGCCGGCGTCGCGCGGGAGTGGCGGCGTCTGGCCCTGTCCGGGGGGGCGGGGTCGGAGCGGGCTGACCGGGATCTCGATGCCGTGCTCGCGCTCTTTGATGCCGCTGGCGCCTTCGTGGACCGGCTCCCGACGGCGGGGCCCGACACGTTCCTCGAGCACGTGCTCGGCCAGGACGTGCCCGGCGACACCTTGCTCGTCGGTGCGCAGAGTGGCGACCGGGTGCAGTTGCTGACCCCACAGACTGCTGCTGGCCGGGAGTGGCGGATCGTCGTGGTCGCGGGGGTTCAGGAGGGGGTCTGGCCCGACCTGCGCCTGCGCGGCTCGGTCCTCGGGTCCGAGGACCTCGTCGACGTCTTGGCCGACCGGCCGCTCGGGTTCCGGGCCGCCCAGGCCGCGGTGCGCTACGACGAGACGCGCCTGTTCCACGTCGCGGTCACCCGCGCCACCGAGCGGCTGCTCGTCACTGCCGTGGGCAACGAGGACGAGCAGCCCTCGGTCTACCTCGACCTGGTGGACCCACCTCAGGGGAGCCGAATGGCCGACGAGGTGCGGCCGCACACCGAGGTCGAGCAGACCATGACGCTGACGGGCCTGGTCGGTCAGCTGCGCCGTGAGGTCACCAATCCGGACACCGGAGTCGCCGAGCCAGCCACAGCGCTCTTGGCGCTCGCAGCCCGGGCCGGTGTGCGGGGAGCGGACCCCGCTTCCTGGTGGGCGCTGCGCGAGGTGACCAGCGATCGACCCGTCCGGATGCCTGACGAGGCCGTGCTGGTCTCTCCGTCCAAGGTCGAGCACTTCGCCGAGTGCGGCCTACGGTGGTTCCTGACCGCGGTCGGTGGCGAGGGGACGTCGCTCGGCGCCGCCGCAGTCGGCACCTTCGTCCACGACATCTGCGCCGAGTTTCCCGAGGCACCGCTGTCTGAGCTGGACGCCGAGATCGAGACGCGTTGGGGACGGCTCGGGCTGCACCCAGGGTGGGTTACGGAACGGACGCGGGCAGAGGCCCACGAGATGGTGGCCCGATTTGTGTCCTACCGCAACGCCGCGAGGGCAGACGGGTGGGAGGTCGTCGGGATCGAGACAGATTTTCGGGTGGCTGTGGGCCGGGCTGTCGTCCGCGGCCGGGTCGACCGGATCGAACGGTCCGAGACGGGTGGGTTGCGGATCATCGACCTCAAGACGGGTACCAGCAAGCCGACCAGGGACGAGCTCGCCGAGCACGGGCAACTCGGCACCTATCAGGTCGCCATCGAGGAGGGTGGGTTCCCTGATCTCGGCGATCGCAGTGCCGGAGCCGCGCTCGTCTACATCGGCAAGGGCGGACTGACCGGTCTCAAGCCAAGTGTTCTCACCCAGGATCCGTTGGGCTCCGCGGCTGACCCCGCCTGGGCCCGACACCTCGTCGAGTCCACCGCTGAGGGGATGGGTGCCGCCGAATTCACGGCAACTCTGGGCAAGACCTGCAAGACCTGCCCGGTCAGATCGTCATGCCCGGTCCAGCCGGAAGGGGACGCCCTGTGAAGACCGGTCGCAGCGTGAACCACGACCTCATCACCTACTCCGCGTTGGACATCGCCCAGGCGTTGGAGATGCCGCCTCCGACGTCAGAGCAGGTGGACGTCATCGAGGCTGGGCCGCGTCCGCTGCTCGTCGTCGCCGGCGCAGGCTCGGGCAAGACCGAGACGATGGCGGCCCGGGTCATCTGGCTCGTCGCCAACGGGCTGGTTGCACCCGACCAGGTCCTCGGGCTGACCTTCACCCGTAAAGCGGCAGCCGAACTCTCCCAGCGCATCGCCAAACGGCTGCGCGGGCTCGAACGGGCCGGCTTGTGGACCCCGCCGGAGGATGACGGCACCGGGGCCGAGGTGCTGGGCGGGACCCCGACCGTGTCGACCTACCACGCCTATGCCGGGCGCCTCGTGCGCGAGCATGCCCTCCGTGTGGGGATCGAGCCGGAGTTCCGTGTCCTGACCGAGGCCGGCAGTTGGCAACTCGCGGCCGAGGCAGTGGCGCGGTGGGACGGCCCGATGGAGGGGATGTCCAAATCTGAGTCGACGGTCATCCAGGCCGTGATGGCTCTCGCGGGTGAGATGGCCGAGCACGTCCGGACTCCCGCCGAGGTCACGGATCATCTCGACGTCGTCATCGCGGCGCTCGAGGCGCTGCCCGAAGGCAGTGGCGGTGGGACCCGGGCACCGGCGAAGGCGGCGCTCACGGTCCTGCGCGAGCGGCGCCTCGTGCTACCGATCGTGCAGGCCTTCCTCGATCTGAAACGCGAACGTGAGTCACTCGACTTCGCCGACCAGATGGCGATCGCGGCCCGGCTCGCTGGGTCCGTTCCAACGGTGGGGGACATTGAGCGCGAGCGCTTCCGAGCGGTGCTGCTCGACGAGTTCCAGGACACGTCCGAGGCTCAGCTGGCCCTGCTGCGAGCGCTCTTCCACCATACGTCGGTGGCCCTGACGGCGGTCGGTGACCCGAACCAGTCGATCTACGGCTGGCGCGGTGCCAGCGCGACGACGCTGCTGCGCTTCCCGCAGACGTTCGAGGATGCAGCCGGCCGCGCCGCCGTCCTGCCGCTCTCGACGAGTTGGCGCAACGACCGGTTGATCCTCGAGGCGGCCAACGTCACGGCTGGCCCGCTCGCGACTGCCCACGTCGAGCCGCTGACCCCGCGAGTGGAGGCCGGTTCCGGCGCCATCGAAGTGGCCCGCCTGGACACCGCCGAAGCCGAGGCCGATCACGTCGCCGGGTGGGTGGCCGCACGGTGGCGCTCACCCAGTGGACGTCGCACCGGACGCACGGCTGCGGTGCTCTGCCGCCGCCGCTCCTCGTTCCCAGCGGTCATCGAGGCGCTCCGACGACGAGATCTCCCCGTCGAGGTGGTCGGGCTCGGTGGACTGCTGATGACGCCTGAGGTGGGGGACCTCGTATCCGTCCTGTGGGTGGTGCAGGACCCCACCCGCGGGGACCATCTCATGCGGTTGCTCTCCGGTCCGATTGTCAGACTCGGCGCTGCCGACCTCGATGGGCTGTGGTCCTGGGCCCGTGAATTGCATTCACGTCCGTGGCGGCCCGGGCACCCGGGGAGCCGACAGGATGCCTTGCCGATCCCGATAGCCCCGCAGGAGCGCGCCCTCGCCGGTGGCGCGAGTGGGTTGAGTGGGACTGCTGCTGCCTGGGCTGCAGCTGAGGGGGCAGCCGCCGTCGTCGATACGACGATACCCGGCGGTCTTGCCGGGACCGACCCTGCGGACGCCGACCGTCGCGCTTCCGACCTGGCCAGCGACAGCGCTGACGCGGCCACTCTGGTCGAGGCGCTCGACGACCTGCCGCGAGCAGACTGGGTGGCGCACGGCGGAGCGCGAATCAGCGAGGAGGGGTTGGCCCGACTGCGCGAGTTGTCCGACGTCGTGCGGCGGCTGCGTCGCCTGACCGCGCTACCGCTCGTCGACCTCGTGGCGGAGTCGGAGCGCGCCATCGGCCTCGACATCGAAGTCCTGGCCAGGCCAGAGCACACGGCCTCGACCGCACGCGTGCACCTGGACGCGTTCTCAGACGTGGCGGCCCGCTACTCAACGAGTTCGGATCGGCCGACCCTCGCGGGCTTCCTCAGCTGGCTCGACGCCGCCCGAGAGCAGGAGCGCGGCCTCGATGCCGGTCACACGGAGAGCGAGGCCGACGCCGTGCAGGTCCTGACGGTCCATGCGGCCAAGGGCTTGGAATGGGACCTCGTCGCGGTGCCGGCCCTGGTCGAGGGGGTCTTCCCTGACCACGGCTCCACCTCGGTCGTCCCATGCGATCGAGATGGCGACCGAGAGGGCGGTGCAGAGGGCGGCGTGGAGGGCGGTGGAGACCGCGGCGTCGAGTACCGATGCTCCGGTGTGCCCAAGGACAAGGGATGGCTCGTCGGCCTCGACTCGTTGCCCTACGACCTGCGCGGCGACCGCGCCGGATTGCCACACCTCGACTGGCGCGGAGCCACCGACCGCCTCACGTTGAGCGCGGACATCGGCGAGTTCATCACGGAAGGGGGCACCCACGCGATCGCGGAGGAACGGCGCTTGGCCTACGTCGCCTTCACCCGGGCCAAGACGGAGATGCTGCTGAGCACTCACACGTGGAGCACGGGCAAGAAGACCCTGTCTGTCCCATCACGCTTCCTCCTCGAGATCATCGACCACTTGCCCGAACGGGTGATTCGAGGCGTCTGGGCTCCGGCCCCCGAAGCTCTCGTCGATGATGACGGGAAGCGTTCGGCCCCCAGCAATCCGCACCTCGCAGTACCGATCTCGCGGAGCTGGCCGCACGATCCGCTGGAGCATCGACGGGCCGTGCTCGAAGCGGTCCCGGAGCGGCTGAGGCAACTCATCGAGGATGGCGCGACCGCCCCGACCGGTGACCCACGCGTCGACGACTTGCGCCTCCTGCTGGCTGAGCAGGAGGCCCGGCGGGCGGTGGGGGAGTCGGTCGTCGCGGTCCCTCGTCACCTGTCGGCGTCCGCCGTCGTCTCACTGGCCACGGACCCGGAGGCCTTTGCGATGAACCTGCGGCGGCCGATGCCGAGCGCTCCCGCGCTTGCGGCGCGTCGAGGCACTGGTTTCCACGCGTGGGTGGAACAGCACTACGCCCGAGCGGCGTTCCTCGACGTCGAGGATCTCCCGGGTAGCGCCGATGAGGGTGCCGATGACGACTCGTCGATCGACCTGATGAAGGAGCATTTCCTCGCCAGCGAGTGGGCCGACCGGATCCCGGATGAGGTCGAACTTGCCATCGAGACGGTGATCGATGGCATTGCGGTCCGCGGGCGCGTCGATGCCGTCTTTGCCCGCGACGACGGCGGCTGGACCGTCGTCGACTGGAAGACGGGCGCTCGCCCCAGCGGTCGTGATGCGCTGCTGCGGGCGCTTCAACTCGGTGCCTATGCCTTGGCGTTCGCCCGCTTGCGCGGGGTTGATCCGCGCTTGGTCGACGCTGCCTTCTACTACGCGGCGCAGGGGGTAACGGTACGACCCGACCTGCCCAGCGAATCCGATCTCATCGCCCTGCTCGGGGTCATCCCCGCCTGACCGGCACTCCTGGAGGAGTCACGCGTTGGGCGGCGGAGGTTGGGGACGTTCAACGGGCACGAAGTCAGAGGCCCCCTCGTGCAGGTCGAATTCATCCTCGTCCACGGCTGGCTCCCTCTCAACATCCTGTCCGTCGGACTCCCTCGGGTCGCTCTCCTGCGGCGTCGACGTGCTTTCGGGCACCGGCGCAGGATCGTCCGGCTGGGCAGCAGCAAACGTGTTGTGCGGTTGCGTCAGGTCGGAGTCGATCACGGGCGGAGGTGCGGCGGCGCCGGCGCTGTCATGCGCTTGGGTGGCATCCCAGGCGTCCCCCGGATCCGCAGCGGCGGCCCGCTCGGCCTCCTCGTGGGCGCTCGCGCGCTCAGTTTCCTCCGTGTCTCGGCGTTCCTTCGCCTGCCGGGCGCGGCGCTCTTCTTCGGCATAGGTGAACTCGTCGAGTTCGCGCAGAAATTCGGCTGCCTCGTCCACGCGCGGGAGGTCACCGGCGGACAGCGCGGACAGCAACCGTCGGATGACGGACATCTCCGCGGCCAGTCTGGCGCGGGTCAGCAGGTGCGGGTCGGGGCGCTCGACTCGTGACTGGGCGTAAGCCTCGAGGGCCACGTCCAGGGCCGCCGGAGGGGCTTCGGCAACCAGGGCGGCAAGGTCGTCCGCGGGGTCGCCGATCCGCGACTCCTCCCAGGCCAGCACTCCGCGGACCCGTGCGGTCGCGGCGTCCCCGGCGCCCTGTGTGTCCCCGGTGTCTCCGGTGCCACCGGTGTCACTGATGGACGCCAGCACGTTGGAGCCGACGAAGTTGCCGTGAACGGCCGTGGGAGCGAAGCGCCAGTGGGACACGTCCTCGAGGGCGCGTTCCCAGCGCCCGAGCAGTCCGGTCGGGATGTGCCCGGTGGCGGCGGCCCGGTCGAGTTCGCTCAGCTGCCTGACCCGGTGGGTCTCGGCGTCGTAGGAGGGACGCCCTGCCTCGTCGAGGATGGCCAGGTCGAGGTTGTGGATGTGGGCCAGCGTCCGGCCCACCTCCGCGGCGAGACCGGGTCCGGATCCCAATGCACGGAAGTCGATGGGACGTCCGGCGAGCCGCAGATAGACGACGGCTCGACCCTCGGGCACCACCACCTGGCCACGGACCACCGGGATGGCGACCGCCAGACGCCGACCGACCAGCGCCATGAGCGTCGTGACGTCCTCGAGCATGGCCCCGGCTGCGGGAGTGAGCGGGGCCTTGATGACCCACCGTCGGTCCTGGCTGTCCTGAAGGTAGGCCACCTCGTAGAGCTCGCCCGGCCGGGTCCGCAGGGCTTCGACGGAGACGGGGTCGAGCCCGGGCACAGCCGAGCTCGCCAGGGCTGCGAGAAAGAGCGGGCTTCGGGTCACCCCTCCACCGTAGGCGGACCCGTCGGCCTAGGGTGGGAGGGTGACCTCGACGCACGACATTCTGGCTGATTTGGCGCTCTCTCGCGGGACGCTCGACCGGGTGGGGCGCGAGCGCCGTGATCCGGACGTGATCAGCCGCCTGCTGGCGGACCGAAGGACCAGGGTCGCGGAGGTGCGAGATGGGCGCCTCCTCGTCGGAGACGACGGGAGCCGTGCGCACTTGGTCCTGCGTGAGCCGCAGAGCTCCGACGCAGATCGGCTCGTGGTCCATCTCGGTCGTGACGACACCGGGATCGCTTACGTCGCAGTCATCTCCTCGGACCCCGCCGACGAGGACGAGTCAGCCACGCCAGCCACTCCGGAGACGCTCGGATGGCGGACCCTGCGTCAGTCCGGACCGGGCCTGAACGATCGGGACGCGGGGATCTTCACCGCGGCGCTGGCCCTGGCCAACTGGCACCATTCGCACGCCCGGTGTTCCCGGTGCGGTGGCGTCACGGACACCGTGCAGGCCGGCTGGGTGCGCCGGTGTGAGGTGGACCAGAGCGAGCACTACCCGCGCACGGACCCAGCGGTCATCATGTCGGTGATCGATCCGGACGAGCGACTACTCCTCGGACGCTCCCCGGCCTGGCCTGAGCAGCAGTTCTCGGTCCTCGCCGGATTCGTCGAGCCGGGCGAGTCCTTCGAGCATGCTGTCGGGCGCGAGGTGCTCGAGGAGGTGGGCATCGTCATCGACGAGACCCACTACCTCGGCAACCAGCCGTGGCCCTTCCCGTCATCGGTCATGATCGGCTTCGAGTCACACACGACGCAAACGGACCTCACTCTGGACCCGATCGAAATGGCCGAGGCGCGCTGGGTGAGCCGAGCGGAGTACCGCGGGCTGTTGCGCAGCAGCGCGATCCGAGTCCCATCGGGAATCTCGATCGCCAAACGGATCATCGAGCACTGGCTCGGGGAGACCGTCGAGACGGCTGCCGCCGGCTGAGACCGTCTCAGTGCCTCACGCGGCGAGGCGGGCCTGGACCTCGGAGGCGGACGGATTCGTGGCGGCTGACCCGTCAGGGAAGACCACCGTCGGCACCGTGCGGTTGCCGTGGTTGACCTCTTCGATGAAGCCGACGTGCTCCGGGTGGGCCTCGATGTCGATCTCCGTGAACGGCACGCCTGCCCGGGTCAGCGCCCCCTTCAGGCGTGAGCAGTAGCCGCACCACGCCGTCGTGAACATCGTGATCGAGCCCGGCTCCGGCGTCAGCGTCGTCATGCTTCTCCCTGCGTAGGGGCGTGTGGGTCCTCGATGCGAGGATGGGTGCATGGGCATCCCTAGACGCAACCTCACCGGCGTTCCGGGCATTCCCGACTGCACTGTTGGTCTGGGGGCCCCGGGCGCTCCCGATCGCGCGGGGAGGCTCTGCTGACCTCCGCAGACGACGTCCTGGCTGGGCTGGACCCCGAGCAGCGCGAGGTTGCGCTCGCCCCCCCGGGTCCGATGTGTGTGCTCGCCGGGGCCGGGACCGGCAAGACCCGAGCCATCACCCACCGCATCGCGTATGCCGCTCACTCCGGTCTCGTTCAGCCGCAGCGGGTGCTGGCGGTGACCTTCACTGCCCGTGCGGCGGGGGAGATGCGCTCCCGGTTGCGCGGGCTCGGGGTGCAGGGCGTCCAGGCCCGCACCTTTCACGCCGCGGCGCTCCGGCAACTGCACTACTTCTGGCCGCAGGCCGTGGGCGGGGCGGCTCCCGAGGTGTTGAGTTACAAGGCTCCGGCCGTTGCCGAGGCGGCGAACCGGCTGCGCATGCAGTTCGACCGCACCGCGATCCGGGACCTCGCCGGTGAGATCGAGTGGGCCAAGGTCAACCTGCTGACCCCGCAGAGTTATGTGGCCCATGCCCGCACTGCCGGGCGGGACCCAGCCGGAGTCGACCTGACGGCGATGGCCAGGCTCTTCGAAGCCTATGACGACGTGAAACAGACCCGAGGTGTCATCGACTTCGAGGACGTCCTGCTGCTCACCGTAGGGATCCTCGACGAGCGGGACGACATCGCGAGGACTGTCCGCCAGCAGTACCGTCACTTCGTCGTCGACGAGTACCAGGACGTCAATGCTCTGCAGCAGCGACTCCTCGAGCTCTGGCTCGGTGAGCGAGATGACCTCACGGTCGTGGGGGACCCAGCGCAGACGATCTACTCCTTCACCGGGGCGAGCCCCCGCCATTTGCTGGACTTCCCGAAGCGCTACCGCGGGGCCAAGGTCGTGCGGCTCGTGCGCAACTACCGGTCCTCGCCGCAGGTTGTCGGATTGGCCAATCTGATCATCGGCTCCGGTGTGCACGCGGCGCGCTCGGGCCCCGTGCAGCTGGTGGCCCAGGGCAAGCCGGGGCCGGCACCGACCCTGGCGGACTACCCCGACGATCCGGCCGAGGGCGCCGGGGTCGCCGCCCAGATCCGCGAGCTCATCGCGGGCGGGGAGCCGGCCTCAGAGATGGCGATCCTCTTCCGCACCAACGGGCAGTCGGCAGCCCTCGAGTCGGCACTCACCGATGCGGATGTCGCCTACCTCGTCAAGGGCGGTGAGCGCTTCTTCGCGCGCAAGGAGGTCCGCGACGCGATTCTGCTGTTGCGTGGGGCTGCTAGAAGTGACGACGGCAGCCGACCGCTCGGCGAGATCACTCGGGACGTGATTGCGGGAGCTGGCTTCACCCCCGAGCCGCCGGCCAGTGGCGGCGCGGTGCGCGAGCGATGGGAGTCTCTCCGAGCCCTCGCGGGTCTGGCCGACGACGTGGCCGCCGGGGTGCCCGAGGCCAATCTGCGTGACCTCGTGGCCGAGTTGGAGCGACGAGCCAGCGAGCAGCATGCTCCGGCCGTCCAGGGCGTGACGCTGGCCAGTTTGCACGCTGCCAAGGGCCTCGAGTGGGACAACGTCTTTGTCGTGGGCTGCTCCGACGGGCTCATCCCGATCTCGATGGCCGAGGGTCCCGAGGCGATCGAGGAGGAGCGTCGCCTGCTCTACGTCGGCATCACCCGGGCCCGACGTCGGCTGACGTTGTCCTGGGCGGCGGCCCGCAACCCGGGAGGGCGAGCCACCCGCAGGCCCTCACGCTTCCTCGGCCCCGCCGCAGCCGTGCTGGGTGACGCAGTGCTCCCGGCGGCGCGCGAGGCCCGGCCCCGACCGGCGAGAGCCAAGGTCGCTGCCATCGTGCACTGTCGCGGGTGCGGGATCGAGTTGACGACCGCTGCCCAACGCAAGATGGGGCGGTGCGACGAGTGCCCCCCCACCTATGACGAAGCGACCTTCGAGCGGCTGCGTGCCCGGCCTACGTGGTGTTTACCGACGCGACGCTCACCGTCATCGCCGAGCGGGCACCAATCAATCGGAGTGAACTCTCCACGATCAGCGGCGTCGGGGCCCGCAAACTTGAGACCTATGCCGCGGACGTGTTAGCCATCCTGGCCGGCGCGGATCCGCAAGAGCTTCTCGAAAGCCGTTCTGTCGCAGCCGATTCCGTTGACCTGCCTAATCATCCGCAGACATCTGCAACAAATCTCGATAAATGAGTTGTTCGCGGCCCGCTGACCGGCGTACCCTTATTTGAAGTCAAGCCCGACAGCCTAGGCGGCTGGTCGGGGACCGCGATCACAGTGAAGGAGGGGTTGGCCATGAAGAACATCACCATGACGATGAAGGCAGCGACCTGCATCCCCTCCTCGCGTCCGCGTCCGGCCAGCCCGGCACTTCTCGCAGACGTCCGCTTCGGGGATCAGGGCACGACTGTGTCCATCGCCGAGCCCAAGGGGCTTCGCATTCCTGCCGCCAACGCTCCGTTCTCAGGGGTTGTCACGGCTGATGCCACTCCCAACCTGACCACCGATGTCGTTCGCTCCCGCTCCGGGAGGCCTCCGGTCTGATCCCCAGACTCCAGGTCTCACCTCCAGGCCGCGAACCCGACATCACCGGGTCCGCGGCCTTCGTGTTTCTCAGCTATCTGTCAGCCTCCTGTCAGACACGACCAGCCCGGTCCCACCCCATCCACCACACCACAGCGCCTACCGGCGCCAGACAGATACGGGACCGACATGACTCCCCGGATGCCGAGCAGGACCGAGACCCGCAGTAGAGGAGCGGGCCTTGGGGCCAGGACCGAAACGACACAGCAGGTGCGCCAGACCCCGGGAGCGCCGGAATCGGAGGTGAAGACCATGCAGTTGAGCGAATTGCTCGACCAGGGTGAGGCAGCGATGCGGGTCGGGGAGACCATCCCCTGCCGGGAATACGACGCCGAATTGTGGTTCGCCGAGCGTCCGGTGGATGTTGAGTTCGCCAAGACGCTCTGCGGATTGTGCCCGGCACGAGCCCAGTGCCTGGCCGGTGCCCTCGACCGTGCCGAGCCATGGGGGGTCTGGGGTGGGCAGCTGCTCGTCCAGGGCGCGATCGTGGCTCGGAAGCGGCCGCGAGGTCGACCCCGCAAGCACCCCGTTGCCGCCTGAACCGCATGAGCGCGACAGGCAGTAACGGGCCTCGCACCACGACCACTACCAACACCACGAGCATCACCAAGACCAGAACCAGTAGTTCACCGCCACGATCAGGAGATCACCATGCACCAGCTCGAAATGCTGGCCAGGGATCGGATCCAGGCGCGTCAACGTCGAGCGAACCGCAGCGGCATTCGCCGCAGTGCCCGACTGATCGCGCAGGAGATCCGCTCCGGCCGGCGTCACGCAGACTGAAACGGCAACTGAAACACCGACTGAAACGCCGGACCGGGCGCCAGTGTGACGTCAGAGGACCACAACCGAATCGAGTGAGCGAACCGCGGGTGACGCCTACGTCACCCGCGGTTCTGCGTCTGCTGACCACGGGGCTGGAGACGTCAGCAGACGCGGCGTGCGTCCTGTCGCTTGCCTCGTCGTGCGCGGATACTCGAGGTGGCCGAAGGGGTACCAGACAGCGGAACGGGGTCGTGATGAAGGACACACCGAGCGGGTCACCCGGAGCACCGAGCGGGCCCGATCAGGCACTCGTCTGTGGCACGTGTGGGCGCAGCCCCACCCCGCCCGACCAGGCCACGGCGCGCCTGACGTGGAGCCGGGGCATCGAGTCGGGGCAGACTCTGTGGACCTGTGACACCTGCAGTCGAGATCACCTGCGTTCGATCGAGGGCAAACTCGACTCTGCCTGGTGGTGAGGCCGGCGCCCTACGTCACTCCTGGTCGGGATCCTCCGTGTCGCCAATTTCCGTGTCCGGATCCTCGGCCGCGGGCTCGAGCACGGGCAGGTCGGCACCGGGGAGCATCGCGTCGATCGTTTCGCGTCCGCGCACCGTGCCACCCAATTGGCTGAGCACGCCGATGCCGCCGAGCCACACCCGGTGGATGAGGAGGTAGTCCGGTGGCAGGTTGAGTTTGTAGCCGATGGTGTAGGTGGGTTGGCGCGGGTCGTTGATGTGGGCGAAGACCCCACGCAGCCACGCGCGGGAGAAGGTGAACTCCTCGGTGCGCAGCGGAGCCAGGAACGGCTCAACGTAGTCGAGCAGTCGCTCGGGGTCGAGGTTGATCGACTGCCGGACGAAGCCGATCTCCCGGAGCCCGTCGAGGAGGGACTGCGCGCCGCCCTCTAGCCCTGCCGTGAGCAACAGGCCGATCTCCGGAGGCATGCCGAGGGGGAGGTGGTTGACCGCCCCGAAGTCGATGACCCCCAGCCGACCGTCGGGGGTGATCCGGAAGTTGCCGGGATGGGGATCGGCGTGAAGCAGGCGGGCCCGAGCCGGGCCGGCCAGGAGGAACTCGAAGTAGAGCTGAGCGGCCGCGTCCCGTTCCTCGGTCGTGCCGTCGAGGATGATCTTCGACAGTGGGGTGCCCTCGAGCCATCCGGAGACGATGACGTGTTCAGTGCCGCGGATCACCGGAGGGACGGCGAACTGCGGGTCATCGTCGAAAGCCTCGGCGAAGCGTGCCTGGGCGGTCGCCTCGAGCCGGTAGTCGAGCTCCTCGGACATCCGGTCGTGCAGTTCGTCGAGGATCGGGCCGAGTTCGAGCCCGGGAATCCAGCCCGCGGCCACCTTGGCCACGCGCGAGAGCTGCCGAAGGTCGCTCATCAGGGCCGCCGCGGCGCCGGGGTACTGGATCTTGACGGCGACATCTCGGCCGTCGCGCCACACGGCCCGGTGCACCTGTCCGATCGAGGCGGACGCGACCGGTCGGTCATCAAAGGATTCGAAGCGATCGCGCCACTTGGCGCCGAGGTCCGCCTCGAGGACGGCATGCACCGACGCGATCGGCATGGGTGGGGCGCTGTCCTGCAGCTTGGTCAGCATCGCCCGGTAGGGCACGGCGAGTTCCTCGGGGAAGGCCGCCTCGAAGATCGACAGGGCCTGGCCGAACTTCATCGCCCCGCCCTTGAGCTCGCCGAGCACCTGGAAGAGCTGCTGCGCCGTTCGGGCCTGCATCTCCGCCGCGACGATCTCTGCCGGTCGGCCACCGATCCGTTTACCGAAGCCGAGAGCCGTGCGCGCAGCGAAACTGATCGGGACCGTCGACAACTTGGCGGTGCGCACGATGGCCCTGCGTGGTAGATCGGGCACTGGGGACCCTCTTTCGTGCACGTTGCTCTGACGGGTAAAGCGTCTGCGTTGCTCTACGGGAAAGGACTCTAGCCCCGTAACTATTTCCGATCAGGACGGCCCACCGTGCCAGACCATCCTCACGCGCCGACCGGGTCGCTGTCCCGATGGCGCCGGCAGACGGGGTGCCGCGCCCACCGACGGTGGTCCATCCGGGGCCACGGCAGGCTCAGTTCCACGGAGATCGCAGGCGGGGGCCGCTCGTCGAGCAGCACCCGCTGAATGAGCAACGCCACGGTGCCGGCCACGAGGTGGGCCAGGGCCGGGTCCGGATCGGGGCCCGTGACCGGGCCGGACACCAGCAGTTGGTCCTCGGGGACGAGTTGAGCCATCAGGGTCGGCCACTCGCGATCGCGGTCGGTGCGGTGCAGATCAAGGCACCAGAGGCATGGCGAGTCAGGGTCGCCCTCCACGAGCGGACCGACTGCGGCCCACGGCCCCGTGACCAGGACGGGCAACGCAGGTATGCCGTGCGCGAGCCAGAGATCCCCCCGACGTGGATCGATGGCCCGGTCACCCACCAGCACCGCGACATCGGGTGGGTCCTGCTCCGGAGCAGCCACGATGAGGTCGGCGGCCGGCCCGCTCTGGGTGACCCGGGTCCCGCAGGCGAGCAGCAGCGCCGTGATGGACAGAGGGATGGGCCCGACGCCATCAATGAGCACATGGGGGGCGGGTTGGAGTCTGCGTAGGGGTGACGGGTGGAGCTGCTCGTCCGGGTGGCGGGTGTCCGCAGCGGTTCTCTCCTGGCTCGAGGTCCCGGGGGCGGGCACCAGGAGCCCCAGGTCGTCGACGAGGTGGAGGAGCGTGCGCCAACGGGCCGACGACACTCCGGCCCGCGTCGCAGCCCGGAAGGAAGCGGCGCGGGACAACGAGCCGTCGAGCCGGCCCAGCAGGTGCACCTCGGCTGTCGTCACCCCGGAGATGACGGCGGCATCGGGAAGGATCCCAAACTGCACCTCGCCGTGTCGACGGCCGACCGGACGCAGCCACGGCTTGATCTGCGGGTGGGATGGCACCGCTCCTCCTGACCTCGGCAACGTGGCCACGTGCGGGCCGTCCCTTCAGCCTCGCAGGAAGTCGCCACCAACCCGGTCCGCCATCCACAGGCCCGCGATCCACGGGCCCGCCATCGACAGGCCCGCCATCGACAGGCCCGGCCGGAGCGGACATGGCGAAGGGCGGGACCGGGTGGTCCCGCCCTTCGCTACGCGCCCGGAGGCGCTGGTGACCTGGTCAGGCCTTGCCGAGGATGCGGTTGAGGTTCGTGCCACAAACGGGGCACTTGCCCTTTGCCATTCGGCGGCCGTTTTCAGAAACGACGACCTTGCCCTCCGCCTCGCGCTTCTCCTTGCACTTGACGCAGTAGAACTCGCCCTTGTAGGTCTCATCAGCCATTGGTGTGTGTCTCCTTGTTGCAGGCACCCATCCGAAGGGGTGCTGGACTTGATCAACCCTAGAGCACTCTGAGCACGAATTCGTGCTCATCCACGCGTGGCGAGTCACAGGCTCGTGGTGTATAGCAGGCACGATCCGAGGCTCCCGGACCCTGCCTCAGAGTCACTCCACGGCCTCGACAGCCTTCACGGCCGCATCGACCAGGGGCCGCAACTCGTCCGCCGTCCCCTCTGGCAGGGACGTCCGAGGCCACCAGCGCACGGCCAGTGACTCCTCGCTCGCGGTCGGCGTGACGCCTGCAGGGGCCACGGCGGCGAAGCGGATGTCGAGGTGTTCCCGGCAGTGGCCGAAGTCTCCGACGAGGGCGTGCCGGTCGAGTTGGACGAGGTCGGGAAGCACCCGCAGCCCGTCGATTCCGCTCTCCTCGTTGGCTTCGCGGGCTGCGGCGTGCCACACGGAGCGGTCGAGCGCCTCGTAGTGCCCACCGAACTGGAACCACTGCCTGGCCCGACGGTGGTGGGTCAGCAGGACCCGCTCCAAGGCGTCATCGAGGACGATGACGGAGCCGGTGAAGTGCGCGGCCGGGCCGGACTTGGCCATCGCGCCCGGGTGGGCGCCGAGGTGGAGCAGGAAGTCGCGCCGGAGCCGTTCCTGCCCCGCGTCGGGGGCCGTCCACGCCCGCAGGCGAGCGCGGGCGTCATCCCGAAGCAGGTCGTAGGCCGCCCAGCGCGTCCCCGAGGGCGGTTCGGTCCCGGTGTGGCGCAGACTCACGACCGCCCGTCGGTGGGTGGGCTGTCGGTGGGGCCGTCGTCTGTAGCCGGGCCGTCAGCGGGCCCCTGGTCGCCAGCAGGCGGTTGGTCAGCGGGTGGGCCGCCAGCGGGTGGGGCGTCTGTTCCGGCCGAACCGCTGGAGCGGTCAGCCTCCTCGAGGATGCCGCGCAGCACCGCGTCGAGGTCGAGGCCCATGTCCGAGCCTGCGTCCACTCCGCTGCCGCCGTGCGGCGTGCCGTGGCTGCGGACCTGGTCGACGAAGCCGATCGGGTCATCGAGGTCGGCCGCGGTGGGGGCGAGGTCGGGGTGGGCCCAGCAGCCATCGCGCAGGGACATGCCACCCTCGGACTCGAGGGCGGCCCAGAGGTTGGCCGCGTCGCGCAGGCGGCGCGGCGACAACTCGAGTCCGACGAGCCCGGCAAAGGTCTTCTGGGCGGCGCCGCCGACCCGGCGCCGCCGGATCGCCTCGCCGAGCGCCGCAGACTGCGGCAGGTGGCGGGCGGTCGCCCGGTCGGTGACGTGGTCGACCCATCCCTCGGCGAGCGCGAGGAGGGTCTCGAGTCGCCCGAGGGCTGCGCGCTGCTCCGGCGTCGGCTGCGGTGTGAAGAGGTTGCCCTGCAGGGCTTGTCGCAACGCCTCCGGGTCCGTCGCGTCGACGGACGTCAGGGCCGACTCGATGGAGTCGGTGTCGATCGTGATGTTGCGGGCGTAGTCGGCCACGGCGTTCAGCACCTGCGGCCCGAGCCACGCGACGTGCGAGAAGAGTCGCACCCGGGCGGCCTCGCGCACCGCGAGGTAGAGACGCACCTGGGCCTCGTCGATCTCCAGGGCCGCGGCCAGCTCTGCGACGTTGCCCGGCAGCAGGGCCACCAGGCCAGGCTCGGTGATCGGCAGCCCGACCTCGGTCCCGGAGACCACATCGGTGGCGAGCGTGCCGACGGCCTGCCCCAGCTGGGCGGAGAACATCTGCCGGCTCAACTGGCCCAGCATCGGGGCCCACTGCTCGAGCATCGCGCTGGGGTCAAATCCGGCTGGCAACCCGGGCGGCAGGGCCTCGCTCATCCCCTCGCCGCCGAGCTCGCCCATCTGCTTGCGCAGGGCTGCGGTCGTCGCCGCCGTGACCCCGTCCGACACGGGCTCAATCAGCTCGAACCAGCGGGGCATCGTGGCCTCGACCCACTCGGCTCGGCTGAGTCCCACGGCCCGCCAGGACGGTGCCGCGAGGGTGGTCTGCTCGTCCAGCCACAAGGTCGCCACGGAGACGGCGTCGTTGATCGCCCGGCTCGCGGCGGGGTCGTGCACGTCATTGCCCGCGCTGCTCATGACGTGCTTGCGCGCCACATCCGTGGACAGCGCCAGGGCGTCGCTCGGGGTGTGTGAAGCGGCCATGAAGGTGCCGAGCTGGGCTCGCATCGCGGCGAGCGTCGATGGGTCGGAGGGATCGACACCCATGCCGCGCATCATGTCGCCGAGCTCTGGGTTGGTGGCGGCCTCACCCAGAACCCGTTCGAGCATGGCTCCGAGGTCGGTCGGGTCGAAATCTCCGGGCAGGCCAAAGGGGGATTCATCGTCGTTCCACGGCTGCGGGTCGCGCTCGTCGGACATGGTGCTCCTCGATCGAAAGTACGTCTCCAAGACAACCACGAAGCGGCGCCAATCGTTCCCTCGAGCGGGCTGATTTCGGGCCGATTCCGAGGCGACCCGGTGCAGCGGAGGCATCATCGTGCCTCGCGTGGGACTGTAGACCGCGCGAGGGCGCGCTGCGGGTAGGGTCCGGCGGCATACGATGCCTGCGTGACTGTCACCCTCTGCGAGATCCGTGAGGCGCCCCTGTCGGTGGACGAGGTGCTGAGCGCCGTGTCCGACGCGCGGGCCGGCGGCGTCTGCCTCTTCGTCGGCACGGTCCGTGACCACGACCACGGGGAGAGCGTCGAGGAGCTCGACTACAGCGCGCACCCGCAGGCGGCGCAGACCGCGCGGTCCCTGGCCGAGCGCCTGGTCGCCGACGGGCGCAGTGTCCGGATCGCCGTCGTGCATCGGGTGGGCCGACTCGAGATCGGGGACATCGCCGTCGTCGTCGGGGTCAGCGCCGAACACCGGGGAGAGGCCTTCGAGGTCTGCCGGGAGCTGATCGACGAGTTCAAGGCGACGGTGCCGATCTGGAAGCACCAACGCTTCGGCGACGGACGGGACGAGTGGGTCGGCCTGCCGTGAGGACCTGGCGCAGGAAGGACAGGTCCGGGCACGTACTTCCCAGCACCGCGGAAAGGCAGGAGCCCGGCCGGTTGTCCCGCGGCAACATCGCGGTCCTGATCATCTTCTTCCTGGCGCTCGCGATCATGGTGATCGGCTCGGTCGTCCGGCTGCCCTACGCCGTGCTGAGCCCCGGGCCGACGATGAACGTCCTCGGCGACGCGCCGAGTTCCACGACCCCACTCATCGGGATCGACGGGGCACCGAGCTACCCGGCGGACGGTGCCCTGCGGTTCACGACTGTCTACATCGCGGGCGGGCCGGGACATGCCGTCGATGCCTGGACCGTCCTGGAGGCCTGGCTCGATCCCGCGCAGGACGTGGTGCCGGTCGATGACGCCTTCGATCCCAACGCGTCCCCGCAACAGGTCGAGCAGGAGAACGCGCTCCAGATGCAGGGCTCCCAGCAGGAGGCCACCGCCGTCGCCCTGCGCGCCATCGGCAAAAAAGTCCCGACCCACATCGTCGTCGCGTCCGTCCTCGAGTCCTCCAAGGCCGTCGGCATCCTCAAGGTGGGGGACCGGATCAACTCGATCGAGGGGGTGTCGACCGAGTCGTTGGACGGCATCCGGGAGGCGCTGCAGAAGGTGAAGCCCGGGGACCCGGCCGCGGTCGGACTGACTCGTGCAGGCACCTCGCTCACAGTGCAGGTGCCGACCATCGAAGTGGCCGGGGGCCGCTCGGCGCTCGGCATCCTGATCGGCATCGACCACGACTTCCCGGTCAAGGTGACGATCAGCGCAGGAGACGTCGGCGGCCCCTCGGCGGGGCTGATGTTCTCGCTCGGCATCTACGACAAGCTGACACCCGGCTCGTTGACCGGCAACCACATCATCGCCGGGACCGGGACGATCGACGACAGCGGCACGGTGGGACCGATCGGCGGGATCCGACAGAAGCTCAACGGGGCGAAGGACGACGGGGCCAACTTCTTCCTCGCACCGGCCGACAACTGCAAAGAGGTCGTCGGCGCCATCCCCGACGGGCTGCAGGTCTTCAAGGTGGGCACCTTCAACCAGGCGGTGACCGCCGTCGAGGCGATCGCCGAGGACCGGACCGCGTCGTTGCCCCGCTGCTAGGGGCTTGCGGGCCCAAAGCAAGCCAGAGCCAGTCCCAGAGGGGGGACAGAGTCAGGCTGAGGTCTGACTGGCGGCTACGGCGCGAAGGTGGCCTTGAGCGCCTCGACGAGCCCGGGGGCGATGTCCGGGCCGGTCGCGACGGCGTCATCGGAGTCGTGGTCGCGCTGGCGCAGCAGGCAGATCGTCGGGCCGTCCCGAAGCACCGCCGCGAGCAGTCGGACGTCCTTGCGATCCGGGTGGGCGGCGAGCGCCTCGACGGCGTCATCGGGGCGGTCGGGCAGGCCGCGCTCAGCCTCGGGCGGGACCACCATCCGCTCGATGGCGAAGGCGCACCCGTCGACCTCGTCGGGCCAGGCCAGCCGGCCCAGCAGCGTCTCCAGCGAGGTCGTGGTCGGCAGGCCCTCCTGCTCGATGGCGGTCAGCGCGCCCTCGGCGAGGTCGGACGCGCCCATCTGGTCGCGCAGGTGTGGCTCGCGCACGAGCAGGTCGGCGGTGCGCACCAGTGCGAAGAGTCGCGCGGGCTGGTCCCATCCCGAGGCGGCGACATGTCGCTCGGTGTCGAGGGCGGCAATGGCGAGGGGGTCGATGACCGGCTGCGAGTTCACGAGCCCATCGTGCCGTATGCCGCTGAATCGCGACCGCGCGCACCAGCCGGATGGGCGTGGCCAGGGGGCGACTTCCGGCGGGGGCCGGCCCAGCGGCATACGGCGAATCGGGGTGATTTCGAGATCGGGGACCGGCTGGCGGTAGTCGGGGGGCTGAACTGCTCGCCGGTCGGGTTAGGGTTGCCGGGAATACGCCGACCACGAGCGACTGAAGGCAACAAACGTGAGTGACCACGAGTCCGGCCCCGACGCGGGCCATTCCGACGGGGACGACGGAGGCGCGGGCCATGGAGGCAAAGCCACGGCCGTGACTGCCCGCCCGCCCCGCAGCCCGCTCGTGATGGCGCTCGTCATCGCGGGAGCACTCGTGGTGGCGCTGTCGATACTGGCGCAGTTCTGGACCGAGATCCTCTGGTATCAGTCGGTCAACTACCAAGAGGTGTTCACCACCCAGATCATCGCCAAGGTGGTGATCGGTATCGTCGGCGGGCTGCTCACCGCGGCGGTCGTCTGGTCGAGCATCCACATCGCCTTCCGGAACCGACCGATCTACGCCCCGTCGCCGGAGACCCAGGTGATGGAGCACTACCGGGAGCTCGTCGAGCCGATGCGCCGGACCGCTACGGTGGCGGCGCCGATCGCGCTCGGGCTCTTCGCCGGTCTCAGCGCGGCCACCCAGTGGGACACCTTCCTGCTCTGGCGCAACGGCTCGGCCTTCGGGGTGACCGACCCGGAGTTCAAGATCGACATCGGCTTCTACGTCTTCGACCTGCCGTGGATCAACTTCGTCATCGCGTTCCTCACGATGGTGCTCATTCTCGGGCTCGTCGCCGCGGCGTTCACGCACTACCTCTACGGCGGCATCGTCGTCGGCGGCAAGATGCGTTCGACCCAGGCCGCGCGGGTGCACCTGTCCGTGCTGCTCGCGGGGATCGTGCTCGTGCGTGGCATCGCGTTCTGGGTGGACCGCTACAACCTCGCCACCGCCCAGTCGACCCGGATGACCGGCATCCAGTACACCCAGTCCCACGCCGTCATCCCGACCAAGGGGATCCTGGCGCTGGCTGCGCTGATGTGCGTCGGGCTCTTCCTCAGCACGATCTGGACCCGGTCCTGGCGACTGCCGATCGTCGGCGTCGC